>Ga0070695_100000456_pt1 | contig 21302 bp, 17 predicted proteins | sample KBSK1252metaG_FD_65471 | JGI IMG/M metagenome (GOLD analysis project Ga0070695, IMG submission 65471) | Corn, switchgrass and miscanthus rhizosphere microbial communities from Kellogg Biological Station, Michigan, USA - KBS K1-25-2 metaG | ecosystem: Host-associated > Plants > Roots >...
TCGCCGTGGTCCTCTGCGCGGTCCTCGTCACCGCGGGCGGCCTGGTGCCCCAGCTCTTCGTGGAGCCGGCGCTGCGCGCCGTCCGGGGTTTCTGAGCGCAAATCGAGCCGGGCACCCCCGGCCCCCGCGCACCGCTTGCGCGGACGCCTACGCGCCCGGCCCCCTTCCACCTACGTGCCGTGGCACGCATCGTGCGATTTCGGGTCCCCGAAGAGAGGATCCGATGGTGGCCACTCCCTCCCAGGTCCGGACCACGACGACGCCCGTGATCGACGCCCATGCCTGCCGGGGTTGCGGATCGTGCGTCGAGACCTGCCCTGCGGGCGTGCTCGAACTCGCCAATAGCTTCAACGAAGGCGGCGGCGCCTTCGCCCGTCTCGCCCGCGCCGGCTGCCTCGGCGAGGGGCACTGCCTCTACGCCTGCCCGGAAGGGGCGATCCACCTCGAGACCTCCCATGTGCTCCGCACGCTGTGAGCGGCACGCGGCGCCGCCGCAGCCGCGACTGACGCGCGGCTACGAGGCCGCGGTCTACGGCGCGCTGCTCGCCGGCTGCCGGTCCTTCCACGGCGGCACCGGGGGCGCCGCGCGCGACCTCTCGGACACGGCGGCCCGTCTCTTCCCCGCTTGCGGCGGCCTCTTCGTGGGGGCGGGCTCGGAGAGCGCGGCCTTCGAGGCGGTGCGCGCGGAGGCGGAGGGGGGCGATCGCACGATGGCCGCGGCGTCCGGCTCCGCGCTCTGGCATCTGCTGGCCGACGCCGAGCGCGCCCAGCTCCCCCTCGTCGCCCTGCACGTCCGGGCGGATGCCCTGGAGAGCGAGGTCGTCCCCGCGGGCGGCGAGCCCGCCTTCGTGCTGGCCCCCGCCTCTCCCCAGGAGCTCGCCGACATGACCTGCCTCGCCTTCGACCTCGCCCAGCGACACCGCCGCCCCGTGGTGGTGCTGGTGGACCCGTTCCTCGGTCAGATGGTGGAGCCGGTCTCCCTTCCCTGCGTCACCTGCGACCGGCAGCACCGCAAGTTCGTGTCCGTGGAGGCGCACGGGGCCTGCTGCGCCAGTCCCGGCCACATGGTCTCCATCGGCGATCCCACGGTCGTGGACGGGACCGGCCGGCGCCAGGCCCGATGGGAGGAGGCGGGCACGGCGGATGCCGAGGTGCTGCTCGTGAGCTGGGGGAGCGCGGCGCGCATCCTTCCGCGCGCGATGGGCCTGGCTCGCGCCCAGGGCGTGCGTGCGGGGTTCCTCCGTCCCATCAGCTTGGCCCCCTTTCCCACGTCCCGCCTGGCGCAGCTCACCGACTCCGTGCGCGCGGTGGTGCTCCTCGAGTCCGCGCCCTCGCCGTGGTCGGACGTCGTACGCACGGCGGCCGGCGGACGGGCACCGGTGACGGTCCTGCGTGGCGCATCGGGAACGGGCCTGCCCTCGGCCGAGGAGATCGTCCCGGCGCTGCGGGCCTGAAGAACCCTCTGGGCTATTCTTCGTGCGTGACCCCGTTGCGCGTCGGCTTGATCGGCGATCATGACCCGGCAGTCACCGCCCACCGCGCGATCCCCCGTGCCCTCGCGCTGGCGGCGGCGAGGATCGGCATCCCCGTCGAGCCCGTCTGGGTTCCCACCGAGGAGATCCACGGTGCGGCGCGCCTGGCGGGGTTCCCCGCCCTGTGGTGCGTGCCGGCCAGCCCCTACCGGAGCACGGAGGGGGCGCTGCTGGCGATCCGCTTCGCGCGCGAGCAGGGGCGACCGTTCCTCGGCACCTGCGGAGGCTTCCAGCACGCGCTGCTCGAGTACGCGCGCGGTGTGCTCGGCTGGGAGGACGCGGCGCACAGGGAGCTGTCTCCGGACAGCCCTCGGGCGGTGATCGCGCCCCTGTCCTGCGGCCTGGTGGAGGTCGAGGGTGCGATCCGGCTGGTCCCGGGCTCGCGCCTGGCGCGCGCGTACGGCGCCCTCCAGGCCCGCGAGGGATACCACTGCAACTACGGGCTCAACCCCGCGTTCCGGGAGGCGCTGCTTTCCGGACCGTTGTGCGTCGCGGCGGAGGACGCGGCCGGTGATGTCCGCGGCGTGGAGCTCGACGGGCATCCCTTCTTCGTGGCCACGCTCTTCCAGCCGGAGCGCGCGGCCCTTCAGGGTCGGGTGCCTCCGCTGGCGGAGGCGTTCCTGCGCAGCGCCGGGGCATGACGATCTGGATCGACGCCGATGCCGCGCCCCGCGAGGTGAAGGAGATCGTCTACCGTGCCGCCCAGCGCCTCGGGCTCCCCGCGGTGCTGGTGGCGAACAAGGATCTCGCCCCGCCTCGGGGGAATCCGTTCGTCCGTGCCGTGCGCGTGGCGGGCGGGCTCGACGTCGCCGACGCCTACATCGCCGCGGAGGCACAGGCGGGGGACGTGGCGGTCACGGCCGACGTCCCGCTGGCGGCGAAGCTGGTTGCGCGCGGGGTGGCCGTGCTCGATCCCCGGGGGACGGAGTACACGGAGGAGAACGTGGGGGACCGGCTCTCCATGCGCGACCTCATGGACCACCTGCGCACGGCGGGCCTGGTCACGGGGGGCCCCAGGGCCTTCGACGCCAGGGCCCGGCAGGCGTTCGCGGCCGCGCTCGACCGCGTGCTCACCCGCGTGCGACGGGCTCGACCGGACCGGTGACCGGGGGGAGGTCGTATTTCAGCCCGCTCGCGCAGTTGAAGAGCACGGCGCGCTCGTCCTCCCGGATGCGGCCGGAGCGAAGCTCCTGCTGGTAGGCGGCGTAGGTGGCGGCCCCCTCCGGACAGAGGAGGATCCCTTCCTCCCGACCCACGGCCTGGCGCGCGGCCAGGATGGCGGTGTCGTCCACCGCGGTGGCGAAGCCGCCGCTCTCCCGCACCGCGCGCAGGATGAGGAAGTCCCCGATGGCGGCGGGGACGCGGATGCCGGCGGCGACGGTGTGGGCTCCCTCCCAGGTCTCCGCCTTCTCCGTCCCGGCCTCGAAGGCCCGCACGATGGGGGCGCACCCGGAAGCCTGCACCGCCACCATGCGCGGCCGCCTGGCGGGATCGATCCAGCCGAGCGCCGCCAGCTCCTCGAAGGCCTTCCACATCCCGATCAGCCCCGTGCCGCCGCCGGTGGGATAGAGGATGACGTCCGGCAGCTCCCAGCCGAGCTGCTCCGCCAGCTCGAGCCCCATTGTCTTCTTCCCCTCGATGCGGTAAGGCTCCTTCAGCGTGGAGAGGTCGAACCAGCCTTCGCGCTCCTTCCCGGCGGCGACCAGGCGGCCGCACTCGTGGATGAGCCCCGCCACGCGCCGCACGGTGGCGCCCTGAGCCTGGATCTCGCGGAGGTTGATCTCGGGCGTGTCCTCGGGGCAGAAGACGACGCTCTCGATCCCCGCGCGGGAGGCGTAGGCGGCGAGGGCCGCCCCGGCGTTGCCGTTCGTGGGCATGGCGATCCTGCGCACGCCGAAGTGCCGGGCCATGGAGACGGCGAGGGCGATGCCGCGTGCCTTGAAGGAGCCCGTGGGAAGGCGCCCCTCGTCCTTGACCCACACGTTCCCCCGCCGGAGCGGGAGGAGCGGTGTCCAGGCCTCGCCCAGGCTCACCGGCGCCACCCCGGCGGGAAGGGGCAGCAGCTCCCGGTAGCGCCAGAGGTCCTCCGCACGGTCCCGCAGCGCAGCCCGGTCCACGGCGGTCCGGACGCGGGCGAGGTCGTAGCGGACCAGCAGGGGCTTCCCCGCCTCGGAGAGGCCGGAGAGCCGGTCGGCGGCCTGCGGCTTCCCCGTCCAGGAGCAGGCGAGGTGGGTCACGAACATCCGCGGGACGATGCCCCGAAAGCCGTCCAGCGGTCAACGCCGCTTCCGTCGGCTAGACTCTTTCCTTCGCGAAGGAGCCTCCATGAACTGCCTTCCCGCCGCCCTCGTCCTGGTCGCCTTCTCCGTGGCGCCGGCCGCCGCTCCCGCGCCCGCCGCCGTCCCCAGCAAGGACCAGAGCGATCTCATGCTCGCCGCCCTGGTGGGGGACGCGGGAAAGGTGAAGGCACTCCTCTCCTCCGGCGTGAACCCGAACTTCGCCGACCCCAAGAAGAAGGGGCTCACCCCGCTGGTGGCGGCCCTGGGGAGGAAGAACGCGGACATGGTGGAGGCCCTTCTCCAGGCCAAGGCGGACGTGAACCTTCCCGACGGGCGCGGCATGACGCCGCTCATGCACGCGGCGCGGGCGGACACGGCGCTCACCGAGCGCCTCCTCCGCGCCGGGGCGGATCTGAAGGCCCGTGACGAGAGCGGCATGTCGGCCCTGCTCTGGGCGGTGGCGGGCGCGGAGTCCCGGCGCACCGTGCCCCTGCTGCTCACCACCGGGGCCGACCCCAACGACAAGCAGAAGGACGGCACCACGGCCCTCATGGTCGCGGCCAAGAGCGGGGCGGCCGAGGTGATCCCGGTGCTGGTCAAGGCCGGCGCCGACCTGCGTGCCACCGAGCCCAAGCGCGGGACCACGCCCCTCGGCGTCGCCGTGGGTGCGGGGAACGACGCCACGGTGGCGGCGCTGCTGGCGGCCGGCGCCGATCCGAATCAGAAGATGCAGGAGGGGGTCACGCCGCTGATCCTCGCCGTGATGACCGGGAACGCCAAGGTGGTCGAGCGCCTCCTCAAGAGCGGGGCGGACGTCAACCTCAAGGCCAACAACGGCACGACCCCCCTGGCCGCCGCGCACAGCCGGGCGGACACCTCCCTCGTGGCCCTGCTGGAGGCGGCGGGCGGGAAGTGACCCCCGCTCAGCGGCGGAGCACGTCCGCCTCCACGCGCTGGAGCGCGTTCTCCATCTCCCCCTCGGGCACGTCCTGGTACGCGACCGCAGACCAGCCCTCGGTGGTCGGGTCGTAGGCGCTGTAGGCGATGACGTCCGCTCCGTCCATCCAGGTCGTCCACAGATGCCCTTCCGCCGCGTGGATGCGCACATCGGCGCTTCCGGAGAAGGTGGTGATGCCGATCACGATCCGCGGACCGATGGGGTCGGGATCGTCCGTGATCGTCTGCACCGCCACCGCGACGGCGCTCCCGCCGTGGATCTCGTAGGCGACCCGAGGCAGCGAGCCGTCGAGGGCGAGGACCGGGTGGCGGCTGTCCTCCCCGGGATCGCTGAGCAGGCGCTCGCTTCCCGGCGATCCGTCGGCCCCGATGGTGATGGCGCGGATCTGATCGGCGGCCTCCTCGCGCTGCCAGACGACGTGGACGACGCTGTTCTCGTCGATCGCCAGGTGCGGGGAGCGGTCGTCGTGTCCGGAGGTGATCTCGATGGCGGTCGGCTCCCCCTTTCCGGGGTCGAGGGTGTAGCGAACGACCTGGTCCGCGCCCGAGAGCGCGCTGTCCACGGTGTGGACGAGCCCGGTTCGCGGATCGAGCTGTGAGTCGGGAGGGTCCGAGGCCAGGGTGGGAGAGGAAAGGAACAGCGAGACCACCAGGAGGCTTCCGGCACGCATGAGCGCACTCCGCGAAGCGAGCTGCGGGAGGCGGGATACCTCCCCGGCTCGCCCACACCGCGTTGTGCGCATCCCCGGGAGCGTCTGGGCGCCGGAGGAAAAAGATCGAGCGGACCAACATCCTGCGGGTTTTGCGTGTACTAGGAGTGCGGGGGTGTGGATGCAGCGACAGCAACAGACGCGAATCGCGCGTCTGCTGAAGCAGCGACGGCGCGCTCTAGGGTTTTCCCTGCAGGATGTCCAGGCGCGGGCTGCCCAGCTCGGCGTGCGTCTGTCCGCCTCGGTCCTCATGCAGATCGAGCGGGGAGACATCCATCCCAACGCGCGCCGCTGGATCGCGCTGATGCACGTCTACAACCTGGACTTGCTGGCCGATTCGATGGAGCTGGGCGCGCTGGCAGGGGTCCGCACGCCCACCGGCACGCTGGAGGAGCTGAGCGAGCGCGGGACGGACGCATGGCGGTGCGGGGACGTCGGCGGTGCCTTGGCCCATGCCCTCGCCATCCGCGACCATCCGGGGGACGACCTTCGGTCCCGCACCCTCAAGCAGGGCGCGCTCATCTGCTTCGCGACCTATGCCAGGAACCTGGGGAAGTACAGGCTTGCCCGTCAGATCGTCGAGGATCTTCTCGTGCAGCCCCTCCCACGGACCGCGCTGACGGACACCCTCGTGCTGGCGGCCTCCATCTGGCTGGGACTGGGCTCCCCTGAGGCGGCGCTGGCCCTGGTGGAGCGCGCCGCCAAGCGCATGGATCCCGGAGACCCGCTGCGCGTGGCCTATGTCGAGCACCAGTGGGCGAAGCTCCTGCTTCGATCCGGCGAGCCCGAGGAAGCGGCGCGCCACCTCGACCGCGCCATCGCGCTTTACGAAGAGGTGGGGGACCGCTACAACGAGCTCCGGGCCCTGGACCTCCGCACCCAGGTCCTGGAGGCGCTGGGGCGCGACGAAGAAGCGCTGGCGAACGTGCGGGAGAACGTGGAGCGCGCGGGGCGCCTGGAGTATGGCTGCGTCGTGGCCGCGGCGCTGCTCGACCTGGGCCGGCTCCTGCTGGCGCGGGGAAGGGCCGAGGAGGCCGTGGGGGTGCTGCGCCAGAGCCTCGCCTCCGCGGACATACTGCAGGATCGGAGGGGGCGTCTCTACGCGCACACCCGGCTGTGGAAGGCGTACCTCGCCCTGGGAGAGCGGGAGGCCGCGGCCATGGCGCTGCGCCAGGCCGCGGAGCTCGTGGAGGGGGCGGACGAGGCCTCGGCCGAGCTGGACGAGGTGCGGCGGGCGGCGGCGGAGGGGACCCCGCGAGCCGCACCCGCTCGGCGGCGCGTGCCGCTTGCGAGCAAGGGCGCTAGCGAGAGCGTGAACTGAGGGGGCCGGGCTCGAGGATCCGTCTCTCCCGTGCCGCCTCCTGGAGCTCCTCCCGGAAGTCCGGGTGGGCGATGGCGATGAGCGCCTCCGCACGCTCCCGCAGGGTGCGCCCGAAGAGGTCGGCCACCCCGTGCTCCGTGACCACGTACTGCACGTCGGCGCGCGTGGTCACCACTCCTGCCCCGGGCTGCAGCAGGGGCACGATGCGGGAGACCTTCCCCTCCTTCGCCGCGGAGGGGAGGGCGATGATGGCCTTGCCGTTCTTGCTCCTGCGGGCGCCGCGCACGAAGTCGAGCTGGCCGCCGAAGCCGGAGAAGATCCTGGTCCCGATGGAATCGGCGCACACCTGGCCCGTGAGGTCCACCTCGATGGCCGAGTTCACGGCCACCATGTTGTCGTTGCTGGAGATCACGTAGGGATTGTTCGTGTAGTCGCAGGGGTGCAGCTCGAACATGGGGTTGTTGTCGAGGTAGGCGTAGAGCCGCTGCGTGCCCAGGGCGAACGTCCCCACCACCCTCCCCTTGTGCAGCGACTTCCGGGCCCCGGTGACGACCCCCGCCTCCACCACGTCCAGGATCCCGTCCGAGATCATCTCCGTGTGGATCCCCAGGTCGCGCCGGTCCCCGAGGAAGGAAAGGATCGCGTCGGGGATGCCGCCGATGCCGAGCTGCAGGGTGGCGCCGTCCTCCACCAGGCCGGCCACGTGGGCTCCGATCCGGCGCTCCACGTCGGTGAAGCCGTGCCGGGGCAGCTCCGTGAGGGGGTGATCCACCTCGATCAGCTTCGTGACCCGGGAGAGGTGAACGAAGCAGTCCCCCAGCGTCCGAGGCATCTGGGGATTGATCTCCACGATCAGCTTTCCCGCGGCGGAGAGGGCCGCCATGGTGGCCAGGCACTCCACGCCCAGGGAAAGGAAGCCGTGCTCGTCGGGGGGCGAGGTCTGGATCATCACGGCGTCCAGGGGGAGCCGCCCCGAGCTGAAGAGACGCGGGATGTCGTGGAGGTGCACGGGGGTGTGGTCGGCCCGTCCCTCCGCCACCGCCTGGCGGTCCGCCGACCCCACGAACAGGGAGTTGTGGCGCAGGTGCTCGGAGATCTCCAGCGGTCCGAAGGGATCCTCGCCCATGAGGAGGACGTGCACCACCTCGAGACGTCCCAGCGAGGACGCCCGCTGTGTCAATGCCTGCAGCAGCGTCTTGGGCTTGGCGCCGTTGGCCCCCACGTAGATGCGGCCGTCTCCAGGGAGGAGAGCCACCGCGTCCGCTGCGGTGGTCCGGCGATCGTGGTACGCGCGCAGCCAGCTCATGAGCGCACCAGCTCCTGGGAAAGGGTTCCCTCTCTGGCCGCCACCGCCCTCCGCAGCGCCGCGCTCTTCTTCAGCGCCTCTCCCAGGCCGTGGCGGACGATGCGTCGCAGGTAGGGGAGGAGCGCGTTGTTGATGGCGTGGGATGCGGTGCGCGCCACCAGGGCGGAGACGTTGGGCGCGCAGAAGTGCACCACGCCGTGGGCGGTGAACACGTGGTCCTGGTGCGGCGTCAGGGTGGAGGTCTCGACGCAGCCTCCCTGGTCGATGGAGAAGTCCAGGATCAGCGCCCCCGGCTGCATGGCCTTCACCATCCCCTCCGTCACCAGCACGGGTGCGCGCTTTCCCGGCACGTGCACGGCGCCGATGAGGACGTCGGCGAAGGCCACGAACTTCTCGAGGGCGCTCTTCGTGGCCAGGGCGGTCACGGCGCGCCCCTGGAGCAGGGCGTCCACGTCGGAGAGGCGCCGCAGGTCCCGGTCGAGCAAATGCACGCGCGCCCCCACCCCCAGGAAGGCGCGGGCGGCGCTGGTGCCCAGGGTCCCCGCCCCCAGGACGACCACGTCGGCCGGGGGGATTCCGGGGATCCCCGACAGGAGGACGCCGCGCCCGCCGGCATGGCTCTCCAGCAGGCGACCGGCGATCTGCACCGCCATCCGGCCCGCGATCTCGCTCGCCGGGCGCAGGATGGGGAGAGAGCCGTCGTCCTCCTGCACGCGCTCCAGGGCGAGCGCCGTGAGCTGCCGCTCCCGCAGGAGGTTGAGGAACTCCGGGGGCGCCACCAGGGGATGGAGCCAGCACAGGAGGGCCGATCCGGGCGAGAACCAGTCCCACTCGTCCGGCCGGGGACGGGCCACCTTGAGGACCAGGTCGCCGCGCCGGATGACCTCCTCGTTGCCGTAGGCGAGCTGCCCACCCGCGTCCCGGTACTCCTCGTCGCGGAAGCCCGCCCCCTCGCCGGCGCCGGCGGCGACCCAGACCGTGGCGCCCAGCGCCGACAGCTCGCGCACGCCCGCCGGGGTCAGCGCCACCCGCTTCTCGTCCACCCCCACCAGGACCGCGCGCTCCCTGGGAACGGCGACGATCATGGCGCCTCCTTTCCGCCCCTCGCCTCCAGGGCGTCCACGGCGGCGATGGTCGCCATGTGCACGATGTCCCGCACGTCGCTCCCCAGCTGCAGCACGTGCACGGGCTTGCGCATCCCCATGAGGATGGGTCCCACCGCCTCCGCCCCCCCCAGGCGAGCCAGCAGCTTGTAGCTGGCGTTGGCGGAGGCCAGGCTCGAGAACACGAGGATGGTGGCTCCCTCGGTGAGGGTGGAGAAGGGGAAGTGCTCGCGGAGCAGCTCGGGCGTGACCGCCATGTCCGCCTGCAGGTCCCCGTCCACCAGGAGCGACGGCGCGCGCTGCCGGACGAGCTCCACCGCGCGCTGCACCTTCTCCACCACCGGGTGCTGCACGCTCCCGAAGTTCGAGAAGGAGATCATGGCCACCCGGGGCTCCACCAGGAATCGCCGCGCCACCTCCGCCGTCAGCACCGCGATCTCGGCGAGCTGCTCGGCGCTGGGCTCGATGTTCACCGTGGTGTCTCCCAGGAAGAGGATGCGTTCCCGCCAGAGCATCATGTAGACGCCGGAGACGCGGGAGACACCGGACCGGGTGCCGATCACCTGCAGGGCGGGGCGCAGCGTGTCCGGGTACTGCTGGCTCACCCCGGCCACCAGGGCGTCGGCGTCCCCCAGCTCCACCATGAGGGCGCCGTAGTACATGACCCGGCGCGCGATCCGCCTCGCCTCCGCCAGGGTCACGCCCTTGCGCCGGCGCTTCATCCAGAGGGCGTGGGCGTAGCTCCCGCCGGCGCCGGGGGCGCGAGGATCGAGCACGGTGATGCCGCGCAGGTCGATGGCGAGCTCCGCCGCGGTGCGCTCGATCTCGTCCACCCGCCCCAGCAGGATGGGTACGCCGATCCCCTCGTCCCGGATCACCTGGCTGGCGCGAAGGATCTTGGGCTCGCCTCCCTCCGGGAAGACGATGCGCGCGCAGCCTCGGCGGGCCCTGGCCACGAGGCCCCGCATCACCTCCTGTCGCCGGCCCAGGCGGCTGTAGAGGTCCTCGCGGTAGGCCTCCAGGTCCACCGGACGGCCGGCCACCCCGCTCTCCATGGCCGCCCGGGCCACCTCGGAAGAGACGCGCACCAGCACCCGCTGGTCGAACGGCTTGGGGATCAGGTAGTCGGGTCCGAAGTGAAGCTTCTCCAGGTCGTAGGCGCGCATCACCGTGTCGGGGACGTCCTCCCGGGCCAGAGCGGCCAGGGCGCGGGTGGCGGCGAGCTTCATGGGCTCGTTGATCGTGGTGGCGCGCACGTCCAGGGCCCCCCGGAAGATGAAGGGGAAGCCCAGCACGTTGTTCACCTGGTTGGGATAGTCGGAGCGGCCGGTGGCCAGGAGGGCGTCGGGCCGCGCCGCCCGCGCCTCCTCCCAGGAGATCTCCGGGTCGGGGTTGGCCATGGCGAAGACGATGGGCCGCTCCGCCATGCTCTTCAGCATGTCCCCGTCCACGACTCCCGCGGCGGACAGCCCCACCAGCACGTCCGCCCCGCGGACCGCCTGCCGCAGCGTGCGGTGCGGCGTGTCGGCGGCGAGGTCCGCGAGATAGGGGTGCATCCCCGCCGTGCGCCCGCGATGGACCACCCCCTCCTTGTCGGTGAGGACCAGGTGCTCCGGCCGCACCCCCAGGCTCAGGTAGTAGCGGGCGCAGGCGATCCCCGCTGCCCCCGCCCCCACGAAGACGACCTGCACGTCCTCGATGCGCTTGTCCGCCAGCTCCAGCGCGTTCAGGAGCGCCGCCCCGGAGATGATGGCGGTGCCGTGCTGGTCGTCGTGGAAGACCGGGATCCGCATGGATTCCCGGAGTGCCTTCTCGATGACGAAGCACTCGGGAGAGCGGATGTCCTCCAGGTTGATCCCGCCGAAGGTCGGCTCCAGCAGGCGCACCGCGGCCACGAAGGCGTCGGGGTCCTCGGTGGCGAGCTCGAGGTCGAAGACGTCGATGTCGGCGAAGCGCTTGAAGAGGACCGCCTTCCCCTCCATCACCGGCTTCCCGGCCAGGGCGCCGATGTTCCCCAGGCCGAGCACCGCGGTCCCGTTGCTGATCACCGCCACCAGGTTCCCCCGCGCGGTGTACTCCCAGGCCGCGGCGGGGTCCTTCGCGATCTTCAGGCAGGGGAGGGCCACGCCGGGGGTATAGGCCAGGGAGAGGTCCCGCTGGGTCGTGCAGGGCTTGCTGGGGACGACCTCGAGCTTCCCCTTCCGCGGGCCGGCGTGGTAGGCGAGGACCTCGTCCTCGGGAATGATCCGCATGCCGCGTCTACTCTCCGTGCCGGCTCTGCAGGATCCGCATGTAGTGGGCCCGCTCGTAGGCGCCGGGGTTCGGGCACCCGGCCAGGTTCATGCTCCCCTGCATCTGGCGCAGGGAAGTGTACTCGTGCTCGGTGAGCCAGCTCTCCAGCTCCTGCCGCAGAACCGTCAGGTAGTCGATCCCCCGGATGAGGAGCGCGGAGACCACCTGCACCGCGGCCGCCCCGGCCATCAAGGCCTTGATCACCCCCCTGCTGTCGTGGATCCCGCCGCTGGCGGCGAGCCTCCCCGGGTAGCTGCCGGAGAGGATGGCCAGCCAGCGCAGGCGCAGGCGGAGCTCCTCGGGGTGGGAGAGCTCCATCTGGGGCACGGCGCGCAGCTCCTCCACGTCGATGTCGGGCTGCAGGAAGCGGTTGAAGAGCACGAAGCCGTCGGCGCCCGCGCCGGACAGGCGCGCCGCGAAGGCGGGAAGCGACGTGTAGAAGGGGGACAGCTTCACGGCGACCGGCACGCGCACCGTGTGCTTGACCGCGCGCACCATCTCCACGGTCTCCCGCTCCACCTCCATCCCGTCCTCCTGGTCGCTCACCGGAAGGCGGTACACGTTCAGCTCCAGGGCATCGGCGCCCGCATCCTGGAGGAACTGCGCGTACTCAAGCCAGCCCCCCAGCGTGGTCCCGTTCAAGGAGGCGATCAGGGGCACGGAGATCGCAGCGCGCAGGCGGCGCAGGTGCTCCAGGTACTCGAAGGGCCCGAGCGCGAAGGACTCGGGGCTTGGGAAGTAGGAGAGCGCCTCCGCGTAGGACTCCATCGGCCCCTCCACGTGCAGGCCGGCGGAGAGGTCGTCCTGGACGATCTGCTCCTCGAAGAGGGAGCGCAGGACGATGGCCGCGGCCCCGGCATCCTCCAGGCGGCGCGCCCGGTCCAGGAGGTCGGGGAGGGGCGAGGCCCCGGGCATCAGTGGGTGGGGAAGCTCCAGGCCGAGATAGGTCGTGCGCAGGTCCATGGGATCCTCAGGGAGTCGGCACCGGGAGGGAGACGCGGGCGAGCTGCTCCAGCACCGCCCAGCGCGCGGCGGCTTCCCGCTTCGCCTCCTCGAGAAGGGCCTGCCAGCGGGCGGGGTCGCTCTTCTCGAGCATGCGGAAGCGTGCCTCGTTTCCCATGAACACGGCGGGAGAGGTCTTGGGGGCTTGCATGTCGAGCTGCAGGGGCGGCTCCCCGGTCGCGTTCCGGCGGGGGTCGAAGCGCAGCAGCGGCCACACGCCGGACTCCACGGCCAGGCGCTGCTGCTCCGGTCCGTGCACCAGGTCGTAGCCGTGGGCGATGCAGGGGCTATAGGCCAGGATCAGCGAGGGTCCGGGGTAGCTCTCCGCCTCCAGGAAGGCGCGGACCGTCTGGGCGTCGCGGGCGCCGATCGCCACCTGGGCGACGTACACGTGCCCCATCCCCATGGCGATGCGCGCCAGGTCCTTCTTGGGGAGCGCCTTCCCGCGCGTGGCGAACTTGGCCACCGCCCCCGTGGGCGTGGCCTTGGACTGCTGGCCGCCGGTGTTCGAGTAGACCTCGGTGTCGAGGACCAGGATGTTCACGTTCCGGCCCGAGTGCAGGACGTGGTCGAGGCCGCCGAAGCCGATGTCGTAGGCCCACCCGTCGCCCCCCACGATCCAGACGCTCTTCTCCACCAGGTAGTCCGCAAGCTGGGCCAGGCGCGCGGCCTCCGGAGAATCCAGGGCGGGGAGACGCTGCCGCAGGCGGGTCACGCGCTCCCGCTGCGCCGCGATCGCGCCTTCCGAGCTCTGGTCGGCGTCGAGCAGGGCCTGCGCCTCCTCGCCCAGGTCGGGGGCGAGCTGCGCCACCAGCGCGCGCGCCTGGCGGACGTGGCTGTCGAGCGCCAGGCGCATGCCCAGGCCGAACTCGGCGTTGTCCTCGAAGAGGGAGTTCGACCAGGCGGGGCCGCGCCCCTCGCGGTTGGTGGTGTACGGCGTGGTGGGGAGGTTCCCGCCGTAGATCGAGGAGCAGCCGGTGGCATTCGCGATCAGGAGGCGGTCGCCGAAGAGCTGGGTGAGGAGCTTGACGTACGGCGTCTCCCCGCAGCCCGAGCACGCTCCCGAGAACTCGAAGAGGGGGGGGAGGAGCTGCGACCCCTTGACGTCCAGGCGCACCGACGCCCGGTCGGCATCGGGGAGGCTGAGGAAGAAGCTCCAGTGCTCGCGGGCGGCGGGAAGGCGGGGCTCCTGGGGCTCCATGCGCAGCGCCTTGCGGCGCGGGTTGGCCTTGTCCTTGGCGGGACAGACCTCGACGCACACGCCGCACCCGGTGCAATCCTCGGGCGCCACCTGCAGCGTGTAGGCGACGTCCACGTGGTCGCGCGACTTGAAGGCGGTGGAGCGGAAGCCCGGAGGGGCGCCGGCGTTTTCCGCCTGCGGGTAGATCTTGGCCCGGATGGTGGCGTGGGGGCACAGCAGCGCACACTTGTTGCACTGGATGCAGAGGTCCTGGTCCCACACCGGGATCTCCTGCGCAATGTTCCGCTTCTCGTACCGGCTCGTCCCCACCGGCCAGGTGCCGTCCACGGGGAAGGCGGACACGGGCAGCAGATCCCCGCGTCCGGCCAGCATCGCCGAGGTGACCCGCTGCACGAAGTCGGGAGCGTCCTCCGACACCGGGGGCCGGACGTGGGCCTGCGACGTGGGTCCCGGTGGCACCTCGATCGGGTGGAGGCCGGCCAGGGTGGCATCGATGGCGGCGAAGTTCTTCTTGACGATCTCCGTTCCCCGGGCGCCGTAGGTCTTCTCCACCGCCGCCTTGATCGCCGCCACCGCCCTCTCGCGGGGAAGCACGCCGGAGAGCGCGAAGAAGCAGGTCTGCATGATCGTGTTGATGCGGTGACCGAGGCCGGAATCGCGCGCCACCTTGCCGGCGTCGATCGCGAAAAGGCGCAGGTGCCGGGCCGTGATCCGCTCCTGCACCTCCCGCGGCAGCCGGTCCCACACCTCGCCGGCCGGGTAGGGGGCGTTGAGGAGGAACACGCCCCCATCGGCCGCGCGCTCCAGCACGTCGATCGTGAAGAGCAGCGGGAACTGGTGGCAGGCCACGAACTCGGCCTCACGCACCAGGTAGGAGGAGCGGATGGGGTCCTTGCCGAAGCGCAGGTGCGAGGTGGTGACCGAGCCCGACTTCTTGGAGTCGTACACGAAATAGCCCTGCACGGTGACGTCCGGGTCCGCGCCCAGGATCTTGATCGAGTTCTTGTTGGCCGACACCGTGCCGTCGGAGCCCAGGCCGTAGAAGACCGCCCGCACGCGCCCCGGCTCCGCGGGGTTCCAGGCCGCATCCACGGGGAGCGAGAGGTGGGTGACGTCGTCCACGATCCCCACCGTGAAGTGGCGCCGGGCGGGCGCTCCCGCTTGCAGGGCATCGAACACCGCGGCCACCATCGGGGGATCGAATTCCTTGGAGGAGAGGCCGTAGCGCCCGCCCGTGACGGCGATGCCCTCCCGTCCTCCCTCGTGCAGCGCGGCCACCACGTCCTGGTAGAGCGGCTCGCCCACGGCCCCCGGCTCCTTCGTGCGGTCGAGCACGGCCAGGGAGCGCGTCGTCGCGGGCAGCGCGGCCAGGAAATGCTCCACCGAGAAGGGCCGGTACAGCCGCACCTTGAGCACGCCCACCTTCTCGCCAGCGGCGACCAGGTGCTCCACCACCTCGTGGGTGGCTTCCGCACCCGACCCCATGAGCACGACCACGCGCTCCGCCTCCGGGTGCCCCACGTAGTCGAACAGCCGGTAGGCGCGTCCGGTGGCCGCTCCCAGCTGGTCCATGGCCTCCTGCACGGTGGCAGGCAGCGCCGTGTAGTAGCTGTTCGCGGCCTCGCGGGCCTGGAAGAAGGTGTCGGGATTCTGGGCCGTGCCCCGGAGCTGCGGGCGGTCGGGCGTGAGCCCGCGCTCGCGATGGGCGAGGATCCCCGACCCGTCCAGCATCTCCCGCAGGAGCGCATCGGGGAGGAGGACGATCTTGGCCAGCTCGTGGGAGGTGCGGAACCCGTCGAAGAAGTGGAGGAAGGGGACGCGCGAGCGCAGGGTGGCCGCGTGCGCCACCGCCGCCAGGTCGTGGGCCTCCTGCACCGAGCCCGAGGCCAGCATGGCGAAGCCGGTCTGGCGGCAGGCCATGACGTCGGAGTGGTCCCCGAAGATGGAGAGGGCGTGGGTGGCCAGCGTGCGCGCCGCCACGTGCATGCAGAAGGCGGTCAGCTCTCCCGCGATCTTGTACATGTTGGGGATCATGAGGAGAAGGCCCTGGGAGGCGGTGAAGGTGGTGGCCAGCGCCCCCGCCTGCAGCGCGCCGTGCACGGCACCCGCGGCCCCGCCCTCGGACTGCATCTCCACGACCTCGGGGAGCGCACCCCACAGGTTCGGCCGCCCCTCGGCGGCCCAGGCGTCGGCCAGCTCGCCCATGGTGGAGGAGGGGGTGATGGGGTAGATGGCGAGGACTTCGCTGGCGCGGTAGGCGACCGAGGCGGCGGCCTCGTTGCCGTCCAGGACGGCGTGCTGGGGGGACTTCATCCGGGTTCTCCTCGCCCTCCAATACCGCAAGGATCGGGCCCGGATGCGGACCCTTCCCGCAGTCCAGCCCCCGCAAGACCTGCGTGAAAGGGGACCAGGAGCGTCAGGTTTGCGCCGGCGAAACCCGGATGGCGCCCGACTCTGGGCCGGAGGCTCGGTCGGACCCTATACTGCGGACATGGCGCCTTCGGATCTCCTCGCAAAGATCCAGGGCCTCCCGGCGGAGGACCAGGCCGAGGTCGAGCACTTCGTCGACCAGCTTCGGGAAGGGAAGCAGGAACAAGCCCTGAGGTTCGCCTTCGCCAAGCTGTCCGAGAAGGCCTTCGCCGCGGTGTGGGACAACCCGGACGATGCGGTCTACGACGAACTGTAACTTTGGCGATATCGCCCTCGTCCCTTTCCCATTCACCGACCAGAGCGCGACGAAGAAGCGACCCGCCGTCGTCGTGAGCTCTGCTGCCTATCACTGTTTCCGGTCGGACGTGATCCTCATGGCGGTTACGTCCAGAGCGGCCGCTGCGGCGACGGCAGGTGAGGTGGCGTTTCGGTACTGGCAAGAAGCCGGGCTGAAAAGACCGTCTCGCCTCAAGCCCATCCTCGCCACGCTGGACCGAAGTCTCGTCGTGCGGAGACTCGGGAGCTTGCAGCCACGGGATCGTGCTGCATTGCAACGCGTCCTCGAGACAATCCTAGGCGACTGAGACGCCGTTTCCCGCCCGCTTCAGCTCCCGCCGGAGCTGGAAGGCGAAGGCGGTGCGCAGGGCGCGCATCTTCAGCTCCTTCGCCCAGAAGCGGTTGGGGTCGTCCTGCAGGCCCCGGCACTCGTCGGGGAGCATGACCAGCGAGACCCGGATGTTCGGGCTCATGCCGATGGGAAGGCCGCGCTCCATGCAGGCGGCGTAGAGGCGCTGGAACACGGGGAGGACGTCCTCGGTCTTGGGCGGAGGCACGTCCTTGTAGTCGGTTCCCGCGAGGGGGCGGAACACGCAGACGGTGGGGATGGCGCCCACGCCGGTGATCCAGTCGATGGCGCGGATCGAGTCCTCGGCGGGCTCGAGGCCGGCGATGATCTCCCCGTTCACCACCCAGGGCTCGAAGCCGCGCCCCTGGGGCCCCACCTCCTGCGCGCAGTAGGCGACCGCCTCCAGGTAGCGGTCGAGGCCGTACTGCTGGTGCTTCCCCGGGCAGACGGTCTGGAAACGCTCCCGGTTCCACAGCTCGAAGCAGAACGAGACCCGGTTGACCCCCATCCTCCGCAGGTCGCGGTAGCGCGCCAGATCGTGGTGGGGCGGGGTCTGCACGCCGATGAGGACGCCGGTCTCCTCCTTCACCCGCACGATGTAGGGCTCGAGGATGTCGAGGTAGGTGTCTCCCGCGTAGTGCCCGGTGTTGAAGTCCACGTAGGTGATCCCCGACCCGGCGACCGCCGCCTTCACGACCTCCACCACCTCGCGCACCGACTTCTCGTCCGCGTCGTCGGCCCCCAGGTTCAGCCCCACCGAGCAGAAGCGGCACTGGTCCTTGGGCGAGTGCAGCCAGTAGTCGCACACCTTCGAGGGGTAGACGCCCAGGTAGGTGCCCTGCAGGGAGCCGATGCGGGTCATGGGCTTGCCGGTGCTGGTCGTGCGGTCGTACCAGTCGGGCCGGGGAGAGAGCTGCACCTCCGTGACCGGCCCCAGCGCGTCGTGCTCGATGAAGACCCGCCCGTCCTTCCCGGCCAGGGCCAGGTACGGGGAGTCCTTCGCGAACGGCTCGGCCACCGGAACGTTGGTCCAGAGGTTTCCGGGGAGGACGACCTCCAAACCCGAGCCCAGCCCCGCGCGCGTGCGCAGGATCTTGCGGCCGCCCCGCTCCTCGAGACCCTCCCCGGTCAGGGAGGGGTCGAGGCGGATCCCCTTGCAGTAGAGGTCGAGCTTCAGGAGGGCCGGGTTGGTGCGAACGTCCATGTCCATGGCGGCGCAACTCTACGGCGGGTCTTCCCCGCGAAATGGGACCAATGCGGTCCGGAGCTTCCGCGCATCCGCCTTGCATGAGCCGGGCCAGGGCGGTCTCCTGCCCGGAGGAGGGTGGACATGCCGATCGTCACCGAGCCTTTCCGCATCAAGGTCGTGGAGCCCATCGCGCGCACCACGCGCGCCCAGCGGGAGCGCCTCCTCCGGGAGCACGGCTACAACCTGTTCGCGCTCCCCGCGAGCACGGTGACCTTCGACCTGCTGACCGACTCCGGGACCTCGGCCATGAGCGCCGCCCAGTGGGGCGCCATGATGATCGCGGACGAGTCCTACGCGGGCTCCCGCTCCTTCGAGAGGTTCGAGGCGGCGGTGCGGGACCTGACCGGCTTCCGGCACGTCCTTCCCACCCATCAGGGCCGCGCCGCCGAGCGGATCCTCTGCCAGATCGCCGTGCGTCCGGGGGCGCTCGTTCCCAGCAACGGCCACTTCGACACCACGCGCGCCAACATCGAGTACGCAGGGGGGGAGGCCCTGGACCTCCCGGTCCCCGAGGCCACCCATCCCGAAGTGGAGGTCCCCTTCAAGGGGAACATCGACCTGGAGCGCCTGGCCCGCGTGGTGCAGGACGCGCGGGACCGCATCCCCTTCGGGATGCTCACGCTCACGAACAACACCGGGGGCGGGCAGCCGGTGAGCCTGGCCAACGTGAGGGCCGCCGCCGGCATCCTCCACGCCGCGGGGATCCCGCTCATCCTGGACGCCTGCCGGTTCGCGGAGAACGCCTATCTCGTGAAGCTGCGGGAGACCGGGCAGGCCGAGCGCACGCCCGCCGAGATCGCCCGGGAGATCTTCCGCCTGGCCGACGGCTGCACGCTTTCCGCCAAGAAGGACGGCCTCTCCAACATGGGGGGCTTCCTGGCCCTGAACGACGACGGCTGGGCGGCGCGGGGCCGGCACCTGCTGATCCTCACGGAGGGGTTCCCTACCTACGGGGGATGCGCGGCGCGGGACCTGGAGGCGGTCACCGTCGGCCTCTCCGAGGTCCTGGAGGAGGCCTACCTCGAGTACCGCCTGGCCACCGTCCGCTGGGTCACGCGCGGTCTCGAACGCGCGGGGATCCCGACGGTGAAGCCTTCCGGAGGCCACGCGGTCTTCGTGGACGCCAAGGCGCTGCTCCCCCACATCCCCCCGGCGCGCTTCCCCGGGCTCGCGCTGGCCTGCGAGCTGTACCTGGCCGGCGGGATCCGCTCCTGCGAGATCGGCAGCGTCATGTTCGGGAAGGTGGGGGAGGATGGCGGGTTCCGCGAGGCTCCGCTGGAGCTCGTGCGCCTGGCCATCCCGCGCCGCGTCTACACGCAGAGCCACATGGAGCAGGTGGTCGAGGTCTGCGGCGAGGTGGCGGCGCGGGCGAAGGACCTTCCCGGCTACCGGATGGTGGAGCGGCCGCCGTTCCTCCCGCACTTCACGGCCCGGTTCACCCCCGAGGTCGAGGTCCCTGCCGGTCCATAGAGGTCCTCTTTCTTGTGGACCAAAACGCGCACTCTCTGCGCCCGGGGGGGGGCCGGCGCGCAAGCGCCGCGCGCCGAGGGTCAGGCCTGGCCGGCGTGCCCCGCGTCCGAGCCCACGATGTAGAGGACTTTCCGGTTCCGGCGGGGCGCCGACACCAGGGCCTCGAGCGTGGCGCGCCGGAGCGAGTCCGCCATCCCGGACTGCACCTCGTGCCAGACGAGGTTGGCGGGGCACTCGTCCCCCCACTCGCACCCCGGGCCCTCGTGCATGCAGTCGGTCAGGGCCAGCGGCCCCTCGATGGCCTCCACCACCTCCAGGAGGTTGATTTCCGAGGCCGGGCGGGCCAGGGCGAAGCCTCCGTGCACCCCGCGCGAAGATTGGAGCAGCCCCGCGCGCACGAGCTGGCGGAGGATCTTCGCCATGAAGCTCGAGGGGATGCCGTAGGCGCGCGCCACGTCCCCGCGGAGGGCGACGGCGCTCTCCGGAAGACAGGCGATGTGGATCATGGCCCGGACGGCGTAGTCGGCGGCGTTGGTCAACCGAAGTCCCATGTTCGTGCCCTCGCTGCGTCTGGAGATAACAACTAGCGTGCCAACGATTCCTCCAGCACCACCACGAGGCCGCCTCCGTCGCCGGGGGCGCGTTCGGCCAGGGCGAGCACGTGCTCCAGCGTGGCCGCCAGAAGGGGGTCGGTGTGGGCAGCGGCCGCGGGGACGAGCACCGCGCGCGGCGCCAGCCGCACCGCTTCCGCGATCAGCGCTGCGATTCCCGCCGCCGCTGCCTCCCGCGCGTTGGGCGTGGCGGCGGCGGCGTCCCAGCGCACGGGGTCGCGCAGGGGCAGGCCGCCGAGCACGGACAGGGGCAGGCCGCGAGCGAGCCCGCGCCGCAGCTCGACCAAAAGCTCGAGCGTGCACGCGGCGAGATCCGGGGCGAGGCGCAGGAGGGCGAGGCCGAGGATCTGCGCCCGCACGGCCGCCTCCTCGCACGCGCCGGGGGGTACGCGGAGCACGCGCCGCCCTCCCAGGCGCGCGGCGTCGAGCGCCAGCCTCAGGGCGGCCAGCGTCGCCCGCGGCACCGGCTCCCGCGCGGGAGGTGGGCGAAGGATCGGCGCACCGGCGAGCGCCAGCGCGGCCTGAGCGTCCGCGGGTCGCTCCCCCCGCTCGCGCGCGGCCAGCCGGGCGACGAAGCGCGCGAAGCGCGGCGAGAGATCGGGCCGGAGCCTTCGCAGGTCGAGCTCGGGGCCGCGCAGGTGCCAGGCGAGCACGGCCTCGGGCTCCGCGTCCATGCCCATGGGGAGGGTTCCCGACGCGAGCACGTAGAGGAGGAGCCCGAGGCCGTAGAGATCCGCACGGCCGTCCACCGCCTCGCCGAGGAGGACCTCGGGGGCGACGTAGGGAAGGGAGCCGCTGATGCAGCCAGGGGGCTCGACCCTGCCCGTCTCGGTGGCCAGGCCGAAGTCCGTCAGCTTCGCGCGCAGCGCGCGGGGACCGCGGCGCACGAGGATGTTCCCGGGCTTCACGTCGCGGTGCACGAGACCGCGCGCGTGCACGTGCGAGAGGGCCGCCAGCACCTGTCCCGCCAGCGCGAGCAGGGCCGTCTCCGAGGCGTCGTGCGGCGGCAGCGCACGATGGGCGGGCCCGCCCGCCACGTGCTCCAGCACGAGATAGGGCGTGCCGGAGGGGAGCGGTCCCGACCGGCTGCGCCGCAGCTCGTGCGCGCGCACGACGTTGGGATGGCGCAGGCGCGCCCAGGCCTCGAACTCGCCGGAGAGCGGGTGCGCCGGTCCCGCGCGGCCGGGGAGGTCGAGCACCTTGAGCGCCACCAG
>Ga0070695_100000459_pt1 | contig 21195 bp, 21 predicted proteins | sample KBSK1252metaG_FD_65471 | JGI IMG/M metagenome (GOLD analysis project Ga0070695, IMG submission 65471) | Corn, switchgrass and miscanthus rhizosphere microbial communities from Kellogg Biological Station, Michigan, USA - KBS K1-25-2 metaG | ecosystem: Host-associated > Plants > Roots >...
ATCCCGCAAGCAGCGGCGGCTGGACTCGACACCTTCGTGACCGGCGAAGGCCAGCATTGGACGTTTTTCGATGCGGAAGAGCTCGGCCTCAACGTGTTCTTTGCCGGCCATTACGCGACCGAAACCGTCGGCGTCAAGGCACTCGCCGAGCACATCTCGAAAAAGTTCGACCTGCCCTGGGTCTTTCTGGATCACCCGACCGGGCTGTGAGCCCCCGGCGCGTCCTGGCGATCCTCGCCATCGTGGAGCTGCTCGCGATGGCGCCATGGTTCAGCGCGTCCGCGGTCGCCCCTGCACTCGCCCGCGTCTGGCAGCTCTCCCCGGTCACGACCGCGTGGCTCACGATTTCGGTCCAGCTTGGCTTCGTGGTCGGAGCACTGGTCAGCGCGATCTTCACGCTCTCCGACCGTCTCTCGGCTCGCCGCCTCGTTACTGGCTCGGCAATCCTGGCGGCCGTTGCGACGCTGGGCGTCGCGGTCGCGAGCGGCGTCAAGCTCGGGATTGCCTGCCGCTTGCTCACCGGTGCGGCGCTGGCCGGCGTCTATCCACCGGGAATGAAGATCGCGGCCGGGTGGTTTAAAGAAGGAAGAGGGCTCGCCATCGGAGTGCTCGTCGGCGCCCTCACGCTTGGCTCGGCAAGTCCACATCTCGTGCGTTGGGCTGTGTCGCCGGAGGCGTGGCGAATCGTGCTCGTGATTGCAGCCGCCAGTGCCGTCGCGGGCGGACTGCTGGTTCTCCTGGTGCCGAGCGACGGGCCGTTCGCCGCCCCGTCGCCGCCGTTTTCGCTCGCCGCCGCGCCGCGGATCCTTAACGATCGCGCCGTGGCCCTCGCGAACCTTGGGTACCTCGGCCACATGTGGGAGGTGTACGCGATGTGGAGCTGGATGGCGGTGTTTGTCGCCGCGAGCGAACACGCGCATCGCGGGTCGCAAGCCGATGTGGCCGGTCTCGCTGCCCTCGTGACATTTCTGGTCGTGGGCAGCGGAGCAGTCGGATGTTGGCTCGGAGGGAAGTACGCGGACCGGTGGGGCCGCACGCTCGTGACGAGTGCTGCGATGGTCGCTTCTGGCAGCTGCGCGGTTCTGGTCGGATTCCTATTCGGCCGCTCGCTGCTCGTGCTGCTCCCGCTGCTGCTGCTCTGGGGCGTCACCGTTGTCGCCGACTCGGCGCAATTCTCCGCGGCGGTGAGCGAATTGGCTCCGCGCGACTACGTCGGCACGGCGCTGACGCTCCAAACGAGTCTCGGGTTTCTGCTCACCTGTGCGACCATCTACCTGCTGCCGCACGTGGCTGCCAAGATCGGCTGGCGCTGGAGCATGAGCATCCTCGCGATCGGACCGGCACTGGGGGTGTGGGCGATGCTCGCGTTGCGCCAGCGTCCTGAGGCGCGGCTCTTGGCCGGGGGCGCTCGCTAGGGAAGGACGAAGACGCCGACCTCGCCGTCGTAATCATCAGGGCGGCGCATGGTGCCGGTGGGGACGATCCATGGCCCGCCGTCGCGGCGCACATTCAAGCGGTGAAGGCCCGCAGTCATGCGAAACACCCCGGCCCAGGTCTCGCCATCGCCCCGGTTCAGGGGCACCGGCTGCCAGTCCGTGAAATCACCCGTGATTTCGATCGAAGCGGCCCCGGCGGCGTAGATCGTGAGCAGCACGTCGTCCGCCCGGATCTGGATCGCGAGTCGGGTTTCCGTCGCGCTCACCGCGCCGTCGGATCCTGTGTAGACGGGCTCGTTGACCGGCAGAACGCGCGAGGCCGGGCGGCGGATCGGGATGCTGCCGACGCGCACGGCGGCGGTGACGTAGCGGCCCGCGATGCTCCCGCTCACCACATCGGTCGGATAGCGACCGGCAGACAGCACCAGCGCGACATCGGGGCCGAGCGTCAGCGCCGCGCTTCCCTCGCCGTACACGCCGCGCCCGCCACCACGACTCCAGACACGCGCTCCCACGATGCCTTCGAGCACCACGCGGCTTCCGCGCCACCGCGCTGACGCGCGCAAATCCGAGAACGCCGTGTCGCCGATACTCGAGCGGTCGAGCGAAACGAACATGGTTTTGTCGCGGCGGAGCAGCCAGAAGCCCGTCGCCAGGACGACAACGTTGCGGGGTAAGCCGCTGAAATAGGAGCGCCCCGCACTTGCTCCGGCCCACGCCCCGCGCTCGGCTGACATCAGATGCAGGCGCGCCTCCGCTTCGCTGTGACTGAAGCTGGCGATGTTGGCGTACTGGCTGCCGCCGGCCGAGACGCCGAGTTCCGCGCGCAGACGTGGCGCGAGGGGAGCGAACCACGAGCCATTGATTGAGCCGTCGAGGCTGTGTCGCCCGCTCTCGAACCGCAGATACGTGCCCCGTGCGCTGACAAACCCGCGGCCGCGCGAATGCTCCCAGCGAATCGTCGGTGAGACGGATGCGGCTGCGGACGCGAGAAACCCGTCGTACCTGACCTCTGATACTCCCGCTTCGATGTTGGCCGCGACTTGAGCGACTAACGCATTGGCGCCGGCGTCCGCGCCGCACGCCGCAACGATGAGTGCGAGCGTCCGCACGGAAACGAAGCTACTACGGGCGGCGGGGACGGGTGGGTGGGCCGGGGTCCGAGCTCATACTGTTGACGAATGCTCCCGAGTTTACACGAACCGAGGTGGCGGCGCTGGGCGGTGCGCCGAGTGCGATGTCGCGCTCGACCGCACGCCGGAACTCCACGAGATCGGCATCGCGAGCCGTCGGCGCGAGCGCGAGCACGGCAGCGGCGGCACTGTCGGCCGAGACGCCGCTGGCGACCAGATCGGCGAGTACGGACAGCGCCATCGTAAGTGACGAACGGCGCACGCTGCGCAGCGTGGCGAGCACTTGCGAGGGGGCGCCGGCGCGCAGCGCCGCGACCCCTGCTTCGAGCTCCGGTGCGGAGGCACTGTTGCCGAGCGCCGTGCGCGCGGCGCCGAGGTCGGCGGCGAGCCTGCGCACGGCGGTCACGATGCGTGCACCGGGCGCGGCCTTCGTCGTGCCTTCCAGCGCACGCTGAATGAGCGGCTCCGCGGGAAGCCCCGCTTGCCGCGCCGAGTCCACGACCGCGATCACCTGCGCCCGGGTGTCCGGATCGAGGCGGTCGAGTCGCGGATCCTGGATCGCGACCTGCATGGCCATGAGTAGCGCGGCGACGATCATGATCCTTTTCCTCCAACGGTAACCACAGAGCTTGGCGTCCCGAACTCATCGTCCCGCGCCGAAGGTGCGCCCGGATCGGCGCGCCACTCGGCGCCATTCACCAAGAATGCATAGCGATAGCGGCCGGGTGTCAGGCGGATCGCGGTCGCCCATACGCCCTGTGCTACGCGCATCGGGGCGCGTGCCGGATCCCAGTCGTTGAAATCGCCGACCAGCGAGACGGAGCTGGCCTGCGGCGCCACCAAGACAAATTGGAATGTATCGGAAGCTTCCGCTCTGGAGCCACGCGACCACGGCTGCCACACCCCCACCGCGACCAGCACCGCGGCGGCCGCGGCGAGCCACGGCCAGACACCGCGCTGCGACGGGCTCGATGCGGCGATCGCCGCCATGACGCGCGCGTCGAGAGCCGGATCGACGCCAACCGGCTGGCGCAGCTCCTGGATTACGCGTTCGATGACGTCGTCTTCGTGCTCAAACATGCTCGGCCTCTCTGAGAAAACGCTGAAGCTGCTCGCGGGCGCGCTTCACCCGCATCTTGAGCGCCGACACACCGGCGCCCGTCAGCTCCGCGATCCTTTCGTATTCCAGATCCTCCACGTGCTTCAACAAGAACGCCTCGCGGTACTCGGGCGCGAGGCGTGCCAGGGCGCGATTCACCGCGTCTGTCCATTCCACCCGCTCACCCTGATCGGCGTGGACGGCGCCATTCAGAGCATTCGCATCCCGTACGAACATCCGGCGCCGGCGCGCGGCCCGCGCGCCCGTCGTCCGGCAGCGATTGACCAGGATGCCGTAGAGCCAGGCGCCAAACCGCGCGGGATCGTCGCAGCGCGCGAGCGAGCGATAGGCGCGCACGAAGCTGTCCTGCAGCGCTTCCTCCGCGTCCTCGCGATCGCCGATCATGTGGACGGCATACCGCCCCAGGCGCTCGCGATACCGCGCCACCAGCGCGCCGTAGGCGCTGATGTCACCGGCCCGGACCCGGCGCACCAGCTCTGCGTCGCTTGCTTCCACTCTGTCTATACCCATGCTTTACTCAAAGACGTCACAAAGCACCGTTAAAAAGACAGCGTCAAATTGCAAACGTCGAAGAGAACCCGTCAGAAAGGCGTTGGTGCTGTGACGGCGCCGTCTGACATAGGGGTATTCAATGCAACTGACCTCACTGTTGCAACTACCATGAGGACTTTAGCGATGTCGAGATTCGCGCTTGTCGTGCTTGCCGGCGCCATGCTCGCCGCGGCCTGCTATCAGGATGAGGCGGCCTCGCCAAACAGTCCGCAAGGTGTGGCACCAAAGGCAAAGATCCTGCTCACCGACGCGCCGTTCCCGTTCGATTCGGTGCAAAGCGTGCAGGTCTACATCGTGAGCATCGCGCTTTCGACGCATCCCGATACCGGCACGTCTGCCGACAGCATGCACTGGGTCACGGTTGTGGCGCCGCACCGGCAGATCGACTTGCTGACGCTGCAGCAGGGACTCACCGACTCGCTGGGGATCGGCCCCGTGACGGCGGATCAGTACAAGGCAGTGCTGATGACGATCAACGTCGATTCTTCGGCGGGCATCAAGTTCAAGAATGGCTCGCAAGCGATCGTGCATTGGAACGGAGCGGGTCTCGAGTCCTATGGAGTGTTCGTCCAGGTCCCCATCAACGTTCCCGACACCGGCGCCACGATCGTGATCGATTTCGACGTGGCAAGGAGCTTTCCGTACAACCAGCGCGGTGACGGGGCGTTCGACTTCTTCGCAACGCTGCGTGCGGTCAATCGAGCGGCGACGGGAAGCATTGCGGGTGTGGTGACGCATGACGCGAGCGTTGGAGGTGCCGCCGGTCCCGTGGCAGACGCCACGGTGACGGCATGGTTTCGAGGCTTCAACTTCTATGGCCTGGTAACGAGCGGCAGAACCGACGCCACAGGTCATTATCGACTCGGCTATCTGCTGCCCGGTACCTACATGGTCACCGTCGACCCTCCATACGGCGACAGCACCTTGAAGGCAGCGGCTGATTCCGGCGTGGCCGTGAATCAGGGCTTCGAGACGACGCGCAACATCACGTTGTCACATCCGTAAGCGCCGCCCGGCCAGCAGCGTGAACTCGCGCACGAGGGCGCTCTCGTGCTAGACTAGCGCATGCCGCGAAAACTATTGCTGTTGCTGCTGGCCATTGCGGCGTGCGCCCGCCGGCCCGCGCCGCCGCTCGCCGGACCGTCTTCCGCGCCTGTCTTGGTAACTCCCGAGCGCGCCGCCATCATGGCGGCGCCCACTGACGCGGATTGGAAGGCGCTGGGCGACGAGGCGACCGCCCTGCTCTCACAGTATCTGCGCATCAACACGACCAATCCGCCCGGGAACGAAATCGCCGCCGCGCGCTGGCTGGCCCAGGTGCTGCAGCGCGACGGCATCGAGGCGCGAATCTTCGAGCCGGCGCCGGGCAAGGCCAACCTCTACGCCCGGCTGGCCGGTGACGGGAGCGCTCGCCCGATCATTCTGTTGAACCACATGGACGTCGTGCTCGCTTCGCCGGAGTACTGGAGCGTGGATCCGTTCAGTGGCGCGATCAAGGACGGCTACATCTGGGGTCGCGGCGCGCTCGACATGAAGGGCGAAGCGATCGCGCAGCTGATGACGATGCTGACGCTGCGGCGGGCGCACGTGCGGCTGAAGCGCGACATCATCTTTCTCGCGACGTCGGACGAGGAGATCGGCGCGGGGGTGGGTGCGGCCTGGATCGTCGAGCATCAAGCGGGGCTCGTCAAGGACGCCGAGTTTCTTTTGAATGAAGGCGGGCTGACGCGCGCCGACGGTCAGGGGGGCGTCGTGTTCTACGGCGTCGGCACGACCGAGAAGTCCCCATTCTGGCTGGATGTCACGGCGCGTGGGACGGCCGGTCACGGCTCGCGCCCGACGCCGGACAACCCCGTCCACCGGCTCATCCGGGCGTTGAATCGCATCGCGGCCTGGCAAACGCCGCTGGTGGTGACGCCCGCGGCGGAGCGTTCGTTCCGCGATCTCGCGACGATCGAGCAGGATACCACGTCGCGCCGCTGGCTCAGCGACATTCGCGCGGCGCTGCGCGATACCATGGCGGCGCGGATCATCACGGCCGACCTGACCTACAACGCGCTCCTGCGGAACACGATCTCGATCACGGGCCTCAAAGGCAGCGACAAGACCAATGTGATTCCGCCGATCGCGACCGCGGCGATCGATGTGCGGCTCTTGCCCGGCCAGGATCCGGCAGCGTTTCTCACGGATTTGACGCGCGTGGTGGGCGACAGCGCCGTGACGATTCGTCCGCAGGGACCGAACTGGCCGGCGACCGAGAGCTCGACCGAGACGGAGATGTTTCGCGCCATTACGGACGTCGCGCACGCCCGCCATCCCAACGCGCTCGTCACGACGCTGATGCTGGCCGGATTCACCGACAGCCATTACTTCCGGCGCATGGGGATCGCGAGCTACGGCCTGGGGCCGTTCCCGCTCACCCAGGGCGAGTCGCGCGGCGTGCACGGCAACGACGAGCGCGTCCGCAGCGACGCGCTGCGGATTGGCGTGCGCTTCTACTACGACGTGGTGTCGCGCGTCGCCGCGAAGTGAAGCCTCAGCGAACGCCCGACGATACTCCCGGCGACCGCGGCTGCGCGTTCTTCACGTAGCGGTCGAACCAGTCGATCATCTCGGCGAGCGTATGTAGCACGGATTCCCGCGCCGCGTACCCGTGCGCTTCGTTCGGCAGCATCACGAGCCGCGCCGTCCCGCCCAGCCCCTTGATAGCGGCAAAGAGCCGTTCCGAGTTGATCGGAAAGGTGCCTGAGTTGTTGTCGGCCTCGCCGTGCGTCATCAAAATCGGTTCGGTGATCGAGTCGGCGTACACGAACGGCGACATCCGCAGGTACACCTGGCGCGCCTGCCAGAACGTGCGGTCCTCGTTCTGGAAGCCAAACGGCGTGAGCGTGCGGTTGTACGCGCCCGAGCGTGCGATGCCGGCACGGAACAGGTCCGAGTGCGCGAGCAGGTTGGCGGTCATGAAAGCGCCGTAGCTGTGCCCGCCGATGCCGATGCGGTCCGGGTCGCCCACGCCGGCGTCCACGACCGCTTTCACGGCGGCTCGCGCGCTCATCACGAGCTGCTCGACGTAATGATTGTTCGCCGTGTCGCCGCCGATGATCGGCATCTTGGGGTCGTCGAGCACGGCGTAGCCTTGCGTCAGGAAGAAGAGGTGCGACGGCCCGCGGACGATGTTGAAGCGGTTGGGTGCGGCCGAGACCTGGCCCGCCGCGCTCGCCGAAGCGAACTCGATCGGGTACGCCCACATGACTACTGGAAGGCGTGAACCAGCGACGTAACCCGGAGGCAAGTACAGCGTACCTGAAAGCGGAACGCCGTCTTCGCGCGTGTACGTGAGCAGGCGCTTTTGGATCCCCGTGAGCTGGGGCGCGGGATCCCTGAAGGCGGTGAGCGCGCGCAGTTTCGTGCCCTGGCGCACGAAGTAATTCGGCGGCTCGGTGCGCGACTCGCGCCGCGTCACGAAGCTCTTGGCGCCGTCGTCGAGCAGCGCCACGACCGATTCGTAGTGGACCGTATCGGCACGCCAGAGCCGCTCGGTCTTGCGCGTCGTGAGGTTCAGGCGGTCGAGGAACGGCCGGTCGCCCTGTGGTGAGGCGCCAGTGCCTGTGAAGTAGATCCAATCACCGCTCCGCTGCATCGCGAAGTCGCCAGTGGGTGTCATGCGAATGAGCGGGAATCCGGGGTCTGAGTACCGCTCTTCAGCGCTGCGATCGAAGAGTAGGACGGCGGCGGTGCCCGGCTTGGTCACATCGACGATCCATGTCTTGGCCCAGCGGCGCTCCCGGTCGTACTCCTGCAGGAAGCCGATGCCCTGAGTATCCCACGTCAGGCCGGCGTAGCGCTTGCCGAGTTGCGCGAGCTCCGTGGGCTCGGCGGTGAACGGCGCCGTCAGGGTCACGACGCGGTCCTGGTGTTCGACCTTGTTGCGCGGGTCGCCACCGTCCAACGCTTCGGCCCAGACCAGGGTCGCGGGCGTGCCGGGGCGCCAATTGACGGCACGGGGCCCCGCGCGCACGCCGCGGATCGGGACACCTTCGGACGATGGCAGCTTCGCGATGCTGTGTACCAGCTCGCCCTTCAGGTTCCAGACTTCGATTTCCTGTGGGAAGGCGCCCGAGGGAACCAGGTAGGAGAAGGGCCGGACGGTGCGCACGACCAGCACGTGCTCACCTCCGGGTGAGACGTCAACGCGCTCAAAGATCGCGGGCTTGCCGATGGGCGTGCGCGCGCCAGTGGCGGCGTTCACCAGGGCTAGCTGGGCGGTGAAGTAGTAGTCGAAGAGCTGCTCGTCGAAGTGGTTTTTCAGCAGATCCTCGAACGTCGCCGCCGGAGCCGCCCGGCCGCGGGTTTCCTGGATCGTGGGGCCGACGGGCGTCTCCGGCGCGACGGGCGCGGGGCCTCGGGCCTCCGGAATGAGCTCACACAGGAGGCTCATGCTCGACGGTGTCCATTGGCACGGCGGGCCGTTCGTCGCGTTGAGATTCGCGCCGGTAAGGGCGCGGGTCTGCGCGGTGGCGGCGTCGGCGATCCAGAGAACGAGCCCCGAGTCGCGAGTTTGCACGAAGGCGACCGCGCGGCTGTCGGGCGACCAGATGACGTAGGAGAGCGCTGCCGGTGTGGGGATGGTGATCCGACGTTCCGAGCCGTCGGCGACACGCTTCAGGACGAGCCCGGTGATGCCGCCTGGGAGCTGCGGCCCCGTGGTACGCGGATTGATGCGGTTTCCCGCCAGGCGCAGCATTGGCGCGGCCAGCTCGGCGATCGTCGGCATGCTGCGCTGCTCGAGCAGCAGCAGCCACTGCCGGTCGGGCGAAACGCTCGCCACAGGCAATGGCGGCGCATCCAGGATGTCGACGATGACCTGTGGTGGCGTCTTGTACGGCGTTTGCGCGGAAAGAGTGCTGCCCAGCACTGCGAGACAGACGAGCGTGATGCGGCGCATAGGATTCTCGACTCGAAACGTGGGACAGGAAACCTCACCCCACGTACAGAGTCGCGCAACTCTACTTCAGCGGTACGACAAACCTCACGGTAATCTGCTCGGCGGTCTGCGGACTCACGCTGCAATAACAATCCTTGCCCATGATGCGCTTCACGCCGAGTACTTCCGCCTCGGCGATGCCGGCGACGTCGCGGTAGGTGATCTCGAGCATCTGCCCGTCGATCACGCGATAGCTCACGGGGCGGCCCAGCAGGCGATGATGCGGGTCGATTTTGGCGAGACCGTCGGCGAGTTTGCGCTGCAGCGCGCCGATCGCGTCGGTCGTCGTCATGCGTCCAGTACGGCGCCGGCATTGCGGCGCATGCCCCGATGTCCCGGCCGGGTGAAAGGGGTGCCCGCGTACCGCGCTTTAAACTCCTCCTCGTCGATGTTCGCGAGCGCATCGAGATCGGCGCGCGCGACTTCGGGTCGCGGTGCGAGCTCCGGGTCGAGCGTCTCGCGCGCGAAGCTCACGTTCCACGGGCAGACGTCCTGACACACGTCGCAGCCGAACAGCCAGTCACCGACCTGCGTGCGCTCGGTCGGCGAGAACTCGCCGCGGTGCTCGATCGTGAGATAGGAAATGCAGGCGCGGGCATCGAGATCGCGCGGCCCCACGAACGCCTGGGTGGGACAGGCATCGAGGCAGCGGCGGCATGTGCCGCAGCGATCCGCTTCGAACGGTAGGTCCGGCTCGAGTTCGGCGTCCGTCAGCACGACACCGATGAATGTGAAGGAGCCGATGTCGGGGTGAATCAGCATCATGTTTTTGCCGATCCAGCCGAGGCCCGCGAGCTGGGCCAGCTCGCGCTCGGGGACAGGGCCCGCGTCGACGTAGCACCGAGTCTTGCAGCCGGGAGCCAGGAGCCTGAGGCCCGAGGCGAGTTGTTCGAGCCGCTCGCCGAGGATGTCGTGGTAGTCAGAGGACCAAGCGTACTGTGCTACGCGCGGGACTCGGGGCTCGGGGTTCGGGCCTGGGTCGCCGTGGAAATAGTTCGTGAGCGTAACAACAGCAGTCCGCGCGCCCGGCATCACCAGGCGCGGATCCTTCCGCTTCTCGGCTTGCCGGTGCAAGTAGGTCATTGTGCCTGCATGCCCGTCCGCGAGCCAGCGGTCGAGCTCGGCGGCGTGCGGGTTGCGGTCGAGCCGCGCGATACCCGTGGCGGCAAACCCCAACGCTGTTGCTTGACGTTTTATCTCGACGCTTCGCTCGACGGTTTTCATGCCGTTCATAATCCCATCGTCTCGCGCCGCCAGCGGGCGAAGTTGACGATGTCGTCGACGGGCGGGACGGCGTGCTCATCGCCGTATGCGGTGAACATGCGCCATTGCATGTAGTCACGCGGGGGGATCGGGAGAAACGGCGGCCGGCGGTACCAGTCGCGGGCGCGGAAGCTCCACGTGAGACGCAGCAAATCAACGGCGAGTCGCGGGTTGAGCAGCGACTTCAACGCCAAGCGCAGATAGAGTGCCGACCAACTCGCGATACGCTGCATTCCTTCTGTATATTCCCGGCCTATGACGCTCGCAAGCAGCGTACAACCGCGCGCGCTTGGACTGGCCAAATACCGCGGCGAGTTTCCCATCTTCAGGGACCGCGTTTACCTGAATACCTGCTCGCTCGGAGCACTGGGCGAGCGCTCTCGCCGCAAGGTACTGGAATTCCTCGATCTCTGGCAGAGCCGCGGCGCCTCGGCCTGGTACGACGTATGGTGGGAGGCGCTGGAGGATCTGCGCCGCCGCTATGGCCGCATCGTCAACGCCGCCGAGGGGCCCGCCGAAATCGCGCTCGCCCCGAGCATCTCGGTGGCGCTGAGCGCGGTCGCCGAATCGCTCGACTACACGAAGCGCCCCAAGGTGGTCATCACGTCGCTCGACTTTCCCACCGTCGCGTACCAGTGGCTCGCGAAGGTGCGCAAAGGCATCGAGCTCGTGGTCGTGGAGAGTCCCGACCGCATCAGCGTGCCGGTCGAGGCGATCGCACGCGCGGTCGATGACCGGACGGCGCTCGTTGTTACGTCGCACGTCTATTTCACGACCGGAGCGATCCAGGACATCAGGCAGGTCGCTGATGTGGGCCACGCGCACGGCGCGCTCTGTCTGATCGACGCCTATCAATCCGTCGGGCAGGTTCCGGTCGATGTTCAGCATACCGGTGTGGACGCGCTCGTCGCAGGCGGGCTCAAGTGGCTGCTCGGCGGACCGGGCATCGTCTTCCTGTACATGCGGCGCGCAGTCGCACGCCGGCTCGAGCCCAGTATCTCCGGCTGGTTCGGCCAGCGCGAGCAGTTCACGTTCGACCCCAGAGCCCTCACGTTTCACGATGATGCGCGCCGCTTCGAGCTCGGCACCCCGTCCCTGGCCGCCATCTACGCGCAGCTCGGCGGACTCGAGTACATCGAGGAGATCGGCGTGCCGGCCATACGGGAGACGACTGCGGCCCTGACGGAAGACCTGATCGCCACGGTGCGCGCGGCGGGGTTCAAGCCCAAGGTGGCGGCGGAGCCCGAGCGGCGGTCCGCCATCGTCATGATTCCCATGCCGGATCCGGCGGCGACCGTGCGCCATCTGGCGGCGGGCGGCATCATCGCCGACAGCCGGCCCGGACACGTCCGGTTCTCGCCTTTCTTCTATAACGTGCAGGAAGACCATGTCAGAGCAACCGAGCGCCTCGCCTCGCAGCCCGCTCACTGAAGACGAACAGCTTCTCACGCCGCCGCAGATCGTCCCGGTCGAGCGGCGGGCGTCGTTCACGAGCACCGACCCGTGGCGCGTGCTGCGCATCATGGGCGAGTTCGTGGAGGGCTTCGACACGCTGTCCGACGTGCGCAACGCGGTCACCATCTTCGGCTCCGCACGGACTGTCGAAGGCGATCCCTACTATAAGGCGGCGTACGACACGTCGCGCATGCTCGCCAAAGAAGGTTTCGCCATCATCACGGGCGGCGGTCCGGGCATCATGGCGGCGGCGAATCACGGGGCTAAGGAGGGTGGCGGGCTATCGATTGGCTGCAACATCGAGCTGCCGTTCGAGCAGGGGACGAATCAGTGGGTCGAGCGCTCCATCAACTTTCGCTACTTCTTCGTCCGGAAGACGATGTTCGTGAAGTATTCGACCGCCTTCATCGCCTTCCCGGGAGGGTACGGCACGATGGATGAGCTGTTCGAGGCGCTGACCCTCGTGCAGACGGGCAAGGTGAAACAGTTCCCCGTCGTCCTGTTCGGCCGCGATTACTGGGCTGGGCTCGCCGACTGGCTCAAGGAGCGGGTCGCCGGAGAGGGAAAGATTTCGCCGGAAGACCTGAATCTGTTCATGGTGACGGACGACCCGAAGGAGACCTTGCGCTGGATTGTCGAGGCCCGTGAGCGCCGCACGCGCGCCTACCGGGCGATGACGGGCACCCCGCAGGCGACGCGATGAGCCAAAACGAGTTCCTGCGCGGCCAGCGCATCAACCCGAAGCCGATCACCGGAAAGGAGACGGTGGCCGAGCTCGTCGAAAACGCGTTTCTGGCCTACAACGCCGGACGTCTGGCGGAAGGCTGCCGGCTGTTTACCGAGCGCATGCTCGAGGATGACGTGACGGTCGGCATGAGTCTGACGGGTGCGATGACCCCTGCCGGACTCGGCATGTCGACGATCATTCCGCTCATCGAGGCGGGCTTCCTCGACTGGATCGTCTCGACGGGTGCGAATCTGTATCACGACGCGCATTTCGGGTTGGGCATGGCGATGCATCGCGGGACGCCGTTCGCCGATGACGTGGTGCTGCGCGAAGAAGGCGTCGTCCGGATCTACGACATCTTCTTCGATTACGACGTCCTGCTGTCGACCGATCGCTTTGTCCGCGAAGTGTCCGCCCGCGACGAGTTCCAGCGCCCGATGAGTACCGCGGAGTACCACTACCTGCTCGGTGGCTACGTGCTGGAGCGTGAAAAGGCGCTCGGCTTGTCTCGTAAATCGGTGCTCGGCGCGGCGCACGCCGCGGCGGTGCCGATTTACACGTCCTCCCCGGGCGACTCGTCGATCGGGATGAACGTGGCCGAACAGGCGCTGTCGGGCAGCAAGCTGCGCTTCGACGTCAGCGCGGATGTGAACGAAACGTCGGCGATCGTGTTCTCGGCGAAGGTGAGCGGCGGCAAGAGCGGCGTACTGATCATCGGCGGCGGCAGTCCCAAGAATTTCGTGCTGCAGACCGAGCCGCAGATTCAGGAAGTGCTGGGCATCAGCGAGAAGGGTCACGACTACTACCTGCAGCTCACCGATGCCCGCCCCGACACCGGCGGTTTGTCCGGCGCCACACCTGCGGAGGCCGTGAGCTGGGGTAAGGTGGATCCCGACAAGCTGCCGGGCACGGTCGTGGCGTACCTCGACAACACGGTGGCCTTCCCCGTGCTGGCCGCGTACGCCCTGGCCCGCCGCAAGCCGCGGAAGCTGAAGCGCCTGTACGACCGGCGCGGAGACATGATGCGCGAGCTGACCGATTCGTATCTCGAGGCGAAGGCCGATCGCGACGCCCGCGCCGAGGCTGCTTCTGGCGGACGCTAAAGCCTCCAGGGCGTATGCCGCCTACGTCCTGGGGCTACTGACCCTCGTCAATCTCTTCAACTATCTCGATCGCAACGTCGTCTACGCGGTCTTCGAGCCGGTCAAGCGCGATCTGCAGCTGACGGACGCGCAGCTCGGCTGGCTCGGCTCCGCCTACATCATCGTGCTGTCGCTCGCGGCATTGCCGCTCGGGGTCATCGGCGATTTGCGGTCGCGGCGCAGCGTCATCACGCTTGGGGTCGCGATCTGGACCGCGGCGACCGCCGCCGGCGGCTTCGTGCGCAAGTTCTGGCAGCTGTTCGCCTGCCGCGCCCTGGTGGGTTTCGGTGAAGCTGGGTACGCGCCCGCCGCGCAGGCGCTGATCGCCCAGTACTACAAGGGACACCGCCGCGCATTCGCGATCGGCGTGTATTCCGTCGGGATGGCGTTGGGCGGGGTGCTCGGGATTTGGTTCGGCGGCGTCATCGCCGAGCGGTACGGGTGGCGCTGGGCGTTCATCTGGATGGGCTTTCCGGGATTGATCCTCGCGCTGCTCGCGTCCCGCCTGCGCGAGCTCGACCGCCGCCCGCCGCCTCCGGTTCTGGATACGCTCATGCGGTGGTGGCATCAGGGAATGCGCGGCGTGATGCACTACGTCGCGCCGGTGGCGATTTGCGCCGGCGTCGGCGCGCTGCTGGCGGGCTTCCTCTCGCTCTTCGAGAACATTCCATCACAGTTCGGCACGGCGCTCTTCGGCATCGCGGTGAGCGTGGGAATCGCGTGGACGGTGTGGCGGCTCGTGCCGCTGGCCGTGCGGCGCACGACCGAGGCCGGTGCGGTCGCGGTGAACGCGTTCGATGACTTCCAGAACGCGGCCGTGCTCGTGCTGCGGACTCCCACGTTGCTCTGGATATTTCTCGGCGGCGCAATGGTGACGTTCGCGGTCAACGGACTCATCGCCTGGGCGGCGGCGTTCATGCAGCGCATCCACGGGCTCTCCGTGGCGCGCGTGGGCGAGCAATTCGGCCTCTGGGCGCTCGCCGGCGGTGTCGTCGGTGCGCTCGTCGGTGGCCGAATGGCTGATCGTTTGCAGCGGCGCTGGCGCGGCGGCCGCGTGCTCGTATCAGGTGCGGGGTTCGTGCTCGGCGCTCCCGTCTGTGCCGCCCTCTTACTGGTGCACGATCTTCGTTGGTTCGCGCCGCTGATCCTGGCGACGTATTTCCTGTACACGTGGTACAACGGTCCGCTGGCGGCCGTGATCCTCGACGTCGTCCCGCCAGCCGTGCAAGCATCGGTGCTCGGCGCGTTCGTGTTGTTCTCGCATCTGGCCGGCGACGCGCTCGCGCCGCCGCTGATCGGCTATCTGTCCGACCGCACGGGCGATTTGCGCACCGCCATGCTGTTGCTGCCGGCGGTCGGGCTTTTGGGTGGCCTGGTGATTCTCATTGGGCTGAAGACGGTGTCCCAAGACATGCGGCGTGTGATTGCCCTCGACATCCACGTGTCCGGCCAGGGCTGAGGTCCCATCAATGAAGATCGCGGTCATCTTCGACTCGCTGCATCCCGAATGGGACGACGCCGCGTTCAAGCGCGAGGTCGAGCAGAAGGCGGAGGAGGCCGAGTACGACGTCGCGCGCGCGCTGCTGGCGGGCGGGCATGACGTGATGATGATCGGCATCGGCGACGATGTCGCGCCGCTCCTCGGCAAACTCGCCAGCTTCCAGCCCAAGCTCGTCTTCAACGGCTGCGAGGGCTTTCGCAAGAACGCGCGGCACGAGTACGCCATCGCCGCGTTGCTCGACATGTATGGCTACCGCTACACCGGATCGTCCCCCACGGCGCTGCTCGTCGCGCGCAACAAGTCGCTGACCAAGAAGGTGCTCGCCTTTCACGGCATTCGCGTGCCCGCATTCGCCGAGTTCCACGAGGGCGACAAGCTGGTCCGGCCGTCGGAGCTGCGGTTTCCTCTGATCGTCAAGCCGTTGCTCGAAGATGCGTCGGTCGGCATCGCGCAGGCTTCGGTCGTCGAGGATGACGCGAGTCTCACGCAGCGCGTGGAGTTCATTCACGACAAGTACCACCAGGCCGCTATCGTCGAAGAGCTGATCGAAGGCCGTGAGGTATACGTCGGCCTCATCGGCAACGACGATCTGCAGGTGCTGCCACTGACGGAAATGACGTTCGGCGAGCCCGAAATGGGCGAGCATCGCATCGCGACGTACAAGGCGAAGTGGGACGAGGATTATCGGAAGAAGAAGAAGATCAAGAATGTGTTCGCGAAGGGTGTGTCGGAGGAATTAACGCAGCGCATCGGTGAGGTTTGCAGTACGGCGTTTCACGCCCTCTGGCTGCAAGACTACGGCCGTGTCGACGTGCGACTGGCGCACGACGACGAGGTCTACGTCCTGGAGGTGAATCCCAATCCCTTCATCGCCGCCGAGCACGAAATGGCCGAAGCGGCCGAGAAGTCGGGCCTCAAGTACAACGCGTTCATTCAACGCATCGTCGACGAGGCGCTCAAGCGGTGAGCCGGCGCGAGGTCCCCACCCCCGAGCTGCGCTGCCCCCGCTGCCACACGGAGCTGGAGCGGTTCTGGGGCTTCTGTCCGAGCTGCAGCCGGCGGCTCGAGTGGCGCGACACCCAGCGCGAGACCAACGCCGAGTGCGCCTATTGCGGCTGGATGGTGTCGGACACGTCGTCCTTCTGCCCGTGGTGCGGGCGCAATATCGAGGATGACGATTCCAGCGAAGAGCCGCTCAAGGCTCCCAAGGGCTTCAAGTTCACGCGCCGCTGCGAGTGGGGGTGCGGCGGCGGCGTCATGTATCCGATGCGGTTTTGTCCGTGGTGCGGTCGCGGGCAAACGTGGAAGTACGACGATTTCCAGAACGTCTGCCCGCACTGCGACCGCGGAGTCGACGACTGGATGGCGACGTGTCCGTGGTGCGGCGAGGACGCCACCGGGCGCGATCTCATTCCGCGAGCGCTGCGGCGCGCGCGTCGCCTGCTGATCGTGGCGCGCATCCGCGATTGGCACTACCGCGTCGCGCTGCGCCCAGGCGTCTCCGGTGTAGCGCCGCGGGCGCCCAAGGTGATCGAGCTGGATCGCCGCTACGTCACGGGCAAACGCCGGCGCGACGAGATCTCGTGGAACATGCTGACCGGCCTGCTGCTCCATGAGCTGGGTCATTCCTTCCTCTATCATCACTGGTCCTGGACCCGGACGGGCCGGTTCCGCCGCACGTTCGGGGAAGTGCGCAAGGCCTACCGCGTGGCGGATGAGCACTGGGTGGATTTCGAGCGCCGCCGCATCGCGACGACGTTGACCGACTACGTCAGCGCGTACGCCGCCACGCACCCGCAGGAAGACTTTGCCGAAACGTTCCGGTTCTACGTCACGCGCCGAGGCCGGTTGCGTGAGTTGTTTGCGGAGTTTGGACGGAAACGAAAAGGCGTGAGGTTGTACGAGAAGTTTCTGGTGCTACACGATTTCGTGAGAAGCCTGAGGGGCTGGAAGTAGTCGGTCGAGGATGGTCGAGGTTGGTGAAGGTTGGTGGAGGTTCAGAAACCTCCAGATCCTCCACCAACCTCCACCGTCCTTCAAACCTCGCCGTTAGTACAGCGTCACATTCAGTCCAAACAGCAGCTGCAGCGACGAGTTGTTATGGAACAGCCCGCGTGCCTCGACATACGGATGCGTGCGGCCGTAGCGGGTTTCCAAGCCTCCGAACAGATCGAAGCCCGTGTCCGAGTTTCCGCTCGCCCGCAGAATGTTCAGTCCACCGCCGAAATACAGCGGCGCGCCCGGCGTCCGAAACTGCAGATCGGCGTTCAACCCAACGAGCGAACCGGGATCCACGAAGTAATAATCGAACGACGGATAAAACTCGATCGAACGCGTGAGCGGCAGATGGGCCTGCGCGCCGATCAACCAATTGTCGCTGTCGATGTTGTAGCCGCCGTGAACGCCAAAATGCGAGCGCTGGGCGGCGGCGCGGGAAACACCGGCCACGCCGAGCAACACGACAAGCGTAAGGACGTATCGCATCATGATCCGGTCCTCCGGGTTATGGTGCGCCTCCTCTACCCGGGGACCGGACACGGGTTCGCGGGTTCCACACCCGCGCCCCGTGTACCGGTGAGCCGCGTCACACCGCGTGCTGCATCAGCCGGCGAAGCAGTACGCGCACCCCTTCTCCTGCGACCGTGCTACCGCGAGCACGCCCGACGGCACGACCTGCACGCCGGGAAGCAGAGCGGCGACCCAATCCGCTTTCACCGCCGCCGGATCCATACCCATCTTTTGCGCCACCATGGCGCTGTAGACGGTCAGCGCGACGTTGCAGCATCCGACCTGGACGCCACTCGCCAACAACGCCTTGAGTCCGGTGCCCGGCAGCGGGAGCGGCATCACGTCGGCGAAGATGTTGCGGGTCGCCGGCGCCTCGCCCTCCTTGATGCTGAACGCTTCGCCGAGTTTGTACTTCGCCCACACCGCATCCTGCATGGCAATGGGGATCGCGGAGTGACGGAGCACCACCACCGCAGAATTGTCGGCGTCCTTCGTTGCATAGTTCTCGTTGTTGCCGTTGAGCCAGACGCGCGGCCAGATGACCGGCATACCGCCGTTCACCTCCGGTGCGTCGAAAATCATCTTGTGCTTACCGTTGATCCGGTTCAGCCACATCTCGAACGACGGGTCGGCGCCGATGGTCGGTTCGGGACGCGGCTGCCCTTCCAGTCTCAGCGGGGTCAGTCCCGCGACTCCAGCGGCCGCCGTGGCGGCAAGACGACCGAGAAATCCACGTCTGTACATGCGAAGCCTCCTAGTGGTGAGACCGTGTGGGATAGGCGACATCGGGTGGTGGATCGCCGCGTGGCCAATCGTTCTCCTTGCCCCGATAATCGGGTCGCGGATGCGCGTTGACGTACGCGGCGACATTGAACGCCTGACTGTCGGACAGCGTGCCCGGAGCATCGAACGGCATGTTGCGGCTGATGAATTCGGCGGCGGTTCGGACCCGGGACATTCCCGCGCCGATGTTGTACGACTGCGGGCCCCAGACCGGCGGGGCTCCCGGCATCCCCTCGCCCGCGACGCCATGACACTTTGCGCATGACGCGGCGAACACGCGTGCCCCGGCGGTCGTGTCCGCGGTGAACGCCGCCCACCGTTGCAGCCGCGTGCTCGGGGCGGCGGGTGCCACGTCCACGCCGCGCGACAGAAACGCGAGGTAGGTGACGATGTCCCGCATGTCGGCCCCGGCGGGATCGAGCCCCGCGCCGTTCATGCTCCGCCGGAAACAATCGTTGACGCGGTACTCGATCGTCTCGACCGTGCCGCTGCGAGCGCGATACTGCGGATAGCGCGCGAACACACCGATCCACGTACCGCTCTCGCGGCGCCCTTCGTCGAGATGGCAGCTCGTGCACCGCAGTCTGTTGCCGACGTGACCCGGCAGGCTGTCGCGCGTCGCCGTCAGGAGCGCGCGCCCGCGCCGCACCGCATCACCGTATGGCCCTGAGGGGATGACCGAATCGGCGGGTCCCGCCAGCCCGCGCGACGTCGCGGGACGGGCAGAATCGGCTTGAGAGCATCCGGTGAGGCAGGTGATGCAGGTGATGCAGAGTAGCAACACCTGAGTACTTGGGCGCACTCTGCGAGATAATACCGGCATTTCGCGGGGCGGCAACCTTTCGGGGCGGTCCACTATCCAAACGGACGTATCCTCCACCCGGGACTACTCATGACCGCGCCGTACCTTGCGTCGTTGCTGCTCGTCCTGCAAACCCGCGCCCCGATGGATTCCGCAACCGTCACCCGTGTGCTGAACCAGCTGCGCACCAGCGACTCGACCGTCTGTGCACTCGCCGGTGAAGCGCTGACCAACTACGGGGGATTCTGGGGGGGGCGTTCCTTCGGTCAACCGGGCCTGGCCATGCCGCAACCGATGCCGACGCCCATGCCCATGCCGGGTGGTGGTGGTGGCGCGGGAGTCCACTTCGCCATGCATGGGAGGTCGCGCGACGTGGACCCTGCCGTGCTGCGCGCCTTCCGCGCCGTGATTCGCGACGACAATCGCTGCATTCGCAACATCGCCGCCCGCGTCCTCGGCAATCACCATGAGTCCGGTACTTACGACCTGTTCCTCGGACTCCTGCGCGATGCGCGCCCGGATCTCCGCGAAACCGGCGCACTCGGGCTCGGCGAGCTGGAGGACTCCCGCGCGCTCAACCCGCTGAGCGACGCGTTGAGTCGCGATGACAGCCCCGTGGTGCGGATGACCGCGGCCTGGGCACTCGGGGAAATCGAAGAGAAGGTCTCGATCGAGCCCTTGTCACGCGCGCTGAACGATCGCGCCGTGGAGGTGCGCCGCACGGCAGCCTGGGCATTGGGCGAGATCGAGGATGCGCGCGCGGTGGCTCCGTTGAGCACCGCGCTCGATGATCAGGCCGTGGAAGTACGGCTCACCGCGGTCTGGGCGCTGGGTGAAATCGAGAACGCCGCCGCGGTGCCGGTGCTCGCGACGGCCGCCAAGGACCGCGATCCACGCGTGCGGCAGCAGGCCGCGTGGGCGTTGGGTGAAATCGAGAGTGCCCAAGGGATCAGCACGCTCGAAACCTTGATGCGCGATCCCGTCGCTGAAGTGCGCAAGACGGCGATCTGGGCGCTGGGCGAGATCGAAGACGGCGGTGCGGTTCCCGCGCTCGCGACGGCGCTCAAGGACTCCGATCCGGACGTGCGTTCGCTGAGCGCGTGGGCCCTGGGTGAGATCGAGGATGCTTCGGCCGTCGAGCCCTTGCTGATGGCGCTGAAGGACGGCGACGAGGATGTCCGCGCGACCGCCGCCTGGGCCCTGGGTGAAATCGAGAGTCCGCGTGCCCGCGAAGGCCTCACGGCGGCGCAGCGCGACGAGGTGGGTTCGGTGCGTCGCGCGGCGACCTGGGCGCTACGTCAGATCGATGACGACAACGATGACCCACACGTGCGCGTGCACGTGAACCCGAAAATAAAGATCAAGCCTTGAAGTAGTCCCGCAGCTCCTCGGCTTCTCGGGTCTCGTCCCAGCCGAGGAGCTGTTTCATGTGTGCGGCGACTTTCGCGACCACCGATTGGGCGTGGTCTGGGAGTTCGTAAAACAGATGGAGCCGCCGGACGAGCACGTCCTGCACGCGGACTGCCATCTCCCGCTCGACCGCGTACGTGACCTCCGCCCAGATCTCGGGACGACCGGCGACGATTCCCTCGCCAAGCCGGCGATCGCGGTCCACCAGATTGAGCACTGCGGCGGCTTCACTCCCGTAGCTTGCCACCAGATGCCGGGCCGTCGGCTCGGCGGCGCCGCGCGCGCGCGCCGCCTCGACCAAAACCTCGAGCTCCGCGGCTTCGCCGCCGGGCAACGGCTGCTTGTCCGTTTGCGCGCGCGGCGGGAGCGGCCGGGCGTC
>Ga0070695_100000461_pt1 | contig 21176 bp, 16 predicted proteins | sample KBSK1252metaG_FD_65471 | JGI IMG/M metagenome (GOLD analysis project Ga0070695, IMG submission 65471) | Corn, switchgrass and miscanthus rhizosphere microbial communities from Kellogg Biological Station, Michigan, USA - KBS K1-25-2 metaG | ecosystem: Host-associated > Plants > Roots >...
GACGGCGAAGAAGAAATCCGAGAGCGCCCCGATCTGTCCCGCCTTCTTCGCCGTGGGGCTGCGCATGACCTCGAGGACCGTCACGGTGCCGCCGGGCTTCAGAGCGCGGGCGATGCGGACGAACAGCGCCCGGTTCGCGCCGTCGTCGAAGTGGTGCACCAGGTTGCCCAGGAAGACGACGTCCCAGGCCGCCTGGCCCAGGTCCGCCGTGAGCACGTCCCCCGCGCGGTAGGTCAGGCGCTCGCCCAGCCCCTCCTGGGCCGCGATGGGCTGCGCCTGGGCCACCGCCTCCGGGAGGTCGAGGATCGTCGCCGTGAGTCCCGGATGACGGCGGCAGAGCGCAGCCGCGTAGTGCCCATGCGATCCCCCGAGATCGAGCAGGGTCTTGGCTCCCCCGGGGACGGGGACGCGGCGGGCCACCTCCGGCGCCGACCACAGGGCATGCGCGCGCTGGCCGCGCTGGTAGAGCGTCCACTCCTCCGGCGTCAGCTTGGCGTGGAAGTCCGTGGGGACGCCGGTGCGCACGAAGGTCTCGGCGTGCTCCATCAGCGCCGTGTCCAGCTGCCGGTGGAGGACGGCGTCGTGGAGCGACCGGGATGCCGACGCCAGCATCCAGCGGCGCGCCATGGGCGTGAGGGCGTAGCGTCCGTCCTCCTCGTCGAGGTAGCGCGCGCCGGCCAGCGCGAAGAGGAGCTTTCCCGTGGCGCCCGGGTGCGTGCCGCAGCGCGCGGCCACTTCTTCCACGGTCTTCGTCCCGTCTGCCAGGGCCTCGAAGAGGCCCAGCTTGGTCCCCGTCAGGACCGTGCGGGAAAGCAGCATGGCCACGATCGTGTCCGCCAGCGGGCGAGGGAGGAGGCCCAGGCGGTCGAGCGCCCACTCGATGGGGTTCTCGGCGACGGCGCGCAGACGCAAGGGGCTAGATGGTGCGGGAGAAGGTCGGCTTCTCGAGGTTCTTCGCCCGCAGGTAGCGGTCGAAGGCCATGCAGACGTTGCGCACGAACAGGCGGCCGTCTCCCACCACCTCCAGGCGATCGCGGTGGATCTCCAGGAAGCCGTGGGCGACCGGGCCGCCGGGGGCGGAGAGGGCGGCCAGGTCCTGCGCGAAGTAGCGCTGGAAGTTGATGCGGTGGCGCTCCTCGATCTCGGGGACGTCGAGGTGGAAGGTGCACATGAGGCGGGTGATCACGTCGCGGCGGAGCTTGTCGTCCTCGTCCAGGGCGTAGCCGCGCTCGATGGGGAAGCGCCCCGCCTCCAGGGCGTCGTAGTACTGGGAGAGCTTCTTCACGTTCTGGGCGAAGCTTCCAGCCACGTCCCCGATGGCGGAGACCCCCAGGCCCACCATGTCCGCCCCCATCTTCACCGTGTACCCCATGAAGTTCCGGTGCAGGGTGCGGTTGTCGATGGCGCGGGCCAGCTCGTCCTCGGGAAGGGCGAAGTGGTCCATGCCGATGGCGGCGTAGCCGGCCGTCAGGAACTTCTCGCGGGCGATGCAGAACAAACGCAGCTTGGTCTCGGGGGAGGGGAGATCCTTGGGGTCGATGTACTTCTGCTGGGCCTTGATCCAGGGGACGAGGGCGAAGGAGTAGACCGCCACCCGGTGGGGCCGCATGGTGAGCAGGGTGTCGATGGCGCGGGCGAAGCTCTCCGGCGTCTGCCGGGGGAGGCCGTAGATCAGGTCCATGTTGATGGAGTGGAACCCCATCTCCCGGGCCATCTCGTAGAGGACCCGCGTCTGCTCCTCGGACTGGTTGCGGTTCACGGCGGCCTGCACCGCAGGGGTGAAGTCCTGCACCCCCATGGAGAGGCGGTTGAACCCCATGTCCCTGAGCGCTTCCATCTGCTCGCGCGTGGTGACCCGGGGGTCCACCTCCAGCGCGACTTCGGCGTCCGGCTCCAGCCGGAAATGCGAGGTGAGCTTCTCGTGCAGCGCCCGCATCTCGTCCACGCTCTGGTAGGTCGGCGTCCCCCCGCCCCAGTGGTACTGGGACAGGCGTCGGCGGTCGGGAAGCTGCTCCGCCAGCAGGTCGATCTCCCGGTGCAGGTAGTCGAGATAGTTGACGGAGATGTCGTGCTTGCGGCTGATCACCACGTTGCAGCCGCAGAAGGTGCAGCGCTGGGAGCAGAAGGGGAGGTGCACGTAGAGGGAGAGCGGCTTGTCCGCCTCTGCGTTGGCCGCCGCCAGCCGCCGCCGGTACTCCGCCTCGTCGTACCCCTCGTGGAACTCGACGGCGGTGGGATAGGAGGTGTAGCGGGGGCCCGGGCGGTCGTACCGCCGGAGCAGCTCCATGGCCCGCTCCACGCCCCCCTGCGCGCTCACGCCGGCACCGAGGCGGCACGCACCGCGTCGATCAGGGCCTGGGCGTTCTCCACCGGGGTGCCGGGGAGGATGCCGTGCCCCAGGTTGAAGATGTGCCCGGGGGCGGAGGCGGCCGAGGCCAGCACCTCGCGCGCCTTGGCGGCCACCCGCTCGGGCGTGGTGAGGAGCACGGTGGGGTCGAGGTTCCCCTGCACGGCGAATCCGGGGCCCAAGCGGCGGGACGCCTCGTGCAGCTCCGTCCGCCAGTCCACTCCCACCACGTCCACGCCCGTCTCCTTGATGTCCTCGTAGAGGTGGGCGGCGTTGAGGCCGAAGTAGATGAGGGGGACGCCGGTGGGCCGGAGGCGCGCCACCAGGCGCTGTACGTAGGGGAGCGAGAACGCGCGCCAGTCGGCGCGGCCCGCGAGGCCGGCCCAGGAGTCGAAGATCTGGATGGCCTGGGCCCCCGCCCGCACCTGCGCCTCGAGGTAGCGCTCCGTCACCTGCGTCACCTTGTCAAGGAGTCTGTGGGCGAGGTCTGGGTCCCCGTGGAACAGCCTCCGCCAGTGCTCGAACCCCTGGGAGCCTCCGCCCTCCACCAGGTAGGCGGCGAGGGTGAAGGGGGCGGCGGCGAAACCGATCAGGGGGACGCGTCCTTCGAGCGCGCGCCGGATCAGGCGGATGGCCTCGAAGACGTAGGGGAGCTCGGTCTCGGGCTCGTAGACGCGCAGCCGGTCCACGTCGGCGGCGGCGCGCACGGGCGGCGTGAGGCGCGGGCCGGGGTCGAAGGTCATGCCGATGCCCATGGGCTCGGCGGGCACGAGGATGTCCGAGAAGAGGATCGCGGCGTCCACGCCCAGCCGGTCCACGGGCTGGATCGTCACCTCGGCGGCGAGGTCCGGCGTCTTGCAGAGGGTGACGAAGTCGCCGGCTTTCTCCCGCGCTGCCCGGTACTCGGGGAGGTACCGGCCCGCCTGCCGCATCATCCACACCGGAGTGCGCGCCACCGGCTGGCGGCGGCACGCGCGGAGGAAGAGGTCAGCCTCGGCCATCAGTCTCCCGCCAGCAGCATCTTGGCGATGGTGGCCTTCTGCATGAACGACGTACCCTCGTAGATCTTCCCGATCTTGGCGTCGCGGTACAGCTTCTCCACCGGGTACTCGGTGGTGTAGCCGTTCCCGCCGAAGATCTCCACCGCCGAGGAGGTCACGAACTCGGCGGCATCGCTGGCCACGAGCTTGGCCATGGCCGCCTCGCGCACGAAGGGGAGGCCGGCGTCCCGCCGCCGCGCCGCGTTCCAGACCAAGAGGCGCGCCGCCTCGATCCGCGTGTCGCAGTCGGCCAGCAGGTGCTGCATGGCCTGGAACTCCGCCACCGGCTTGCCGAACTGAACCCGCTCGCGCGCGTACGCGGTGGCCGCGTGGAGCGCCGCCTCGGCCACGCCCAGCATCTGGGCCCCGATCCCGATGCGTCCCTCGTTCAGCGTCTCGATGGCGTACTTGTAGCCGCGCCCCACCTCCCCGAGCACGCGGTCCCGGGGGATGCGGCATCCCTCGAAGCGCAGCTCGCAGGTGGAGGAGGCCCGGATGCCGAGCTTGTGCTCGCGCTTCCCTACGGAGAATCCGGGGTCCTCGCGCTCCACGAGGAAGGCGGTGATCCCCTTGTAGCCCTTGTCCGGGTCGGCGTTGGCGAAGACCACGAAGAGGCCGGCCTCCGCGGCGTTCGTGATCCAGAGCTTGTGCCCCTCGAGCACGACACCGTCGTCCCCGATCTTCGCCCGCAGCTTGAGCGCGAACGCGTCCGACCCCGAGGAGGCCTCGGAGAGGGCGTAGGCGGCGACCGTGTCGGCGGCCACGCGCGGAAGGTAGGCGGCCTTCTGCGCCTCCGTGCCCCAGCGCGCCAGCGCGTTGTTGAAGAGCGTGTTCTGGACGTCCACGAGCACGCCCACCGCGGCGTCCGCGCGCGAGACCTCCTCCACCGCCAGGATGGACTGGAAGAAGTTTCCACCGGCGCCGCCGTAGCTTTCGGGGACGTCCACGCCCATGAGCCCCATCTCGAAGAGCTTGGGGAGGAGATCGGCGTCGTAGCGGCCCGCCTCTTCCATGGCGCGGGCGCGCGGCGCGATCTCTCCCTGGGCGAAGGTCCGCACGGCTTCCCGGAAGGCGGTCTCGTCCTCGGACAGCTGCGTCAGGGGCGGTCTTGCGTCGATTTCCGTGCGCACGCGCGCATTATGGCCCAACCCTGTCCGACTTGCCCTCGGAGCAGTGGACCGTTACGGGACGGTCAGGGTCGCGTTCGCGACGCCGCCTTCCGAGACCGGCACCGTGACGGGCGCCACGTCGGGATGGTTCTCCACCGTGACCACGTAGGCGCCAGGAGCCAGGAGGTCCGCGCTGGCGTTGCCGCTGTCCTTGGTGGCGGGGACCGGTTGCTTGATCAGGGCCATCATGCTTCCCGGGAAGTCCGGCTGGGGACGCACCAGGAGCTGGATCCCGTCCTTCCCCTTGCCGTCCGCCCCCACCACGCGGAACTGGATGCGCCCGCCGGACGAGGCCGACAGCATGAGCCCGGGGCCGTCCGGATCGTCGGGGGCGATGTAGTTCCTCTGGATCACCGGCGCGTAGCCGCCGGGGAGGGCGGTCACGTCCAGGGGCCCGTCCGAGGGCGCGATGACCTCGAAGGCGCCGTTGACGTCCGTGATCCCCAGCATGCTCCCCTCGAAGGCCACGGAGCCCGCGGGGGCGGCCATGATGGACGCGCCCTGCAGGCCGTTCCCCCGCGGATCCACCACTCGACCGCGGAGCGACCGCCCCGGCTCCAGGCGCAGGTCCACGCGGGCGACGGTCCCGTCGTCTCCCACGGTGGCCGTGGCCTCCGCCGGCTTCTTCCCCGGGGCCATGGCCCGCACCTTGTAGGCGCCCGGCTCGAGACCGTCGATCGTGTAGCTGCCGTCGGCCTTCGTCTGCGACCCCGAGCCGCCGATCCGCATCTGCGCGGGAGGGGGGTCCTGGGTCGCGCGCACCACGGCGTTCGACACCGGCGCGTTGTCGGGCCCGGTCACCACACCGGCGATGCCGCCCGCGCTCACCACGATGTCCTGGGCGACCTGGGGCTGGTCCGGTACCTCGATCTTCACCGAGGAGCGGCTCATGTGGTCGTCCATCCCCTGCACGAGCACGGTGTAGAGGCCGGGCTTGTCCAGCCCGATCTGGAAGTGCCCGTCCGACTCGGCGTTGGTGGTCTTCATCTCCGGGGAGGCCCCCACCGTGCCGTCGCCGGCGAAGAACATCAGCATGGCGCTGGACACCGGGCGCTCCCCGCGCAGGACGCGCCCGGTGAGGGTGATCTTGGCCGCGTCGTCGAAGTCCACGACCGCGACCTCTCCTTCCTTGACCTCCACCGTCTTCATCCCCGGACCGATGGTGATCGCGATGCGATTCCCCTCGGGGAGCCGCAGCACGCGGTAGCTTCCTGGGGTGAGGCGCTCCAGCTTGTAGACGCCGTCCTCGCCGGTGGCGGCAGAGCTGGGCGTGCCGCCCATCCCCTGCATCACCATGATGGAGGCGTTGGGGATGGGCTGGTGCTGTGCGTCCCGCACGGTGCCGGTGAGCGTCCCCCCGCGGGTGAGGCGCACCACGACCTCCGGCGCGTCCTCCTTGGCCTCGGCGCGCGCGGCGGCGCGCGCGTAGTCGGGGTGGGCGACGGACACGTCGTAGGTCTTGGCCTCGAGGCCGGTGGCCTCGAAGCCTCCCTGGGCATCGGAGAGGGTGGCGTGCGCGCTCGTCTCGCCCAGGCTGAAGCGCATCATCCCCTGCGGCTCGTCCACGGACACGCCGGCTCCCGGGATGGGGCTGTCGTCCTTGGCGTCGAGCACGCGCCCGTGGAGCGTGAGCCCTTCCTTGAGCAACACCGTCCCCGCGTCGGCGACGTCCTCCGAGCGCACCTCCAGGCCCGTCACGCGCGCGGGGGCCTTTCCGGGAAGGGTGGCGATCAGCGTGTACTTGCCCGGGGCGAGGTCGTCCACCCGGAAGCTCCCGGAAGCGTCGGCGTAGTCGTCCTCGTTGAAGCCGAACTGGAAGCGCATGCCGGACATGGTCTCGGCCTTGGCCTCGGGGGTGGCCTCCACCTTGGCGGGGACCGGGTCCCGCGTGTCCTCGAGGAGCACGCGCCCCACGATGGCGCCCGCACGCTCCAGCGTGACCTCGGCCTCTTCGTCGGTGGGGACGCCGTTCTCGGTCTTGCTGGCGAACCCCTTGGCCGAGACCATGAGCGCCTGCAGCGCGCCCTCGGACAGGCCGGACATCCGGAAGCGGCCGTCGGCGCCGCTTTGCACCTGCCGGTTCTTGAAGCGCCCGTCCGCCATCCAGAATCCGCGCACGGTGGCGCCCTGCACAGGGGCACCGGCGGCGTCCAGGACGCGGCCGCGCAGCGTGCGCCCCTCGCGGACGGTCAGCGTGCCGAGGTCCGTCGTCTTGCCCGGCTCGAGCTTCAGGTCCTTGCGCTCGATGGAGGCGAAGCCGTCGGGGAGCAGCTCCACCGCGGCCTTGCCCACCGGCAGACCGGAGAGACGGAAGCGGCCCTCCCCCTCGGCGGCGATCTGGTCGTCCGGGACGTCGTTCGTGTTTCCACCTCGCGGTCCCCGCGCATCGCTGTCGGGGTAGACGGACGCCTCCAGGGCAGAGACGGGCTTGCCGTCCTGATCCAGGAGGCGCACGCGCACGGACGCGGAGGCGTCGAGCCTCAGCTCGAGGTCCTCCCTCACCGTGCCGGGCTTGATGGGAAAGGGACCGGCGGAGGCGCGGCTGAACCCCTTCTTCTGCGCGCTGATCCGGTAGGTGTCGCCGGCCTGGAGCCCCTCGAAGACGAAGGCACCCTTGGCGTCGGTGCGCGCGGGCTGCTGGCGCATCACGTCGCGGAAGCGCTCGAGCGCCGCGGGCTCCACGCGCACGGTGGCTCCCTCGATCGGCTTTCCTTCCGTGTCCAGCACCCGGCCGGCCAGGCGGCCTCCAGGTCGCACCACCAGCTCCAGGGCGCCGCGCTGCGGGACGGCCACCGCGTCCTCGGTGGCGCGGCCCCAGGTGGCACCCTTGGCCTCCACCGCGATCACGCCCGGGGCGAGGTCCACCAGACGGAAGCGGCCTTCGGGATCGGTCACGGTCTGGGGGAGCATCTCCTCGGGCATCCCCCGGGAGGCGCGCGTCCGTCCCACGACACTCACCCCGGGGACCGGCTTGCGGGCGGCGGCGTCCACGACGCGCCCCTCCACCGCCAGGCCCGGGGCCAACCGCACCTTCAGCGCGGCGCCCGTCCCGACGTCCTGGACCTCGAAGGGGGCAAACCCCGGTGCCTGGACCCGCACCGTGAACGTCTTCCCGGGCAGGCCGGAGACGGTGAAGGTGCCGTCGGGGCCCGTCTCGGTCCGCGCCGGCGCCATGGATTCGCCCGCGCGCTGGGAGAGCACCTGCGGGTCGGTGACGACCACGGCGACCTTGGCCTTGGCGATCGGCGCGCCGGAAGGTGCCTTCTCGGAAGCCGGCCCCAGGACGGTCCCCCGGAGCATGGCGGCCGCGTCCTGCTTGGGCGCGGGCTTGGCGGGAGCTTTCTCCGCGCCGGAGAGGGCGGTGGCGAAGCCCAGGGCGAAAACGGCGGCGGTGCAGCTGCGGCGCAGGATCATGGATCCCCCCCGGACGGATGTCCGAGGGATTCTACGAACGGAGGGGCCCCATGGTCGGACCCACGGCGATTTGCTCGTGGGGGGCGGCTCCATAGACGCTGGCCGGGAACAGGACGGGCAGCAGATCGTGCAGGAACTGGCGCCGCTTGTAGGCGGTATGGCTCAGGTAGTGGGCGTCGTGGAGCGTGCGCAGGTAGGCCTCGCGCGGATAGATCTGCACCTCGACGGGGAAGAGGTAAGGGCTGTCCCCCGCCGGGTCCGGCATGAGCACGTCCACGATCTGCTTCAGGACCTGGAAGCCGCTCCCCGAGCGGGGATCCAGGCGTCCCCGGTCCCGCTCTCCCTGCAGCGTGTCCACGCGGTCGCGAAACCGCAGGGGCCCCCCCAGCAGGCGCACGAGGCGCCGCTCCAGGGCGTAGGCCTGCTGGCGGTCTCCCACGATGAACATGGCGCCCAGGAGGTCGTGCACGAGGCGGGGGTCGCCGATCCCGCGCCGGATCATCTTGCTGAGGATGGAGCCGCTGCGCCGCCCCAGCCCCGGCCACAGAAGGGTCTCCTCCACGCGGTGGAGGCCTCCCGGCGTGGGGACGTCGCGCGCGGGCTCGGTCTCCTTCTTGAAGCGCGACCGGTACAGGTGGACGTCGATCTCCACCTGGCCGTTCTCGCGGAGGAGGCGGAGCACCTGGAAGCCGGCGTCGGTGCCGACCTCGCCGGTGGCCGCGGCCCCTGGCCAGAAGATCTCCTCCAGGAGGGACTCCCACTGCTCCTTGTGCCGCAGGCCGTCGCGCACGGACCGGCAGTGGTCGATGTCGAACAGGAGCTTCGCCAGGTAGAGCTTGCGCTGGGCCTCGTAGCGCAGGCGCGGGCTCGCCGACTCGAACGTCGTCTCCACCAGGGGGAGGATGGCATCGAGGGCGCGCACACCCTGAGAGACACGCAGCAGCCGCGCCGTGTCCTCGGGTGCCAGGCGCAGCAGGTCGTCCAGGTAGACGTCGGCGTCCTGGAAATAGCGGGCCAGGCTCCGGCGCTCGACGAAGGCGGGTCCGGCGGGGCGGGTATAGAACTCCACCATCCGCTGGTAGGCCCCGGGGTTCCGGCGCAGGTCCCGCCAGGTCGCCACCCACAGCCTGGCCAGGGCGGGCTGTCGGCTGGGGAGGGCGGGATCGAGAAAGGGGTGCGCCAGGTAGGCGGCCGGGAGGTCGGGCGGCGTCCTCACGACTCCACGATACCCAGGCCCAGGCGCTCCCGCTCGTACGTCCCCGCCTGGACCGCAGCGCACCAGTCACGGTGGGCGAGGTACCAGCGGACCGTCCCCCGCAGGGCGTCCTCGAACCGGTGGGCGGGCTCCCAGGAGAGCTCGGTCCGGGCCTTCGTGGCGTCGATCGCGTAGCGGCGGTCGTGTCCGGGGCGGTCGGGGACGAGGCGGACCAGGTCGCGGTAGGCGGAGACCCCCCGCGCGCGCAGGGTTGCGTTGGCGGCGGCCGGCACCTCCTGCTCCAGCGCGTCGCACAGCGCCTGCACCATCTGCAGGTTCGTCCTCTCGTTCCCTCCGCCCAGGTTGTAGCTCTGGCCGGGACGGCCGGCGGCGAGCACGCGCAGGATCCCCGCGCAGTGGTCCTCGACGTAGAGCCAGTCGCGCACGTTGCCGCCGTCCCCGTACACGGGGAGGTCCTTCCCCTCGAGCGCGTTCAGGAGCAGGAGGGGGAGCAGCTTCTCGGGGAACTGGAAGGGGCCGAAGTTGTTCGAGCAGTTGGTGACCAGCGTGGGGAGGCCGAAGGTCGCGTGATAGGCGCGGACCAGGTGGTCCGCCGCCGCCTTGGTGGCGGCGTAGGGGGAGTTGGGGGCGTAGGGTGTCGTCTCCGAGAAGTGCCCGGTCTCCCCCAGGCTTCCGAACACCTCGTCCGTGGAGACGTGGAGGAAGCGGAAGGTGCGCGCCCGGCCGGGGTCGCCGGCGAGGTGCCGGCGGCTCTGCTCCAGCAGCTCGAAGGCTCCCACGGTGTTCGTGAGCAGGAAGGGGCGGGGGCCGTCGATGGACCGGTCCACGTGGCTCTCGGCGGCCAGGTTCAGGACCGCCTCCGGCCCAAACTCCCGGAAGACGCGCGCCACCGTCTCCCGATCGGCGATGTCCCCTCGGACGAAGGTGAACCGGGAGTCCCCGCGCACCTCGGCCAGACTCTCCAGGTTCCCCGCATAGGTGAGCTTGTCCAGCACCACCACGCGGGCGTCGGTTTCGGCCAGGATCCGCCGGACCAGGTTCGCCCCGATGAACCCGGCCCCGCCGGTGACGAGCCACGTGGGCATGCGGGTGCCAATCTGCCTCCGCTTGCTCCTGCGATGCAAGGCCCCTAGATTCCGCCCGTACACATGAAGATCCTGCTGGCGCTGGACGACCCCTCCGATCGGCTGTTCCTTTCGCGCCTGCTGCTCTCGCGCGGCGACGAGGCCGCCGTGGCCATGGATGGCGCCGGCCTGCAGGAGCAGGCACGCTCGGGACGCTTCGCCGCCGTGATCGTGGGGGAGACCTTCGGAGGGGAGGACGCGCGCACGGTGGTGGCCGGCCTGCACGGCAGGCGGGGGACCCCCGAATCGGTGCTCCTGGCCTGGTCGCCCGGTGCCTCCCCCGCGTGGAGGCGGGAGGCCATGGCCGCCGGCGCCGACGACACCCTGGGAGAGCCCGATCCCGAGTCGCTGGCCCTGCGCCTGGCGGTTGCCGAGCGCACCGCCTCCGAGCGCGCCCGCGTCCACGACCTGCACGGCCTGGCGGCCGCGTTCGAGCGCGCGCCCGATCCCCTGCTCGTGGTGGCCTTCGATTCCGGCACGGTGGTGCACGCGAATGCCGCGGCGGCTCACCTGCTGGGGCACCCGCCGGGCGCGCTCCAGGGCGCGCCCTGGTCCGACCTCGTGCCGTGGAACGCCGAGGGGGAGCCGCCCAACCCCGAGGACGTCCTGCGGGACGGGGGGCCGCGGCTCGTGCTCCGCCGTGGCGATGGCAGCCTGCGCACGAAGGCCTGCCGCGCGGTCCCCGTCCCCTGGGGAGAGGCGGGCGCGATGCTCCTGCGGCTGGGGGCCCCGGGAGAGGCGGAGGAAGCGGTGGCGGCACCTCTCCTGCGGGAGAGCGCGCACGATCCCTTGACCGGCCTGTCCACCGCCGCGGCCTTCCTGGAGAGGCTGCGCGTGGCGGTGCGCGCCGCCGGCCGGCACAGGCACGCTCTCAGCCTGGCGGTGCTCGACGTCGAAGGGTTCGGGGCGCTCAACGACCGCCACGGGCACCTGGCGGGGGACGAGGTCCTCTCCACGCTCTCCACGGCCATCCGGCGCGCGCTGCGCGCGGAGGACCTGGCGGGGCGGATCCAGGGAGACACCTTCGCCCTGGCCTTCCCCTTCACGCCGGGGGCGGGGGCCACCGCGGCCGTGGAACGCTTGCGGAGCGAGATCGAGTCCATGACCTTCCTCGACCCCGAGGACGGCGCCCCCTTCCAGATCCGCCTCCGCCTGGCCGTGGTGGAGCAGACCTCGCGGAAGATGGAGGCCGAGGAGCTGCTGGAGACCGCGCGGGCCCGCGCCCGCCAGAGCGTCTAGACTCCCGTCCGTGCGCATCCTGGTGACGGGAGCCGCCGGCCAGCTCGGCCGGGCCCTTGCCTCCGCCCTCACCCCGCACGAGGTGCGCGGGCTGCCGCGCGCGGCGCTCGACATCGCCGACCGCCCCGCGGTGGACGCCGCCCTCGACGCCGTCCGCCCCCATCTCGTGATCAACGCCGCCGCCTGGACCGACGTGGACGGGGCGGAGAGCGACCCCCAGGGCGCCTTCCGGGCGAACGCCACGGGACCCGAGACCCTGGCGCGTGCCACGGCACGGCACGGCATCCCCCTGCTGCACGTCTCCACCGACTACGTCTTCGGCGGCGAGGGGAGCCGTCCCCTGGACGAGGAGGCGGTGCCGGCACCGCGCTCCGTCTACGGAAGGAGCAAGCTCGCGGGGGAGGAGGCGGTCCGCGCCCACCAGCCGCGCCACTTTCTCGTGCGCACCGCCTGGCTGTACGCGGCTCACGGACGGAACTTCCCGAGCACGCTCCTCGCTCTCGCCTCCCGGCCCGAGCTGCGCGTGGTGGACGACCAGCACGGCTCCCCCACGTGGGCGCCGCACCTCGCCGAGGCGATCGGCCGGCTGATCGCGACCGAACGCTTTGGGACCTGGCACCTGGCGGGGCAGGGCGGCACCACGTGGCACGGGTTCGCGCGCGCTCTCCTCGATGGCGCCGGCATCCGCACGCCGCTCGTCCCCGTCGGCACGGCCGCGTTCCCGCGGCCAGCGCCCCGGCCCGCCTACGCGGTCCTCACCACCCGGCGCGATCCGCCGATCCTGCTGCCGCCCTGGGAAGAAGGGGTGGCCGCCTGGGCGGCGGCTCAGCGCGCGCGCAGCAGCGCGTCGAACCCCTCGCGGTAGCTCGGGTAGCGCAAGGAGACCGAGAGCGTCCTCCGGGACTTCTCCGAGAGGACGCGACGGTTGGGCCGCTGCCGCTCGCCTTCCTCCGAGCCTCGGTGCACGGAGGGGGGCGTGCCCAGGCGCTCGGCCATCCACCGCACCACGTCCCGCCGGTGGGCGGGATGGGCATCCGAGCCGTGGTACACGGCACCGGCGGCCCCACTCTCCAGCGCGCCGCGGACGAAGGCCACGGCGTCGTCCCGATGGCAGAAGTTCATCCACTGCAGGTCGCCGTCCCCCAGCGCGAGCTGTCCTGCGCGCACCCGGTCCAAAAGCCCCGTCCGTCCCGGCCCGTAGAGCCCCGACAGGCGCACGATGCGCGCGGGCACGGCGGCCGAGGCACCGCGCACGCGGTGCTCGGCCTCCACCAGGATCTCGGCGGTGGCGCCCACCGGGCGCACCGCCGTGTCCTCGTCCACGTCGCTGCCGTCGCTCTGGCCGAAGACCGAGGTGCTGCTCGTGTAGACGTAGGCGCTCAGGGAGGTGTTGCCGTACCGCTCCAGCAGCGCCTCGTTGACCTCCAGGTAGGCCTGCCGGTAGGCGTCCTCTCCGTGCACGTGGGGGGCGGTGCAGACCACCACCGCCTCCACGTCGGGAAGCCGGCGAACGGCGTGGAAGTCGGCGAGATCGCAGGCGAGGGGCAGGATGCCCGCGGCGGAGAGGCCGGCCTCGTCCTGGAAGCGGCGGCGAACGCCGGTGACCTCGTGCCCGGCGGCGGCCAGCTCGCGGGCCACCGCCTCGCCCAGCCAGCCCAAGCCCGCGACGAGGACGTGCATCCGCGGCAAAGCTAGCATCAATCCGCACTCAGCTCCGCGCACCGGCGCTCCTGCATCTCGAGCGCCGGCCCTCCGCCGCTCTCCTCCCGGAGGCGGTCGAGCTGCACGGGATCGCAGCCGAAGCGATAGAGGAAGAAGCGCGTGCCGTGCGACGTCCGGGCCGCCTGGCGGGCGGCCGCGACGTCGTCGTCCACTTCCGAGCGGAGGTAGAGACGCATCGCCGCGCGCTCGCGCTCGACCCGCGCGTCCAGGGCGGGATCGATCGGGATCGGCTCCGCGGGCGGGATGGCGAGCAGGCCCGCGATCTCCCGGTCCTCCATGTTGGGGCCGTAGGGACGGAAGAACTCGAGGCGGGGGCGATCGTCGGTGACGAGATCCGCCCCGGCACACCAGCGCGCGATCCCCTCCCGGTCCAGGAGGTGGGTGGCCAGCAGCGCCTCCGGAGTCTCCAGGTATGCGGCGGTCAGGCTCGCGCGCGTGTCCGTGCTCCCGTAGGCCGCCTGCAAGCGGCCCGGCTGGAGGGTGAGCGGCCGGTCCGACCCCAGCAGGACCGCGTCCCGGATGGAGGGGAGCCACAGCTGCGCGTGGGGGAAGGCCTCGAGGAAGGTGCGGGCGGAGGCGCGCGCCGATCCCAGGCTCTGCCCGTGCAGCGGGAGCCACTGCGCCACGATCCCTCCCGGGACGAGGTGCTTCCGGCTGAGACGGTAGAAGTCGAGCGCGTACAGGTGCACCGAGCCCGCCACGATCGGCGGCGGGGGCTCCAGGGTGATCAGCCCGTACCTCTCCCGCGTCGTCTCGAGGAAGTGGCGCCCGTCCGCGCGGTGCATCCTCAGGCGCGGATCCGCGAAGGCGCGCCGGTTCTCCTCGGCGAAGAGGGGGAGCGCCTGCAGGATTCCCTCGCTCAGGTCCACGGCATCCACGTGGGTCACCCCGGGGGAGGCGAGGACGGCGCCGAGGGTGATCCCGGTCCCCACGCACAGGACGAGCGCCTTCCCGGGATCGGGCGCGAACAGCGCGGGGAGGTGTCCCTCGGCCGCCATGTAGCGCCACACGGGCTTCACGGTGGCCGTCATGGCGATCCCGTTCACGAGGATGCTCTTGGCCTCGGGATCGCGGAAGCCGTAGCGCTTGCGGACGACGGCGACGGTGTCCGTCGCCCCTTCGTGGAAGGAGAGCACCTCCCCCGCACGCTCGCCCCCGGGGCTGGCTTGCAGGAAGTCGCGCACGTACGGGCCGAGGGGAAGGAGGAGCGCGCACGCGCACAGGGCGGGCACGACGAGCGCCACCGGCCGCTTCCGCAGGAGCCCCGCCCCGGCCAGCCCCTGGAGGGTCGCCAGGGCGGCGAGCGCCCGCGGCGCGCCCAGGGAGGGGACGAGCACCAGGCCCGTGCCCAGCGCTCCCGCGATGGCGCCCCCGGTGTTCGCCGCGTAGACGAGGCCGACTTCCCGCCCTGCCTGCGCCGCGCGTGCGCGCACGGTGGCGGCGAGCGGCAGCGCCATCCCGGACAGGATCGTGGGGGGGAGCACGAGGGGTGCGCTCCGGAGCGCGGCGGCGAGCAGGAAGCCTCCAAAGCTCCTGGCTTCCCCGGGGGGAACCAGGAGCGGCGGCATCCACAGGAGGCTCGTCGCCACCCACGCCGCCATGCCGAGCAGCGTCGCCGCGAGCCAGACGCGGGGATCCCTCACCCGGGACGCCGCGGTCCGGACGAGGAGCGCGCCTCCCACGAGGCCGAGGAGGAACAGGGCCAGCATGATGCTGAACGAGTAGGCGTAGGAGCGCAGGCACAGGACGAGCAGGCGCGTCCAGGCCACCTCGTAGCCGAGCACGGCCGCTCCCGAGACCGCGGTCGCCAGCAGAGCGGCGCGCCGGTCGGCCTCGGTGAACGGATGCGCCGGTCCCCGCGTCCGCGGGAGCGCGGGCGTCCCTTGCTCCGCCCCTCCCAGCGCCAGCGCCAGCGCCGCGGCCCCCGCGCAGGCGGCCAGCCCGGCGGCCAGGAAGCCGGTGGTCGCCACCCCGATCCGCTCGAAGAGGACGAGCCCGCCGAGGAGCGTCCCCGCCGCACCGCCCAGGGTGTTGATCCCGTAAAGGAGTCCCAGGGGGGCGAGCAGGCGCTCCTGCGCGCGGGCCGTGTGCCGCGCCAGCGCGGGGAGCGTGCCTCCCATGCAGGCGGTGGGAACGAGCAGGAGGAGGAAGGCGAGCGCCAGGGTCACGGCGTCGCCGGCGCTCCCCGGGAGCGCGCGCGCGGGGGCGAGGAGGGCCTCCCGGCCGTGGGAGAGGAGGAGCACGAGGCCGATCCCCGAGGACGCGACGGCGAGCTCCAGCGCGCCGTAGAGCGCGAGCGGCCGGAGCACGCGGTCCGCCAGGCGTCCGAAGACCAGCGCCCCCAGCGCGAGCCCCGCCATGAACGCCGCCAGCACGAGGGAGGTGGCGGTGACGGCGCTCCCCGCGAGCCAGGTCATCTGCCGCAGGAAGACCGTCTCCAGGAGGAGCGCCGCGGCCCCCGACGCGAAGAAGAGCAGGGGAACCAGCATGGGGCCGCCATTATGATGGGCGCATGCACCGCTTGCCCCGAACGCTCGTCCTCTCGTTCCTGCTCGCCTCCGCGGCGGCGCCGGCCCTTTGCGCGGCCGAGGAGGCGGGGAAGTTCGTCGAGCAGGCGGCGCGCCTCCCTTCGGGAGCCAGCGCGCGTTTCAAGGTCTGGGTCCCCGGCAACTTCGCTCCCGACCATTACTGGCCGGCGGTCGTCTTTCTGCACGACAAGGAGCAGTCGGGCACGGACAACGCCCGCCAGATCGAGGTGGGGCTGGGCCCGGTGCTGCGCTCGGGGAAGCGCCTGTGGCCGGGGATCGTGATCTTCCCCCAGAAGGCCGAGGCGGACGTCCTGTGGAGCGCGCAGGAGGACCTCGTCCTCGCGGTCCTCGCCGCCGCCCGCGCCGCCTATCCCATCGACGTCCAGCGGATCTATCTCACCGGAATGGGGCAGGGCGGGGAGGGGACCTGGTCCATCGCCGCCGAGCATCCGGAGATCTTCGCCGCGGTCGTTCCCGTGGGCGGGTGGAGCGATGCTCCGGAGGGGGTGGCCCGCGCGCTGGGGGCGACGCCGGTCTGGCTCTTCCACGGCCGGAAGGACGCCGCCGTCCCCCCCGCCGTGGCGCAGAAGATTGCCGCCGCCCTCCAGAAGGAGGGGCATCCGCCGCGGATCACCATCGTCACCGGCGACGCCGAGGAGACATGGACGCGCGCCTACCGCCGGCGCGACCTCGCCAAGTGGATGTTCAAGTGGCGCCTGCCGGGGCCCGCCAAGGCCTCATGACGCCCCGCACAACTTGACAACCCGCGGATTCTCGGGCAAACAAGTTATGGGGAACGTCGTGGCCGTGACCATCAAGCAGGTCGCCCGCGAGGCCGGCGTGTCCATCGCGACGGTGTCGCGCGTCCTCACGGGCAAGGGGCCCGTGCTCGCCACCACCCGGGCCCGCATCCTCGAAGTGGCCGCACGCCTGCGCTACGTGCCCCACGAGGGAGCCCGCGGTCTGGCCACCCAGCGCACGCATGCGATCGGCGTGCTGCTCCCCGACATCCACAGCGAGTTCTTCTCCGAGCTCATCCGGGGCCTGGACCAGAACGCCACCGCGCGGGGCTATCACCTCCTGGTCTCCGGGTCGCACGGCGCGGTGGACAGCCTGGAGGTGCTGCTGCGCACGATGCGGGGGCGTGTGGACGGGCTCATCGTCATGGCGCCCGACCTCGACCGGTCGGTGCTGCGGGAGGTCATCCCGGACGCCGTGCCCCTGGTGACGCTCGCCAGCCCGGCGGAGCCGGGCGTGGATTCGATCGAGGTGGACGACCGGGGAGGGGCGGAGGCGATGGTGCGTCACCTGCACCAGGTCGGGCACCGGCGCATCACCTTCCTCTCGGGCCCTCCCGGCAAGCGCTGCGCGCGGGCCCGTCTGCGCGGGTTCCAGGAGACGATGGCGGCGCTCCCGGGGACGGCGTCGCAGATCCTGGAGGGGGACTTCGGAGTGGAGTCCGGACGCCGTGCTGCGGAGAAGCTGCTGAGCAGCCGCCGGCGTCCCGACGCGGTCTTCGCCGCCAACGACGCCATGGCCCTGGGCCTCCTCTCCGGCCTGCGCGAGCGGGGGCTGGCCGTGCCCGGCGAGGTGGCCCTGGCCGGCTTCGACGACGTCCCGCTGGCGCGTTTCCTGTCGCCGCCGCTCACCACGGTCCGCGTGCCCATGCAGCGCATGGCCGCCCTGGCGGTGGAGCGGGTGTTCGACCGCCTGGACGGCAAGGCGGTGCGCACGCGGCGCCACCGCACCATCCGCACGGAGATCGTGGTCCGCGGCTCCTGCGGCGCTCCCGATCAGGCTGCGGCGCAGGCGCCCTGAGGACGCGGTGCGTGCCCTCGGCCTCGCCTTCCTCCTGCTCTCCTCCCCGGTGCTCGCCGGCGCGGAGCTGACCCTGAAGGACGGCACCGTCCTCTCCGGGACCGACCTCGAGCTCAAGGGGGACTTCTACGTGCTGCGCACGTCCTCGGACGCGGCCATCCCCATCCCCTGGCAGCTCGTGACCAGGGTGCGCCTGATCGGCGACGACGTCCCCGCACCCAGCGGCATCCGCTTCACGCACGCCCAGCAGCTGGCCGGCCCCCCGGACGCGCCCACCACCCCCGGCTACCGGGAGCAGCTGGCGGCGTTCGGACGCCCTCCCTCGCGGTTCCAGCAGTCGCCCATCGTGAGTCGCTGGTTCCCCACCTCGGACATCGGCGAGTCCACCGACGTCACCGAGTTCAACCCCGCCCGCTGGTACCAGGCGCCCATCGATCCCATCTGGACACCGCGCTCCGCCTTGTCCAGGGCCGACGACCGCACCGAGTTCAGCCCCGCCCGGTGGTATCGTGCGCCCATGGACTCCACGTGGCGCCCGGTGGACGGGTTCGGGGGCACCCGCTGGTTCGCGCCGGTCGTCTCCGAGGGCGACTGATCCCTGCCGTGAGCTACGCCATCGACGCCCAGGACGTGGCCAAGAGCTTCGTCAAGAAGAAGTCGGTGCGCGAGCTGTTCACGAAGCCCCTGAAGCGCGCGGATCGGGTGCAGGCGCTGCGCGGGGTGACCCTGCAGGTGAAGGAGGGGGAGGTGTTCGGCCTCCTCGGACCGAACGGGGCCGGGAAGACCACGCTCCTGAAGATCCTGTCCTGCCTGGTGCTCCCCGACGCGGGGAGCGCGCGCATCGGCGGGCACGACGTGGTGGACGAGGACAAGGTCAAGCCCATGATCGGCCTCGTCAACTCCGACGAGCGGTCCTTCTACTGGCGCCTGTCCGGCCGCGAGAACCTGCGGTTCTTCTCCGAGCTGTACGACGTGCCGCGGGCGACGCGGGAGGCCCGCATCGACACCCTGCTCCAGCGGGTGGACATGGTGGAGCCCGCCGACCGCCGCTTCGCGGACTACTCCTCGGGGATGAAGCAGCGCCTGGCCATCGCCCGGGCCATGCTGCACGACCCGCCCATCCTGTTCATGGACGAGCCCACGCGCAGCCTCGATCCGGCGTCCGCGCTGGCCCTGCGCGCCTTCATCCTCGACGAGCTGAAGGCCCGGGACGGCAAGACCATCCTCATCGCCACCCACAACCTGCGCGAGGCGGAGGCGGTCTGCGATCGCCTGGCCATCCTGGTGAAGGGAGTGGTGCGGCAGGTGGGCACCGTGGACGAGGTGCGCCGCTGGGGAGTGCGGGAGCGCCGGCTGCGTCTCCAGGTGGCGCGCTGGCGGGGCCTGCCCCCCGGCCCCTGGCGGCAGATCTCGGCGAAGGAGCTCCCGGACGGCGGCACCGAGGTGGAGGTGACCCTGGACGAGGAGCGGGCCTTCGAGGACCTCCTGCGGGCGCTGCTGGCCGCGGGTGTGGGAGTCCGCGCCTGCGACCGCATCGAGCCCGACCTCGAGGACGCCTTCTCCCGCATCCTCGCCCGGGAGGAGGCGGCCGCACCCGAGCCGCAGGCGGTGCCCTGATGCGCAACCTGCGCAAGCTCTGGGCCTTCCTCAAACGCGACTTCCAGTCGGAGGTCTCCTACCGCCTGGCCTTCCTGTTCCAGGTGGCCGGGATGTTCCTCTCCGTCCTGGCCTTCTACTTCATGACCAAGATGATGGATCCCAACGCCAAGGGTCTGGACGGGATCCCGCCCTTTCAGTGGCTGCTCATCGGACTCTCGTTCCAGTACTACTTCTCCACCGCGCTCTACGCCTTCGCCTCCAAGATCCGGAACGAGCAGGTGCTGGGGACGCTGGAGGCCATGCTGGTGTCTCCCACCCCCACGGGGATGGTGATCTTCTCCTCCGCGGCCTGGGACTTCACCTACGGCGCCCTGCGCGTGCTCCTCTTCCTGGCCTTCGCCGTGATGGTGTTCGGGGTGCGGCTGCACGTGGAGGGCTTGGGGGCGCTGGCGCTGGGGAGCGTGCTCACCCTGCTGTCGTCGGCGGGTCTGGGGATCCTCTCCGCCTCGTTCATCCTCTATTTCAAGCGCGGCGACCCCATCAACTTCTTCCTCTCCGGGCTGACCACCATGTTCGGGAACGTCTTCTTCCCCTCCGCGCAGCTACCCTCCGGGGTGCAGTGGATCTCGAACATCCTCCCCATCACCTGGTCCCTGAAGATCGTGCGGGGCTCGCTGCTCCAGGGGCTGACCGTGGCCGACCTGCAGGGGGAGCTCCTGCGCCTGCTGGCGCTCACCGCCGTGCTGCTCCCGGCGGGGATCTACTTCTCCCGGATCGCCATCCGCCGCGCCAAGCGCGAGGGAAGCCTGGTCCAGTACTGAGGATGCGCGCCGCGGAGGCGATTGAGCGCAGAATGCCGGCATGACACCGACGCGCGCCGTGCTCGCGGGCACCCTCCTCTGGCTCCTGGTCGCCGTCGTCCTCGGCGCCTCCGGCGCCCTCCGGGGGCTCCCCCCCTCCACGCTGGTCGTGCTCGTGGCATCCCTGGCGATCGTGCTCCTGGTGGCGAGCTGGACGCTGGCGCCGCTGCGGCGGTTCGCGCACGAGGCCGACCTGCGCCTCCTGGCCGGGTTCCACCTGCTGCGCTTCGTGGGACTCCACTTCGTGATCCTGGGCGCCCGGGGACTCCTTCCCGAGCTCTTCGTGGTCGCCGCCGGCTACGGGAACCTCGCCGTCGCCGTCCTGGCGCTCCTGCTCCTCGCCTTCCTGCCCCCCGGCTCGCCCCGTGCGCGCCCCTGGTGGCTCGGGTGGAACGTGGTCGGCCTGGTGGTGGCGCTGACGGTGGGGATCGTCGTGCTCGCCATCGGCCGCGGCCTGCCCGATCCGTTGCTGCGTGTGCTGCCCCTGAGCCTCCTTCCCAGCTTCGTCGCCCCCATCGCCGTGGCCACCCACGTGTGGATGCTCCTGCGCCTGGGAATCGAGGACTCAACCGGGCTCTGACCGTTATTGGTCACGGTCTTTCTTCGTGCTACGCTCCCGCGCCTTGGCCACATTTCCTGCACCTCCGTCCGGGGATCGCGTCCGCTACGAGGACGGCCGCCTCGTCGTCCCCGATCGCCCCATCGTTCCTTTCGTGGAGGGGGACGGCATCGGACCGGACATCTGGAAGGCGACCCGCCGCGTGCTCGACGCCGCCGTGGCCCAGGCCTACGGCGGGAAGCGGGAGATCGTCTGGTACGAGGTGTTCGCCGGGGAGAAGGCCTACGAGGGGTTCGGCGAGTGGCTGCCCACCGCCACCGCGGAGGCGGTCCGGGAGTTCAAGGTTGCCATCAAGGGGCCGCTCACGACACCGGTGGGCGGCGGCATCCGCAGCCTGAACGTCGCCCTCCGGCAGATCCTCGACCTCTACGCCTGCGTGCGTCCCGTGCGCTGGGTGCCCGGCGTCCCCTCGCCGGTGAAGCGGCCGCAGGACCTGGACGTCATCATCTTCCGGGAGAACACGGAGGACGTGTACGCTGGG
>Ga0070695_100000462_pt1 | contig 21142 bp, 20 predicted proteins | sample KBSK1252metaG_FD_65471 | JGI IMG/M metagenome (GOLD analysis project Ga0070695, IMG submission 65471) | Corn, switchgrass and miscanthus rhizosphere microbial communities from Kellogg Biological Station, Michigan, USA - KBS K1-25-2 metaG | ecosystem: Host-associated > Plants > Roots >...
CGACAGCCTGCGTGGCCTCCTGCCCGCGGCCACGCGCTCGAACGTGGGGATCTTCGGGACCGGCCAGGGCTACGAAGGGCTGCTCCTTCGCATGCGGGCCCATCCGCTGCAGGAAGTTCGCGACTATGCCGAGCTGATGCTCGCCGAGCTCGACCGGGTGATCCCCGCATTCCTCCGTCGCCTATCGCGGCCGGAGCGGGGCGGCGTGTGGGCGCGCTATCTCGAAGACACCCGCGAGGCCACCGCGGCGGCGGCGGTCCGCCTGCTTGCCGGCATCGAGCCGGAGCCCCGTCCGGAGGTGACGCTGACCGATTTCGATCCCGACGGCGAGGTGAAGGTGGTGGCCGCCGCGCTCTACGCCGCCTCGCGGCTCCCGGACGACCAGCTGCTCGCGGCGGCCCGCCGGCTGTCGGTCGAGGAGCGACGACAGGTGCTGGACGCCTACGTGGGGCGGCGGGAGAACCGGCGCCACAAGCCGGGCCGCGCGTTCGAGCGCACCGCGTACCGCTTCGACGTGCTGGGAGACTACGGCGCGTTTCGCGATCTGCAGCGGCATCGCCTCCTCACGCTGGAGTGGCAGGCCCTCTCGCCGCGTCACGGGCACGTCACCCCCGACGAGCTCGCCGAGGCGGGGGCGCTCTGCGACTGGACGCGCGTGATGGAGGACTCGGCGGCCCTGCACGATGCGCTCACCGCCGAGATGCCGGCGGTGGCCTCCTACGCGGTGGCCATGGCCTATCGCGTGCGGTTCTACATGGAGCTGAACGCGCGGGAGGCCATGCACATGATCGAGCTACGGACCGCGCCCCAGGGCCATCCCGCGTACCGGCGCATCTGCCAGACCATGCATCGCCTCATCGCGGAGCAGGCGGGCCACCGGGCGCTGGCCGGCGCGATGCTCCACGCCGATCATTCGGGTGCCGAGGCCGGGCGCCTCGACGCGGAGCGGGCGGCCCAGCGGCGCCGCCAGGGCGGCTAGACCGCGCGCCCGCGGGCGGCCGAGCCCCGTCGCCCGCTTGACTCCCCCGCTCCTCCGCGGCATACTGCGGCCCGCCATGATAATTGGTCGACCAACCAAAAAACCGTGAGCGGGCGTTGACCCCGAAGCTCGGGGTGCGACCGGTGCGGCGGGAGCAGATCGTGCGGGCCACCATCCGCTGTCTCGCCCGCGACGGGTACGCCGGCCTCACCATGAAGCGGGTGGCCACGGAGGCCGCGCTGAGCCAGGGTATCCTGCATTACTACTTCCGCGACAAGGCCGCCATGCTCGCGGCGGCGGCCCGGCGGGTGACCGCGGACCTCGACCGCCGCGTGGCCGCGGAGGTGCGCGGCGCCCGGGACGCCCGCGCGCGACTGCGCGCGGTGATCCGGGCGTGCCTGGAGACCGCCATCGAGAGCCGCGACTTCTGGACCGTGTTCATCGAGTTCTGGGGCGAGGCCTTCCACGACCGGCGGCTCGCCGCGGTGAACCGCCAGGCCTACGCGCGGGCCCGCCGCCTGATCGGGGTGCCGCTGGCCCAGGGCGTGGCCGACGGCCGGTGGAGACGGGTGGACGTTGAAGAAGCCGCCGCGGTGGTCCTGGGACTGCTCGACGGCCTCTCGCTTCAGCTCACGTTCGATCGCGGATTGATGACGCCGTCGCGGGCGGCAAGGGTCGCCGAGGACGCGCTGGTGCGCTATCTCTCCGCCGGAGACTTCTCATGACGATGCCCGCCGAGCAGGTGAAGGCCATGGCGTACCTCAAGGAGCGCGGAACCGATGCCCCCCTCGCGCAGATTCGGGAGCGGGTGGCCGACGCGTTCGCCACCATGGATACCCTGCTCGACTCCGTGTCCGCGGCGCAGGCCGGGAAGCGGCCGGGCGACGGCGAGTGGTCTCCGCACGAGGTGGTGGACCACCTCGTGGAGACGCACCCGCGGGCCCTGGAGGAGATGCGCGCGCTGATGGACGGCCGGCATTCCCCGGTCAGCCCGATCCCGGCCGGTCTGCAGTCGGCTCACCCGATGGCCCGGAGCTGGAGCGACCTGCGCGCCGCCCTGCGGTGGCTTCATCGGGAAGTCCTCGACGTGCTCACCGTAGCTCCGGATCGCCTGACCGAGGTCCGCGCGCCGATCGTCATGGTGATCAACGTCCGCGCATCCGATGGGACCGTGAAGCCGTTGCACTGGACCGAGCACTGCGACTGGAAGGCGTGTGCGATCATCTTCCGTCTCCACGAGATGGACCACCTGACCCAGATCAGGAAGGCGCTGCGGGCCCGCGGCGATTGACCGCACGTGTACACTACACGACATGCTCCGGCTGGTCCGACTCCTGCTCGTGGCGCTGGCCCTGCCCGCGTCCTGGTGGGGGACGGCTCTCGCCGCCGACGCTCCGGAGGCCGAGCCGGCGCCGGTCTCGCTCTCGCGCGCCATCCCGGACCTACACCTCTCGGTCGCCGACATGCCCGGTGAGACGACGGTGCGCCTGCCGCTGGCGTCGGACAGCTACCGCCTCTACGGGTTGCTGAGCCCGTACCTGTCGCTGGGCTCGAGCGGTTCCCCCGGCGTGTCCTGGAACTCCACGCTGCCGCCGAGCCTCCGGAGCGACCGCGACGGGGCTGACAGCGACCTTCGACTCGGGGCGGGGTTCGCGCTGCCGCTGTCCAGTCGCGCCCAGCTCTACGGGGAGTACCGCTTCCTGCGTGGTCGCCTCGACCCCGGCGTCGGCCGGGGCCTGCTCCAGCGCGAGCCGGACTCGGCGGACTTCCGCGCCGGGGTTTCCATCAAGCTGAACTAGCAGCTCCGCGCGAACTCGTCCTTCGCCCTCTGCAGCTCCTCCGGCTGCGCCAGCAGGTCCAGCGCGGTCATGGCCAGCGCCTTGGCGGCGGCCACCATGCCGGAGCGGGCGATCGGCGATCTGGCCCACTCCGCGAACTCCCGCGAGTGGCCGGGCACCCCGTCCGGGGAGATGCGGATGTAGGGGTGGATGGTGGGGAGGGCCTGGCTCACGTTGCCGCAATCGGTGGAGCCATAGCCCGCCTCGCCGTCGTCAGGGTCCACCGGGAAGTCGATCCGCGCCAGGTTGCGGCCGAACAGCTCGGCCATCGCGATGTTAGCCTTCAGCGGGTCGTGGATGATGGCGTCCGCGGTCACCTTCACGGTGCAGCCGGTGGCGGTGGCCGCGCCCTCCGCGCACGCCTCGAAGCGGCGCAGCAGCTCGCGGCAGTAGTCGCGGGTGGGCGCGCGCAGGTAGAACTCGGCGGCGGTGTGCTCGGGGATGATGTTGGCCTGATCGCCGCCCTTGGTGATGATTCCGTGCACGCGTGCGTCCGGGCGCAGCTGCTGCCGCATGCCGTCGAGCGAGACGAAGAGCTGGATCATCGCGTTCAGCGCGTTGATTCCGCGCCACGGCCAGGACGACGCGTGCGACGCCCGTCCGAGGAAATCGCACCGCACCTTGATGATGCCGAGGGTCGGACGCCACACCTGGGTGCCGCACCGGCCGTGGATCATCATCGCGGCGTCGACCTCCTCGAACACGCCGGCCTCCAGGAGCCGCACCTTGCCCGCCCCGCCTTCCTCGGCGGGCGTCCCGATCACCTGGATGCGCCCGGGGAAGGGCAGGGTCCCGAGCGCCGCCGCGATGGCCGCGCCGGCGCCGGTGCCCGCGGTGGCGATGACGTTGTGACCACACGCGTGCCCGATGTTCGGCAGCGCGTCGTACTCGGCCATGATCGCGATGGTCGGGCCGGGCCCCTGACCCGCGATGGTGCCGCGGAAGGCGGTGGGAAGCCCGCCGATCCCGCGCTCCACCGCGGCGCCCTGACGAGCGAGGAAGTCGGTGAGCCACCCGGCCGCCTTGTGCTCCTCGAAGCACAGCTCGGGGTTGGCGTGGATCTGATGGCTGATTTGCTCGAGCTGGTCGGCGAGGCGGTCGACCATCTCGGCGACGCGGGTCTTCGCGTCTTCGAGCGCGCCGCGGTTGGGCCTCTTCGCCCCTGCGGGGGATTTTCTCAGCGGTGGTCCGGAGGACGCTCGCGCGCGGCGGTTGGGCCTCTTCGCCCCTGCGGGGCTCATCGGGTTCTCGCGAATTCTTCCTTGGCGGCCTTCACGCGCGCGGGATCGGCGAGCAGATCGAGGGTGGTCAGCGCCATCGTCTTTGCCGCGGCCACCATCCCGGCGCGCGCGAGGGGCTTCACCGCCGCGTCGGCGAATTCCCGCGTGTGGATTGCCATGCCGGTCGGCGCGATGCCGATCATGGGCTGGATGGCCGGGATGACCTGGCTCACGTTGCCGATGTCGGAGGAGCCGAGGCGGTCGGGAATGGCCGGCCCCTCGGCCAGCCCCACCGTCTTCATGTTGGCCGCGAAGAGATCCAGCATCACGCGGCTCGACTTCATCGGCTCGTAGACGCTGTCGTGCTGGGTGAGCTTCAGGGTGCAGCCGGTGGCCTTGGCGGCGCCCTCGGCGGCCGCGGTCACCCGCTTGAACAGATCCCACATCGTCTCGATCCGCGGCGCGCGCACATAGAAGATCGCCGAGGCGTACTCGGGGATGATGTTGGCGGCCGCGCCGCCGTTCGTGATGATGCCGTGGATGCGGCAGTCGGGACGGACCTGTTGCCGCAGCATGCTGACCGCGTTGTACATCCCGATGACCGCGTCGAGGGCGTTGACGCCCTCCCACGGGTCGGCGGAGGCGTGGGAAGCCTTCCCGCTGAACTCGAAGGTCCCCCGCACGATGCCGAGCAGGTCCTGATGCAGGAGGGTGCGGTCGAAGCCGTGGATCATCATGGCGCAGTCGACGTCCCGGAAAATGCCGCTCTTGATGAGCTTGACCTTGCCGCCGCCGCCCTCCTCGGCGGGCGTGCCGATGACCTGGATCCGGCCCTTCGGCAGCCGGGCCCGAACCGCGGCCAGCGCCGCGCCGGCGCCCGCCCCCGACGTTGCGATGACGTTGTGTCCGCACGCGTGCCCGATGCCGGGGAGCGCGTCGTACTCGCAGAGGATGGCGATGGTGGGGCCGTCACCGGTCTCGATGGTGGCCCGGAACGCGGTGTCCACGCCGCCCACGCCCGGCTCGACCTTGAATCCCTGCGCGGCCAGGAAGTCGCCGAGCCACCCGCACGCCTGCACTTCCTGATAGGCAAGCTCCGGATGGGCGTGGATCCGGTGGGACAGAGCTTCCAGCTCGTCGGCGAGCCGATCCACGGCCTGCGTGATGGAATCCTTGAGGGTGTTCATGACGACCTCCGCGGTGGGATCGAACGCTACCGCCCGGAGAGTACCACGCCGGACGGACTCGAATCGGGACGAGGCGGGATCAGGGCGACTGGGCGCAGAAGACGAAAAACAGCGGCCGGTTCTCGCCCGAGCTGCCGCGGCCCGGTTCGTCCACGCAGCGAACGCTCGGCGACGAGCTGGACGACCCGCCCGCCGGCGCGCAGGCCGCCAGGGCGAGGGTGACCGCGGAGAGCGTGACGATGCGGGCGAGGCGGACGGGACGGCGCATGGGTCAGGAAGATTACCACGCGGTCCGGGTACGGCGGGACGACTCCGAGACGCGGAAGGGCGCCCTGGGGAGCGCCGGAGCGGCTAATTTAGATGGAGGGCGCCAGCGCCGAATCGGCCGCGGCAACACCGACCGGCAGCTCCATCACGAAGATCGCGCCGCCGCCCGGACGATTGTCGGCCCAGAGACGGCCTTCGTGCTCGGCGACCACGCTGTGGGCCACCGACAGGCCCAGCCCGCGTCCCTCGCCCGGCCCCTTGGTCGTGAAAAAGGGATTGAACACGCGGGCGAGATCGTCGGGCGGGACCCCGGGACCGTCGTCGGCGACCTCGATTCGCACGCCGTCGTGGCCGGGCCGGACCCGGATCGTGAGGGTGCCTCCGCCCCGGGCGGCGGACATCGCCTGCTCGGCGTTCTGGATGAGGTGGAACAGCGCTTCCTGGAGCTGATTGCTGTCTGCCCAGATCTCGGGCACTTCCTGGAAATCCGTCTGCACCGTGATGCGCGCGCCTTCGAGCCGTGACTGATGCAGCGCGAGCACCTTGTAGATCTGATCGCTCACCTTGCAGCGGCCCCGCCGCAGCGGCGAGCGCTCCGCGAACAGTACGAGCTCGCGCACGATGTTGGCCGCACGCTTGGTGGCGCCGTCGATGGTCTTGAGCCCGTTCAGGACCGACTCGTGATCTTGCGACTGCAACAGCAGATGGACCTGCCCGAGGATGATCATCAGGGGGTTGTTGATCTCGTGGGCCACGCCCCCGGCCAGCTCGCCCACCGCGGCCAGCCGCTCCGCGCGGACCACGTCGGTGTGCGAGCGGCGCAGCTCCTCGAGCTGCAGGCGAGTCTCCGAGTACAGCCGCGCGTTGTCGAGCGCCAGCCCGATCTGGTCGGCGGTGGACTCGAGGAGCGCGATCTCCTCGCCGGTGAATCGCTCCTCGGTCTGCCGGCCGAGCGAGAGCGTCCCGAGGATCCGGTGGCGGGCGCGGATCGGCACGCACAGGAAGCCGCGGATGCCGTCGGCGGAGACCGCGGCGCGGGCGGCGGGCAGCAGGTCCGGAGCCCGGCCGGCTTCGTCCACGCGTCGGACCCGTCCCGAGGCGGCCACGCGGCCGATGAGGCCCTGGCCGATCGGGAGCACCTCGTTGACCTCGCGCAGCCGCGGCGACAGGCCGCGCTCGCCCCGCAGGAGCAACATCTTGCCGTCAGAGGACACCAGGTGCAGGCTCGCGATCTCGTGGCCGGTGACGTGGGTCAGCGCGCTCAGCGACTTCTGGATGACCTCGGTGAGATCGAGGGAGCGGCTGACGGCTTCGGTGACCGTGCGGAGGATCTGGAGGTGACGGATGAGAGACGTGGTGCCGCCCACTCCTCGGTTGCCGACTCGCGCCATTGTCACCTCGGGCTCGCTCCCATTTCCGTTTGAAAAACGGTCTATGGCTGCCAAGCAAGCAAAGTGCCACCGGTCACGATAAAGAAATAGCCTTATAGGGTAATGAGTTAGGTGACTTTTGGCGGCTGCCGTAGAATGGCACCGGTGCTGCCCGGACACACTGTCAAGTCAGAGTCGGGCGAAATTGCCGCGCCTCGGCGATCCGCCCGCCGATGGCGGGGTGGGAGTAGAAAAAGAACTCCTCCAGGGGGTGGGGGTCGCGCTCGGCCAGGTTCAGCCCGGCCAGCCGCTCCAGCGCCCCGATGAAGGCGCCCGCGTCCGGGATGGTCTCGAGCGCGAATCGGTCGGCGCTACGCTCGACGTGGCGAGACCAGCCGTTGGCCATCGGCAGGGCGAGGAGGCTCACCACCAGCAGGACTAGGCCGAAGAAGGGCAGTCCGGCCGGATCGGCCGGCCCCTCGAGCGCGAGCCAGCGCGCGCCGGCGGTCAGCGCGTGGCTGGCGACCCAGAACGTCACCAGCGTGAGCGCGCCCTGCACGAGGAGGCCGCGCCGGACGTCGCCGTGAAGCTGATGCGCCAGCTCGTGAGCCACCACCGCCGCGATCTCGTCGGGCGTGAACTCGTTCAGCAGCGTATCGAAGAGCAGGATCCGTCGGGTCCGGCCGAGGCCGGTGACCGCGGCGTTCGCGGTGCGGCTCTTTCGTGACTGATCCACCACCCAGATTCCGGTCACCGGCACTCCGACGCGCGCCGCGAGCGTGACCAGCCGCGTCCTGAGCGGGCCGTCCGGCAGCGGAGTGACCCGATAGAAGAGCGGCACGAGCCAGACGGGCGCGACGAGCGCGAGCAGGGCGTAGCCGGCCAGGAAGATGGCGGCACCCCAGAGCCACCACCACGGCGTGACCCGAAGCAGGCCGTACACGATCTCGACCGCGGCCAGGCCGAGCCCGGCGCCCAGCAGGCCCGCCTTGAGCACGTCGAGCAGCCAGCGACCGAGCGACTGATGGAGCAGGCCGTAGCGGCGCGGGAGCCAGTACCGCGCGATCCAGGTCAACGGCATGGTGAGCAGGCGGTGGGTCGCGGCCAGGATCACCACCGCGATCGCGAGCTCCAGCCACCAGCGGGAGGTCCACTGCCGGATCCACGCGGTCAACCAGACCGCGGCTCTGGTCTCGACGAGGACCAATAGATAGGCCGCGGAGAGCGCGATCTCGGTCAGCGACAGCGCGAGCTGACGACGGTGATAGGCCCGTGCGCGCGACTTCTCCGGCGCCGATCTCGCGTCCATGCAACGAGTGTCGCACCGTACGACGGCGCCCGCCAATCGGCGGTGGCGATTGTGCTACACTTGCCGGCAGTTCACACTCAGGGAGCCGCCATGTTTCAGTCCGTGGAGGACGTCCAGCAGCAGTTCAAGAACGCGCGCTACATCGCCAATCGTCGCATCTCCACCGTCGTGTTCCTCGCCTCGCGCATGGGCCGTCCGGTCCTCATCGAGGGGCCGGCGGGCGTGGGCAAGACGGAGCTGGCCAAGACGCTGGCCGAGGTGACCGCGCGCCATCTCATCCGCCTCCAGTGCTACGAGGGCCTCGACGAAGGCAAGGCGCTCTACGAGTGGAAGTACGCCAAGCAGCTCCTCTACACCCAGCTGCTCCGCGAGCGCATCGGCGAGCTGATCGCCGACGCGCCCTCGCTGCCCGACGCGGTCGCGCGCATCTCGGGCCAGGACGACGCCTTCTTCTCGCATCGTTTCCTGGCCCCGCGGCCCCTGCTGCAGGCCATCGAGTCGCCGGATCCGGTGGTGTTGCTGGTCGACGAGATCGACAAGGCGGAGCCCGAGTTCGAGGCTTTCCTCCTCGAGGTGCTGTCCGACTTCCAGGTGTCGGTGCCGGAGCTGGGCACCATCCGGGCCACCCAGATCCCGCTGGTCGTGCTCACCTCCAACAACGCCCGCGAGCTGTCGGACGGGCTCAAGCGGCGGTGCCTGCACCTCTTCATCGACTTCCCGCCGGCGGACGAGGAGCTGGCCATCATCCGGCTGAAGGTTCCCGAGGTGTCCGAGCGGCTGGCCCAGACGGTGGTCACCGCGGTGCAGCGCATCCGCGGGCTCGAGCTGCGCAAGGCGCCCTCGATCTCGGAGAGCCTCGACTGGGCGCGCTCCCTGGTCATTCTCAACGCGGAGACGCTCGATCGCGAGCTGGTGGAGTCCACCCTGACCATGCTCGTGAAGCACGAGAAGGACCTGGAGCGGGTCAAGGGCGCCCTCGACAAGGTGCTGGCCGACCTGGGCTAGAGCCCATGAGCGGGGCCTGGTCCACCCTCACCGAATTCCGCGAGCTGTGGTTTCCGAGCCCGCGGATTCGCCTGTCCGAGCTGGGCACGGCCGGGCCGGTCTACATCGAGGGCGGCCGCTGCATCTCGGGCGCGCTCGGCGAGTACAGCAAGCTGTGGATCCTCGCCGCGGCCCGCTGGCACTTCTACTACGTCCATCCCACCCCGCGCGACTTCTATCGCGTCACCATGCCGGAAGCGATGCCCCACCTGCTCCATCCGGGAGAGATGACGGTGGAGACGCTGCGGCAGGGCCTGTCCTACAAGGTGGTGCTGGGGCTGCGCTGCACCGAAGGGCCGGTCCGGGTCCTGCACCTGGTGGGCGACGTCGCCGACGTGACCCGGGCGCAGGAGCGCGACGAGGAAGCGCCGGCCGGGCCGCTCGGCTGGAAGCTCGAGATGACGCATCTCATCGCCCAGGGCTCGTTCCACGGCCTCATCCGCCTCGAGGACGGGCGCCTCTACCCGATCAGCCGTGACGGCGGCGAGGACGTCTTCAAGTCCTCCTGGGTCCACTTCAGCCGATGAGTCCGAGATGATTCACGCACGCGGACTCTGATGGATCAGCGGATTCTCGAGTTCATCGGCGATTTGCGGCGGGCCGAGATGCGCATCTCGCCGAGCGAGGCGCTGGACGCGCTGGCCGCCTCCACCGAGATCGGGCTGGAGGATCGCGAGACGTTCAAGAGCGCGCTGGCCACGACGCTGGTCAAGGAGTCGCGCGACCTGGCGACCTTCAACCGCATCTTCGATCTCTACTTCCTGGATCTGCAAGCTCTCGGCGAGGGCCTCAAGAAGGCGCTCGGGCCGGAGGACCCCAAGATCCAGGAGATGCTCGATCGGCTCACCTCCGAAGCGGGCATGGAGCTGGACGACCTCACCGAATTGATGCTGAGCGGGCAGGGCACCGACATGGAGATGGCCATTCGCCAGGAGGGCCAGGGCACCGGGCTCGAGCGGCTGATGTACTTCCTCCAGGTCGGCTACTTCTCGCGACGCATCTACGACAAGTTCGACTGGGAGGCCATCGAGCGGGATCTGAGCCGGATCATGCAGCTGCTGGAGGCCAAGGGGCTGGATCCGGGCATGCTGGCGCGCATCCGCAACTACCTCGATCTGCGTCTGGAGGCGTTCCGGCGCATGATCCGTCAGCACGTGGAGCGCGAGCTGGAGCGCCGCGCCTTCCGTCAGGGCGAGAAGCTGACCCGCGAGGTGCTGAGCGACAAGCCGCTGTTCGCCCTCTCCGCCGACGAGGTCGCCCAGATGAAGGCGGTGGTCGCGCGATTGGCCCGCAAGATCAAGGACGCCCTCGCTCTCCGGCAGCGGCAGGAGGAGAAGGGCCGGCTCGATTCCCGGCGCACCATCCGGCAGAGCCTGCAGTACGGCGGCGTGCCGATGGAGGTGCGCTTCCGTCGACGGCACCGCGAGAAGCCGAAGCTCATCACCCTCTGCGACGTGTCGGACTCGGTCCGCAATGCGTCCCGCTTCATGCTGCAGCTGGTGTGGAGCCTCCAGGACTGCTTCTCGCGGGTTCGCTCCTACGTCTTCGTGTCCGAGATCGCGGAGGTGACCCAGGCCTTCAACACCTATCCGGTCGACACCGCGATCGACTGGGCACTGAAGTCCTCCTCGGTCGACTATCACTGCCGGTCCGACTTCGGGTACGCGTTCAGCCGCTTCGTCAAGACCGAGCTCGAGTCGCTCGACCGCAAGACCACCGTGCTCGTCCTGGGAGACGCGCGCAACAACTACAACGACCCGCAGGCGTGGGCCATCCGGCAGATCCGGGAGCGCGTCAAGGGCGTCATCTGGCTCAATCCGGAAGGGCAGTGGGGCTGGGGCATCGGAGACAGCGTGATGCCGCTCTACGCGCCGTCGTGCGACATCGTGAAGGAATGCCGCACGGTGGGCCAGCTCGTGCAGGTGGTCGACCAGCTGGTGCATTCGTGGTGGCGGCGCGGGCGCTGATCGTCCTGCTGCTGGTGGCCGCGGCGCCGAGCGTCGGCCGCGTGTGGGCCGCGGAGTGCGTGGTGGTCGACGACTTCTCCCGGGGCAAGGTCGGCGACTTCCCGGTCGACTGGAAGCCGCGCAAGGAGGAGGGCCGGCCGGTGTATGCCATCCGCGAGGAGGACGGCCGGCGCTTCCTGCACGCGGCCTCGCGCGGCGTCGGCATCCAGGCCGGCCGCGAGGTGTCGTGGGACCTGGACGCCTATCCGATCCTGACCTGGTCCTGGCGGGCGGTGGAGTTCCCCAAGGGCTCCGACGAGCGGAAGTCGTCGACCAACGACAGCGCGGTCTCGGTCTACGCACTTTTCCCCGGCCCGATGGGCACCGTGAAGAGCGTCAAGTACATCTGGAGCCGCGTGGTGCCGGTGGGCACGCGTCTGACCTCCAGCGCGGGCAGCACACAGGTGCGGGTGCTCCGCAGCGGGACGGACCAGGCCGGGCAGTGGCTCGAGGAGCAGGCCGACGTGCGCGAGGACTACCGCAAGCTCTTCGGGGTGGACAAGCCGCCGAAGCCGGCCGGCATCGCGGTCCTCACCGATTCCGACGACACCAAGAGCAGCGCGCAGGGGGACTACGCCAACCTGCGCCTGTGCAAGCCCTGACCTTCTCCCGCGCGCGGCGATGAGCGACGACGAGCTGCTCGATCCGACCGATCCGTCGACCGTCTCGCGCCGCTGCCCCGCGTGTCTCGAGCGCCTCGACGGCCAGCGGGTCACGCGGCTCGATAGCTCGAAGCCGAAGGCAGCCACCTGCTCGACCGGGTCGAGGAGCTGCTCCGCGCGCGGTTCGATCCGCGCGCGATCGTCCGGGTGCGGAAGCCGACCTACGCGCGCCCGGCTCCGGAGGATCTCCGTCGGGAGGTTCTCGAGACCAGCGACGCGCTCGGGGCGATCATCGGCCGGTGACGGTCGCGCACCCGATCCAGCCGCTGACCCGGATGAGGTGCGCGCCGCGCCGATCGCGTCTTCGATGCGATCGTGGCGCGCCTGACCCGCGGGTGACCCTTCTCCTCAAGCTGATCCTGGTGCCGGGGCTCATCGCCCTGGTGACGCTGGCCGGCCGTCGCTTCGGTCCGCGCCTCGGCGGCTGGCTGAATGCGCTCCCGCTGGTGGCCGGCCCGGTTCTTTTCTTCCTGGCCCTCGAGCAGGGCGAGGCGTTCGTGGCGCGCGCCGCCGAGGCGACCCTCGCCGGTCTCGCCGCGGTGGCCGCCTTCGCGGTGATCTACTCGTGGATGGCGATGACGCGCCCGTGGTGGGCGTGCGTGCTCGTGGGCTGGAGCGCGTTCGGCGTGCTGACCGTCGCGCTCCAAACGGTGCACTGGACGGCGCGGTCCGGCCTCGGCCTGACCCTGGGTGCGTTTGGAGTCGCGCGCTTCGTCCTCCCGCGCCTGCCCGAGCCCCCGCCGCCGGCCCGCGCGCCCACGTGGGATCTGCCGCTGCGCATGGCATCCGCGGTCATGCTGGTGCTGCTGGTCACCGGACTGGCCGGGTGGCTCGGTCCGCGCCTCTCCGGCGCGATCACCCCGTTCCCGATCGCCACCACGATCCTGCTCGCCTTCACTCACGCCCAGCAGGGCACCCCGGCCGCGGTAGGATTCCTGCGCGCGTTCCTGCCCGCGATGTGGAGCTTCGCGCTGTTCTGCTTCGTGCTGGCCGGCGGCGCAGTGGGACTGGGGCGCGACGCCGCGTTCCTGCTCGCCCTGGCCGTGAGCCTGGCCGCCCAGGGACTGGTGTGGCTCGGGCTGGAGGCGCTGGCTAGCCGGGAAGCCGCCAGACGCGGCCCACGGGCGGCTCGTCGGTCAGCGTGAACTGAGGCAGCGCGAAGTCGGCCGAGAGGTCCTGGAAGACGACGCGCACCCGCTTGCCGATCGCCACGTTCGCCTCGGGCTCCGGCTTGAGCTCGGGGGTGACGAGGTTGCCGATGATCCGAAGCGCCTCGTCCGGAGTCGGCGCGCCGCGCTGCTCGTCGAGCTCGACCAGGACCACCGCGTAGGGCGTCCACTCCTTGAAGCCGGGCTGGATCGCGTGATGGACGACCTCGTACGAGTAGATGTGCCCGCGGCCGCTCACCGGCGTCCACTGCCATTCGAGCGACAGGCACCACGGGCAGCCGTGGCTCGGAGGGTAGCGCATCAGCTTGCATTGCGTGCACGCGCGCAGCATCAGCTGATGGTTGGTGCGCGCCAGCTTGAAGTGCTCGCGCCACTCCGAGTCGTTCTCCGGGACCACCAGGTTCATGCCGCGGTACTCGACGGAGGCCATCGGGCTAGTTCCTCATGATGAGGGCGGAGCCGGTCGGGGGCATCGCCCAGCCGAGATTCATGGTGACGCGCGCGTCCCGGACCTGGCGGCACTTGCCCGGCGAGTAGTCGTAGGTGTGCTTGCCGTCCTCCCCGCCCGGGCAATAGTCGTCCACCTGGCCGCGGAGCTGTCGCACGTTCTCGATCACCATCGAGATGCCGTGGGTGTACCCCTCGCAGAGGTGGCTGCCCGAGGTGTTGTTCGGCCGTTTGCCGCCCAGCTCGATGATGCCGCTCGACACGTACGCCCCGCCCTCCCCCTTCTTGCAGAAGCCGTACTCTTCGAGCTGCAGCATGGTGGTGAAGGTGAACGCGTCGTAGGAGCCGGTGACGTGCACGTCGTCCGGAGCGATGCCGGCCTGGCCGAATACGATGTCCTTGGCGTGGTAGCCGGCGACGCGAGTGATCGGCCCGTAGGCCCAGTGGAAGTCGGTGCGCGGCTTGTTCACGCGCCCGGCCACGCCCATGATGTAGACCGGCTTACGCCGCAGATCGCGCGCTCGCTCCGCGCTCGTCACGATGAGGGCGGTGGCGTTGTCGGTCTCCAGGCAGCAGTCCAGCAGGTGGAGCGGTTTGCAGATCCAGCGGGAGGCCATCACGTCCGCCACCGTGACGCGGTCCTTCAGCAGGGCCTTCGGGTTCTGGGAGGCGTGCTTGCTGTGGGCCACCCGCACGTGGGCCACCTGCTCCGACGTCGTCCCGTACTCGTACATGTGGCGCATGAAGGTCGGGGCGAAGTTCTGGCCCGCGCTCCGCATGCCGAAGGGCACCTGGGCCAGGTCCATGCCCCGCACCGGCTGGGCCGCGCGCGCACCGGTGCCGCCGATGCGGAAGTCGGAGTAACCGTTCATCGACCGGAAGATCGCCACGGTGTGGCACATGCCGGCCTCGATGGCGCCCATCGCGAGCCCGATCAGGGCCTCGGTGGAGGAACCTCCGCCGAAGACGTCCATGTAGAAGTTCAGGCGCATCCCCAGATCCGGCGCGACCCAGTTGGCGAACACCGAGTCGCCGCTCTGGTAGGACATCATGCCGTCCACGCCGTCCTTGCCGAGGCCGGCGTCGCGCATGGCGTTGCCCACCGCCTCGACCGCCATGGCGCGCGTGCTGCGCCCGGACTGCCGGCTGTACTCGGTCTCTCCGACTCCGACGATGCAGTACTTGTCCTTGAGCGAGGCCATGAGCTCCTCCGCGCCGCGACTCTACGCGAGCGCGCCGGGCGGCGTCAAGCGGGCGCGGGCTCGTCGCGCGGCGCGGGCGGGCGCGTGAACGCGAGCAGGCTCAACGCGAGTCCGTTGCACGCGGCGCTGAGCCACCAGGCGAGGCGGTAGTCGCCGGCGCGATCGTAGATGAAGCCGGCCGCGAACGGCCCGCACGCGGCCATCGAGCCGGCCAGCGAGAAGAGCAGCCCGGCGAGGCTCCCCGCGTGTTCGCGGCCGAAGAAGTCGGCGACGGTGGGGGTGAAGAGCGCGGACGCGGCCCCGTACGAGAAGCCGAAGACGACGGAGGCCGCGTAGAGGGCGGCGAGCTCGTTCGACCACGAGAAGCCCATGAAGGCGCCGGCCTGAAGGACGAAGGCGACCGCGAGGGCGGCACGCCGCCCGATCCGGTCCGAGGCCGCGCCCATCACCAGGCGTCCCGCCATCGCGGCGACTCCGACCGCGCTGACCAGCGTGGCGGCCAGCAGCGGCGCGATGCCGAACCCGCGGGCCATGGGCACCAGGTGCACGAGCGGGATGAATACCGGCGTCCACGTGGCCGCGAAGACGCCGTAGAGCATCCAGAACGCGCGGGTGCGCAGCGCCTCCGCCACCGTCCAACCACCCGAGCGGCGGCCCGAGCGAGGGGACGCGGCGACCGCGGGGGCGCCGTCGGGCCGCAGCCCCATGGTCTCGGGATCGCGCCGCATCAGCACGCCGAGGCCGTTGAGGGCGACCAGCACCGCGGCGCCGAAGACGACGTAGGCTCCGCGCCAGCCGAGATGGCTCACCAGCAGGTGGGCGACCGGCGGCAGCGCGAAGGTGCCGAGGCTGCCGCCCGCGCTGGCGAGGCCGACCGCGATACCGCGGCGGCGCGTGAACCACTTCGCGACGGTGGCGTTGCATGGGACGTAGGCCGTCGACATGCCCAGCGCCGCGACGGTTCCGTAGAGCAGGTAGGGCTGCCACAGGGCGGTGACCCGGCTCATCAGCATCAGCCCGATGCCGAGCAGCGCGCCCCCGACCGAGATGACCGCGCGCGGGCCCCACCGGTCGGTGAGGCGGCCGGCCCCGAGCGCGAATACCGAGTACACGAACGCGTACAGGGAGAAGACGCCGGAGAGGCTCGCCCGGCTCCAGCCGAACTCCTCGCCGAGGGCGGCGAGGAACACCCCGAAGGCGTACTGCGTGCCGTAGGCCATGAACAGGACGAGGAACGCCGTCGCCACGACGATCCATCCATAGAAGAGCCTCGGCCGGATGCCGAGGTCAGCGGCCGGCATCGTCCCGGGGCTTCTCCGACGACCGCTTGGTGTCGAGGACGGGAGGGAGCGTGCCGGTGGGGTGCGTGGCCTCCACGCGGACGATCCGACTCAGCCGCGCGACCGCGTCGCGGATGCGCGCCGTCGCGTTGCGGCAGTTGCGGGCCCAGTGACTCTCCTCGGTGCCGGGCGGCAGCCGATCCTCGAGCATCTGGACGTAGCCCGCGATGACCGCGAGCGGATTGTTGATCTCGTGCGCCGCGGCCTGGGCCAGCAGGTTCACCGAGCGCAGCGACGCCGCCTCGCGGCGGGCGTCTTCGCCGGCCAGCCGCTCGGCCGCGTCGCGGAAGATCACGATCTCGTAGCGATGGTGACGATACTCCACGGTGCGCCGGGCGCAGTCCACCGAGAGGACGCGCCCGGCCGCCGTCTCGAACAGGGCCGCGTGCGTCCGGGGCATCCCGTCCTTCCGATCGGCACCGGCTTCATCGGCGACGGCGGTCGTGGCCGGCGACGGCCAGAACGACCGCGAGTCGCGTCCGAGAATCTGCTCGCGCGAGAGGCCGGACAGCTCGCAGTCCGCCCGGTTGCAATCGAGGATCGCGTGGGTGTCGGCGTCCACGATCCGGATCGCGTCGGTGGCCCCGTCGAGCACCGCCCGGAATCGCTCGCGCTCCTGGGCCAGGCCGCGCCGCTCGACGATCGTCGCCATCAGCAGGGCCAGGGCGGGAAGCCCGATCATGGTCAGCCCGAGGTACGACGGCCAGACGCGCGCGAACATGGTGCGACCGCGCTCGCCCAGCAGGCCGAATCCCGCGAACACGATCAGGAACGTGGCCCCGGCCAGGGCGAACGCGTGCCGGCTGCGCACCGCGGTGGTGCCGCCGGCCCAGCGATGGGCCAGCCCGGCCGCCGTCGCCACCGCCACCACCGTCACGATGCCGGCGACGGTGCCGCTGCCCCCGAGCCAGATCCGATAGGCGACCGCGGGCAACGCCGCGAGCATTCCGGCTCCCCAGCCCTCGAAGAGCCCGATGATCGCGACCGGGATCACCCGGCCGTCGACGAAGACTCCCTCGGACGTCTCGATGCGCGAGATCATGAGGAGGACCGCGATACCGCCCCACGCGAGGCCGAGGACGCCGACCCAGAGCGGGCGCCGGCGCGGGTCGTCGGGCTCGAACCAGCCGTAGGCCAGCGAATAGAAGAGGACGCCGGCGACGACGATGCCCGCCGCCTCCAGCAGGTGGTGGAGATCCATTACTTCGAGGCGGACGCGGCTCGTCCGTTAGGCCGGGGCAGCAGGTCGCGGAGGAACTTGCCGGTGTAGGACCCGGACACCTGCGCGACCTGCTCGGGCGTTCCTTCGGCCACCAGCTCGCCGCCCGCCTCGCCCCCCTCGGGGCCGAGATCGATCACCCAGTCGGCGGTCTTGATCACGTCGAGATGATGCTCGACCACCAGCACCGTGTTGCCCGCGTCGACGAGGCGGTTGAGCACCACCAGCAGCTTGCGCACGTCGTCGAGATGCAGTCCGGTGGTCGGCTCGTCGAGGATGAAGAGATGATCGCTGGTGGGCTTGGCGGCCAGCTCCGCCGCGATCTTCAGCCGCTGCGCCTCGCCTCCCGACAGCTTGGTGGCGGGCTGGCCGAGCCGCAGGTATCCGAGCCCCACCTCCTGCAGCACCTTCAGCCGTCGCTGCAACACCGGCTCGGCGGAGAAGAACGCCACCGCCTCGTCCACCGTCTGCTGGAGCACCTGGCTGATGTCCCGGTTCCGGTAGGTGACCTGCAGCACGTCGGGGCGGTACCGCTTGCCCTCGCATTCCTGGCAGGTTACGTACACGTCCTCCACGAAGTACATCTCGAGCTTCTGGAAGCCGTCGCCCTCGCAGGTCTCGCAGCGGCCCCCCGGCACGTTGAACGAGAACGCGCCGGGACCCAGCCCGAGCGTCTGCGCGCGGCTCAGGCTCGCGAACAGACGGCGGATCTCGTCGAAGGCCTTCACGTAGGTGACCGGATTGGATCGCGGCGTCCGGCCGATCGGGTCCTGGTCGATCAGCCGCACGCCCTTGAGATGCGGCAGCCCGCGCAGCTCGTCGTGGGTGCCCGCGACCGCGAAATCGACCTTGAAGTGCCGCGCCACCGCCCGGTAGAGCGTGTCGTGCACCAGGGTGGACTTGCCCGAGCCGGACACCCCGGTCACGCAGGTCAGCGTGTTCAGCGGAATCTTCACCGTCACGTTCTTCAGGTTGTGAGCCCGCGCGCCCGTCAGCACGAGGGCCCGGCGGCCTTCGCGCCGGGCCAGCGGCAGTGGGATGGTGTCGCGGCCGCTCAGGTAGCGCGCGGTCAGCGAGCGCGGGTCCTTGCGGAACTCGGCCTGCGATCCCGCGAAGACGACGGTGCCGCCGCGCTCACCCGAGCCCGGCCCCATCTCGATGAGGTAGTCGGCTACCTCGATCAGCGCCCGGTCGTGCTCCACGATCACCACCGTGTTGCCGGCCGACGCGAGCTCGCGGCAGAGCTCGGCGAGGCGCGTGGTGTCGCGCGGATGCAGGCCGATCGACGGCTCGTCGAGGACGTAGAGCGTGCCGGTGAGCTGCGCGCCGAGCTGGTTGGCCAGATTGATCCGCTGCGCCTCTCCGCCCGACAGGGTGCGGGTCTGCCGCGCCAGGGTGAGATAGCCCAGGCCCACGCGCAGGAGGAAGGACAGCTTGGCCCGCAAGAGCTTCAGGACGTCGCGCGCCACCGTCTGCTGCCATTCAGACAGGGGCAGGGCGGCGAAGAAGGCGTCCAGCTCCTCGACGGTCTGCCGTCCGAGCTCGGCGATGTTGGCCCCGCCTACCCGGACCGCCAGGGCGTCGGGACGCAGCCGCTCGCCGGCGCAGCGCGGGCACGGCGACTGGCTTCGGTAGCGCGACAGGAAGACCCGCACGTGGAGCTTGTAGCGGTAGGATTCGACCTCCTCGAAGAAGCCGCGGATGCCGGTGAGCCCGCCGCCCCCCTCGTATACCCAGCCGCGGTCCTCCGCGGTCAGCTCGGCGTAGGGCCGCGTCACGTCGACCCCGCGCTTGCGGGCCGCCTTCAGCAGCTGCTTCTGGTACCAGCGCCCCGACGGGTGCGACCACGGCTCCACCGCGCCGTCGGCCAAGCTGCGCGTCGGATCCGGCACCACCCGCGCCTCGTCGTAGCGCAGCACGTTGCCGAAGCCCTTGCACTCGGGACAGGCGCCGAGCGGATGGTTGAAGGAGAAGAGCAAGGGCTGCGGCCGGGCCAGGGCCACGCCACAGGCCGGGCAATGGAAGTCTCGGCTGACCGGCACCGCCCCGCGCTCGAGCAAGTCGACGCTGGCGCGGCCCTCGCCCTCGGCCAGCGCGGTCTCCAGCGAGTCGGTGATCCGACGCCGGCTGTCCGGGCCGATCACGACGCGATCCAGCACCACCGCGAGGCGGCGCGGATCCAGGTCGATCGGCTCACCGGCCGGCCGGGCGCTCACCTCGGCGAGGTCCCAGACGACGTCGCCCGCCTTGACGCGGGCGAAGCCGCGCTGCAGCAGCGCCGCGAAGAGCGCCCGGGGATCGCGCGTCGCCTCGGGGGCGAGCGGGAAGCAGATCATGGCCCGGGCCCCGGGGTGGTCGCGTAGCAGGAGATCCGCCACCTGGTCCGCGGAGTCGCTGCGGGCCTCCGCGCCGCAGGTGGGGCAGTGCACGTGCCCGACCTTGGCGAAGAGCAGGCGCAGGTAGTCGTGCACCTCGGTGGCGGTGCCCACCGTGGAGCGCGCGGTGCGGACCGGATTCTTCTGCTCGAGCGCGATGGCGGGCCGGATGTGCTCGATGCGGTCCACGTCCGGGCGGTCGAGCCGCTCCAGGAACATGCGGGCGTAGGTCGAGAGCGATTCGATGTAGCGCCACTGCCCCTCCGCGAAGAGGGTATCGAAGGCCAGCGACGACTTTCCCGATCCGGAAACCCCGGTGATGACGGTGACGCGGTCGTGGGGGATGTCGACGGAGACGTTCTTCAGGTTGTTCTGCCGGGCTCCTTCGATCCGGAGCCATACCGGCTGGGACATTCGAGCGGTCCTCCTGAGATGGAAAGTCTACTCGACCGATGTGGGGCCTTCAATACCGGGACCCTTGACAGGCGCGCGGTCGTCACGTACGCTGCCGAATCGTAATGAGAACCATTCCTAAAAAGAGTTCGGGGGGAGCGGAGAGCGCGATCCGGGCCCGCGGGCTGCGCCTCACCGGTCCGCGTCGGGTGGTGCTCGACGTGATCCGCGCGACCGAATCGCACCCGACCGCGGAGTGGGTCCACCGCATGGTGCGCCGGCGACTTCCCCGCGTGAGCCTCGGCACCGTGTATCGCAACCTGCGGCTGCTGGTGGCCGAAGGGCTGGTCAAGGAGCTGTCGGGCCCCCACGCCCGCTTCGACGGCAACGTGACCGAGCACCACCACTTCACCTGCCTCGGCTGCGGCCGGATCACCGACGTGGACGGGCCCACCACCGAGCCCCACTCCCGGGCGCTGTGCGGGCGAGTGGCCGCCGACGGGGGCTTCAGCGTCACGCATCACCGCATCGAGTTCTACGGCCGCTGTGCCGGGTGCCAGCGCCGTGCCGGAGGCAAGGCACGCCGGCGACGCCCGACCCCGTAGCTCGGAGGCCGTTGCCTCCGAGCCGCCCGTCACCATCCACCAAGGAGGACTCATCATGGCAGGCAAGCCGCTGAAGGGCAGCAAGAGCGTCGAGAATCTCAAGGAAGCGTTCGCGGGCGAGTCGCAGGCCAATCGCCGCTACCTGTACTTCGCGCGGGTCGCCGACATCGAGGGGTTCCCGGACATCGCGGGTCTCTTCAAGGACACCGCCGACGCCGAGACCGGCCACGCCTTCGGTCACCTCGATTTCCTGAAGGAGGTGGGCGATCCGGCCACCGGAGAGCCCATCGGCAAGACCGAGAAGAATCTCAAGGCGTCCGTGGCCGGGGAGACCTACGAGTATACCCAGATGTACCCGGGCATGGCCAAGACCGCGCGGGACGAGGGGTATCCCGAGCTCGCCGAGTGGTTCGAGACGCTGGCCAAGGCCGAGAAGTCGCACGCCGGCCGGTTCAGCAAGGGCCTGAACCAGGTCGCGGGCAAGGAGCCGGCCGAGGCCATCTAGCCGGC
>Ga0070695_100000463_pt1 | contig 21107 bp, 25 predicted proteins | sample KBSK1252metaG_FD_65471 | JGI IMG/M metagenome (GOLD analysis project Ga0070695, IMG submission 65471) | Corn, switchgrass and miscanthus rhizosphere microbial communities from Kellogg Biological Station, Michigan, USA - KBS K1-25-2 metaG | ecosystem: Host-associated > Plants > Roots >...
GAACCGTTTTGGCGCGCTGCCGACGAAATAAAACGGATAGCAGGTGATGAGCGTCAGCTCGTCGCGGTCTCGCGACTCCATCACCTGCGTGGCGTCCGGGTCGACGGTCTCGGAAGAGTCCACGGCGTACTCGTACGTTCCCCGTAGCGTGACGACGCGGATGCGGTCCCGTGGCAGGATCCCCGCCAGCTTCCTGAAATAGGTGTCGCGGTGGGCGGCGATGACGACGTTGCCGTCGCCGCCGGGCGGCGGCGTGCCAGGGACGTGCCCGGCGCCGGCAAGGAGCGCGCCCTCCTCGATGCCCTGGAAGACCATGACCGACAGGCCAAGCCGCGGAATCTCGAGCCGGCCGATGCGGTCTCCGTCGTGCACCTCTGGAGGGGAATCCACGGCAGCAGCCGTGCGTTCGACGGCCGCCGGGGCGCGGCGTTCGTGAACGAACTTCCACGACGCGTAGCGCTGCGCTACGTCTCCATACGCCAGGGCGCCGCCGGCGTACGCCACGGCCGCAATCCCGAGGGCCATCACCACCCGTCGAAGCCGCTTCATCGTGGCCCTCCACCGGGAGCGAAGTAGCCGTCGCGCGCGGCCACGCGCAGGTCGCGCTTCCCGTTGCGCCCCGCCGTGATCGTCACCCTTCGAAACGCGCCGTCGCGGATTGGATTGCTGGAGTGATACGCCACCGTGTACTGGTTGCGAATGCCGCCGGCAATGTCGCGCCAGACGCGCTCCAGGTCGTCGAGCGCGCGGGGGAAGTACGCGCGACCGCCGCTCAGGCCCGCAATCTTGCGCAACGTGCGCGGATCCTTGTCGCGATCGACTTCGTCGTAGATGCCGATGGTGTAGATCGTCGCGTTCGATTGCCGTGCGTAGCGCAGCACCTCGTCCAGCGACCGGCGACTGGCGTTGTCGCCGCCGTCACTCAGCACGACGAGGGCCTTCCGGTCGCGCGTGGCGGCCTGCAGATGGTCGATGCCCAGCGCCAGCGCGTCGTACAACGCCGTGAGACCGGTCGGCGGCCGTTGCAGGAGCGCCGCATGAATCTGGCGCGCATCGCTCGTGAACGGCACCGGCAGGCCCATGTAGGCATGTTCGTTGAAGTTGACGACGAACATCTCGTCGCGGGGATTGCTGGCGGCGACGAAGGCGAGCGCGGCGCCGACCACGTCGGCACGCTTGTCGGCCATGCTGCCACTGTTGTCGACAATCAGCCCCACGCTCGCCGGAACGTCGTTCGCGTCGAACAGCGCGACGTCCTGCGCGCGGCCGTCTTCGTCGATATGAAAGTCTGTGCGCTGCAGGTCCGGGATCGAACGCCCCCTGCGGTCGGTGACCGTGACGTTGAACACCACCAGATCGACGTCCACGGCGACGCTGAGGTGCGGCTCGTCCCGGCCCTGTTGAGCCGAGACGAGAGCGGAACCAGCCAGCACGAGGCTGGAGAGCGTGACCGCTAGGAGCGGGCGCACGACGTCTTGAGGGCGAACCCGCCGGCCATGAACAGGAGACCCATGAGGAACAGCGCCGGCATCATGCTGGCGGTCTTCGGCAGTCCTGCGACCTGCCGCGGCGGCGTCTCGATGACCGTCGCGATCGCCACGTCGTCACCGGTCGGTCGGACGGCGCGCAGCGGTGCGGTCTTGAGCGCCACGACCGGGGCGTCGTCCGCGCTGCGCACGGGCGCCACGAGGTTCGGCGCGAGCTCGTCAGGGATATAGAGCACCGGCAGGTTGGTCACCTTGGCCAGCTGCAACGCGCGCGTCTTCGGATAGACGAACTCCTGGCCCCAGTTGTCGCCCGGATAGAACCACGCGCGGATCGCCTGCGGGTCGCCGGCGGCGCGCTCGGCGAACGTCATCACCGTCTTGTCCGTGGCGCGAAGGCGGTAGTTGGGGATGGCGAGGATCGTCGCGTAGATGTGCGACTCGTCCTTGTTGAACTGCGCGGAGGCAGGGGTCGAACATCACGACTCCTGACTGGTGAAGGGAACTGGCTGCGAGAACGAGAGGAGCTGGCGGGGCTATCGCAGCGAAATCATGTACGGACATCGTAGCCATCGCGCCGTCGACGCGTCTGTCCTGTTGTGGACACCTCGCGCGTGTGCCCAACAGAACAGACACACGCCGCGGCAGCGTCTATCGTGGTCCCATTGACATGCGATTCATTCACCTCTTTCTCGTCGGCTATGTCGTCGTCGTCATGGGCGTCGCGCTCGGCCTGTGGCAAACCGGTGTGCTCACGCGCGTCGCGCCGGTATGGCTCGGCGTTGGCATCCTCGTCGCCGTTGGCGTGGGGATCATGATGTCGGTCGCCGCTGGCAAGCCCACCGCCAGCGAGAAGCTCCAGCCGTAACCGGATTCTCCACGAGGTTTCATGCTGACTACCGTTGCGATCGTCCTGCTCGTCCTGTGGTTGCTCGGGATGGTGACCTCCACCGCGATCGGTGGATTGATCCACATTCTCCTGGTCGTCGCGATCGTCATGTTGCTGATTCGCGTGATCCAGGGTCGTCGCCTGATCTGACGCGGACAACGCGACCGCCTGATGAACAGCTTCCGCAAGCGCGGATTCCTCGAGCGACGGCCCCGGGGAAACGGCGGCGTCCAGATCCACCGCTCGATGATGAGCGTCGTCCTGCAGGACTAACTGCATCCTTATCAGGAGAGTACATCGTGAAAACTGTGAACGTCGTTGCGATTCTCGCGCTACTGGCGATGACGCCGGTTGCCCTGTCTGCACGCAGCGCTACCGCGCCGCAGGGCGCGGGCGACACCATCAAGAAGGGCGCCACGAAAACCAAGGACGGCGTCGTCAAAGGCGCAAAAGTCGTCGGCACCAAGACCAAGGACGGCGTCAGCAAGACCGGCGAGGTCATGACCGACGCATGGATCACCTCGCGGGTGAGCGCGCGGTTCGTCAACGAGGACACGCTGAAGAACAGCGACATCAACGTCGACACGAACGACCATATCGTGACGCTCGAGGGCACGGTGCCCACGGCGGCCGGCCGCGCCAGGGCAGGTGTGGTGGCGAGGCAGACCGAAGGCGTCCGCCGCGTCGCCAACAACCTGATCGTCGCTGCCAAGAGCAAGAGCTGACGTCTTGACGACGAACACCATCGACGGACAGGACCTGGCTCGGGCCATGTCGTTCGGAGACCAGCACTCGACGGAGATCCAGCCGTACGGCCATCTGGTGCCGCTCCCGATCGGGCTGACGGAAGCGGTCTGCCGCGAAGGCGTGGAGCAACTCAACCAGCTCCTCGCCGACACCGTGACGCTGCGGGATCTCTACAAGAAGCACCATTGGCAGGTGCTCGGCCCCACGTTCTACCAACTCCATCTGCTGTTCGACAAACACGCAGGGGAGCAGAGCGGGCTTGTCGATACGATCGCCGAGCGCGTCCAGACGCTGGGCGGCGTGAGCCTCGCGATGGGCGGCGACATCGCCGAGACGACGCGGATTCCGCGGCCGCCCCGAGGCCGTGAAGCGGTGGCGGCGCAGATTGCGCGGCTGCTGCACGCGCATGAGATCGTCCTGACGGAGGCGCGCACGATGGCCCGGCGGGCGGCCGAGCGCGGTGATGACGGGACAAACGACCTCATCGTGAGCGACGTCATTCGCGCCAATGAGACGGAGGTGTGGTTCCTGGCGGAACACCTCGTCGAAACGTCACCCGTCTCCGCCGGGCCGTAAGCAGCGTGGCCGCGTCCCAGACACGCGCCGTTGTGCAGGGACTCGTCATCATCGCCGGGACTGTCCTCGGCGTATGGGTCCTGTACGAGCTGGCCGCGGTCATCCTCGTATTGATCCTCGCGGCGCTGTTCGCCTACGTGGTTGCGCCCCTCGTGCGGCTGGCCGACCGCGCCATTCATCTGACATCGCGACGACGGCGTGTGCCGCGAGGCATCGCCATCGTCCTGGTTTACGTGCTGATGGCTGGCATCCTGTCGATCGGCGGCGCCCTGCTGCTGCCCAGCGCCACGAGGCAGGTCGACGACATGATGGCGAGCGCGCCGGCCTACGCGCAGTCCATGGTTGCATGGGAAGTCAAGTGGTCTCGCTCTTACGACCGCTTGCGGATCCCGGTCGAGCTCCGGCGAAGCATCGATCAATCGGTAGTGGCCGCGGGTGAAGCCGCCGTCGCGTCTTCCCGGGCGTCGTTGTTCGCGCTCGCCGGCGCGCTTTCGAACCTGCCGTGGCTCGCGCTCATTCCGGTCCTGGCGTTCTTTCTCTTGAAGGATGCCGCGAGTTTCCGCCGGTCCCTCCTCACCGCGTTGCCGCACCGGGCGCGCCTGCACGGTCACCGGTTATTAGAAGACTTGAATGCGACGCTGGGAGCGTACATTCGTGCACAGCTCCTGGCGTGCGCCGTGGCGGGCATCGTGTGCGGGATCGCATTCGCGGTCCTCGGCGTTCCCTATCCTTTGCTGCTGGGCGCACTGGCGGGCGTCCTCGAATTCATCCCGCTGGTCGGTCCGCTGGCGGTTGCGATCGTGGCCTCGATTGTCGCCGCGCTGCATGCTCCCGTGCTGGTGCTGTGGACGGCCGGCTTCCTTGCCACGTTCCGGGTGATCGAGGATTACGTGATTTATCCGCGTCTCATTCGCCGCGGCATTCCGCTGCATCCGTTGGCGGTGATCCTCGCCGTGCTGGCCGGCGCCGAACTGGATGGCGTTGCAGGAATGTTCCTCGCGGTGCCAGCCGTGGGGATTCTCGCGGTGGTGTATCGCCACACCGTCGAATGGCGTCGCGAAGACGCCACGCACCGTGCCGCCGCCCTGGTCACCAGCCAGCCGGCTGACGTCTGACGCATGGGATCGCGCGCCAGGTCAGCTCTCGTTGCCAACATGGTGGTCATCGCGCTGGCTGTCGCGATGGCGTTCTGCGTGGCACGGCCCGCCGCGGCGTATTCCGTGCTGGCCCACGAGGCCAACATCGATGCGCTCTGGGACACCACCATCAGCAAGATGCTGCTGGCGCGCTTTCCAGGGACCACGCCGGAAGAACTGCTCGACGCACGCGCCTACGCGTATGGCGGATGCGTGATCCAGGACCTTGGCTACTACCCATTCGGCAGCCACTTCTTCAGCAACCTTCTCCATTACGTGCGCACGGGCGATTTCGTGAACGCGCTCATCGACGAGGCGCAGGACGTCAACGAATACGCCTTCGCCCTCGGTGCGCTTGGGCACTATGCGGCGGACAACAACGGGCATCCGATGGCCGTGAACCGCACGGTGCCGCTGATGTATCCGAAGCTGCAGGCCAGGTTCGGCAACGCGGTCACGTACGCGCAATCGCCGAAGAGTCATGTCCTGGTCGAATTCTCCTTCGACGTGGTGCAGGTCGCCGCGGGCGCGTATGCGCCGGCGGCGTATCACAGCTACATCGGGTTCCAGGTCGCGAAGCCGGCGCTCGAACGCGCGTTCCGCGAGACCTACGGGATCGAGATGAAGGATGTCTTCTTCAGCGAGGACCTGGCGATCGCGACCTACCGCCATGCCATCGCCACGACCATTCCAGAGATGACGAAGGTGGCCTGGAGCAAGAAACGCAGCGAGATCCTGAAGGTCGCGCCGACCATGCAACGCCAGACGTTCGTCTTCAACCTGCACCGCAAGGACTACGACAAGGAGTTCGGCGCCGACTACGCGAGGCCGCACGGTTTCGCGCGCGTCCTCGCCACGGTCTACCGCATCGTGCCGAAGATCGGTCCGTTTCGCTCGCTCGGGTTCTCGGTCCCGACCGCGGCAGCCGAGCGTCTCTTTCTGGCGAGCTTCACCCAGACCCGTGAGCGTTTCCGCGAGTCGCTCGATGCCTCGCGTGCCGGCCGCCTGCAGTTGCCCAACACCGATTTCGATACAGGACAATTGACAGTCCGCGGAGAGTATTCGCTGGCGGATGCGACCTATGACGATCTCCTCGGCAAGCTCGCCGCACGCGATTTCGCCGGTGTGCCGGCCGCACTCCGCGCCAACCTGATCGCTTACTACGGCGCCGCCAATCCGTTGCCGGGGAACGTCGCGGACGAGCAGAAACGATCCGCGAGAATCCGCTTGCAACTGGCGTCGCTCACCGCCACGCAGACGTCCGCAATCGGCCGCTGAGCGAGCCCGGCCTCAGCTCGACGCGACGCACACAACGCGGGCGCGTTCACCGTGAGGCGTACGCTGCATCGTCCAAGACGTCGGCGAGCGTCTGCGCGGCCTCGCCCGCACGCGCGCTGGCCCCCTGCTCCAGCTTCCCCGCCATGCGTTGCGCAGCGTCGATGCGCGATAGCGCCGCTTTGATCTGCATGGCGTCGCTGGTCCGGCCGAGATTCTTCACGCGTTCGTCCGCGCGGCCGAGCAGCCCGCGAGCGCCTTGCAGATGGCTGCTCGCCTCGCCGAAGTTGACGTTGTAGATCGCGACACGCGCGTCGAGCACCGCGGCGCGCGCGCCGAGCAGGTCGCCTCGCAGCTCGGAGGCCTGGAGCGCGCCGGCCATCGCCGATCGACCCGACGCGCCCCAGATCCAACCAGCGAGGAGAGCCACCAGTACACCGGCGGCGATTCCAAGAACCAGCTTCGTCTTCTTCATCGAACTCGCGACCTCGAGTTACCGGTTGCCGACCTTGCGCCCCGGGTTGCCAGGCGCTCCGCCCCGCTCGTCGTTCGAGCCATTGTGGTTGTTCGAATTGCCCGGATCGCAACCCTCGGGCCCGTTGCCTACTCCCTGGTTGCACTTGGCTTTCAAGAACATCGTGCTGCCGCCGGGTGGAGGGCACGCCGTGATCGTGGAGTTCGTCACCGTCACCGCACCCGTCGGCGCCAGCGATGTGCCGGCTCCACCCGCCAGGGCCTCACCGGTAAATGTTCCGCCGGTCACGGTGATGCCCGCACCCGCGAGAATCGCTCCCACGAAATTCGAACCCGTCAGGGTCGCCGCCTGCGCGACCCACCAGTACACGTTCGGGCAGGCCGCCGTCTCCGCGCCGCCGGTCATCACTACTGAGAACGAAGTGCCCGTCAGCGCACCTGTTCCGCCGGTCCCGACTTTGAAAATCCAGACGCCGTTTGCAGGCCCATTGAGTGTCAACGTGCCCGTGAGCGTTGCCGCCGCGGGGAAGCAGTAGACGCCCGGGGCCAGCGTCACACCCGCGAGCGTGCCCGTGAGCGTCTGGTCGCAGGGGGTATTGAAGTGCAGCATGTCGTACGCGGCAAGGAAATCTGCGTACGCCGCGGCCGGCGGCGTGGACGCTGTGCCAGCAATCGCGCATCCGGTGCTGGTGAACGCGGTGCCATACCCGACGTTGCCCGCGAGCGTCGACGTCGTGCACGTCACTGCCGCGCCCGCCAGCGCCGCGAAGCCTGACGCCGCACCGAGTGACGGTCCGAACCCTGTTGCGAACCCCGGCGACGGGTAAGAGAAGAGCGCGGCGAACGGGACAAGCAGCAGTCGAGCGATGAGCCGCGTCAACGAAATTCGGGGAAGAAGCATTGAATCTCCAGACATCACAGAGGAAGGAAGGCCGGGGGACGACACGGCGATGGACGAACGCTTCGTCGCTGATGCGACGAAGCGTCGACAACTCTAGTTACAGCCGGCGTTGGAAATCGTGGCGTTGGTCATCGTCACCGCCGTGCCGAATGTCACGGCACGCCCGGTCAGGACCACGTTGGTCGCCGTCACCGCGCCGGTGTTGGCAATGAAGGTCCCGATGGCGCTCCCGGTCAGGGTCCCGGACACAGGAATCTGGAAGCCCACTCCACCACAGGTCGCTCCGCCGGAGAGACTGATCGCGGAGGCCCCGCCCGTCATGATGAAGGTATCGGTGAACCTCAGGATGTGCGTGCCGCTGCCGGTCAATGTCAGCGTTCCGCCGTTGATATTCGATGCGGCGTGCGGCACGCAGTAGACGCCCGGTGCGAGCGTGATGCCATCGAGAAGGCCCGACGCCAGCGTCTGGCAGGGCTGCGTCCACGAGTTGTAGACGTTTACGAGATCATTGTGTGCCGTCTGCGCGGCGCCGTCGGCGGCGTGGATCGTTCCGGCATCGGAGCACGTCGCCGGGAAGCCTGTGATGGCCGCCAGGGGCCATGACCCTACGTCGCCGACCACCGTCGAGGCGGTGCACGTGACTCCCGAGGAGCCCAGAAGCGCGAAGGCCCTGACCGTGGATGGAATGTTCAATGATGACCCGCCGCCCCCGCCCCCGCCCCCGTCGCCGGGCAATTCTCCATTGGCATAGAGACGGATTTGGACCGGTTTGCTGACCCCACCGTAGCTCGCCGTAATGCTGACCTCGGTGTCTTTCGAAACACTGGCGGTGGGGATGGTGACGGTGGCCGTCCTGTTGCCCGCTGACACATTGACGCTGGCAGGCGGACGGGCGTCTTGGTTATTGCTCGCGAGCGTAATCACCGCGCCCCCGTCAGGGGCCGGACCGTCGAGCGTGACGCTGCCGGTCACCGGCTCCCCACCGGTCTGGGACAAGGGAACGATGACCAGCGACAGCAGCCGCGATGATGACGGCGCCGGTGATGGCGCTGGCGCAGGTGTTGGCGTCGGCGCAGGTGTGGGGTCTACTGCTGGGGCTGGCGCCGTGATATCTGTCGGCGTCGGTGTCGTTATGGATGGCACGACCGACGGTGCCAGCGCGGTAGGCGTCGATGTCTCGCCGCACGCGGCCGCGAATACCAAGCCGAGCACCAGTACACTTCCGCGCAGAATCCGAGTGTCATTTCGCATCATTCATGTCCATCCTTACGCGGCGCTGCTGATCAGTTCGTTGTGAACTCGACAACGTCGACGCTGTACGAAGGGAGCGTAGCGTGCGCCGTGACGTAGCGCTGTTCAAGACCGGACAACGGAGCACTCTGACAGGTGGTTTTCAGCGGACAGACGGTCGGATGGGAGACTGCGAAGCGAGAGCAGGCCGGATGATGCGGGCCTAATCGTGCAGTACGACCGTCAACAGTGAGGCGTTGACCTTGATCTCGCCATTATGGCCCCCGTCCTTGGAGATAAGCCTTCGGCAACGATCGGGAGATGAGAAAACTTTGCGAACAACCGCGATCAATACCTCAGGCGTGATCGGCTTACGGAGTTCGTTGCGGGGTTCGTGATTCGCAGTAGATGAAGGGCCATCGGCCGTCGACGCAAAGCCCTCGGTGTCCGCGAGAACGCCGTGAACGACCGAGATCTCAGCCATAGCGGGCCACTGCAGATCTTCAACTCATTCAACGCGTCGTCTGTGCGTCGAGCGCGTAGAACCGGCTGCGCCTTCATCATCGGGCTGCCTTTTATGAACGGTAGGCAGCGATCGGCAGGAAATGGGTGTGATCGGCCGTGAACCAGCTATCCACCGCCAATCGACGTGCGAGTTGGCGACCAGTCTCCCACCCATCTTCGTAGCGGACGTTGCTCAGGTGAGCGAGGGAGGGCACCACGGAGATTTCATAGAGATCCGCACGCGCGGTCGGCCGGGAGACCAGCACATCGCCGGCCTTCATGCGGTAGCTGCGCGGAGACACGAACGCGGTGTCGCGATTGATCGGATGTGTGGGTGCGGTAGGCATCGACTACTGAAGGTTCGCCTTGGACGCCCGGAACGCCCGAAACTGGACGCGCCGACGGAGCCAGCGATTCCGCGAGGGTAACGCGACCGCTGCGCTGTCGCTGTTCATTACCGCACATAGCGACCGTGGGCATTCGCGGTTGTGCGAAACAGAACAGGCGGCACGCCAGATTTGCGTCACGATGGACGATGACCACTCGAGTGCAGCAGATCGCGCGTGCCGTCGCCGTGATGGTCTCGTGCGCGTCCGTGGGCTATGCGCAGGCGCCGACGACACGCGACCGGCCGGAGAGCCCGGTGTTCAGGGTGCAGGCGTGGGGTGTCATCGCGGCTGACTTCAGCGACCGCGTGGCGCATTACGTCGAGCTGCGGAGCCGCCTCGAGAAGGGATTGCCTGATCTGACCGTGACCGACGATCGAGGAGAGATCTGGCGAGCGCAGCGCGCGTTGGCGAACAGGGTTCGTGTTGCGCGCGGGGACGCCAGACAAGGCGACATTTTTACCGCGACCATCAGTGCGGAGTTCCGGAACGTCCTGCTCGTTGAAACGAACCCCGGCACGATGGCGGCCATCATGGACGACAATCCGGGAGACGTGTCGCGTCGCATCAACCGCGTGTACCCGACAGGGAAACCGCTCGCCACCATGCCCGGTGGCATGCTCGCCGTACTACCGAGACTTCCTGATGACTTCCAGTATCGATTCCTGGGGCGCGCGCTGATCCTGATCGATACGAGGACGAATCTGATTGTCGACCGGATGCCTTGCGCGGTTGGATGCGCCGCGCGGCCACCTGCGCTCGCCGGAACGCTGGGCGCACGAGGCCACGGGGAGCCATAGCAGGGACTGCGCCCCGGCGCCTGTCTGACGTCGAACGGTGGCGACGGTTGAACCGTGGGCCGCTTCGCACTCGTGCCGCCGTCACAGCCTCCGAAATGGAGCCGGCGGAGGGCTCGAGTCGTCCTACAACGTCGTAGCGACGGAAGGCGCGGTACCTTGAACACGCGCGGCGCCTCTTAGGCCGGGAGCTCGAACCAGAACCGGCTGCCCACGCCGACCTCGCTGTCGACGCCAATCGTTCCACCGTGGGCCTCGACGGCGAGTTTGCAAAACGCGAGACCCAGCCCCGTCGAATATCGCTTGCGCGCGCGGCCTTCACCGGCCTGACTGAACTTGTCGAATACCCGGCCGAGGAAATCGGCGGGAATGCCGGGGCCCGTGTCCGCCACCTCGACGCGCGGCCGGCCGTCGCGACGGGCCGCGGTGATCGTGATGGCCCCGGACTCTGGCGTGAACTTGAGCGCGTTGCCCAGCAGGTTGCCAACTACGCGGCGAATGAGCGCCGGGTCGCAACTGGACACGACTGGTCCCTCTGGCGCGCTCTCGGTCACGTGTCGGCCGATCGTCAGGCCGCCGAGCGATCGCAGCGCATCCGCGACAACCTCGCACAGGTCAACGGATTGGCGATCGACGGGCATCTCGCCGGCCTCGAGGCGGTTGATGTCCAGCAGCGAGCTGATCATCTCCGCCATCTGCGCCGAACCGGAATGGGCTTTGTCGATGAACGACACCCGCTTTTCAGCCGAGACGTCGGTGGCCGTGCGCAGGAGCTCGAGATAACCCATCACGCTCGTGAGCGGCGAGCGCAAGTCGTGGACGATCATGTGGACCAGGCCGTCGCGCAATCCCTGCAGACGTTGCAGCTCTTCGTAACGACGCTCGAGCGCGGCCTGCAGTCCCTTCATCTCGCTGATGTCGATGTGCACCCCGTTCACGCGCAGCGGCCGGCCGTCCTCATCCCGCGGCACGGAGTTGCCCACGCTCAGCATCCATCGATAGGAGCCATCCGGACCGCGAACGCGCTGTTCCGCCGCGTAGGTGTCGGACTCGCCCGCCAGATAGCGCTGGATCAAACCGGAGACACGTGCGCGGTCGTCTGGATGAAGGAGCTCGATCCAGCCGTCGAGGCCACCGCGAAGTCTCGTCCACTTGTCGCTGGTTGCGCGCAGCGCGAGCGGCGGGTATCCCAGCTGCGATTCGAAGATGTCGTTGACGAGCACTTCGCGGCTGCGTGGATCGACGTCCCATAAGCCGAGATTGGCGCCGCGGGCGGCGGCCTCGAGACGCTCTTCGCTGTCCTTCAGGCTCCTTTCCGCTGCCCGGCGTTCGCTGATGTCCCGCACCGCCGCGACGACGACGAGTCCTTCCGGCGCGTGCATCGGGCTGAGGCTGATCTCGACGGGCACGAGCGACCCGTCCTTGCGACGCCCCCACAGGTCGAGGCCGCTTCCCATGGCGCGGACCGCCGGCTCCGCCACGTAGCTGTCGCGATGGCCGACGTGACGCGCCGCCGACGCTTCGGGCACGAGCGCTTCGATGGGCATGCCGACGAGTTCCTGGCGCGTGTAGCCAAAGAGCCGCTCGGTCGCGGCGTTGATCATGACGATCGTGCCGCTCGCGTCGGCGACAACCATCGCATCCGGCGCCGCTTCGAGCAGCCTCGCCTGCGCGTGCTCGTCCATGTCCACCAGCCTCGCGCCGATGATAAGCTGAAGCCTCCCCGTCAGACATCGAGGTCCACGTGAGCGAAATCCTCATCGTCGACGACGAGCGCGATATTCGGGAGTTGCTGTCCGAGTGGCTCGCGGCGGAGGGCTTCTCGCTCAGTGAAGCCGCGGACGCCGAAAGCGCGCTGTCGGTGATCGGCCTGCGGCCGATTGCCGCGGTCCTGGTCGATAAAGACATGCCCGGCCACGATGGAACGTGGCTGATCGAACAGATTCGACGGCGCCATCCGGCAGTCGCCATGCTGCTGGCGACCGGCGACGCCACGATCCCGCCGCAGGTGAGCCTGTCAAGCGGCGTGATCAGCTATCTGGTGAAACCCTTCAAGCGCGCAACGGTGGTTGCCGCCGTCAAGGACGCACTGCGCTGGCATCAAACGGCATCGACGAAAGGCCAGCAACCGCGCGCCGATTCGATCGATACCTGGCTACAGGCCGACGCCGACTATCCGCCAACGAACGATTCGTAAGCTCGCAATCGCGCGGCACGCAAGCGCTGCACCCGCGTCAACCTGTTAACCGGAGGGTTGCTGATTCGAATCCAGCCTGAGGAGCCACCGCCTAAGACAAGCCGCCGAACTATCTGCCTGCTGGGCAGATACCTACCAGTCACCTCGACCTCCTTGGGTCTATGCAGCATCATGGCGCGCCCACGCGCCTATTGGACTTCACGCGGTCGCCGTACGTCGCTGCCTACTTTGCGGTCGAGGACGTGTCACCGAACGAGACCTGCGCCATTTGGGCAGTCAATGAGGACGCGTGCAGATCGATGGCAGAAGGGCGGATCGCGAAGCCGGTATTGGAGTGGATCTACAACTCGCTGGAATGGGAGAGTCACTGCGTAGTCGCGCCCGCCGGACTCGTCCACCCGAGTCAACGGCAGATCGCACAGCAATCGCTCTTCTTGTTCCAGGGCAGCGTTCAGCACTCACTCGCTGAGAACGCCCGGCGGACCTTCGGACCGCAAATCGATGAGTTCGTGAAGTGCTACCAGATGGAGGGAAAATGCCGCGGCGAGATCCGTCGCGACTTGCGCCTGATGAATATCACTCGAGCGAGTCTCTTTCCCGGACTCGACGGGTTCGCGCAGTCCCTTAGTACGCGTTGATCGAGGAGGAGGCATTTTCCGTGAGTGCTCGGTCGTGTCAAGGGTTCGCTCGCTTCGCCGTCGTAGTCGCGTGACCATCCGAGACGGACGACAAGTGTCCATCGAGCAGGCGGGCGGCAAACCGGAGTCGCTCGTCCATGACGTGACACGCCTTCCAAGGCATGCCCCCGCCTGGGGGGCGACGCTGCTTCTCTCCCTGGGCGCGAAGCTGTTCACTGAGGACGAGTTGGCACGCTCGCGCGGCCGCGAGCTCAGACGTGGTATCGTGCGTCCTCGTGGAGGGCTGACGCCATGCGCACGATCCTGACGGCGGCAGGTCTCGGCGGTCTCCTGGTGCTTGTCGGAGCCGCGCAGGCGGTCGCGCACCATTCCTTCTCCGCCGAATTCGACATCAACCGGCCAATCCAGCTGACGGGAACCGTCACGAAGGTCGAGTGGATCAACCCGCACGCCTGGATCCATGTCGACGTCAAGAAACGGGATGGCACAACCGAGGAATGGGCCGTCGAGACGGGGACGCCGAACACGCTTCTCCGCCGCGGCCTTCGAAGGCAGGATCTGCCGGCTGGCACCGAGATCAAGGTGACCGGGTATCAGGCGAGGGACGGCACGGCGAAAGCAAACGGCACGAACGTGACGCTGCCGGACGGGCGCGCGCTCTTCATCGGCTCGACCGGGCCCGACGCGCCAAAAAATTAGTCACCCGGATGCGAATGTCTCTGTTGGCGTTGGTGGCGGCTGCAGGGTTGGTCGCCTCTGCCCAGCCGCGGGTGCTGACCCAGGACGGTCGGATTCCGCGAACCTCATGGGATAAGAAACCCGACTTGAACGGCATCTGGCAAACGCTGTCGACCGCGAACTGGGATCTCGAAGACCACGAGGGCGGGCCATCGCCGGTCGTCGTCACAGGCGTATGGGGCGCCCGTCTCCCGGGCATGAGCGTCGTCGAGGGCGGCAAGATCCCGTACAAGCCGGAGGCGCTGGCGAAGCGGGAACAGAATCGGAAGAATGCCCTCCCCGGCAAACCGGGGCGAGACCTGAACGCCGACCCGGAACTGAATTGTTTTCTGCCCGGCGTGCCGCGAGCGACCTACCTTCCCCATCCATTTCAGATCTTTCAGAGTCCGAATCGGATGTGGATCGTGTACCAGTACTCGTACGCGCGGCGCGAGATCTTCATGAACGGGAAGAAGGAAGCGCCGATCGAATCGTGGATGGGGTGGTCGAACGCTCGGTGGGACGACGACACGCTTGTCATCGACGTCACCGGCTTCAACGGGCAGACATGGTTCGACCGGGCGGGGAATTTCGCCACCGAGGCGTTGCACGTGGTCGAACGCTACACCATGATCGACAACGACCACCTCGCGTACGAAGCCACGATCGAAGATCCGAACGTCTTCACGCGTCCATGGAAGATCAGCATGCCGCTGTATCGCCGCATCGAAAAAAACGTCCAGCTGCTTCAGTTCAGGTGCGCCGAGTACGTCGAGCAATTCTTCTATGGAGAGCTGGTGTCGCCGCCGCGTAACTGAATCGGAGGGACAGATGCGCCATCGGTTTCTGATTGGGGCCGGTTCGCTGGTGGTCGTCGGCGTGACGATGTGGCTGGCTGGGGCTGTGGTGGCGGGTCAGGCACCGAGCGGGACGACCACGTTCGCAGTCCCTGCATCGACCTACGCACCTCCAAAAACGCCGTGGGGTGACCCGGATCTGCAAGGGGTGTGGGACAACCATACCAACGTGCCGATGCAACGGCCCGCGAATCTGGCAGGAAAAAAAACGTTCACCGATGCCGAACTGACCGCGCGCGCGAGGACCAGTGGGGATAACGACCCGCTATGTAATCGGAACGATCAGCGGTGCGCCGGCGCCACGGTTGCCGACCTGGATCGTCTCGACGCATACAACGGATTCTGGACGCCCCAGAGCTTCGTTTCCGACAACCGGACCGCCCTCATCGAGGATCCGCCGGACGGGAGAATACCGCCCCTGACACCGGAAGGGTTGGCGAGACAGCAGGCGTACCTCCGAGCGCATCCTGCAACGGAGCCGTCGGCTGCGGTCATCGAGATCCGCCATTGGGAGGACTACGACCTGGCCGAGCGGTGCATTGCCGCACAAGTGCCGACCACCACCATGGGCTACAACAGCGCGCAATATCTCATGCAGTCGCCCGGATGGGTGATGCTGGCGCACGAACGGCTCAACACGCGAATCATCCCGCTGGACGGGCGGCCGCACCTCGGCGGCACGATGGGCGGCTGGATGGGCGATTCACGCGGGCACTGGGAAGGGAACACGCTGGTCGTCGAAACGACCGGTTACACGAACAAGCAGAGCGGTGGATCCGTTGGCGCCTTCGCCGACGCCGGGATCCCGTTCGGCAACTTTCGTGTCGTCGAGCGCTTCGTGCCCGTCGGTCCAAACCGGATCCATTACTACGTCACCGTCAACGACCCGACGACCTGGACGAGACCGTGGACGTTCATGCAGCCGTGGGAGAAGGATCGCGTGCTGTCGTACAACGACAACGTGGGCGCCACGAAGGCCGAGCCGTACCAGATGTACGAGTACGCGTGTCACGAGGGGAACAACGCGATGGGGAATTCGCTGAGAGGCACCTTGCAAGCGCGCCAGCGAGCGGCCACGCGACCCGCGGACGCAGAGTCGACCAAATCTCTCATCGGGAAAACGGAAGCGGACATACGCGCGATGTACGGCAACCCGGTGACGATCGCCGGGCCCCGTTGGCAGTACTCGACCGCCGACGGCATCCTGCAGTTTTTCGCCTTCTTCGAGAACGGCAAGGTTGTCCTTGTCCGTCCCGATGACATTCGGCTCACCGAGGTGGTCCCAAATCGCTGAGTCGAGCTCTTCTCGAGCGCAGCCTTCTCTTCCCGCAGTAAATCCCTGCGTAATCGCGCGGCCCTGAACCTCCGCTACCAGCCTGCCCTGAGCTTCGCGCGGTCGACTTCGTGGCCCCGCAGGAACACCCTGGCGATGCGTCGCGTGTTGGTGATGTCGTCGAGCGGGTTCCCGTCCAGGACCACGAAGTCGGCACTCTTGCTGACGGCGACCATCCCCAGGTCGTCGAGCCCGAGAATCTCCGCCGAGTGGCGCGTCGCAGCGACGAGCACCTGCGCGGGTGTGAGGCCCGCAGCGACCAGGTTTTCCAACTCGGCGTGCATCGTCCAGCCGACGAATTGATCGCCTGTTTGGCCGCCGCCGTCCGTGCCGACACCGATTTTCACTCCTGCAGCTGATAACAGTCGGAGGCCGCGTGCCAGACGCTCCCACGCCCGGCGTCCCTCTTCAATCGCCTGAGGACTCTGCGACGACAGCCGACCCTGCAGTCTTTTGATTTGCTCCGGCCGCACGGTCTCGGCGATGAGTGGGTGCACCGGCGAGAGCCAGGGCGCCGCAACGACGCGGCGAGGTGCGCTCAGTGCCGTCAGCAGCACTGTGTTCGGGTGTTGCTTGAACAGCGCGATCAGCTCGTCATCGACGTCGCTGATCATGTGGGCGAAGACGTCGATGCCTGTCCGCAGCAGGTTCTTGGCGTCGGACAGTTCGGTCGCATGCACGGCCACGCGCATCCCGTGCGTGTGGGCTTCGTCCAGAATGGCGCCGTACAGGTCGGGCGTCAGCGTCTTGATCGTCCCGCCGCGACTATCGACCCACATCTTGATCAACGGAATCTTCCGCTGCGCCAGTTCCTGCACGTCAGCGCGCGCGCCTTCGACCGTGGTCACGACGTACGCGGCGTGACGCATGTTCGTCGGGCTGATCTCTTCAATCGGAGCGAGTCCCCGGCCTGCGGTCAGGAATCTCGCGGCATCGGGATCCTTCCCGGTGCGCTGCTCCTCCCTGATCTGAAACGGCAGCTCCCCGAAATCGCTCCCCATCGCTTGCGACGCAGCCACGCCGAAGTAGGCAAACCGATGCAGGTGGTCGAGGATGTTCTCTCTCGTGTAGTTCTGGGGGCCGCTGGTGAGGTTCTTCATGTAGCCGATGTGCGAGTGCGCATCGACCAACGCTGGAATCACCGTCTTGCCGGTCAGATCCACGCGCATCGCACCGGCGGGCGCCTGTACCTCTCCCTGGCGCCCCACCCGCGTGAAGTGGCCGCTCTGGACAAGGAATGCGGAACGCTCGATTGGCGGACCGTCGCCGCCCGTAATGAGCCGCGCACCCTCGTACAGCACCGCGTCCACGGGACGTGGTGCCTGCGCGGCGTCGGCATCAATCAACAGGACAGCAGCAACCAGCGCGAGGAATAACGGTCTCGTCACGGGGGCATTGTAAGTTGAGCAGGTGGGAATGGGCGCTTCGCCTCTGACACGGAGGATGTAGAATCCCCGATCGTCATGCTGTCAAAGATGTCCGTCGTGGCGTTCCCGATAGTCCTGATCGTGATGGCGGCGGTGTGGGCGCCACCCGCGGCCAGTCAGGATGCCGGCGGGGCGGTCACGTTCTACAAGGACGTGCTTCCGGTCTTGCAGAAGAATTGCCAGAGCTGCCACCGCCCGGGTCAGATCGGGCCGTTCTCGATGCTCACCTTCAAGGACACCAGACCGTGGGCAAAGGCCATGAAGGCGGCGGTGCTCTCGAGGGCGATGCCGCCCTGGTTTGCGGACCCACGCTTTGGGCACTTCAATAACGACCGGTCCCTCACGCAGACCGAGATTGACACCATCGCGGCGTGGGTCAACAACGGCGCGCCCGAAGGCAATCCAACCGATGCGCCGCCCGCGATTGAGTGGCCGGCAGGCGGCTGGCAAATCAAGCCGGACGTGACCTTCGATCTGCCGCCGTATCCCGTTCCAGCCCGCGGCATCGTGGAATGGGAGCGCATCGCGTTTCCCGCTCCGTTCAAAGAAGACACCTGGGTGACGTCGGTCGAGATCATGCCGGGCGTACCGGCCGTCGTCCATCACATGTGCTTTGGTTTCCAGAAGCACAAGCCGACGACGCCGTACGGCGAGTACCAGTGGATGGAGGTGCCGCGCGGCGAGGACGGCACCATGACGAAGCCCGACGGAACGACGACCGGCCCGCCCGATGGCGTCGTGCTGACGCGCATCGCGGGCACGACCGAGGTCACGCGTCGCGTTGGCCGTCCCACCGTGTATCACGAGGGCACCAACGAGTTCTGCTACCTGCCGGGGCTGCCGTTCGAAGACTATCGGGCCGTGAACGCCGGGATGCTGGTACCGGCGGGTTCCGACATGATCGTGAGCCTGCACTACACGGCCACCGGCCTGGCAACCATCGACAAGAGCCGCATCGGCTTCACCGTGACCCGGACGCCGCCCGCCAAGAAATTCCTGCCACAGGATGGACCGGAGGGCGACAATGCGCCGGTCGCGCGCCAGCAGGCGAACGCGACGCTGGCGATTCCTCCCTATGCGACCAACCATCCGGGTCCGCCCGCGGAGATCAGCTTTCTGAAAGATGTCGAGCTCGTCTGGTTCCGGCCGCACGCCCACGTACGCGGAAAGACGGTCCGCTACACGCTCGTGTATCCGGACGGGAAAGAAGAGACGCTGCTCTACGTGCCGCATTACAACTTCAACTGGCAGCTCACGTACCGTACCTCCGTGAAAATCCCGAAGGGCGCCAGGATGCGCGTGCAGTTCACCTACGACAATTCGACCGGCAACAAGTACAACCCCGACCCGGGCAAGTGGGTCTACTACGGCGGTCAGAGCTGGGAGGAGATGGGCACGCCGAACATGGGCTTCCTGGTCGATCGGGAGGCGGACGAGAACAGCTTCCTGACCGAGCGATGACACGCATCTCGGTCGTCTCCGGCGTCCTTCTGCTCGTCGCGGCTGCCGCGCACGCGGCACAGCGGCAGGTCAGCGTCACGGCGGGCGACGGGTTCGCGCTCCAGGGCAGCTACTATTCGGCGGAGAAGGGCGGGCCGGGCATCCTGCTCCTCCATCAGTGCGACGCCGATCGCCGCATCTACGATCAGCTGGCCACGATGCTGAACGTCGCCGGCTACAACGTGCTCACGATCGACTGGCGCGGCTTCGGCGGGAGTCGTGGAGGGGCGTTCACCGACTTCCGGGCGCAGCGTCAGAAGATTCTGGAATTGATGCCGGGCGACGTCGACGCTGCGTTGAAGTTTCTCAGCGCGCAGTCAACGGTCATCAACAGGGCGCTCGGCGTGGTGGGCGGGAGCTGCGGCGTGAACCAGGCCGTGCAGGCCAGCCGCCGTCATCCCGAAATCCGGACCCTCGTGCTGCTATCGGGAGGCACTGACGCACAGGGCGAGGCTCACATCAAGAGCTCGGCGACCCTTCCGATTTTCGGCGCCGCGAGCGAAGAGGATACCGATGCGGCCGCGTCGATCAGGAAGCTCGTTGGCCTCTCGGCGCACGCTGACAGCCGCGTGGAAATGTTCAAGGACGCGGGTCACGCCGCGACGATGTTTGCGAAGCAGCAGGATCTGGAGGCGGACATCGTGATCTGGTTCCGCGCCAACCTGCCGGTTGCCGGGTATGGTCTGCCGCCAGCAATCAGGTGATCGCACCAACAATCCGCGCACAGCCAATCGAGGTTCAATATGACACGTGTGACCCGCGTCTCTCTTGTTGCCGCTGGTCTGACGATGGCGGTGCCGGCGGGCATCCACGCCCACTTCAAGCTCCTGGAGCCCGCGTCGTGGCTGATCGAAGACAACCGCGGTGATCCACAGAAGGCAGGACCCTGCGGCGGCACGAACAGCGACTACGGCAAACCGAGCTACATCATCGGGAAGGCCGTCGGCGGACAGAAGCTGCATCTCAAGGTTCAGGAGACCGTCTATCATCCCGGTCACTACCGCGTCGCATTGGCGGTCAACTCGCCGACCGAGCTGCCGCTCGATCCTGAAACGACGACCAGAGAGTCCGACAGAGGACCATGGTCGGTGTCCGCCGCCATCCAGAACCCGACGCAGATCCCTGTGCTGGCCGATGGTCTCTTCGTGCATTCGACTCGACCGACCGGCCCGATGGATCCCTGGGAGGGCGACGTGCAACTGCCGAACATCAACTGCAGAAAGTGCACGCTCCAAGTCGTGCAGTTCATGGCCGATCATGGCTTCAACAATCCGGGCGGGTACTCGTACCACCACTGCGCGAACCTGCAAATCACCGCGGACCCTGCACAACCGTTGAGTCCCGGATGGCCGGCCGAAAAATGATCGACAAGAACGACGGCGGGTCGGGAGTGGAATTCTCGGCCACGGTGGCGAAGGCGGCACAGGTGCCCAACGTGCACACGATCATCAACGGCCACAACCCGACGACCACCACGCCCGCGGCCGGCGCGCCGAGTCGCTATTCTTCCAGAGGGGACGCCGCTGTTTCTCGTGCCACCAGGAGCGCGACGCCGGTCACGCACAGCGTCGCGACCACATAGAGCGATATCGTGGTGCTCGTGCGATAGACGGCAAACAGGCTCGCGAATATCAATGGCGCGAAGCCGCCGCCGGCAATGCCGGCGGCTGTGTAGGCGAGCGAGCAGCCTGCGTAACGGACCCGTGTCGGAAACTGCTCTGTCACGAACGCGGCCTGCGGCCCGAACATGGCGGAGTGGATCACCAGACCGACGACCACCGCGATCACGATGAGCGCGGGTCTTCTGCTCTCCAACAGGACGAAAAAGACGAACGCCCACAGCATTCCGAGCAGCGCGCCGGCCGCATACACCGGACGACGTCCGACACGATCCGAAAGGGCTCCAAAGAACAGGATCGACACCGCATTGCACACCGACCCGACCATAATGGCCGTCAACGCCAGCGTTCGGGACAGATTCAGCACAGTCGTCACGTAGGTCAGCATGAATACGACGAGGAGCGCGTACAGAACATCCG
>Ga0070695_100000467_pt1 | contig 20958 bp, 14 predicted proteins | sample KBSK1252metaG_FD_65471 | JGI IMG/M metagenome (GOLD analysis project Ga0070695, IMG submission 65471) | Corn, switchgrass and miscanthus rhizosphere microbial communities from Kellogg Biological Station, Michigan, USA - KBS K1-25-2 metaG | ecosystem: Host-associated > Plants > Roots >...
GAGCGCCTCTTCGGTCTGCATGACGCCGCAGGTGTGGGCGAATCCTTCGAGATAGAGCGGGAGGCTGCCGCGCTGCGCCCCGCGATGAAACCAGTCGGCGAGCTCGCCGGCATCGCTCGTGGGCAGCTTCTCGTAGTGCTGATCGCGGGCGAGCTCGACGATCGTGTGCGGGCGCAGGCCGCCGTCGAGGTGATCGTGGAGCAGGACCTTGGGCAACGTCCGGATGGTGGCGTCGGTCAGCGGCACGTCAGGAGTCGGCAGTTTGGCATATACTCGGCGCGATTTTGAATCTTGTCAGCAGCAGGAGGATCGCCGTGAAACGAATTCTGTTCGCCGCGCTCGCGCTCGCCTCGACGCTGACCGCATCGCCCGCGGTCGCACAGTTGGCGCCCTTCAACGAGGCCGGCCTGACGATGGGCCACTGGCACATCGCCACCAAGAACGTCGAGGCGGAGAAGCAACTCTTCCTCGCCATGGGCGGCAAGCTGTACAACCCGGGCGGACAACCGCTGATCGGGTTCCCGGGCCTGTATATCAGCCTGATTCTCGCCGGCGAAACCGGCGAAGGCGGCACCGTCGGCTCTGTCGTCAACCACGTCGGCTTCGTCGTCGACAATGTGCAGAAGCGGGTCGCGGAATGGAAGGCCGCGGGCGTCAAGGTGCTCCCGGGCGGCGCGCTGCCCGCCGGCGGCAACCGGCTGGACCAGGCATATGTCGAAACGCCGGACGGCGTGCGCATGGAAATCCTGGAAGACAAGACGCAGACGGTGCCTATCCGTAACGAGCACATCCACCTCGCGCTGCCCGCCGCGGAGGTGCCGAAGGCGGTCGCGTGGTACGCGCGCGTCTTCGGGGGGCAGGCGGCCACGCGCAACAACGCGCCGGTCGTCAACCTGCCTGGCGTGCAGATGCGCTTCAATACGGTCGACACGCCGCAGGCGCCGACGCGCCACCGCGTGCTCGATCACATCGGCTTCGACGTGAAGGATCACGCGGCGTTCGTCAAGCGCCTCGAGGGGATGGGCATCAAGCTCGATCAGCCGGTCGGCAAGGGAACCACCGGCAACACCATCACCTACATCACCGATCCATGGGGCACGCGCATCGAGATCGTGCAGCGGCTGCCGGTCGGCCCGCAGGTCCGCACGAACTGAACGTTCGACGAGGATGCTGGAGACCAGGACCGCAGGCGCGGTCCTGGTCGATTACGCGGTCGGAGGTTGCGCGCGTTTCGCCAGCGCGGCGACGGCGACGACGAGCTCCACGGGATCGATCGGCTTGGCGAGGTGAATCTGGAAGCCGCTTTGCAGTGCCTTCACGCGGTCTTCGGGGCGCGCGTAGGCCGTCAGGGCGGCGGCGGGCACGTCGCGCAGCCGCGCCTCGGGCAATCGTCGAATCCGTCGCATCAACTCGAAGCCGTCGAGCCGCGGCAAACCCACGTCCGCGACGAGGACATCCGGCCGCACCGACGCGATCTCTTCCAGCGCCAGCTCCGCCGATTCGAGCGTGGTGACCCGCGCGCCTGCTGCTTCGAGAATCTCTCGACCGAGCATCAGGGCATCGCTGTCGTCGTCCACCGCCAGCACGTGCACGCCGACCAGGCTTGGTATGGGCCCCCTGGGGCCCGCCGCGTGGCCGAGGGGATGCACGCGACGCCGATCGGCGGGAGACGCCGCCCGCGCAATCATGATCGGCAGGCGAACCTGGAACGTGGCCCCCTGCCCCTCGCCACCGCTCGCGGCGTGAATCGTTCCGCCGTGCAGTTCCACGAGGTGCCGCGCGATCCCGAGGCCCAGCCCGAGCCCCGAGTGCTCGCGCGCCGCGCCGCTGTCGGCCTGGCGAAAGCGCTCGAAGATGTGCGGAAGGAAGTCGGGCTTGATGCCGATGCCCGTATCGCTGACGCTGATTTCGACGTGCGAGTTGATCCGCTCGAGTCGCACCTGGACGCGGCCCTCTTTCGGCGTGAATTTCACCGCGTTGGCGACGAGATTCCAGACGATCTGCTGCAGTCGATCGGGGTCGCCCGAGATCGGGGCCGCCGCCGGGTCGACGATGGTGTCGATGCGAATCTGCTTGGCATCGGCGGCCGGGCGGACCGTCTCCACCGCCTGCTTGACGACCGCCGGCAAGTCGACCGGTTGGATATTCAGCCGCAGCTTGCCGGAGATGATCCGGGACACGTCGAGCACGTCCTCGACCAGCTGGCTGAGGGTCGTGGCATTGCGCTCGACCGTCTTCAGCGCCTGTGCCTGTTTCTCCGGTGCGATCGTACCCGCCTGCAGCATCCGCGAATAGCCAAGGATGGCGTTGAGCGGCGTGCGCAGCTCATGTGAGAACGTCGCCAGGAAGTCGTCTTTCAGCTGATTGGCGAACTGCGCTTCCTTGTAGGCCTTCGCGTTGTCGATGGCGAGCGCGGCGCGGTAGGCGAGATCCTCGGCGAACCGCAAGTCCTCCGCTGTGTAGTTGCGATGGGACTCGGCGCTGGCAAAGCTGAGCGCGCCGAAGGTGCGGCCGTGCGCGACGAGCGGCACGCCGATATACGAGGTCAGGCCCAGCGTACGCAGGAGACGGAGACATTCCTCGTCGCCGCGCGCCACCTGCGCGAGCATGTCGTCGGAGACATGCGACACGATCGCCGGCCGTCCGGTGCGCACGATGGCGCTGACGCTGTACGGCGAATCGGGGTCTTCGTAACATTCCCGGATGGTACGGACGATCTCGATCTTGTCTGGATCGGCGTGCGCAGCCGCGAGCCGCTCGATCCTGCCGCCACTGGTCATGATGTCGACGGCACACCAGTCGGCAATCAACGGCACCGCGAGATTCGCGATCGCCTTCAGCGTGACTTCGTAGTCGAGCGACGCCGCGAGGAGATGGCTCGCCTCCGTCAGGAAGGCGGCAAGTTCCGCCGCGCGCTTTTCGTCGCTGATGTCACGGGCGATCTTCGACGCGCCAATCACCGTGCTGTTACGGCGGATCGGCGAGACGGTCACCGAGATCGGCACCAGCGTGCCGTCCTTCCGGCGCCGGACGGTCTCGAAGTGACGGACGGATTCTCCCTGGCGTATATGCCGCAGGACGTTGTCTTCCTCGTCCTGGCGATCGTCGGGAATGATCATGCGGATCGACTGGCCGATCGCCTCCGCCGCGCTGAACCCGAATATCTCTTCGGCTGCCCGATTCCAGGAGGTGACCGTGCCATTGAGGTCCTTGCCGACGATGGCATCCTCGCTCGATCGCACGATCGCCGCCAGGTGCCTGGCGTCCTGCTCGATCTGTTGCTGCACGGTGACGTCGCGCGCGCTCTGTGAGGCGCCGATCACCGAGCCGTCCTCGCTGCGAATCGGCGACGCGGTCATCGACACGGACAGCAGCGTCCCGTCCTTCCGGCGCCGGACCGTCTCGAAGTGCCTGACCGCCTCTCCGCGCCGAATCCGGCGCAGGACGTCTTCTTCCTCGTCCGTGCGATCGTCGGGAATGATCATCAGAATCGACCGGCCGATCGCTTCCGCCGCGGCAAACCCGAACATCTGCTCGGCCGCGCGATTCCACGAGAGGATGGTGCCGTCCAGGTTCTTGCTGATGATCGAGTCTTCACTCGATTCGACGATCGCGGCCAGCTCCCGGGCGTCCTGTTCGATGCGCTTCTGCACGGTGACGTCGCGAGCGATCTTGGAGACGCCCACGATCTCTCCCGCTGAATTCCGAACGGGCGAAATGGTGATCGACACGTCGAACAGGGTTCCGTCTTTTCGCTGCCGGACGGTCTCGTGGTGCTGGACCCCGTGCCCCGCTCGCGTCCGTTCCAGGACGTCCTCTTCCTCCGCGCGTCGATTCGGTGGAATGATGGTGCCGTACGATTTCTTCCCGACAATCTCCGCCGCCCTGTAGCCGAACAACGTCTCTGCGCCGGCGTTCCAGCCCGTGATGACGCCATCGAGGTCCTGGCTGTAGATGGCGACATCCGACGATTCGATAATGGAGGCGAATCGGAGCGCCGCTTTCTCGAGGGCCTCTTCGCTGCTCATAGCGGTCTTACCGGACGGAACCTCGGGAGCGTTCGGCCTGTGTGGGGCGAAGTAGGTCGGGCGGCGAGGGGGGCGTCGGCTCTGATTGGCTCAGACTCGTCTCGATTTGAATCATCGCGACCATCGCCGCGTCAATGTCAGCAATTGCGATGCCGCCTCTAAATCGATGGGAGCTCACATCGCGAGCTGAGCGATAAATCCAGGCAGCTTTCGCGTCCTCCCTCGTCCTCTCAAAAAAGAACCAGCGATGACCCTCTAGATCTTCCGCCCGATACCGTCGGCCAGGCGGCCCCTCTTCGATCTCGGAGAGGATCGTCGCCCCGCCTCCGCGTTGCTTCAGCCCGCAACCCGCGTAGAGCGAGACCGGGCCGATCGCCCACGCCGGGTCACCAGACGCCCGGCACCAGACGTTTCGTCTTGGCCATGTACGCCACGTATTCGTCACCAAACGCATCGACCATCATCTGCTCCTCGGCGCGGATGCGAAAGGCGAACAGGATCCCGAACGCAACGAGATACGAGGGACCCGCGACCCAATTCGGCACGGCCAGGGCTTGACCGACCGAGTAGAGGACGAGGGCGGAGTACATCGGATGCCGAACGCGGCGATACACGCCCTGTGAAATGAGCCGGTGGTTCTCACGCACCTCGAGCGTGACCGACCAGAACGAGCCCAGGTCCGCGTGCGAGCGATAGAAGACAAAGAGACCGATCGCGAGGCAGACGCTGCCGGCGACGAGCGCAGCAGGACGAAGCGCGTATTCCGCGAAGGAGAATACCGGCGACGCAACCCAGAGCAATGGAACGAGAAAACCAATCCACGCCAGGATCAGCAGAATCACCTCCCGCGTGCCCTTGCCACTCCTCACCGTCTTGACAAGACGACTCCGCTTTCCATGCGGCGCACGGATCGCAACCATCACAACACTCGCTGCGACGATGACGGCCTTCGCAATCCACGAATTCATCGTCGAGACCGGCGGTTGGTTCAGTCCGGCTATCTGCGCGTCACGCCCGCGAGGCGCGCCGATAGTCCGAAGAAAATCTCACGTCTGGCGTGCGAGCGCGAGCAAGTCAAGCCGCGGGCAGGCCCACTCGCTCGACCAACCTCCGAAACCTCGAATCCGAGCGCAGGCCATCGAACGGCACATCTCCGAGCTCGGTCAGCCTCGCCGCCCGTTCTGCATACGCCTTCTCCAGCCATTTGAGAGCCGAATCCTTGTCTCTCAACCCCGTGTAAATCAACCCGATCAGATACGGACTTACATACGTTCGCGTCGATGTTTTTTGCAGCCCCTGCAGAACTGACAAAGCCCGTGCCCGCTTCCCTGACCGAGCCAACGCGTAACCGAGATGCGCCGTGAACGGCAATCCACCCTCTGAGAGTTGAACGGCCACGTCCGCCGACTGTAATGCCTTGCTCAGCTCACCGCCCGCATCAAAAACCCTCGCCAGCATCCAGTGTCCGAACGGGTTCTTTGCATCGAGCTCGATGGCCTCCCGGCATGCCTCCTGCGCTCGATCGAATTCTTGCGCTCGCATGTACACGAAGGCCAGGAATGCACTGACAGAGAGCGACAACGGATCCAGCTCGCGCGCCGTCTTCACCTCCCGAACGGCGTCCTCATACCGGCGTGACAGTGTGAGCAGATTGCCGTACCACAAGTGCGTCGCGGAGCAATTGAAATTCAGCGTCAGTGCACGCTGAAAGTGGCGCTCTGCGGCCCGCCAGTCCCAGTCGAACACCATGCTGATGTGACCGAGCGTCGCATGATTGTCACCGAGCGTGGGATCGAGATCCAAAGCAGTGGCCGCCGCACGTTTGGCTTTTGAAAAAGCTTCTCGCGGGCGAAGCAGGCCAAAAATTGCGAGCATCACATACGCGTCCGCCAACGCTGCCGGCGCGGGCGCGAACTTCGGGTCCAACGCCGCAGCCTTCTCAAAGTGTTTGATCGCGTTCCGCAAATCCGGCGGCGTGCGCTTGTTCCAGAAGAAACGGCCTCGCAGGTACGCCTGATACACCGCCGGGCTGGCAGGATGACGAGTCGCCTGGGGACTCCGGGCTTCGGGCGCAGTGAATCGTGTTCCAACGTGACTGGTGATTTCCCGCGCGATCTCCTCTTGCAGCTCGGACAGCTGCGTAAAGCCACGTTCGTAGCTCGCGGCCCACAGCAGCCGATCCTGGCGAGCGTGAATCAATTGCGCGCGCACGCGAATCCGCCCGCCGCAGACGGCTACTGAGCCGTCGACCAGCGCGTCAACCCCCAGGCGCTCGGCGATTTCGCGCAGGTTGGTGTCATCGCTCTTGAATTGCGTGGCGGAGAACAGTGAGATCACCCTCGCGCCGTCCATCGCTGCGAGGCGCGTGATGAGTTCGTCCGTCACTGCCTGAGCCCAATAATCCTGCGCTGACTTGCGAGATAAGTCTCGAAATGGCAATACCGCCAGCGAATCGATCGATCGGGATACGGGAACCAGAAAACGGTACCCCCTGCCTGCCAATGTTTCGATGAACCTGGGACTCTCGGCGCGATCGCCAAGTGCGGAGCGGAGCCGATTGATGGCTTTGTTCAACCCACGTTCAACATCGACTTCGGTCTCCGCGCTCCAAACGGCCTGTCGGAGTTCGTCTCTGGTGATCAGTTTGCCCGGATATTCCAGCAAGGTTGCCAGGACTTGAAACGGCTGCTGCTGGAGCGGAACCGTCCGACCGTCCCGCAGGAGCTCGCGCGTGCGAAGATCCGCGACGAATTCGTCAAAACAGACGCGTGAAGACAAGGGCTCGTGACCTCGCTCGCTCTGGCGAGCGGCAGTATAGCCGCTACTGGAGACCCGGGTAGCGTCCCTGCTGGCCGAGCCAGGGAACACGCTCGCCACACCAAGGGAAGGCGCCCGGCATTTTCTCCAAGTCGCTTCGGTAGTAGCGTGCGGCAACGTCGACGAGGTGCAAAGCATGGTCCCGGACATATTCGAGCGGCGCGCGTTTCTACAGTCCATTTTTGCAGTCTCAGCGCTACCAGGTGCGTCACATCGGTTTCTTTCGCATTCGGACGGCGACACCGGATCGTTGCAATCTGATCGGACAACGCAAGCTGACCGAGCGTTCGTCGTTGGCCCCGGCGCAAGCCGACCCGGAAAGGGGATCGCGATTCGCGGAACGATGATCTCCGTCAAAGTGTCGGGCGACGACAACGGTGGTGGTTTCGTCCTGTTTGAGGTTCCGGCGAGTCCGCTGTCGGGACCGCCTCTCCACGTGCACCACATCGAAGACGAGTGGTTCCACGTGTTGGAAGGCCAACTCAAAGTCCAGATCGGCTCGAGACTCTTCACGCTCGAACAGGGAGCGAGCGCCTACCTTCCTCGCAGGGTTCCGCACGCGTGGCAAACGGTTGGGCAACAACCTGCCCGCTTTCTCTCGCTGGCGCAGCCGGCCGGGCGCCTAGAGGCTTACATGGTTGCACTGTCCACGCTGGTACGGCAGGGTGCTCCAGACGCGGCCTCAATGAAAGCGCTCTTCGAGAAATATGAAATGGAAATGATTGGGCCGCCGCTTCAGGACGATGGCCGCGCCTGACGAACGCGCAGTCGCACAGCCCCCGCTGGGCAGTCGTTCGCCAGGTCACCGGCGGCCGGAAGGCTGACGACCATCGCGACGTCAATGCGCGTGCCGGTGAGGCACGGCTTGCCGAAGCGCACGTCGGCACCCATTGAGATTCCCGGAAACATACCCACCTCGTCCTCTCTGCAGCCATCACCAATCAGCAGAACTTGGCGCGCCCGCCGCGACTCGAACGCGGGACCCCCGCCTTAGAAGAGGTCAGCTTGCTGAACGCGATCCCAGGTCCTTCGTCGCGCTCGTACGCGAGTTCCGAAAATTATGGGGTGACTTTGCCTGCTGGCGGACGGATTCGAACTACGTCATCACGATCATCTGGCGCGCCCGGGTGATGAGCGGAGTCGTGATGGCAAACACACGATGCTACACGGCCAAAGCGGACGTGTAAGGGTTTCTGCGTTTGGGTGTAGCATTCGGCCCGTTCTCGACGCCAGGATGTAAATCACCGTTACCGCGCGGGGAGGATTGTGTGATGAGCCGTGGTCTACGCAATTTCTCTGTCGTCGTTGCAGTAAGTTTGGTGTTACTGAGCGGCGTTGCCTGGGCGCAGGCGACCGCCGCACTTGCGGGCCGCGTCACCGACGAAAGCGGAGCCGTGCTTCCTGGCGTCACCGTGACGGTCACGCAAACCGATACGGCATTCACGCGAACGGTCGCGACCGACAGCACCGGCGCGTGGGCCATGCCGAACCTGCCCACAGGCCCGTACCGTCTCGAAGTCTCGTTGCAGGGATTTCGCACCTACGTGCAGACCGGGATCGTGCTGCAGGTGGGCGCCACGCCGACGATCAATGCGGTGCTCGCTGTAGGCAACCTCGAGGAAACCGTCGCGGTGGAAGCCGCCGCGCCACTCGTCGATGTCCGCAGCGCCGGCATCAGTGAGGTCGTCGAACAAGAAAGGATCGTGGCGCTGCCGCTGCAGGGACGCGAGGTCACCGACCTCATCGTCCTGGCCGGCGCGGCGTTCCAGGCCGGCAGGCCGTCGACCAAGGGCTTTCAGGGAGGCGTGCAGATCTCGGTCGCGGGCAGCATGCTCTCGAGCATTGCGTACACGCTCGACGGTGCCATGCACAACGACGTCGGCAACGACGGTGGCTTACCGCTTCCCTTCCCGGATGCACTGCAGGAATTTCAGGTCGCCACCAGCGGCTTGTCCGCCGACAAAGGGATGCATGCCGGCGCGGCCGTCAATGCGGTGACCAAGTCGGGCACCAACTCGCTGCACGGCAACATCTTCGAATTCTTCCGCGACCGCAGGTTCAACGCGACCAGTCCCTTTGCGGCGATTGGACCGGACGGCAAACGGATGGACGATGGGCTGCGCCGCAACCAGTACGGCGGCACCGCAGGAGGGCCCATCGCCAGGGATCGCCTGTTCTTCTTCGCCGGTTATCAGGGCACGAACATTCGCGTCAACCCGACCGACAACATCGCCTACGTCCCGACGGCGGCGATGCTCGCGGGCGATTTCACGGCGTTCGCGTCGCCGGCGTGCAACAGCGGCCGGCCGATCACGTTGCGCGCCCCATTCGTGAATAACCAGGTCGATCCGGCGCTCTTCAGCCGCCTCGCGCTGAATCTCAGCGCGAAACTGCCGAAGACCGACAACCCCTGCGGCGAAACGAAGTTCGGACTGCCGCAGCAACGCGATCAGTGGCAGGCCGTGTCACGCATCGACTATCACCTGAGTGCCAATGAATCGATCTTCGGCCGCTACATGGCGACCAAGCACGATGAGGTGTCGAGCTACAAGTTGTCAGGCGGCAACGCCCTGGCCGCGTTGAGGCCCAACATCGACAACCTTGCTCAGTCCCTCACCGTGGGTCACACCGGCGTGATGGGCGCCAACACGGTCAACGCCCTGCGGTTTGCGTTCAACCGGACCGAGGTCCAACGATTCAACGACGACTTCTTCGCGCCGTCGGACCTGGGGGCCAAGCTCTACAACAACTCGCCCGTTCACGAAACGCAGTTGAGCGTGACCGGTGGGTTCACGATCTCGCAGGCGCAGGCCACGGCAGCCACCGGCGACAACAACGCGTTCGAGGTGAGCGACGAGTTCACGATGGTGCGGGGTCGTCACCAGGTCGGGCTCGGGGTCAATGTCGCGTACTGGACGGTGGACATGTGGGCCTATTCGCGCGGCAACGGACAGTACACGTTCAACGGCCAGAACACAGGGCTGGGGTTGGGCGATTTTCTTCTCGGACGGCCGAGCGCGTTCGTGCAAGGCAACAAGGTCGGCGTCGCCTTCAACCATTGGTACAAGGGTGTGTATGTCGCGGACGCCTGGCGCGCGACGGACCGCATCACGGTGAACGCCGGTTTGCGGTGGGAACCGTACACCGGCGAGGAGTTCCACGACACGTCCGTGGCGCACTTCAGCCGGGACGGGTTCCTGAAAGGTGCCAAGAGCGCCGTGTTTACGAAAGCGCCGGCCGGGTTCACCTACTACGGCGATCCGGACTTCGACCGCCCCTCAGGCATGAAAAACCAGTGGTTGAATTTCGGACCCCGCGTCGGCGTGGCGTGGGATGTGTCGGGAAACGGCCGTACAGCCGTGCGTGCGTCCTACGGACTTTCCTACGACTTCCCGGCAGCGGAAACGTGGTGGAACGCAGCCGGCGGCCCGCCTTATAGCAATCGTCTGAGCTTGTCGAACCCAGCGGGTGGCGCCGACGATCCCTATGCGGGCGTCGCGGGCGGCAGTCCGTTCCCGCTGGTGCCGAACAAGGAAATGACGTTCATTCCTTTTGGCATATTTGGCGCGGTGGACCCAGACAACAACGCCCCACGCGTGCAGCAGTGGAACGCGACCGTCGAACGTCAGCTCGGCTCGGCGTGGAGCATATCGGCCACGTATCTCGGCAGCTACTCGGATCGCTTCCTCGGAAGCGTCGAGCAGAATCCGGGGGTCTACCTGGGACAGGGCCCCTGCGCGCTCAATGGCGTCAGCTATCCGGCCTGTACGGTTGCCGGGAATCTGAACGAGCGGCGCGTCCTGTCGTTGGAGAACTACCGCGAAGGCCAGTTCGTGTCCACGCTGGCGCTGATGACCGACGTGACGACGATGGATTATCGCGGTTTGAAGCTTGCGTTTCAGCGGCGTACCGCCACCGGTATCCGACTGAATGGCAACTGGACCTGGGGCCGGTGCATGGGGGGCCGCGTCGCGCGCGGAGGCGCAGGAGACGGCGATCCCGGAGGCGGCGGAGACTACCAGAATCCTGCCGATATCGATTACGACCGCGGTCATTGCGATTACGACCAGACGCACCTGACCAATTTCACGCTCGGCTACCAGACGCCCGAGTTCGCCGGTACCGCGATGCGAGCTCTCGCGTCGAACTGGCAGCTCTCGGGAATCGTCAGCACACGATCCGGCTCGTGGCTCACCGTGACGACAGGCGTGACGGGGTTCAACGGCCTGGCTGACCGCGTCGACCAGGTGTCAGACGACGTGTATGGCGCGAAGACGATAAACAGCTATCTGAACCGCGCTGCCTTCGCCAATCCCGCGCCCGGCACCTTTGGCAACCACAAGCGCAACAGCATCAAGGGTCCGGGATCGTGGAAGGCGGACATCGCCCTGTCCCGACTCTTTTCCTTTGCGACCACACGGCAGCTGGAGGTTCGAATCGAGGCGTTCAATCTGTTCAACACAGTCAACTGGGGGAACCCGATCTTGACGCTGAGCTCGGGCAACTTCGGCCGCATTCAGTCGATCAGCGGCGATCCCCGCATCCTGCAGTTCGGCATCAAGTACGGGTTCTGATATGGAAAGACCGATGTCAATGAGCCAGTAGAAGTTCGTTCTTCGTCGTTTGTGTTCTCCGCGGCCCGCTCCTCGTCATGAGGGGCGGGCCGTTGTTGTTGACGCGGTCATCGGATCGGCCGAGCGGCAGCGATGTTCGATCACTCTGATATGCGCGGGTTGGGTACCGCATGACCGTGAATCGCCAGGAGCTGCCTCGCTCTAGAAGCGCGAGTTTGAGACCGAAGTCGTCTATCGCATAGAACCGCCGAGGGCCCTCCAGTACGAATCGGCCGATCCGATCACTGCGTCAACGCGGCCCAGACAAAAGGCTGACAATTCACGGGCGACGGCCGTTGCGGCCACCTGCGGCGGTTTGCCCCGCGCCAGCAGCCGTCGATACCGCCCATGCAGTCGATGCTGTGCCGTCCACGCGCAGCGGATGGCGGCCGCAGGGGCGCCCTGCTGTCGCGTACGGAGTGCATACCCCAACGCCGGCCGATGCCGGTAATGCCATGCCGCCTCGACGAGCACGCGCCGCAAATGTGAGTGCTCCGCGCAGGTCCGCGTCGACGGCGCGCAGTCGCGCCATGGCTTCATCAATCCCGCGGCGGTACGCCGTGAATGTCTGCTCGAGCGCCGCGCGCGGCCACCGCTGCGTCGCCAGCCATGCAAAATATCGCTTCGACCCGGCACGCGTCGCCGGGCAGCGTCGATCGTGACGTAAGAGAAACTTCGACAGCCGATGTTTGGCGCGGAGCAGGTCGGCACAGACATCCTCGCGACACCGCAATAAATCGCGCACGGCCTCCTCGTCTTCGCTCGGCACATGGATCGCCGTCAATGCGCCGGCCCGATACAGCACGGCGAGCTGCGCGGCATCGCGCCGATCGGGCTTCACGCGATTGCCGGCGCGTCGCGGAATCAGCGCCGGAGCGATGACGTCACACGCGATGCCGGCAGCCGCCAGATGCCGCTGCAACGCGAATCCGCACGGCCCGGCCTCGTAGCAGCACCGCACGTCCGCACGGCCGAGCCGCTCGAGAACCGCCGGATCGTCGGCAGATCCGCCGCCAGCGCGTGCACGGCCGCCGTCCGTTGTCCCGGCAACAGCACCGCCGCCACGACTGACGCCGCATGCTGATCGAACGCGACGATGGGAGTAGACTCCGTCATGACCGACCTGTATGCGGCTCTGCTCTGTGAGCCTTCACCAGCCGGCAGAGTAACCCGCGAATCTCTGCAAGCCGAGGTCGGTCTTTCCATATGGTCTAGCGCGGCGTTCATTCGGAGTGTCCGGCTTCGTGCATGGCCGTGGGACCGTGGCGGCTCGTATGGGCGTCACGTCGCGGACGACCACCATGGCGCGCGCTAGACGGAGGCGCCGGCAGCAGCCAACGGCACGCGGAACGAGAATTCGCTGCCCTTGCCGATGCCATCGCTGCGCACCTCCACAGAGCCGCCGTGCAGTTCCACCAGTGCTTTGACGATCGACAAACCGATACCGAGGCCACCTTCCGCGCGATGACCGGACGTGCCAACCTGGATGAATCGATCGAAGATGCGGTCGATCATGTCTAATGGAATGCCGACTCCCTGATCGCGCACGGACACCACACCCATCCCCTGTTCTTCAGTGAGGCGGACCTCGATCTGTCCACCGTCGGCGCTGTATTTGGCGGCGTTGTTCAGGAGGTTGGCGGCGACCTGCGCAAGACGAGCGGCGTCGGCCTCGACGTACGCGGGCTCGTCGGGGACCTGAACCTCCAAACGGTGCTGGTGGCGCTCGATCAGGGGCATAGACGTTTCGACGGCCTGTTTGACGACATCACGCAGATCGACGCGTGTCTTCTCCAGGCGGATCTTCCCGGCCGTGATGCGGCCGATGTCCAGCAGATCTTCCACAAGCGTCGATAGTTGCGTTGCCTGCCGCAGAATGGTCTGGCGAAATCGTTCGAGCGAGGGCTCCTTCGGACCCTTTGCCTGAAGCAGCTTGACAGCGGTGACGATGGGGGCGATGGGGCCGCGCAGCTCGTGCGCGAGCACGGCAAGAAATTCGTCCTTGCGGCGATCCGCGTCACGCAGTTCCTGCTCCCACCGACGACGGTCCGTGATATCGGTGAACAAGTCCACCGCGCCGGTGAAACTGCCCCGCTCGTCGTATAAGGGACGCGCTGACATCAACGTCCAAATCTCACGCCCGTCCCCGCGGCGAAAGCGAATGTCCGCCCGTTCTTCGGACACGCCTTGCCGGCGGCGGTCGAAGAGACCCTGCATCGCGGCCACGTCTTCGTCGAAGACAAACTCCCACTTGTGTCGTCCGACCATGTCCTCGGGCGTAATCCGCAGCAGGTCGGCCATCCGCCGGTTCACGAAGGTGATGCGCGCGTCCTGGTCCACGCGCCAGATGCCTTCGTTCGCGGTCTCGACGAGCGCCCGATACTGCTGTTCGCTGTCTCGCAGCGCCTGTTCGACGGCGTGCCGCTGCGTAATGTCCTGCGAGACGCCGACCATGCTCGTCGCGTCGACGACACGGCCGGCGATCAGCACCCAATGCTCGGTGCCGTCTCGCCACATGTTCGGCAACTGGATTTCGAACGAGCCGTGGGTCTGGATCGCACGTTCGATGGTGCTCACGAAGAGCGCTCGATGCTCGCCATGCAGCGTATCGAGAATGTGCGGCTCGAGCTGCATATCCTCGTCGGGGCCGAACCCGTGATTCGCCCTGCACTGCGGTGATGCCATCAGCACGCGGGTGTGCAGATCGAACTCCCAGCTGCCCAGACCAGCCGCGCTCAACGCCACCGCCAGTCGTTTCTCGGCGTGATCGGCGTGGGCGCGGGCCTCGACCCACCGGGTCGTCGGGTAGCAGAGGACGACAACGCCGCGGTTGCCGTCGATCTCGGCCGGCTGGAGTGATACCGCCACGGGCAGGCGGTCGCGGCCGATGAGCGTGGCATGGATATCGGTGAGCGGCGTCCCGTCTGTCAACGCGCGCTCAAGGGCTTCCGGTGCGACGTCTGTTGTGTCGCGTGCGAGCCCTTCCTTGATCAACTCGGCGAGGGTCGCGGACGAGAGGAACTCCACGCCACAGTACGCGGCGGCCGATTGATTCCATCGCAGCACGCGGCCGGAGGGCACGGCCGCGAAGAGGGCGGGAACTGCGATCAAATCCAGGAGCGCAATGGCCGGTGGGGAGTTGAGGCTCACTGAAATGGGTTGCGATTACGCCCGGGGTTCGGGCAAGGGCGATCTTAGGTCGGACCAGAGGCCGACTCCAACTGCTGAGCTGGGGCCCGAGCTCTACTGGACGTGCAACGACCCGTATACTGAAAAATGAAGTGTCAGCACCTGTCGCTGCGGCGTCGTCACACCAACATTCGGTGCAGTTTTTCGACAGTCATCAGACAGCGGCGACCGCCCTCGCCGAATTCGTGCGCGCCGGTCTTGCACGAAACGAGCGGATCGTCGTGATCGCGCGACTCGCCGACTGGAATCGCGCTGCTGTCGATCTGAGTCGCGACGTCGCGCTCAGCGAAGCGATCGGTTCGGGCCGGCTGACGGTCTGCGATTCGACGCGAACGCTGGATGCCATTTCGGTGAACGGGTGGCCGTCGCCAGAGCGCTTCGATCGTGTCGTCGGGACGATGATCGCCGCCGCTCATGCAGGTGGCAGCGCGCTACGGGCCTACGGTGACATGGTGGATGTGCTCGCAGCCGACGGACGCTGCGACGCCGCCGCGCGGCTCGAGGAGCTGTGGAACGATCTGCGCGCGCGTGTGCCGTTCACCCTCTTCTGCGGCTATTCCTCAGGGCACTTCTGTGGCGCGCAGAGCGGTGCGGCGCTGCGTCAGATTCGGCAATTGCACTCGCATGAACAGTGCGCGCCGTCTGACCTCGTGGCAGCGAGTCTGCTGGAATAAACTGGCGCGCACTCGGCTCCTGCGTTCCTTACGTCAGTTCACAGTGCGCCGGATCTTTCGGTTACGCAGGCAGGCGACGACGCCACGCGAGAATGTTCGCCATGAAGGGTGCGCCCGCGTCCATCTATGCCTCGCGCTCGAGTAGTGCCACGGTAAACCGGGCAAGAACACGGGATCGACCTGCCGGACAGTTCGCGCGTATTTTGATGGAAGTCCACACCGGGGGATGCATGGACGCATACGCTGCAAGCGATCTGCCGCGCTCCCAACCGTCACTGTGTTTGCAAGTGCCCGGTCCATGGCGAGAACCGAACTCCTCGAACGACGTTATCGTGATGCGCTCGGCCACATGCGGCAGGTATCGCCGGAGACCATCCGTCGTATCACCGACGCATTAGGGACGGACGAATCCGACCGCGAGGTGGTGCGCGTAATACGCGCAGGGGATCGGATGACGTTCGACGAACCAGCCGACGTGATCCTGGAAAATGGGTCGCGCGAGTCGTTCGAGTTGACACGGCGCGGAGGCTCGGTCCGATGGACTCTTCCACGGGATCTGCCGCTGGGGTATCACGCGGTGGAACTCATGCGGACCGGACGCCGCCAGTCGCTGATTGTTGCCCCTCGGCGCTGTCACCTGCCGGACGGGATGCGCATCTGGGCATGGGCGGTTCAGTTGTACGCGGCGCGGTCGCGCCGCAGCTGGGGGATCGGCGACTTCGGCGATCTCGCGCGCTTCGCTGCGACGTCGCGCGACCAGGGTTGCCGCTTGCTCCTCGTCAACCCGCTGCATGCCGCGACGCCTGCCGTTCCGCAGCAGGCCAGCCCCTGCAGTCCGACGACGCGCCGATATCTGAACCCGCTCTATCTCGCCGTCGATGCCGTTCCGGGTGCCCGCGACCTGCCCGAGTTCGAGACACTGATGCGGCGCGGCGAGGGGTTGAACGCGTTGCCGTTCATCGAGCGCGATCGCATCTTTCGGCTGAAGATGCGGGCGCTGGCGGCGTTGCACCGGCGGTTTACGAGCGACTGGGACTTCGATGGGTTCGTCGCGGCCGAAGGCGCATCGCTGCGTGAGTACGCGACGTTCTGTGTGCTCGCGGAGACATATGGCGGGTCGTGGCAGCGGTGGCCGGCGAAGTATCGCCACCCGCACTCCCCGCACGTGCGCCGGTTTGCCGACGCACATCAGCCGCGCGTGCAATTCCACCAGTGGGTGCAGTGGCAGCTCGATCGCCAGCTGCGGCGCGCGGCGTCTTTCGTCCCGGTGATGCAGGACTTGCCGATCGGCATCGATGCCGAGGGCGCCGACGCGTGGGCGTGGCAGGACGTGCTCGCGAAAGGGATCCATGTCGGTGCACCGCCGGACGAGTTCAATACGAAGGGCCAGGACTGGGGGCTGCCGCCGTTCGTCCCCGGCCGGCTGAAGGCGGCGGCCTATCGCCCGTTCATCGAAACGATCCGCGGAACCATGCGCCACGCGGGCGGGTTGCGCGTCGACCACGTGATGGGACTCTTTCGGCTGTTCTGGATCCCCGAGGGCATGTCACCGGCGGATGGTGCGTACATTCGCAACGCTGCCGACGATCTCCTCGCCATCGTCGCGCTCGAGAGCGAACGAGCGCGAGCCATCGTCGTCGGTGAGGACCTCGGCACCGTCGACCCACGGGCGCGGAGGCAGCTGGCAGCGGCCAACGTGCTTTCGTACCGGCTCCTCTGGTTCGAGAAGGACGACCCGTCCACCTATCCGGAAGCCTCGATGGCGGCGGTGACCACACACGATCTGCCGACGGTGGCTGGACTCTGGACCGGTTCGGACCTCGAGGCGCAACGGCGGCTCGGTGTGAATCCAAACGAGGACGGCACGCGCGAGATACGCGACCGCCTGGCCCGGATCACCGGAGCAGACGCGCGCACTCCGGTGCGCGAAGTAATCCGGCGGACCTACGCGTGCCTGTCTCGGACTCCCTCGGCAGTCGTTGCCGCAACGCTGGAAGATGCGGCCGCGGTGGAGCCGCGGCCCAACATGCCGGGAACGGTCGATGCGTGGCCGAACTGGACACAGCCGTTGCCGATATCGCTCGAGGCTCTCGCTCGGAGTCGCGACGCCGCTGCCATCGCCGCGGTGTTGTCGGCGCGCAATTCGATGCCGCGACGGGCCTCTGCCACGAGGAGAAGGCGCCGACGAAAGACGGTACGCGAGGCCGCCTGATGTGGGTATCGGCACCTCCGTTGCACGCGCAGGAGATGACGTGCTTGGTCACGCGCGGCGCGGTTCTGTTCCTCGCGAAACACATGGAGGTCGGTCGGGTTGACCATTTCATCGGTTGAGGAACGGCAGAAGGCTGCGCCAACACAGTTCACTTCCCCCACGCGCCGGCCGTACGGCGTGTGGGCGCCGCAGGCGACGCGGCTCGAACTCGTCATCGCAGGCGCGCGTTTGCCGATGACGCGGCGTCAGGACGGATGGTGGACGGCGGACAGGTCGATGGCCGCCGAAGAGATGTACGGGTACATCGTCGATGGCGAGGGGCCGCTTCCGGATCCGCGGAGCATGTGCCAGCCGTTCGGCGTCCACGGCCTCAGCGAGGTGGTCGATCATGACCGCTTCGACTGGACCGACGCGCGATGGCAGGCGCCGCCGCTCGGCGCTGGCGTCGTCTACGAGCTTCACGTCGGCACGTTCAGCGAGGCTGGCACGTTCGCGGGGGCGATCCCCAGACTGCCACACCTTGCCGGCCTCGGCATTACGCACGTCGAGTTGATGCCGGTGGCCGAGTTCTCGGGAAGCCGCGGCTGGGGCTACGATGGCGTAGACCTGTTCGCTCCGCATCATGCGTATGGCCGGCCTGACGACCTGAAGCGGCTGATCGACGCGTGTCACGCGCATGGTCTGGCGGTCCTCATCGACGTGGTCTACAACCACTTCGGACCGGCCGGCAACTACCTCAGACAGTTCGGTCCGTACTTCACCCATCGCTACAACACGCCGTGGGGCGACGCGGTCAATCTCGATGATGCGGGCAGCGATGAGGTGCGGCGGTTTCTCTGCGACAACGCGATCATGTGGCTGCGCGACTATCATGCCGACGGCCTTCGCGTGGACGCGGTGCACGCGCTGATCGACACGTCGGCGCGGCATTTTCTCGAGCAGCTCGCCGAGGAAGTCGACCGGCTCGAGGCGATGACGGGCCGCCACCTCGTGCTCATCGCGGAAAGCGACCTGAACGACCCGCGCGTGGTGCGCGCGCGGGAAGCCGGCGGATACGGCATCGACGCGCAATGGAGCGACGACTTCCACCACGCCCTGCACAGCCTGCTCACCGGTGAGCGTACGGGTTACTACGCGGACTTCGGCACGATGGCGCACCTGGCGCGCGCGCTGAACGACGCCTATGTCTACGCGGGGATGCCGTCTCCGCATCGAGGGCGGCGGCACGGCCGGCCGGCGCTCGATCTGCCAGGCTGGCGCTTCGTCGTCGCGGCGCAGAACCACGATCAGATCGGCAATCGCGCTCGAGGCGAGCGGCTGACGCACCTCGTCTCAACAGGGCGGCTGAAGATCGCCGCGGCGCTGCTCCTGACCGCGCCCTTCGTGCCGATGCTGTTTCAGGGTGAGGAGTGGGGAGCATCTTCGCCGTTCCTGTATTTCACGGCGCATGAGGACGAAGCGCTGGCGGCGCAGATATCGGAGGGCCGAAGACGTGAGTTTGCCGCCTTCGACTGGGATCCCTCGACGATTCCCGACCCGCAGGCCGAAGAGACGTGGCAGCAGTCGCGGCTGCAGTGGGAGGAGATCTCGCGCGACAACCATCGCGAGCTGCTCGAGTGGCACCGCGCGCTGCTGACCCTGCGCGCCGCGCACCCAACCCTGCGCGACGGCTGCCCTCGCGACGTAGGAACGACCTTCGACGACGACCGTGGCCACTTCGTGGTCACCCGAGGGTCGATCGTCGTGGCCTGCAACCTTGGCGACGCCCCTGCACAGATTCACCTCGCCAGCGGCGGACACATCGCGCTTGCGTCCGAGTCCACGATCGAGATTCGCGACGACGACGTGCTGCAACTGCCGCCGGAGTCGGTAGCCATCATCATCACGACGGCGGAACGCCTCGAAGTATGAACGACGTCGAACAATAGAACAGCTCAACTAGAGTCGATGCGCCCGGACAATTCGTGCGGAGCGCGCCGCATCGCTGGAGAAGGACCCGCGCAGCACTTCGAGCTCTTCGAGCACCAGATCGAACGTGCCCGTGCTGGGCGCATCGGGGCTTGTGCACGAGGCTGTGGGGGTGGCAAATCAACGGGGAGCGGCGCTGATTCACCGTCTGGCGATACGTTCGAGGTAATTGCGCCGAAAATTGTAGGGATGGGATCGGCCGCAGCACGAGTACGACAAATTGCCGTCAAGGTCTCTGGGCCGGAATCGGTCGTGCATTACTGGCCGAAGAGAGAATCAGATCGACTGGCTCAAAGCTGGGAATGCACGCGACCGACGATTTCTGGCGCGGACTCACATTGCTGCTCGTGAATAGCAGTGTCGATACCATCGAACTGCTCACGGACTGGTTTACCGCTCTCGGTGCGGTCGTTCATCACCTGCGCGGCCTCGATCTCTGCGCGAACATAGGGGAGGCGCGACAGCTCGTACAGACGATCAATCCCGATGTCGTCCTGTTTGACCTCGCCGTGCCGTACGATCGGAACTGGAAGTGTTTTGAGTATCTGCGCAGGAATGCGGTGTTCGCCGCGGTGCCCATCATCACCACCACCGTCAACCGTCGCGCGCTGGAGGAGATCTCGGGACCGAAGGACGCGTTTGAGATCATGGGATCTCCCCACGACCTCTGGAAGCTGCAGGACCTTATCCAGTGGCGCGTCGCTGGTCGAGCGGCGCCACACGACGTCTGAATTCGCGAATGCTGACTTCTTATTCGCCCGCCTAGCGCTGCGTCATCTCGATGCGACCGGCGGCATAGCGCATGGCCGCGTGAATGTCGTCGCGAGTCAGGCCCGGGTATGCTTCGAGCAGATCGGTCTCAGAGGCGCCTTCGCTGAGCTTACGAAGCAGGAGTTCGACCGGGATTCCGTGTCCCGCGGATCACCGGCTTGCTGAGCATCACGCGCGGATTCGATGCGGTCGGTGATTGTCATTCGGCGACCTTACAAGCGAAGGTTGGCGCGCCCGCCGCGACTCGAACGCGGGACCCCCGGCTTAGAAGGCCGGTGCTCTATCCAACTGAGCTACGGGCGCGTGTAAACGTATGTTAATCGACGCCATAGATCAGTAGTCTGTTTCCGTCTTTCACTTCGGCGCCAGTCCGGCAAGAGATGTGCACTCTGGCGACGCGGGACACTTGAACGTGGACGGAAGACATGACCTCGGAACCCCGGATCAGAACAGCCATATTTTCGGCCGCTCTCATAATCTCGCTCGTCATCGGCGCGTGCGGCAGCATCACCAGTTCGACGCCGACCGCTCCATCACCGGCGCCAGCACCCGCAGCCGCGCGCGCAGCACAGCCGACGCCGGCGCCTGCACCCGAACCCGCACCGGCGCCTGAACCCGCGCCGGCGCCTGCACCGGCGCCATCACCTTCGCCCGCGCCGCCTACCGCGCCGGCGATCGCCAACCTG
>Ga0070695_100000470_pt1 | contig 20908 bp, 21 predicted proteins | sample KBSK1252metaG_FD_65471 | JGI IMG/M metagenome (GOLD analysis project Ga0070695, IMG submission 65471) | Corn, switchgrass and miscanthus rhizosphere microbial communities from Kellogg Biological Station, Michigan, USA - KBS K1-25-2 metaG | ecosystem: Host-associated > Plants > Roots >...
CCGGACCACCTGGGGCTCGAAGATCTACGAGCACCACGTGCCGAAGGAAGACGCGCTGGTGGTGGAGCGGCTCAAGGCGGCGGGCGCCATCGTCTTCGCCAAGACGAATACGCCCGAGTTCGGCGCCGGCGGCAATACCTTCAATGCCGTGTTCGGCGCGACACGGAATCCATGGGATCCCGCGCTGACCTGCGGCGGCTCCAGCGGGGGCGCGGGCGTGGCGCTCGCCACCGGCATGGGGCCCATCGCCCAGGGCTCCGATCTGGGCGGCTCGCTCCGGACTCCGGCCGCCTTCTGCGGGGTGGTCGGCTTCCGCACCACACCGGGCCTGGTGCCCCAGGTACCCTCGGACCTGGCCTGGGACACGCTCTCGGTAACGGGACCCATGGCGCGCACGGTGGGCGACATCGCTCTCATGCTGGCCGCCATCGCCGGGCCCGACGCGCGGGCGCCGCTGTCCTACGAGGTGGACACGCGCGCCTTCACCCAGGCGCTCCGCTCGCCGTCGATGAAGGGGCTCCGCATGGCGTGGACCCCCGACCTCGAGGGTCTGATCCCGGTGGACGCGGAGGTGGCCCGCATCGCCGCCGGCGCCTGCCGCGTCTTCCGCTCGCTGGGCGCCCGCGTGGACCACGCCTGTCCGGACTTCTCGGAGGTCAACGACATCGTGCTCGGCACCCGCGGCCTCTCCATGGTGGCGCGGCACGCCGACAAGCTGCCCCAGTGGAAGGACAAGCTGCAGAAGGGCCTCCTGTGGAATATCGAGCAAGGGCTGGCGCTCACGTCCCGGGACATCGCCCGCGCCGAGATCGCGCGCGGCGAGCTCTGGCAGCGCGTGCGCGCCTTCATGGAGCGGTACGACTACCTCATCCTCCCCACGGTGGCGGTGCCCCCGTTTCCGGTGGAGCAGCGCTACCCCACCGAGATCAACGGCAAGCCGCTGGACAACTACACCCAGTGGTTCTTTCTCACTTACGGCATCACGCTGACCGCCCTGCCCGTCATCTCCATCCCCTGCGGCTTCACCGCGAGCGGGCTGCCGGTGGGGCTTCAGATCGTGGGGCGCTGGCATGCGGAGGCGGCGGTGCTCCGGGCGGCGGCCGCCTTCGAGGCCGCGCAGCCGTGGACCGGCCGCATCCCGCCCGTGGTCGCCGCCCGGGAGCGCGCCCACCGGGCCTGATCCCCCACCCTGGCGTCTGGGCCCGCACGTCTTCGCCCATCCTGGCGGTATCATCCAGGGCATGAGCGCGGCACCTCGACGACGGCTCGCCCTCGCGCTCGTCCTGCTCGCGCTGTGCCTGGTCCGGCCCGCCGCCGCGCAGACCCCCGCCGCGTCTCCCACGACTCCGCCGGCGCCGGCCGCTGCGCCCAGCCCCGAGCCGGGCCCCCTGCCCACCGCCGCCGCGCCCATTCCCATCCCCGACATCGTGCGCCGGGCCGACGAGACGGCCGCGCGCCTGCGCGCCCTGGACGAGACGGCGCGCGCGCGGCCCGGCGTCTCGGAGATCGAGCGGCGGCTTCCCGCCCTGGGCGAGGACATGCGCGTCCGCGTGCAGGCGACGGAGCGCGCGCTGGCGGACAATCCGCGCGGCCCCATTCTCGACAATCTCGCCAGCCCCTTCGTGGCCGCGCGCGTCCTGCTCACCGGCTGGGCGGAGCTTCTCACCCGCGTCGCCACCGAGCACGAGCGCGACCTGGGCGAGCTGGCCGCGCTCCGCGCCACCTGGCAGGCCACGCGCGCGGAGGCGCGACGCACCGGGGCGCCGCTCCCCGTGCTCGCGCGCGCGGACGCCACCCTCGCCGCCATCGCCACCACGGAGCAGCTCATCAAGAGCCAGCGCGCGGAGGTGCTGCAGCTCCAGGAGCGCGTCTCGCAGCAGACCGCGTCCGTGGAAGAGACCCTGGCCCAGATCGCGCTCACGCGGGGGGAAGCGGAGCGGCCGCTGCTGGTACGGGACGGGGCGCCCCTCTGGGAGATGGAGGCCTCGCTGGGAACCCTCCGGGAAGTCCCCGCCCGCGCCCGGGAGGGGATGGAGGCCGACCGGGCCGCGCTTCGCCGCTTTTTCCAGACCCACCGGGCGGTGATCCCGCTGCACCTGCTGATCTGGCTCGTGCTCGGGGCCGCGTTCTCCTACCTGCTCCGGCCGGCGCGGCGGCGCAGCGGCGACGATCCCACGCTCGCCGACGCGGTCCGTGTGTTCGAGTTCCCGTTCTCCGCCGCCCTGCTGGTGGCGCTGTTCCTCACGCCCTGGCTGTACGGCGACGTGCCGCGGGTGGTGCGCAGCCTGGTGGGGCTCCTGGGCCTGGTGCCCGTCCTGCGCATGGTCACGTCGCTCGCCGAGCCGTCGCTGCGGGCGAGCGTGATCGGGCTCGGCCTCTTCTACGCTCTCGAGCGGCTGGACGACATCGCCGAGGTGGTGCCGCTCTTCGATCAGCTGGTCTTCCTGGGCGAGATGCTGGTGGGCATCGCCTTTCTCGCCTGGGTGCTTTCCCCGCGGCGGGGCGCGCTGTCCGCCGCCCCCCGCCCCGCGCTCTTCCGGGCGCTGGGACTCGCCATGCTCGGCGCGATGGGGGTGGCCCTGGTGCTGGCCGCCATCGGCTATCTCCGGCTGGGACGGCTCCTGGGCTCGGGCGCGCTGTCCTTCGGCTATATCGCCATGGTCCTCTACGCGGGCTTTCGCGTGGCGCAGGGGCTGGTGGCCTATGCCCTCCGCACCCGGCCGCTGGCCTACCTGCGCCTCGTGCAGCGTCACCGCGCGCTCCTCGAGGAGCGCACGCGCCGGGTGCTCCGCTGGCTGGCCATCGCCGGCTGGGCGCTGGCCATGCTGGGATCGCTCGGGCTACACGGAAGGGCGCGGGACGCGATGGGCGCCGCTCTCGCCGCCGGGGTCGCCCGCGGCAACCTGAGCCTGACCGTGGGCGACCTGGTGGCATTCGCGGTGACGGTGTGGCTCGCCTTCGTGGTCTCGCGGCTGGCGCGCTTCGTCCTCGAGGAAGACGTGTATCCGCGGGTGAGCCTGGCGCGCGGGATCCCGTACACCGTGTCCACCCTGCTCCACTACGCCATCCTGCTCCTCGGCTTCATCTTCGCGGTGGCGGCCATGGGCGTGGACCTCAATCGCGTCACCATCCTGGTCGGCGCCTTCGGCGTCGGCATCGGCTTCGGCCTCCAGGCGGTGGTGAACAATGTCGTCTCCGGATTCATCCTGCTCTTCGAGCGCTTCATCCAGGTGGGCGACGCGATCCAGATCGGCGATCTCGCGGGGGAGGTCCGGCGCATCGGCATCCGCTCCAGCATGGTGCGCACCTGGGAAGGCGCCGAGGTCATCGTGCCCAACGGCATCCTCACCTCCGAGAAGCTTTCCAACTGGACGCTCTCGGACCGCCTCCGCCGGGTGGACGTCCGGGTCAGCGCGGCCCCCGGCAGCGACGCCGCCCGCGTGCTCACCATCCTGCGCGAGACCGCCGCCGCGCATCCCGGCGTGCTGCGCGAGCCCGCGCCGCTCGCCTTCTTCATGGGATTCATCCCCACCGGCCTGGACTTCGAGCTGCGGGCGTGGACGGCCCGCTTCGAGGAGGCGCCGCAGGTGAAGAGCGAGCTCGGGCTGGCCATCCTGGCCGCGCTGAGCGAGGCCGGTATCGAGATTCCCTCCGGGCGCCACGACGTCCGCCTCCTGCACGACGAGCCGGCGCGAGAGGCGCCGCCGGGCGCGACGCGCTAGTCCTTCGCGGAGCGTCGCCCCCGCTCGCCTAGCCTCTCTTGCCCAGGCTCCGGAGGGGCGCGCCGGTGAGGCGCGTGAGGATCCACTCCCGGCGAAGCCGGGCGCCCAGCCGCTCGTAGAAGCCGATGGCGGGACGGTTCCAGTTGAGCACCGCCCACTCGAGCCGGCCGCAGCCGCGCTTGACGGCGATGCGCGCCAGCGCGGCGAGCAGGGCCTTCCCCGCTCCCGCGCCCCGCTCCTCGGGGAGGACGAAGAGATCCTCCAGGTAGAGCGTGGGCCGGGCCAGAAAGGTGGAGAACGTGAAGAAGTAGAGCGCCATCCCGACCGGCCGGCCGTCACGCCGGCAAATCAACGTCTCGAAGTAGCGCCGGCGACCGAACCCGTGCCGCCGCACGCCGGCGGGGGTGGCCTTGCATTCATGGCGCAGCCGCTCGTAGTCGGCGAGCCCGCGGATGAGGGCGACGATGGTGGGAATGTCGCGCGCGGTCCCGGGGCGGATGGTGAGAGCCCCCGCCCGCCCGGCGCGGGCGGGCCGCCGCCGCGCGCGCGGGGCGGATCGCTTCGCCCTCAAGCCGCCGCCGCCGCGAGCAGCATCTCGGTATAGGCCCGCACGCCCTCCCGGATATTCTCGAGCGAGAGCCGCTCGTCGTTGCCGTGGATGCGGCGGAGCTCGCCCTCGTCGCAGACGAAGGGGCTCCAGCCGTAGCCGTGCAGTCCCATGCGCCGGAACACCCAGTTGTCGGTGAAGGCCACCAGGATCTCCGGCGTCACCACCACGCCCGGCGCGCGCCGGCGCAGGGTGTCGGCCATGTGCTTGTAGAGCTCGGTGTCGGGCGGCGAGAGATTCGGCTGCTTGGCCTCGCCGGTGATCTCCACCGCCACCTGGGAATCCGCCACCACGCGCTCCACCCAGGCGCGGATCTCCTCGGGATCGTCGCCGGCGAGCATGCGGCAGTCGAGATCGGCCACCGCCTCGGGCGGGATCACGTTCCGCTTCTCGCTCCCCTTGAGCATGTTCACCGCGAAGGTGGTGCGCACCAGCGCGGCGTGATGCGGATGGGCGAGGAAGCGCGCGCGGAAGGCGGGATCGCCCAGGGACCGCTCGACGTCCTCGAGCCCCCGCCCGGTGTCCCCGGGCAGCACCGAGGCCAGGGCGCGGAAGTACTCGCGCGTCTCGGGCAGCACCCGCAGCGGGCGCTCCGCCTGCAGCAGGCGGCCCAGCGCGCGGATGAGGCGGTGGGGCGCGGTGTCCGGCCACGGCATGGAGCCGTGCCCGGGCTCGCCCCGCGCGGTGAGGCGCAAGGGCAGCCCGGTCTTCTCGGAGATCACGATGGTGCCGAGCGGCGCCCGCGCGCCCGGATGCGTGGACACGAAGCCCAGCTCCGAGATGGCGTACTCCGCCCCGCCCAGCCAGTGCGCGCGGTGGTCCGCGATCCACTGGGCGCCGAAGCGGCTCCCCGCCTCCTCGTCGGCGGTGGCGAGATAGATGAGGTCGCGCTTGAGCGGCACCTTGGCCCGCCGGATGGCGAGCAGCGCGCCGAGCTGGAGGATGCCGGTCGACTTCATGTCCAGCGCGCCGCGCCCGTAGAGGAAGCCGTCCTGGATGACGCCCCCGAAGGGATCCACGCTCCAGTAGCGGCGGTCCGCGTACACCACGTCGATGTGGTGGTGAAGCACGATGCCGGGCAGGGACCCGTCGCCCTTGACGCGGGCCACCACATTCCCCCGCCCCTCCGCCGACTCCGCACACTCGCTCGCGATTCCGTCTCTCTCGAGCACGCCGGCGAGGAAGCGCGCGCCCTCCGTCTCCCGGCCGGGCGGATTGGTGGTGTCGATGGTCAGGTAGCGGCGCAGGAGATCGATGGTCTCCTCGCCCAGGGCCTTCCAGTCCATCACGCCCGGCTCTCCCAGAACCGGCCGGGACGGGGGCGCTTGGCGAGCCGGCGCTCGAGGAGGCCGCGGCTTCGAGCCATGTCGCCCCCGCGCAGCGCCGCCGCCAGCAAGGTGTCGTGAAAGACCTCGCGCTGGGCGTGGCTGCCGCCCACCTCGATGATGCGCGACTCGATGGGGGCGATGCGCTCCACCGCGCCGGCATGGTCGCCGCGCGCGAAGGCGTGCAGGCCTTCCAGCAGCGGGACGACCACGTCGCCGAGGGTGGGGTTGCGCGACTTCCGGCTGCGCGCGCGCAGGCGCTCGAGCTGGACCTCCGCGCTCGCCCAGTCGCCCGCCGCGGCCAGCGCCATGCCCACGTGGAGGTCGTGGAAGAGCAGGAGCGGCAGCGCGAGCCGGTTCCGCGCCACCGCGCCCAGGTGGCGCCAGCGCTCGGGGTCCGGATGCTCGAAGAGGTCCAGGCGCCACGCCAGCGACACCGAATCCTGAAGGTCGGCGCTCACCTCGATGGGGAGGCGGCCGAACACCGACCGGAACAGCGCCGCCGCGCGATCGTAGCGCCCCTCCGCGAGATGCATGAGGGCCAGGTGCCAGAGCAGGTGGTTCCGGAAATAGCTCAGGTGGTCGCAGGGATGGATGCGGGGGGGCAGCGCCTCGGCGCCGCGGTCGTTCTCCCCCGTCTCGTACAGCACGTGCGCGATGGCGTGCACCGCCCACGCGTCCTTCGGATTCATCCCCACCGCGCGCTCCGCCAGGGGCAGCGCCTCGGCGTAGCGCCCATTCTCCTCCAGGCTGAAGGCGTGGAGCCCCAGCATGTAGGAATCGCCGTCGAGGGCGCCACCCCGGACCGACTCGATCAGCTCCAGCATCTCCGCGGAGCGCCCCTGCCAGAAGTGGATGTAGTAGAGGCGCTGGATGAGCATCATGTCGCGCGGATGCTCGGCGAGGATCTCCCGGATGAGCGGGATGGCGTCGTTGCCGCGCCCGCCCACCCAGAGCGCGAGGGCGTCCACGTGACGGCGCTCGCGCGCGGAGAGCCCGGGCGCCTGTGCCGCCGCCACCGCGCGGTCCATCTCCGCGCGCCCCTCGGCCATCTCCTCGTTCAGATAGCGGGAGACGGCCAGTCCGGCCCGGGCCAGCGCGAACTCGGGATCGGCCGACACCGCGGCCTCGAACGCGGCCACGGTGTCGGCGCCGAAGCCGAGGAGAGCGCGAACCCCGCGATCGTAGTCGTCCACGGCGGCGCGGGAGTCGGTGGAGACGGTCAGCCCGTAGGCGTCGCGCAGCACGGCGGCCATCCTAGCAGACGGAGCCGCGGGCTGTCGACGGCGCCCGCGCCCTCACGGCGCGCGTTACTCCGCCGTCTTGGGCACGATGATCCAGAGGATGACGTAGACGAGGATGCCGGGGAAGGCCACCGAGAGGATGGAGCCGACGACGTAGAGCACCCGCACGAGCGTGGGATCCCAGCCCAGCCACTCCGCGATGCCGCCGCAGACCCCGGCGATCATGCGGTGCCGCCGGGAGCGCCGGAGCGGCCGTGCCAGATCCATCACGCGGCTTCGCCGAGATGCCGCGCGAGAAACGCCACCGCGCGTCGCTCGGCCCAGGAGGGTCCCGCGCCGCCCTCGAGAAACCCGGCATGCCCGCCCTCGGCCGGAAAGTGGGCCTCCAGCCAGGGGGAGCGCTCCACCTCGGCCCGCGGCAGGGTTTCCGGCGGGACGAAGGGGTCGTTCACCGCGTTGATGAGGAGCGTGGGCCGGCGGATGGCCGAGAGAAACGGCCCGCTGCTGGAGCGGCTCCAGTAGTCGCGCTCGTCGGCGAATCCGAAGATGCGCGCGGTGACCAGCCGGTCGTATTCCTTGAATGTCCGCGCGGCGAGCGCGCCCGCCAGGTCGACCCGGCCCGCGTAGAGCGCAGCCTTGGCGCGGAGCTTGGCCTTCATGGTGCGGAGGAAATGCGCGGTGTAGAGCGCCCGGTTGACGCCGCGGTCCAGCACCTTGGCGCAGGCTTCGAGGTCGAACGGCACCGAGATGGCCACCGCGGCGGCCACGCCCGCGGGCACCGCCTCCCCCCGCTCACCCAGCCACTTGAGAGCGACATTGCCCCCCAGCGAGACGCCGACCAGGCCGAGCCGGCGCGGGGGCATCGCGGCCAGGAGTCGGCCGATCACCCAGTCGAGGTCGGACGTCTCCCCGGAGTGATAGAGCCGCGGCAGCCGGTTCAGCTCGCCGCTGCAGGAGCGGAAGTGGACGACCACACCCGCCCAGCCGGCCTCGGCGGCGAGGGCAAGGAGACCGAGGGCATAGTGCGACTCGGAGGAGCCCTCGAGCCCGTGGAGCACCACCACGCAGGGCGCGCCGGCGCGGGGGGGATCTCCCGCGAGCCAGTCGAGATCGAGAAAATCGCCGTCGGGCGTGTCCCATCGCTCCCGCCGGAGGGCGGGACGCGAGGGACGGCGCACGAGCGGGCCCCAGAGGCTCTGGAGATGCCGCCCCCGCAGCCACCACGGCGACCGGTAGTCCTTGGTCTCGGTCACGCGTGGGGCGGCGGCGCGGCTACTCCTGACCCTCGAGGATGAGCTTCACCACGTGCGGCGCCATCGCGCGCGCGCGCTCATCCAGCTGAGCCTCGGAGAGGTTGGCGATGGGATGGGGCATGGACAGGAACTTGTACGCGGGCAGCCCCCACGACTGGGCCATGGCCCGCCCGGTGCTCTCGAAGACGTCGGTGACGATGGACGCCGCGGGAATGCCGTTCTTCTCCATCAGGATTCCGTCGAGCACACTGCCCGACGAGCACGACCCTCAGTCGCCGATGCCGGCGACGACGACGTCGACGGTGCGCTTGGCCTCCTCGAGGATCTCCGCGTGCGCGGGCACGCTGGCATTGTGCTTCCGCCACATGCGGCACTCCGCCGCCCCGTAGTCGTTGATGAGGATCTCGCCGATCCGGTGCAGCAGCCGGTCGGAGTTGAACTTGGTGTTCTCCACCAGACCCACGCGCTTGCCCTTGAGCGAGTCGGGGCGCGCCACGAAGGTCAGCGGCTGGCGGCGGGGCTCCACGGTGGGGTCGAGAATTTCGATAGGTGCCATCAGGCTCTCCTCTCACGAATGAGCTTCGTTACCGACCGGGAGGAGCGGCGGCCGCCCGCCCAGCCCGGGATATAGCACGAGAACGCGCCCGCGCGACCGCCCGCGGCGACCACGAGCACGTCCTCCGGCTCGGCCAGCAATGACTTGTACGTGGTCTCGTCCTGCGGGGTCACCGACCCGGGCAGCCGCTCCGTGCGCTTGAAGTGGGCGATGCTGACCTGGGTATTGTCGAACACGTACTTCCGGATGTCGGACTTGCTCCAGCCGCCGGCCGCGATGGTCCGCATGTGCTCGCCGGCCAGCACCACCACGTACTGGGGCTGGCCCCCCGTGCTGTTGTGGTGGCGCATGTCGTCGCAGAGCGTCTTGAGGATGCCCTCCGGCGTGCTCGAGAGCTGGTTGTAGAACTGCCGCGGACCCTCCGCGGACATCACCGTCACCGTGCTCTCGCCGGCGGCGAAGCCGCGTTCGACGTGCAGCGGCGTCCAGGGACTCTCCGCCTCGTTCTCCGCGATCACATAGGTGTACTTTCCGGGATTCCCGATGGTGCCGCGGTCGAGGAGGCCCGGCAGGGTCCCGATGACATTGCGCATCACCAGGCGCACCGCGCGCCCCACCGTGGCATTGGCGCGCCAGCCCGGCCCGAAGAGATTGTCCTCGCAGTTGAAGCCCAGGCGGGGACCGATGGGGCCGTTGATGATCATGAAGACGGCGGCGCCACCGGTGGAGGTGGCGGGCCCGTGATAGCCCCACACGGGCTCCGCGATGCCCTCCACCGCCGAGACCACGATGGGCATGTACTCGGGCAGGCACCCCGCCATCACCGCGTTGATGGCGACCTTCTCGGCCGTCACCGCCACCTGGCGATTGGTGATGAACGCGATCTGATGGTCCGGCTCGAGCTCGGCCGCCGCGAGCATGGCCCGCACCGCCGGCTCGGTGGGAGGCACCACCGGGAGGCCGTCCGTCCAGCCGCGCTCGTAGCAGAGCTCCATGGCCAGGCTGATGTCCGCGACGACATGACGCTTGGAGACGAGTGCCGTTGTCATGGAGGGGATTATATCCCAAGATGCGGACATGCCCGGGACCGCGAAGCCGCACGTGGTGATCGTGGGAGGCGGCTTCGCCGGGCTCAACGCGGCGCGTGTCCTCGCGCGGCGTGCCGCGCGCGTGACCCTGGTGGACCGCCGCAACCATCATCTCTTCCAGCCCTTGCTGTACCAGGTCGCCACCGCGGGGCTCTCCCCCGCCGACATCGCCACGCCGCTCCGCTCCGTCCTTCGCAAGGCGCTCGACACGCGCGTGATCCTCGCCGCCGCCGAGCGCGTCGAGCCCCACGCGCGCCGCGTGGTGCTCGACGACGGCGAGCTGGCCTATGACGCGCTCATTCTCGCCGCCGGCGCCACCCACTCCTACTTCGGCCACGACGACTGGGAGGCGCTGGCGCCGGGCCTCAAGACGCTCGAGGACGCGCTGGAGATCCGCCGGCGCGTGCTGCTGGCCTTCGAGGCCGCCGAGCGGGCTGAGGACGGCGCCGAGCGCCGCGCGCTCCTGACCCTCGTGGTCATCGGCGGCGGCCCCACCGGCGTGGAGCTGGCGGGCGCGCTGGCCGAGATCGCGCGCCACACCATCGCCCGGGACTTCCGCGCCATCGACCCCACCCAGGCGCGCGTGGTCCTCCTCGAGGGCGGCGCCCGGATCCTGGCCTCGTTTCCGGAGCCCCTGGCCCGCTCGGCGGCGAAGAGCCTCGAGCGCATCGGCGTGGAGGTGCGCACGGGCGCCCTCGTCACCCGCATCACGCCCGACGCGGTCTGGGTGGGCGGCGAACAGATCCGCTCCCGCGCGGTGCTCTGGGCGGCCGGCGTGGCGGCGGCGCCGCTGGCCCGCACCCTCGGCGTCCCGCTGGATCGCGCCGGTCGCATTCCCGTCGCTCCCGACCTCTCGGTGCCGGGGCATCCGGAGATCTTCGTGGCCGGCGATCTGTGCGCCTTCAGCCACGGGACGGAGGGACCACTGCCCGGCGTGGCGCCGGTGGCGATCCAGCAGGGACGGGCGGCCGCCGTCAATGCCTGGCGCCGCCTTGCCGGCGAGACCACGCTGCCCTTCCGCTATCGCGACCGCGGCAGCATGGCGACCGTGGGCCGCGCCTCCGCGGTCGCCGTGGTCGGCCCCCTCCGGCTTTCGGGCTTGCCTGCCTGGCTGGCCTGGCTTGGAGTGCACATCGCGTTTCTCATCGGCTTCCGGAACCGCTTCCTCGTCCTCTTCGAGTGGGCATGGGCCTATACCACCTGGAAGCGGGGCGCCCGCCTGATCACCGGCTGCTGGCGCGGTCCGGCCTAGTACACTGGGACGACCGGCCTGTTCGATGCGCCGGCACACTGAACCGGAGGATTCGACCGTCCATGCCCCTTGTCGCGTATTTTTCCATGGAGTACGGATTGCACGAGGAGTTCCCCTCCTACGCCGGCGGGCTCGGCGTCCTCGCCGGGGACTTCATGAAGTCGGCGGGCGATCTCGGCATGCCGGTGGTCGGCATCGGGCTGCGCTGGGCGCAGGGCTATACCGCCCAGCGCATCGGCGAGGACGGCCAGCCCGTGGACGAATGGCACGAGCACAAGCCCGACTTCCTCACCGACACCGGCACCCGGGTGCGGGTGCGGGTGGCCACCCGTGAAGTCGAGTGCCGCGTGTGGCGGGTGGCGCGCTACCAGATCGCGCCGCTCTTTCTCCTCGAGCCCACCGATCCGCGCGACCTCTGGATCACCCGGCGCCTCTACGATCCCCGCCCCGACTGCCGCATCGCCCAGGAGATGCTGCTCGGCATCGGCGGCGTGCGCGCGCTCCAGGCCATGCACCAGCCGGTGGATCTCTACCACTTCAACGAGGGACATGCGGTGTTCGCCGGCCTCGAGCTCATCGCCGACCGGATGGAGGCCGGGCGCCAGTTCGAGGAGGCGTGGGCGGCGGTGCGTCCCGCCATGGTCTTCACCACCCACACGCCGGTGCCGGCCGGCAACGAGGCGCATCCGCTCGCCGATCTCCACCGGCTCGGCGCCGACTGCGGCCTCGTGCCCGCCGAGCTGCACGCGCTGGGCGGCGATCCCTTCAACATGACGGTGGCGGGGCTGCGCCTCGCGCATCGGTCCAATGCAGTGGCCCAGCTCCACGGGGAGACCTCGCGCAAGATGTGGGCGGGCGTGGAGGGCGCCGCGCCCATCATCGCCATCACCAACGGCGTGCACGTGGGCACCTGGCAGGACCCGCGCGTGCCCTCGGCCCTGTCCAGCGACGGCGCGCTCCGCGCCACCCGGCGCGAGCTGAAGGAAGAGCTCCTCGCGGAGGTGGCGCGCCGCACCGGCGTGCGCATGGATCCGGACGCCCTGACCATCGGCTTCGCCCGGCGCGCCGCCACCTACAAGCGCCCGGATCTCCTCCTCCGCGAGCCCCAGCGCCTCGCCCGCCTCCTCAAGGAAGGGCGCGTGCAGGTGCTCTTCGCGGGCAAGGCGCACCCGGCGGACGGGGAAGGCAAGGCGGTGATCGCGAATCTGGTCCGCACCATCCGCCAGTGGCCGGAGTCCATCGCCTTCCTCGAGAACTACGACATGGGGCTGGGGCGGCTGCTCACGCGCGGCTGCGACGTGTGGCTCAACAATCCGCGCCGGCCACTCGAGGCCTCGGGCACGTCGGGGATGAAGGCGGCCATGAACGGCGTGCTCAATCTCTCGGTGCTGGACGGCTGGTGGCCGGAGGGCTGTGAGCACGGGGTCACCGGCTGGGCCATCGGGGACGCCACCGAGCCGCCCGACGCCGACAGCCGGGATCTCGCCGCGCTGTACGACACCCTGGAAGGAGAGGTGCTTCCGGCCTGGGCGGACCCCGCGCGGTGGACGCGGATGATGCGCGCCTCCATCAGGATGGGCGTGGAGCGCTTCTCCTCCGACCGGATGGTGCGCGAGTACTTCGAGCGGCTCTACGTGTAGCCGGCCCTATTTCGCCTTGGCGATCTCGTCCGCCAGCTCCTGGGCGCGCTTGCGGTCCATGGGCTTGAGACGCTCCAGCACCTTCCGCGCCTCCTCGACCTGGCCCATCTTCACGTAGGCTTCGCCGAGATACTCGAGCGCCTCCGGGAAGCGGGGCTTGAGGCGCAGCGCCTCGTCATAGGCCTTCACCGACTGGGGATAGTTGCCCACGTTGCGGAGCGCATAGCCCAGCTCGTTCCACGCTTCCGGGAAGTCGGGCTTGAGCTCGGTCGCCTTCTGGAAGGACGCCACCGCCACCGACCATTCCTTCGCGCGCTTGGCGCGCATGCCCTTGCCATACTCCTCCTCCGCGGGTGTCTGCAGGGGACCGCGGCTGGCCGGCGACGGCGTGGGCTCGGCGGCGGCCGCGACCGCCGGCGCGGCCACGATCAGGGCGAGAGCGAGCGCGATCAGCATCGACATGGCGCCTCCGTTCGAGAGCGGGAGTGGTCGGGCCGGCATGACGGGACCATCATAGCGCCCCCCGCAACCCCCCCGCGGGCGCGGGTCGAATCGAGATCAGCGCGAACGCCGCCGCGAGGGCGCACACGCCGCCGGCGACCGCGAAGGCGGCGGTGAACGCTCCGCTCCAGCCCAGCACGCGCTCGAGGCCGCCGAACACCGACGCGGAGACCTGGACGCCGGCGACGATGCCCAGCGTGCGGCTCATGAACGCCAGGCCGCCCGCCGCGCCCTGCCGCGCGGCGGGGAAGGCCCGCATCACCTGGGCGAGATTGGGCACCTGGAAGAAGCCGAGGCCCAGGCCCACCAGCGCCAGCGCCATGCCGACCACGGGCCACGACGAGGACGCGTCGAGACGGCTGATGAGAAGGAGCCCGGCGGCCTCGACGGTCAGCCCCAGCGTGATGGGCAGCCGCGGACCCGCGCGATCGGTGATGCGGCCGGCCAGCGGCGCCATGGCGGCGGTGCTCAGCGGCGTCATCATGAAGAGGAACCCCGCGCGGGCAGCGGGCAGACCGAGCACGCCCACGAGGTAGTACGGCACCAGGAGCCACACGGCGAACTGCGCCCAGTTCGCGAGGGCGGCGAGGAGCAGCGCGCCCAGCACGCGGCCGCGCAGCCATTCTTCCCGCGGCGGCAGGCGCCACGCGCCGCCTCGGCCGCCGCGCGGCAGGAGCAGCAGCGAAGCCGCGCCCACCGTGAGGGCGAGCGGCGCGCGATAGAGAAAGACCGCGCGCCAGCCGGACGCGTCCACCAGGGCGCCCCCGATGATGGGCCCCGCCGCCAGCCCGATCCCCATGCCGAGCGCGAGGCGGCCGAGCCCGAATCCGTGGCGCTCCCGCGGCAGCGCCAGCGTGATCAGCGCAGGCGCGGTGCCGTAGATGAGGCCGCCGCCTACACCCTGCAGGACGCGAGCGGCGAGGAGGAAGCCGAAGGACCCCACCGCGAGATAGCCCGCGAAGGCGGCGGCGGAGATCCAGAGGCCGGCCGTGAACACCGGGCCCGGCCCGAAGCGATCGGCGAGCAGGCCGGCGCCAAAGGCGGTGAGCGCGTAGGTGAGCACGTAGCAGACGATCACCCAGCGAATCGAGACCGGGCCCACCCCGAAGGCCGCCGACATGGCGGGAAACGCGATGTTCACCGAGGCGTCGAGCGAGACCACCAGCGCGCCAAGCGCGGCGAGGGCGACGGACACCAGAGTATACTAGCCGGGCTGTTCAGCAATATCGAGGAGGTTTTCGTCGAATGCGATTACGAAATCAGGTCGCGCTCGTCACCGGCGCCGGGCGCGGCATCGGGGAGGCCATCGCGCGCGCCTTCGCCCGCGAGGGCGCGCGCGTCGCGGTGGCGGACATCGACCCACGCACCGCCGCCACCACCGCGCGCGGGCTGGGCCCGGGGCGCGGGCTCGCGCTGCACATGGACGTGGCCGACTCCGCGTCGGTGGCGGCGGGCTTCGCCGCCATCGAGCGCAGGTGGAAGCGGCTCGACATCGCGGTGACCAACGCCGCCATCGAGCCCATCGTGCCCTTCCTGGAGCTGTCCGAGGAAACCTGGGACCGCGTGCTCGATACCAACCTCAAGGGCACCTTTCTCGTCGCGCAGGCGGCGGCGCGGCGGATGGTCCCCCGCCGGCGCGGCGTCATCATCACGCTCTCTTCCGTGAACGCGGAGGTGGTGCGGCCGGAATCCGCCGCCTACGGCGCCGCCAAGGGCGCGGTGCGCCAGCTCACCAAGGCCATGGCGATCTCGCTGGCGCCGTACGGCATCCGCGTGAACGCCATCGGCCCCGGTACCGTGGTGACAGGCCTCACCCGGCATCTCCTCCGCAAGAAGGCCTGGCGCGACGCCGTGTACTCGCGCACGCCCATGCAGCGGGTGGCCGACCCCCGGGAGATCGCCTCCGTGGCGCTGTTCCTCGCCACCGACGCGTCCTCCTACATGACCGGGACCACCGTGTACGTGGACGGAGGCCGGCTCGCGCTGAACGGCCTCATGCCGCTCAAGGGATCGCGACCCCGCCCGGCTCGCCGCTAGGGTGCCGGAGCCGTCCGGCTGGCTCGCGCTGGGCGTGGCCGCCATGGTCGCCTCCTCCATCGGCGGCGTGGCCGGCTTCGGCACCGGCGCCATGATGATTCCCGTCATCGCGTGGACCCTCGGCGCCAAGGCCACCGTGCCCGTGCTCACCATCGGCATGTTCATCGGCAATGGCGCGCGCGTCTGGTTCAGCCGCCGCGAGATCGACTATCGCGTGGTGGGGGCTTACCTGGTGGGCGCCATCCCCATGGGCGTGGTGGGCGCCATCCTCTACTCGTCCATCGAGGGCGCGTGGATCAGCCGCCTGCTGGGCGGCTTCCTCCTCGTCGCCGTCCCTGGCCGCCGGTGGCTCAAGGCTCGCGGCATGCGCGTGCGCCTGGCCCACTTTCCCCTCATCGGCGGGGTCTTCGGCTTCCTGTCCTCCCTGGTGGGCGGGGTGGGCCCGATCCTGAGCCCATTCTTCCTGGGCTATGGCCTCCTTCGCGGGGCCTATGTCTCCACGGATGCCCTCTGCACCGTCGGCTCCTACTTCACCCGGGGCGTCGTGTTCCAGCGCTATCACCTGCTGACGGAATCCACCGTCACGGTGGGGATCTACATCGGCGTCATCATGATCGCGGGGGCGTGGATCGGCCGCCGGCTCCTCGACCGGATGACCGAGCGGACCTTCCTGCGCCTGATCGAGACCCTGCTCGTGCTCTGCGGCCTGCAGATGGTCCTCTTCCCCGCCCGTTGACCCCGGCGCGCCGGTCGCGGTAGAAGAGAGACCCATGACCTCGACGCTGGCGCCGGGCATGTCCGCCGAGACTTCCCTCACCGTCACCCGCGAGCTCACGGCGGACAGCCTGGGGAATCCGGGCGTCCTCGTCTATGCCACTCCCTGCGTGATCGCCTTGCTCGAGAGCACGTCCAGCGCGGTCCTCAGGCCTCACCTCCCCGCCGGCGGCGGGTCGGTGGGCACCATGGTGGAGATGAGGCATCTCGCCGCCACCCCGCTGGGGATGACGGTGCGGGCCCGCGCGACCATCGTCGAGACCGACGGCAAGCGCGTGCTCTTCACGGTGGAAGCCTGGGACGAGGTGGAGAAGATCGTCGAGGGCCGTCACGAGCGCTTCATCGTCGGAAATCTCGCGCGCTTCCTCGAGCGCGCCATGGCCAAGGGCAGCCCCGCCCGCTGAGGAGATCCCATGCCCATCCAGATCAATACGAGCATCAAGGGCAAGGAGTACGCGCCCTATGTGGTTCACGTGGAGCGGGGCAAGATCAAGGAGTTCGCGCGCGCCATCGGCGACCTCTCCCCCTTCTACCTCGACGACGAGGTGGGGCGCGCGTCTCCGTGGGGCGACATCATCGCCCCCCCCACCTTCGCCATCACCTTCAAGGACGAGAAGGCGGATACGGGCTCTCTCTTGAAGGATCTGGGCACCGACATCTCCCGCATCCTCCACGGAGAGCAGGAGTTCGAGCAGTGGAAGCCCATCCGGCCCGGCGACACCCTGCTGTGCCGCGCGCGGATCTCCGACATCTACGAGAAATCCGGCAAGTCCGGCCCCATGGCCTTCGTGGTGCGCGAGACCACCATCACCGACGCCGACAACGACGTGGTGGCCAAGGTCCGCGGCATCACCGTCGTTCGCCTGTGAGGACGCCATGAAATACGCCAAGGTCTACTTCGAGGACGTCGAGGTCGGCAGCGAGATGCCCCCGCTGGTCAAGGGGCCCATCGAGCAGATCCAGCTCACGCGCTATGCGGGCGCCTCCGGCGACTTCAATCCCATTCACCAGGACGCCGCCTTCGCCCGCGCCGCGGGCATGGGCGACGTCTTCGGTCACGGCATGCTCTCCATGGGCTTCGTGGCCCAGTCGGTGACGGATTGGCTGGGCGTGGGCACCCCGCAGAAAGTCGGCGTGCGCTTCGCCGGCCTGGTGCGCCTGGGCGATGTCATCACCTGCCGCGGCAAGGTCGTCGCGAAGCGGCCCGCGAAGGAGGCGGGCCACGGGGCGGGCCAGGTCGATCTCGAGCTCTGGGCGGAGAATCAGAAGGGGGAAAAGGTCGTCACCGGGCGCGCCACCGCCGCCCTGGCCTCGCGCGAGGACTGAGGCGCCCGCGGACGGAAGCGATCCGCTAGGCGCGCGGGGCGGCCAGGAATTCCCGCAGCGCCTCGTGGGTGGAGGGGAAGGCCAGCTCCTCCCATGGGATGTCCGCCGGAGCCACCCACTCCACCCGATCGTTCTCGTGACAGGTGGCCAGGGTGCCGCCGGTGACGGCGGCGCGGTACACCACGATCACGATGGGTGACCCGGGATAGGAGTAGACGCCCACCAGGCCCCCGAGGCTCACGCGAAGTCCCGTCTCCTCCCAGGTCTCGCGCACCGCCGCCGTCTCGACCGGCTCACCCCAGTCCACGAAGCCGCCCGGAAAGGTCCACTTCCCGTAGGACGGATTGATTGCCCGCCTCGTGAGCAGGATCCGGCCGTCGGACTCCGGAATGGTTCCCGCGACTACCTTGTGGTTGAGATAGAAGACGAATCCGCAGCCCGTGCACACGGGCTCGTGCCGGCCCTCGGGCGGGACGGGCCGGCGCTCCAGCGCGCCGCCGCAGAGCGGGCAGAAGCGCACGCCGTCCGGCGTGAGCAGACGGAGGGATTCGTTGACGCTCATCTGCGGGCAGTCTACCATCTGCCAATTGTTATGAAGTGGGTGGCGGCGAAGTCGGGCTTCGACGAGGTGTTCGGGCGGGGCCAGAGTCCGCGCCCGCACTACGCCTCGCTCATCTCCATCCTCGAGTCCTTCACCCTCGAGGACGTGGCGCGCCGCGAGCGCCTCCAGCGCCTGGCCCTCATGAACCAGGGCATCACCTTCACCGTCTACGGCGAGAAGGAGGGGCTCGAGCGCATCTTTCCCTTCGACTTCGTGCCCCGCATCATCCCCGCCCCGGAGTGGAAGCAGATCCAGGACGGCCTCGTCCAGCGCATCACCGCGCTGAACCTCTTCCTCCTCGACATCTACGGCGACCAGAAGTGCCTCCACGACAAGGTCATTCCTCCCGAGCTCGTGCTCTCGCGCAAGGAATACAAGCGCGAGCTGCGCGGGGTGGCGCCGCCGCGGAAGATCTTCACCCACGTGGTCGGCACCGACATCATCCGTGACGGGAAGGGCCGCTACCTCGTGCTGGAGGACAATTGCCGGGTGCCCAGCGGCGTCTCCTATGTCCTGGAGAACCGCACCCTGCTCAATCGGGTGTTTCCGGAGTTCTTCGCCTCCTATCCGGTGCGGCCGATCAAGGACTACCCCAGCCTGCTCCTCGACACCCTGCTGCACTCCGCGCCGCGAGCGAGCCAGAGCCCGGTGACGGTGGTGCTCTCGCCCGGCATCCACAACTCCGCCTACTTCGAGCACTCCTATCTGGCCCGCGAGATGGGCGTGGATCTGGTGGAGGGACGCGACCTCCTGGTGGAGGGCAATCGCGTCTTCATGCGCCGCACCCACGGCAAGCGCCAGGTCGACGTCATCTATCGAAGGGTCGACGACGACTTCGTCGATCCGCTCACCTTCCGCCGCGACAGCATGCTCGGCGTCCCCGGCCTCCTCAACGTCTACCGCGAGGGCAACGTGGTGCTGGCCAATGCGCCGGGGGCGGGGGTCGCCGACGACAAGAGCGTCTATGCCTTCATGCCCGCGCTGATCAAGTACTACCTGGGCGAGGAGCCCCTGCTGCCCCAGGTGCCGACCTACCTCGGGGCCAGCCGGGACGACCTGCGCTACATCACCGAGCATGCGCACGAGCTGGTGGTGAAGACCACCGGCGACGCCGGCGGCTACGGGATGCTGATGGGGCCCTTCGCCTCGAAGAAAGAGACCGAGGCCTACGTGGCCCAGGTCAAGAAGAACCCCGGCAACTACATCGCGCAGCCGCTGGTGGATCTCTCCTCGCATCCCACGCACGTGGACGGGCGCTTCGAGCCGCGCCGCATCGACCTGCGGCCCTTCATCCTCTACGGCGATCGCATCCGCGTCCTGCCCGGCGGGCTTACCCGGGTGGCGCTGCGTCCCGGCTCCTACGTCGTCAACTCCTCCCAGGGCGGCGGCAGCAAGGACACCTGGGTGCTGGCGCCTCGCGAGCCATGATCCTCTCCCGCGTCGCCGACGGGCTCTACTGGATGGGCCGCTATCTCGAGCGCGCCGAGAACACCGTCCGCCTCCTCCTCGTGGCGGAGGAGCTGGCCACCGAAGTGTTCGGGCTCGACGAGGACGTGGCCCGCTCCGAATGGCATGACCTGGCCGACATCTTCCCCGGCCCCGCCCTGCCCGAGCGGGCCACCCGCCACGTGGCCGGCCTCGCCGCGCACTCGCTCCAGGCGCTCACCTTCTCCGCCGCCCATCCGAACTCGGTGTACTTCTCGCTCAAGCGGGCCCGCGACAATGCGCGGGGCGTGCGCGAGGCGCTCACGGTGGAGGTGTTCGTCAACCTCAACGAGACCTACCGCGAGCTCGAGGAGGCGGCCAAGCGGCGCCTGGTGGACACTCCCACCTTCCGCAGCGTGCTCGGCGGCACCCAGCGCGGCATCCTCGCCACGGTGGGATCCATCGAGCACACGCTCACGCGGCAGCCGGGCTGGCTCTTCCTCCGGCTCGGAGAGTCCATGGAGCGCCTGTATCGCACGGCGGCGGTGCTGCGGGTGAAGCTCCCCGCGCTCATCGTGCCGGAGCCCAAGGTGGACCTCCCCCTCCTGCACACGCGCTGGCGGAGCCTCCTGCGCGGGCTGTCGAGCTTCGAGGCGTTCCGCCAGTCGTACGGGGCGCGGCTGGAGCCCCTCGACGTGCTGCACTTCCTGCTCTTCGACGGCCAGGCGCCCCGCTCGCTCCGGTACGGGACCACCGCGGTGAAGGAGTATCTCGACCGGCTCTCCACGGGCGGCAGCCCCAGCGCTCCCGCCCGCCTCATGGGCCGGCTGTTCGCGGAGCTGACCTATCAGAGCGACGAGGTGATCCGGGGCAGCCGGTACATTCCTTTCCTGGAGCATGTCCTCGAAGAAGTCACCAAGACTCACGAGGCGCTCTCCACCCAGTACTTCGGGACCTGAGCCCATGTTCCTCGAGGTGGAGCACCGCCTGTCCTTCGACTACGACGCCTTCATCCGCGAGTCCTTCATCGAGCTGCGGATGCAGCCCAAGACCACTCCGCACCAGACGCTCCAGTCCTTCGTTCTCGCGGTGGGGCCGCCCACCTCGCTCTCGCGCTATCGGGACTGGAACGACAATATCGTTCACCACTTCACGGTGACCTCCTACCACGATCGCATCGCGGTGGCGGGGCGCGCGCTGGTGAGCACGCATCCCACCGCGCCGGCCCTCGACGAGCTCACCGATCGCCTGCCGCTCCCGGCCCTGCCCTTCCCCTTCTGGGACTTCCTCCAGCTCGGCGGTCCGGTGCGAGGCAGCGCGGCGCTCAGGAAGTTCAGCCAGGGCGTGACGTCTCCGGGGGGCGCCACGCTGGGGGAGCACGTCAAGACGCTGAGCCGCCACGTTCACTCGAGCTTCGAGTACCGGAAGAACGTCACTCGCTACGACTCCAGCACCGACGATTTCCTCGACGCCGGCGCCGGCGTCTGCCAGGACTTCACCCACCTCATGCTGGGGCTGCTCCGGCTCCGCCATATCCCCTGCCGGTACGTGAGCGGC
>Ga0070695_100000473_pt1 | contig 20860 bp, 21 predicted proteins | sample KBSK1252metaG_FD_65471 | JGI IMG/M metagenome (GOLD analysis project Ga0070695, IMG submission 65471) | Corn, switchgrass and miscanthus rhizosphere microbial communities from Kellogg Biological Station, Michigan, USA - KBS K1-25-2 metaG | ecosystem: Host-associated > Plants > Roots >...
CTGAACAAGGTCGTGCACATCGAGCGCCAGCTCGTGCAGCGCCTTGGCCGCGAGCCGAGCCCGGAGGAGATCGCCGAGGAGCTCGAGATGACGACAGCGGAGGTGCGCGAGATCCTGCGCATGTCCCAGCTGCCCGTCTCGCTCGAGAAGCCGATCGGAGAGGAGGAGGACTCCTCCCTCGGAGACTTCGTCGAGGACGAGGCTGCCGAGTCACCGTTCGACACGGCCCAGCTCTTGCTCCGGCGCGAGGACGTCGAGCACGCGCTCAACGCTCTCCCGAGGCGCGAACGAGAGGTGATCGAGCTCCGGTACGGGCTGCTCGGCGGCGAGCCGCGCACACTCGAGGAGGTCGGACGCGCGTTCGGCGTCACGCGCGAGCGCATCCGCCAGATCGAGAACAACACGCTGAAGAAGCTCGAGCACCTGCCCGAGGCGCAGGCGCTCCGCGACGCGGTCTCCTAGCCTTCGCTACTCGAGCGGCTGGCCCGCTGGAGCGGGACGAAGAGCCTGCAGTGGGGGCACTTGAAGCCGAGATAGCGGGCAGCGCGCCCGCCCTCGATCGGCTCCGCGGCAAAGCTCTTGCGGCAATGCGGACACTCGACCTCGAAGCTCTGCCCCTCCCTGACCCCGTTCACGTACGGCGATGTACCCGGTGCGACGTTCGATACACCGTCCGACGGCGCTCGTAGCGTTGGGCTCGTGGACGAGAGCGAGCTCCGTCGCTGCATCGCCGAGTTCGTCGGAACCTTCACGCTCATCTTCATCGGCGGCGGCGCGGGCATCGTCAGCGGTCAGGACATCGTCGCTGTCGCGCTTGCGAACGGCCTCGCGATCGGGATCATGGTCACCAACCTCGGCCACATCTCGGGTGGCCACTTCAACCCGGCGATCACCCTCGGCTTCGTGGCCACGAAGCGGATCGAGCTGCGGCTCGCGGGCCTCTACTGGGCCTTCCAGCTGCTGGGGGCGATCGCGGCGGCGCTGATACTCCGCGCGATCTTCGCCCACGACCTCTTCCTCGGCTCGGTGCCTCACGCCCCCGCCATCGGCGACGGAAAGGGGCTCCTCATTGAGATCGTGCTCACGTTCTTCCTCGTCTGGGCCGTCTTCGCGACTGCCGTTGACCCGCGCGGTGCGTTCAAGTCGATCGCCGGCCTCGCGATCGGGCTCACGATCACGATGGACGTCTTCATGGGCGGCCCGCTCACCGGCGCGGCGATGAACCCGGCGCGTGCGTTCGGCCCGGAGGTCGTCGGCAACTTCTGGGGTGAGGGCTGGATCTACTGGCTCGGACCGGTGATCGGCGCCCTGCTCGCGGCGCTTGGCTACGACTACCTCTACCTCCGCCCGGTGTCGCCGCCCGTCGTGGGCACGCCGGAGTCCGGGGTCGACGAGCCTCGCCCGGGCGAGACCGCCGCTTCCTAGTCGAGGAACTCGACGTACGAGCCGACCGGCTCGCGCTCGCGGGGCGCGGGCTCGCGGACAGCAGGGCCGAAGTGGAGGAGCCCGAGAAAGCGCTCTCCGGCCGGAAGGCCGACGGCCTCGCGGCCGGGCCTCGTCCGCAGCGCCGTCGGGGTGCGCCAGTACGTCGCGATCCCGCGCTCGGCGGCGGCGAGGAGGACGAGCATGATCGCCGCCGCTGTGGCGCACACGTCCTCCTCGTCCATCACGAGATCGCCGGTCAAGACCGCCGAGGCGACGACGAGCGTCGGCGCGCGGTCGAGCTTCTGCGCCTCCTTCTCGCCGGCGACTCGCTTCAGCTCGGCGAGCGTCTCCGGCCCGAGGATCCGGAAGCGCCACGGTTGGTTGAGGTGATGCGTCGGTGCAAGCCGCGCGACCGCGAGCAGCTCGAGCACCGTCTCGCGCGACAGCGGCTCCGGCCCGAAAGCTTTGTGCGTCCGCCGCGCCTCGGCGAGCTCGTCCAGCTTCACGCGAGCCGAGCGGCGATGCTCACTTCCGCGCCAGCGCGCTCGAGCAGCTGCGAGAACGGACAACCGGCGTGCGCCTTGGCGACCGCGTCCTGGAACGCGACATCGTCGACCCCGTCCGCCCGCACGACGATCTCGACCCGCGAGCCCACGATCTGATGGCCTTGTCCCTCGACCTCGTCCATCACGATCGTGCAATCCAGGTCGATCCGGCCCGGCGGCGTCCCGGCGGCTGTGAGCTCGCCCGCGACGGACATCGTCAGGCAGCCGCCGTGCGCCGCGGCGAGCAGCTCCTCGGGGCTCGTCTTGCCTCCGGGGTCGCCCACCCGCGAGGGGAGGGAGAAGGGCAGGCGAGCGAACGCGCCGCTCTCGGCGTCGAGCGTGCCCGCGCCGCGCGCGAGGTTGCCGTCCCAGCCCACATGGGCGGTGCGCTCGATGTGCGGCATCAGCAGGCGATGGGAACGACGGCCGGGCTGTCGTCGGGGTAGTAGGCCTCGGCGGGCGAGCCGGCCGGGCGGAAGACGCCCAGCACGCGCATCTCATCGGGGCCCACGTTCTCGAGGCAGTGGATGAGGCGTGACGGTAGGTGCACGCACGACCCAGGCCGGAGAGTCGCGCTCTCGCCGTCGACGTGGAAGGCGCCCTCGCCGGCGAGGACGTACACGACCTCGTCGTAGCGGTGGTAATGGTCGGGCGCGCGGCCGACCGGGATGTAGCCGACGAATTGCGTCACCGAGGCGCAGCCGTTCTCCGGCCGGGCGAGCAGCGTGAACTCGCGCCCGGCCGTCGCCGACCCGCGCACGCCGCCCTCGATCACCGCATGACGCGCCGTCGCAGGCAAAGGCTCCTCGACGAGCACCGAGAGGAGAAGCAGGCCGTCGGCGGATTCGACGTGCCACGGCGTGCCGCGCGCGACGAAGAAGCCCGTCCCCGGCTCGAGAGCCTGAGCCTCCCCACCGATCGACGCGACGGCAGTCCCTTCGAGGACGTAAAGCACCTCGTCGCGGTCGTCGTCGCGGCGCTCCTCCCCTCCGCCGTCGAAGCGGAGGAGCCGTTGCTGGAACTCGGGAACGGTGAGGAGCGGGGTGACCGGCCTGTCGGTCTCGGCCGCCTGGATGCAGTACTGCATCCGGCGAGCCTACAGTGCGGCTCCCCTTTCCCTGAGCGGCATCGCGGAGTAGAGTCGCTGGCCAAGTCTCTCTTGCGTTGCGACGCAAACCTCGGCCGGAGGCTTGCGTCTTACAAATGAGGACGTCCCAAAAGGAGGGCATGGATGTTGAAGAAGGTTGGAGCTATCGCGGCCGTTACGGCGACAGTTGCCGTGGTCATCGCCGCGACGCTCGGCGGAACCGCCTCGGCCAAGTCCGACAAGGTTGCGGTGAACCCGCTGTGTAAGAAGGCGAGCCTCGGCTTCGCCGGGCCGCTGACAGGCGGCGCGGCATTCCTCGGCAAGGACCAGAGCAACTGGGTCAAGCTGATGATCAAGAACTGGAATGCCGGCAAGACGATGCCCGGCGTCCCGAAGAGCCTCCATCGCGTGAAGCTGAACCTCGCCCTCCTGGGCGACAGCCAGCTCAACCCGCAGGTGGCGGCGACGGTCGGGCGGCAGATGGTCGCGAACAAGAAGATCCTCGGCATGGTCGGCTTCGCCGGCTCGAACGAGGAACTCGGCGGCGGACCGGTGCTCGACGCGGCGCATCTCGCCTACGTCACGGGCTCGGCGACGAAGGACACCCTGGCAACCGGAGCCCCCGGCCAGAAACCGCTGAAGGACTTCTTCCGCGTCGTTCCGATCAACTCGACGCAGGCGAAGGCCGGCGTGACCTACATCGTCCCGAAGCTCAAGCTGAACAAGGGCTCGAAGATCATGATCGTGGACGATGGCGAGGCGTACGGAATCGACATCTCCAACGCGGCGCAGAAGGCGTTCAAGGCCGCCGGCATCACGAAGATCACCCGGGAGTCGGTGAAGGAGACCGACGCGAACCCGGGCGGGTCGGCAGGGTTTGCCGCGGACATGGCGCCCGTCGCACTGAAGGCCGCTACCGGCGGTTACAAGCTCGTGTACGCGCCGTCGCAGGACGCGCCGGACTCGCAGGCGTTCGTCGAGCAGCTGAAGACGGACGGCTACAAGGGCGGCTTCATGGCCACGGACGGGAGCGTCAGCCCGCAGCAATACAAGTTCCCGGGGGCGTTCGTCTCCTTCTTCGGTCCTGGGATCGAGAAGATCAACAAGACGTACGTCAAGCAGTACAAGGCGACCTACGGTGCGGCGTCGGCGACCGACCCGTTCGGGGCTCCGAGCTTCGTCGCCGCCCAGATGCTCGGCACCGCGATCTCGCAGCAGTGCGCGGCAACGCACGGCAAGACGATCAGCCGGGCGCTCGTCGCGAAGAAGCTCAAGAACGTCAAGCTGTCGACGACGATCCTCGGCTACAGCATGGCCTTCAACAATCCGGCGGACGCCTTCCACGGCCCGAAGTCGGGCGTGACGGTGTTCCAGATCCAGGCCAACGGGTCCTACAAGGAGGTCTACGCGGCCGGCTAGCTCGTGCCGTCGTAGGGAATAGCGTGCGGCCCGTCCAGGTGGCGGGCCGCACGTGCAATTGAGGTCAAGATGAGCACAGTCCTCGCCTTCCAACTCCAGACCTGGAACTTCTTCTTCCGGGAGCTCGTCAGCGGGCTGGCAGTGGGGAGCCTCTATGCGCTGATCGCACTCGGGTACACGATGGTGTACGGCGTCCTGAAGCTCCTGAACTTCGCGCACGGCGACGTCTACATGGTCGGCGCGTACATCGGCTTTTTCTTGCTGAATGCGCTCGGATCGCCGCTGGCGCCGGTCATGCCGATCGTCCCGCTCATCCTCCTCGCCTTCGCGGCCTCGATGGTCGGCTGCGGGATCCTCGGCGTCGTGATCGAGCGCTTCGCCTACCGGCCGCTGCGCAAGGCTCCGCGAATTGCGCCGCTGATCAGCGCGATCGGCGTGTCGTTCTTCCTTCAGCAGACTGCCGTTCTCCTCTGGAGCCCGAACCCCCGCTCGTACGACACCTTCAGCCTGCGCCCGGACAGCTCGGGAATCGGCGAGCTCTTCCGCACCGCGTTCACGATCGGCAACTTCTCGATCCAGTACGTGCAACTCGTTGTGATCCTCTCGACGGTCGTTCTGATGATCGGGCTCTCGCTCTTCGTCTGGCGAACGCGCACGGGCAAGGCGATGCGAGCTGTTTCCTTCGATGCCGAGGCATCGTCGATGATGGGCATCGACGTCGACCGCGTGATCACGATCACCTTCCTGATCGGCTCGGCGCTCGCCGGCGCCGCGGGTGTGATGACCGGGTTGATCTACCAGCAGCTCAACCCGTACATGGGCTTCGGCGCCGGGCTGAAGGCGTTCACGGCCGCGGTCGTGGGGGGGATCGGGAACATCGGCGGCGCCGTGCTCGGCGGCCTCCTCATCGGCCTCACCGAGACGTTCACGGTCGGCTACCTCTCGTCCCAGTTCTCGGACCTCATCCTCTACTCCATCCTGGTCGTCTTCCTGCTCTTCCGTTCGACCGGGATCCGCGGCGCGCCGGTGCTGCAGAAGGTCTGACGTGAGCACCGAGAGCCCGAGCGGCCAGCCCGCGACCTCACCGCAGATCGGCGTCGACGAGTGGGTGCGCCGCTCCGGCGAGCGCACCGCGGGCCCCGGCGGTCTGCTCCGCCTGGCGAACCGGACGCCGAGCATCGTCCTGCTCGCTGCGTTCATTGGAATCGCGTGCGCGATTCCCGAGCTCAGCTCGAGCGGGTATGTGATCGGCGTCGACGCCGACACGCTGCTCTACGTCCTGCTCGCCATGGGCCTGAACGTCGCGGTCGGCTGGGCCGGCATCCTCGACCTCGGGTACGTGGTCTTCTACGGCTTCGCGGCCTATCTCTTCGCCGAGCTGTCGTCTGCCCACTACAACATCCACTGGGCCACCTGGCAGACGGTGCCGCTCGTCATCGCGGCCACGATCCTGCTCGGCTTCGTCCTTGCTCTCCCGTCACGGCGGTTGAACGGCGATTACCTCGCGATCGTGATGCTCTTCTTCCTCCAGATCTTCAACAACTTCACCACGAACGGCTACGCGTGGAACTGGCTTGGTCTCACCGGGGCTCACGACGTCACGGGCGGGCCGACCGGCATCACCAACGTCGAGCCGTTCCGAGTCTTCGGGCACGTACTGAGCAACGCGCCGACCGATTACGTATTCGTCTCGGCCGCCGGCATCTTCGTCGTCGCGATCCTGTTCCACTACGTCAACCGGTCTCGCACCGGGCGTGCCTGGCGTGCGCTCCGTGAGGACCCGCTGGCGGCCGAGATGATGGGTATTCCGGTCAAGTGGCTCAGTCTCCTCGCCGTCGCCGTGGGAGCGGGCGTCGCCGGGTTCGCCGGTTCCGTGAACGGCGCCTATTACCAGGGCGTGTTCCCCGACACCTTCATGTTCCCGCTACTGATCACGGTCTACGCAATGGTGATTCTCGGGGGCGCCGGCAGTCTCGGCGGCGTCGCCTTCGGCGCGGTCGTCGTGAACGTCCTGCTCGAGATACTGCGGACGCCTGACCATGCCCGCTGGGTGTTCTACGCAGCCATGATCCTCGGGCTGCTTGCCAAGCTCAGGCCGTGGCGGCTGCTCGCCGCGCTGACGGCGGGCCTTGCAATCTTCGGCGTCGTCGTGCACGAGATCGTCGGCGCCGTCTGGGCTCGCGGCGTCGGCGGCCCGATTGCCGTCGGGCCGACGTCGTTCACGACGCACGGCTTTTTCGCGACGGTCATCCGCCACTGGATGGTGCTGCCGAAGGGCACTTACACAGCCGAGAACTTCCGAATCGGCAATTACGCCTTCGTGATCGTGATCGCGTTGGTGCTCGCGTGCACGGTCATCAAGGGCTGGAAGCGATGGGCGCTCTTCGTGCCGACGATCTGGGGCGCGTGCTTCGTGTGGGAGACCCTCCTCGTCGAGCAAGCCCCGACGACGCGCCCGCTCTTCCTCGGCGTGATCCTCATCGTCCTCATGGCGACGCGGCCCGCCGGCCTGTTCGGGACGACGCGGGTGGAGATCGTATGAGCGAGAACGGCGCGGAGCGGACGCACCTGCTCGAGTTGCGGGAGTTGAGCCTGTCGTTCGGCGGCCTTAAGGTGATCGACGGGCTCGACCTCCACGTCGACGAGCACGAGATCGTGAGTGTGATCGGCCCGAACGGCGCCGGCAAGACGACCCTCTTCAACCTCGTGACAGGCGCCTACCGGCCCGACGCGGGCGACATCCTGCTCGACGGCGAGAGCCTGGTCGGTCTTCCGTCGCACAAGATCAACCACCGCGGAGTGGCGCGCACGTTCCAGACTCTGCGGCTCTTCCTGAACATGACGGTGAAGGAGAACGTCATGGCCGCCCAGTACGGGCACACGCGCTCGACGATCGTCGAGCAGATGCTCCAGCTGCCGCGTGCGCGGCGCGAGGAGCGCCAGATCAATGCGTTCGCGGAGGAGAAGCTCGGGTTCTTTGGCGAGCGGCTGATGGGCTACCGCTGGAACCAGCCGGCTTATTCGCTGTCCTACGCGAACCGGCGCCGGCTTGAGATCGCGCGGGCCACGGCGAGCCGGCCGCGCATCCTGCTCCTGGACGAGCCTGCCGCCGGCATGAACCCGGTCGAGACGCACGAGATCACGGAGCTGATCGGGAAGCTTCGCACTGAGGCTGGCTTCACGATTCTCCTGATCGAGCACGACATGCACGTCGTCGAGGGGATCTCCGACCGCGTCGTCGCACTCGACCACGGCGTCAAGATCGCGGAGGGGAGCTTCGAGGAGGTGGCCACCAACCCGCGCGTGGTCGAGGCGTACCTCGGCACGAGCGCGACGGTGACGAAGTGACCGACGAAAACGGAGCCGCACCGGCGCCGTTGCTGCAACTGGAGGCGGTCGATACGTACTACGGGCCGATCCACATCCTCCAGGGCGTCAACCTCCAGGTGCAGCACGGCGAGCTCGTCTGCCTGCTCGGCGGCAACGCATCCGGCAAGTCGACGACGTTGAAGACTGTGCTCGGGATCGTGCAGCCCCGCAACGGCTCGGTTCGGTTCGACGGCGAGGACGTGACCTCGCGCAAAACGAGCTACCGGATTGGCAAGGGGATCGCGATCGTGCCCGAGAACCGGCGTCTCTTCGGGCCGATGACGGTGCTCGAGAACCTCCAGATGGGCGCCTACCTGCACGGCGGCGGGACGAAGGAAGCGTTCGAGCGCGTCTACGACCTCTTCCCGCTCCTCTACGAGCGCCGCTCCCAGCTGGCGGGCACGATGTCCGGCGGCGAGCAGCAGATGGTGGCAATGGGCCGCGCGCTGATGGGCAAGCCCAAGCTGCTCCTGATGGACGAGCCGTCGATGGGGCTCGCGCCGATCCTCGTCGAGCGGAGCTTCGAGATCATCAAGCAGGTCCACGAGTCGGGGGTCGCGATGCTCGTCGTCGAGCAGAACGCGAACGTCTCGCTCTCGATCGCAGACCGCGGTTACGTGCTTTCCACGGGACGTCTCGTTTTGGAGGGCCCTGCGGCTGAGCTCCGCGAGCACGAGGACCTGCGCAAGGCCTATCTCGGCCGGTAGCAGCCACCGTTACGAGACCGTGACGCGAGAGTTCGTGTGCGGCTCAACGGAGCCGGGCACGACGTTACAAAGGCGTGCAGTGCCTGCCACCGGCCGGATCGCTAGCCGACCGTCAAGGCTTCGGTCGGCGGCCGACCGTAAGCACGGCCAGCTGGTGCTTCGTGACAGTGCCGCCGGGCTGTGCGGCGATGCGCGCGTGGATGCGCCGGAACAGCTCCTCGCGTTGTTCCGCCGGAAGCGCGAGATTGTCCGAGAACGTGCCGAGCAAGGCGACGTACTCGTCCGCGGTGTAGGTGAGCGTCATCAGGTGGCTGCGCTCCTCGACGTGCTCGAAGAGACCCGATCCCCGCCAGTCGTCCGTCCAGTCTTCAATCTCCTCAGGGAGCGGCGGCGGGCGGTTGTCCGGGTGCGGGACGACTGCGTCATAGTCCGCCTGCACCTCGGCCCAGAACGGATCGTCTTGGGGCAACCGCACGTGCGGTGCTGCGACCACGCCGAGTGCGCCTCCCGGCCGGAGCAGCCGCGCCGGCTTCGCGTATCGGATCTCCGGCGCGATCCAGTGGAAGGCGTTGAAGACAGTGACGGCATCGAACCCGGGCTCGCGCGGCTCCCAGCTCTCGAAGTCTCCGACCTCGATCTCGGCGCGCGGGACGTTGCGCCGTGCGATCTCCGCGAGGTCGGGCGAAAGCTCGATGCCGGTGACGGCGTACCCGCGCCGCGCGAGCTCGGCCGTCGCCTTCCCGGTGCCGGAGCCGATCTCGAGCACGCGCGAGCCCGGCCGTAGCCCGGCGAGCTCGGCGAGGTCATCGAAGGTCGCCCCGGGATACTCCGGCCGAGCGCGGTCGTACAGCTCCGCCACCGAGCCGAACGTGTGTCGCAGCTGTTCCCGGTCGTGATGCTCACGCACGCCGATACATTGACCGCGATGGACGAGGCGTTGCAGCAGGCTGTGCTCTGGCGTGAGGTGGGGAGAAGGGTTGCCGTCGCCACCGTGGTCGCGACGCGCCGCTCGGCCCCGCGCCCGGTCGGCTCGAAGCTCGTCGTCGCGGAGAGCGGTGAGCTCGCCGGCTCCGTCTCCGGGGGGTGCGTCGAGAGCGACGTCGTCCTCGCGGCGCAGGAGGTTCTCGCGGGCGGTCCGCCGCGCCTGCTCACGTACGGGATCACCGACGAGATGGCGTTCGGGATCGGTCTGCCGTGCGGCGGAGAGATCGACGTCTTCGTCGAGGAGCTGACCGAGGCGGAGCGGCCGGAGGTGACGCTCACGGTCGTCGCCGGCGAGGGCGTCGGCGAACGGCTGCACGATTCGGAGCTCGAGCAGAGCGCGCGCCGTCGCGGTCTCAGTCATGTGATCGAGCTCGAGGACAGAACGGTGCTGGCGGACGTGTCGGCCCCGCCGCCCCGGCTCTTCGTCTACGGCGCCGTCGATACGGCGGAGGCGCTCTGTCGCGCGGCGAAGCTGCTCGGCTGGCGGACGGTCGTCGCCGACGCACGCGGGAGCTTCGCGACGCCCGAGCGCATCCCGAGCGCGGACGAGCTCCTCCTTCTCTGGCCCGACGAAGCACTCGCCCACGTGCAGCCCGATCTCGGCACCGCGGTGATCGTGCTTACGCACGACGACAAGTTCGATCTGCCGCTGATCCGCGGCGCACTGGCAGGCGACGCGTTCTACATCGGGTGGATCGGCTCGCGCCGCAACCAGGAGCGTCGCCGCGGTCTCCTGCGCGAGGAGGGGCTCACCGATGACGAGCTCGACCGGATCTCGGGACCGTCGGGGCTCGACATCGGCGCGGGTACGCCCTCGGAGACGGCGGTCTCGATCCTCGGCGAGATTCTCGCCGTGCGCGCAGGCCGCACCGGTGGACGGCTGAAGGACGCAAAGACCCGCATTCACGCGCCTCTATAGGATCGACGCGTGCTCCTGCGCGAGGTCGAATACGCGAAGCCGGGGTCGGTGGCGCAGGCTCTAGAGCTGCTGGCGTCGAACGACGGCGCCCGCGCGCTCGCCGGCGGCCAGACGCTGATCAACGTCATGAAGGCCCGCGCCGCGTCGCCCGACATGCTCGTCGACCTGAACGGGCTCGAGGAGCTGGGCGGGATCGAGCTCGCCGGAGACGGAACGCTCACGATCGGCGCGATGACGACGTACACCGAGCTGGTGCAGTCGGCCGAGGCGAAGGCGCGACCGATTCTCGGCGAGGTCTGCGCCACGATCGCGGACGTCCAGGTACGGAACCGAGGGACGATCGGCGGCAACGTCTGCTCGAACGACCCGACCAACCATCTGCCGCCGCTGATGGTCGCGGTCGGCGCACGGATGACGATCGCCGGCGCGAATGGAGAGCGCGAGGTTCCCGCGGAGCAGTTCTTCCTCGGCGTCTACCTCACTGCGGTCGGGCAGGGCGAGCTGCTCACGCGGATCTCGATCCCCGCCGGCAAGAAGGACGGCTTCGCCGCGGTGACCCTTGGCGCCGAGGGGACGTGCATCTGCAACGCCGCGGCCAGCGTGAACGGCGCCGTGCGCATCGCACTCGGCTGCGTCGACGCGGTGCCGGTGCTCGTCACGGCCGACTCCGCAGGCGGGGTCGCCGATGCCGTTCGCGCGGCCAACCTCATGCCGCCGTCCGACGTCCACGCCTCGAGCGAGTACCGGACTCACCTGGCCGCGGTGCTGGCGACACGCGCGGCCGAGGAGGCTGCGGCCCGCTGATGGACGTCACGGTCACCGTCAACGGCACGGCCTACGAGCGCGACGTCGAGCCGCGGAAGCTCCTCATCCACTTCCTCCGCGACGACCTCGACCTCACCGGCAGCCACATCGGCTGTGACACCGGCAACTGCGGCGCATGCTCGGTGATCGTCGACGGCGTGCTCGTGAAGAGCTGCATGCTCCTCGCCGTCCAGGCTGACGGTGCGAGCGTCGAGACGGTCGAAGGGCTCAGCGAGGACGGTGAGCTCACACGGCTCCAGCAGGCCTTCAACGAGCACCACGCCCTCCAGTGCGGCTACTGCACGCCTGGGATGCTGATGAGCGCGACGGCGCTCCTGCGCGAGCAGCCGAGCCCGTCCGACGACGAGATCAAGAAGGCGCTGCAGGGCAACATCTGCCGCTGCACCGGCTACTGGAACATCTTCGAAGCGGTGAAGTCGGTGGCGAAGTGACACGCGCGAGCGAGACGACGCTCGCTCCCGCACCCGTCGAGGTGCAGAAGGGCTGGGGCGGGCAGAGCGTCCGGCGCAAGGAGGACAAGCGGCTCCTGCAGGGCGAGGGCGTCTTCGTCGACGACGTCAAGCGGCACGGGATGGGCTACCTCCACTTCGTGCGCAGCCCATATGCGCACGCGCACATCAGTCGCGTCGACGTGTCGGCGGCCGAGGCGATCGACGGCGTCTACGGGACGCTGACCGGCGAGGAGGTCGCGGCGCTCACCGATCCGTTCTTCCAGATCTCGAGCGCACCGGGCGCCAACATCAAAGACTTCTCGCTGGCGGTCGGCAAGGTGCGCTACGTCGGCGAGCCGGTCGTCGCCGTCGTCGCCGAGACACGCGAGCTCGCCCGCGACGCCTCCGAGCTTGTCGAGGTCGACTACGAGCCGCTGCCGGCGCTCGTCGACGCGCGGCGCGCGCAGGACTCGGACGCGCCGGTCCTCCACGACGACGCGGACGGGAACCTCATGTGGACGGGCCTCTACTCGTGGGGTGACTTCGACGCGGCCCTGGCCGAGGCAGACCGCGTCGTGAAGATCCCCGAGCTCCACTTCCACCGCTTCAACTCGACGCCGCTCGAGTGCGACGGCGCGCTCGTCGAGTTCAACCGCGGCGTCGGGCAGTGGACGATCCACACGAACAACCAGTTCCCCGGGTTCGCCGCGATCATGATGGGGCCGGCGATGAAGGTGGGGCTCGACAAGCTCCGCTTCGTGACGCAGGACATCGGCGGCGGCTTCGGCAACAAGATCACCTCGCACCCGCAGCTCGTCGTCTGCTGCCTGCTCGCGCGCAAGCTCAACCGGCCGGTGCAGTGGACGGAGTGGCGCACCGACTTCCACCTCTCGATGTCCCACGGCAACGAGCGCTGGTTCCACGACACCGAGGTCGCGGTCAAAGACGACGGCACGCTGCTCGGCTTCAGGACGAAGGCGCTCGACGATGCAGGCGCGTGGCTGCGGTACGAGCCGCTCGGCGGCGTGATCTGGGCGCAGGTGACGCCTGGGATGTACCGCTGGCGGCACATCGAGCTCGACTTCACGCAGGTCGCCACGAACAAGGCGCCCGTCTCCCCGAACCGCGGCTACTCGCGCATGCAGCATCTCTGGTTCACCGAGCGCGTGATGGACATCGTGGCCCATGAGCTCGACATCGACCCGGTCGAGGTGCGCAAGCGGAACTACATCCGGGCCGAGGACATGCCCTACGAGACGCCGAACGGCTGCGTCTACGACTCCGGCGATTACGCCGCGATGCTCGACCTCGCGCTCGAGCTCATCGACTACGGGTCGATGGCCGCCAAGCGCGCGGAGGCGGAAGCACGTGGGAAGCGGCTCGGCGTCGGGATCGGCTCCACGCTCGACTCGGGGACGAACAACTTCGGCCAGTCGCGGCTCATCAACCCCGAGCTCCAGTTCTCCGGGAACAACGAGGTCGCGACCGTCAAGCTCGACATCTTCGGCGAGATCGTCGTCACGCTCGGCACGACGCCGCAGGGGCAGGGGCACGAGACGACCGCCGCGCAGGTCGTAGCCGACATCCTCAGCTGCTCGCCCGACGACGTGCACGTGCGCGCCGGGCACGACAGCTACTGGAACTCGCATGCCGGCTTCTCCGGCACGTACGCGAGCCAGTTCGCCGTGACGGGTCTGAGCGCGGTCAAGGGCGCGACGGAGATGCTCGCGGCCGAGATCAAGAAGCTCGCCGGCGCCGTCTTCGGCGGCGTGCCTGCGGAGTCGCTGGAGCTCGCCGACGGCGGCGTCCGGATCAAGGAGAGCCCCGACGCGTTCCTCCCGTTCATGGCGTGCGGCGCGATCATCAACGCGAACAACGCCGGACTGCCGGAGGATCTCGACGTCACGCTCAACTGCCGCTACGTCTACCGGCCTCCGTTCGAGGTGCCGGACGTCGAGCGGAAGTTCGGCAACCTCACCCTCACGTACGCGGCGCAGATCCACGTGGCCGTCGTCGAGGTCGATCCCGAGACCGGCGCGTACGAGATCGTCGACTACGCCGCCGTCGACGACTGCGGCAAGCGGATCAACCCGCAGATCGTCGAGGGGCAGGTGATGGGCGCAACGGCGCAGGCCCTGGGAGCGGCCGTCCACGAGACCTACGAGTACGACGAGGACGGCAACCTGCTCACGCCCAACTTCTACGACTACCACGTGCCTCACGCGCTCGACATGCCGCCGCTCGCGACCGGCGCGATCGAGAGCCCGTCTCCGTTCACGCCGCTTGGCACGAAGGGGATGGGCGAGGGCGGCGGCGCCGGGATCCACGCGATCTGCGCGGCGATCCAGGACGCGACCGGGCAGGTCGTGACCGACAGCCACAACCCGTACCAGCGCGTCTGGCGGCTGCTGCAGGAGGCGAAAGCGTGAACGTCTCCGGCGAGCGCACGTTCGACGCGCCGCGCGCGACCGTGTGGCATGTCCTGAACGACCCCGCCTCGATGGCGAAGACGATGCCCGGCGTCGAGAGCTTCGACATCCACGACGACAGGCGCTGGACGGCGAATGTGAAGATCCCACTCGGCCTCGGCGGCCTGAAGATGAAGGTCGACATGGAGAAGATCGAGGAGCGGGAGCCGGAATTCGCCAAGCTCGCGGTCAAGGGCAACGGCGTCGGCGCGATCATGAACATGACGACGTCGTTCGAGCTTTCCGACGCGGCCGAGGGCGGCACCGCGATGGCCTGGGCCGCCGAGGTGAAGATCCTTGGCCCGGTCGGCTCGATGGGCCAGCGCGTGCTCCAGCCGATCGTGAACCAGCAGGTGCAGCACGTCCTCACGGCCCTGGACGCGCAAGTGCAGGAAGCCGTCCACGGCTAGTGGCGCCGCCGCTCCGCTTCGGCGTCATGCAGCTCACGATGGAGCCGCTCGACGAGATGCTCGCGTCGGCACGCGCGATGGACGAGGCCGGGATGGACACCGTCTGGCTCGCCGAGGCGTACCCGTGGTGGCGGAAGCACGGGATGGAGGCGCGCTCCTCGTCCGGCGTAGGCGCGCTGATGGCGCGCGAGACGAAGCGTCTGACGATCGGCTGGGGGATCATCGCCGCCTCGACGCGCCATCCCGTCCAGGCGGCGATGGATGCGCGTGTCGTGCAGGAGGCCGCGGGGCCGGGCCGGTTCATCCTCGGCTTCGGAACGTCGAAGATCTTCCTCAACAACACGAAGACGCAGACATCCAAGACGCTCGGGCCGATGCGGGACGCCGTCACGATCGCGCGCGGCGTGCTTTCCGGCGAGCGGTTCGACTACGACGGCGACACGTGGAGCGCCGACGTCCCGGCGCTCGCGGCCGACGCGCACGCGCCGCGCGAGGTGCCACCGCTCTACGTCGCCGCGACCGCGCCGAAGATGCAGCAGCTCGCGGGCGAGATCGCCGACGGTTGCCTCACGCCGTCGATCACGACGCCCGGCTTCGTCCGCTATACGCGAGGGAACGTCGGCGGCGAGATCGACGTCGGCTGCACGGTGGTTGCGTCGATCCACGATTCGGATCGCGACGCCGGCCGCGACGGCGCGCGCGAGATCGCCGCCATGTACCTCGCGAACAAGGTGCAGAACATCCAGGGCGCGGCCGACACGCTGCTCGAGCTCGCCGGCATCGAGCAGGACGAGATCCGGCCCGTCGCCGAGGCGATGGAGCAGGGCGGACGCCTCGCCGCAAAGGCGCAGGTCTCCGACGCGCTCCTCGACAAGTGCCGGCCGATCGCGGGCACGCCGTCCGACTGCATCGAGGCGATCGAGGAGTATCGCGACGCCGGCTGCAGCCACGTGATGCTCGAGCTGTGGGGGGCGGACCGGCACGAGCAGATCCGGCTCTTCGGCGAGAAGGTGCTGCCGCGATTTCGCGGATAGACGACATGGTTGCCGAGGCCCGCTCGCGGATCAGGCGGTACACGCCTGACGAAGTGCGCGCCGACCCCGAGTTGCTGGTCGTGGACATCCGCTCGCATGACGAGCGTGAGCGCACGGGCGTGATTCCCGCCTCGAAGCCCGTGTCGTTGGCAGTGCTGCCGTGGCGCGCCGACCAGACCTCGGAGTGGCGCGACGAGGAGCTCGCGGGCCGTCGCCTCTGTCTGGTGTGCACGCACGGGGAATCCTCCTCGCTCGCGGCCGCTGTGCTCGTCGAGCTCGGCATCGACGCGGGCGACCTGATCGGCGGCTACGAAGCATGGTGAGCATCGATCGCGACCGGCTCGTCGAGACCGCGACACGGCTCGTCAACGTGCCGAGCTTCACCGGCGACGAGGAGGCGGCCGCGCGGCTGATGGTCGAGCTGTACGAGGCGCTCGGGCTGCAGGTGCAGTGGCAGCAGGTCGAGGAGGGCCGCGCGAACGCGCTCGGCACCTGGCTCGGCGCCGGCGGGGGCTCCTCGCTCATGTTCAACGGCCATCTCGACACGTCGTACTCGGGCCGCGAGCCGTGGCTTCGCAGCGTCCCGGGCTTTCAGCCGCAAGCGTTCGAGCGTGACGGTCGCCTCTATGGGCTCGGCATCTCGAACATGAAGGGCGCCGTCGCCTGTTACGTCGAGGCGGTGCGCGCACTGCAGGACGCGGGCATGCGGCTGCGCGGCGACGTGCTGATCGCGGCCGTCTGCGGCGAGATCGAGAAGACGCAGCAGGGAGAGGCGCAGGGCGCGCAGTACCGCGGCTACGCGGCCGGCACGCGCTACCTCGTCTCGCACGGGGGCGTGGCCGACATGTGCCTGCTCGGCGAGCCGACAGAGGGCAAGGTCGTCCTCGGCCACTTCGGAGCGCTGTGGCTGCGGATTCGCGTGCACGGCGACTTCATCCACACGGCGTTCAGCGAGGGGCGGCGCGACCGGAACTCGATCCTCCGCGCGCGCGAGGTGCTCGACGCGGTGCTCGAGTGGATCCCAGCGTGGGAGGACGATTCCGCGAACGCGTACCGAGGCGCGAAGGCGATCGTCAACGTCGGCGCGGTGGAGGGCGGCTTCGGCTGGCGCGCCTCCCGCACGCCGCACCACACGGATCTCTTCCTCGACGTCCGCGTGCCGCCGACGAAGCCGATGGCGGCAGCGCGCCGCGAGGTGCTCGACATGGTGCGCGGGCTCGCGGAGCGGTTCCCGGACTACGGCGTCGAGGGCGAGGTCTTCGTCACCGCGCCGGGAGCGGAGATCGAGGAGGACCACGAGCTCGTCGGCGCGATCGATTCGGCACATGCCGAGGTCTGGGGCGAAGCGCCCGGCCGCGACGTCACGCGGTGGTTCAGCGACGCGTCGGCGCTGACGCGCTACGGCGTGCCGACCGTCAACTACGGCACCTCCACCGGCCTGATGGACGTCGAGCTCGGCGAGAACCTCGAGATCGACGGCCTCGTCAAGACGGCGGAGGTCTACGCGCGCGTCGCGATGGAGGTCTGCGGTGTCGCATGACGTCTACGCGCTGCCCGCGAACCTCCCCGTGCCGGAGGACGACGGCGCGGCGGACCACCTCGTCGGCCTGGAGTTGCCCTCGCTCGTGCTCGACTCGTCGTCCGGTCCGGTCGACGTGGGGACCTTCGACGTCGTCTACATCTATCCGCGCAGCGGCAGGCCCGGGGTCCCGCTGCTGCCGGGCTGGGACGAAACTCCGGGTGCGCGCGGCTGCACGCCGCAGTCGTGCGCCTTTCGCGACCTCCACCCCGATCTCGGCGTTCCGGTCGCCGGCCTCTCCGGGCAGACGCTCGACGACCAGCTCGAGTTCGCCGAGCGGAACCGGATGCCGTTTCCCGTCATCGCCGATCCGGAGCGCCAGCTCGGCGCCGCGCTCGCGCTGCCGACATTCGAGATCGCGGGCCACACCCTGTACAAGCGGCTGACGCTCGTCGCCGACGAGGGTCGGATCGAGAAGGTCTTCTATCCCGTCTTCCCGCCCGACGCGAACGCCGGCGAGGTACTCGCGTACCTCCGCTCGCGATGAAGCTCGTCACCTACGACGACGGGAAGGTCGGCTACGTCGACGGCGAGGAGATCGTCCGGCTCGACGTCCCGACGATGCGCGCCTGGTTCGAGCGCGGCGGTGCAGACGAAACCGGAGAGCGGACGCCGCTCGCGGAAGCGAGGCTGCGCGCTCCGATCGTCCCGAAGAAGTTCTTCCACACGGCGGGCAACTTCCGCGAGCACGAGGAGGAGTCGAAGAACGTCGACTGGACGCACCGGATCGCGCCGTGGATCAACTTCTTCCAGAACGTCGACGCGATCGTCGGCCCCGACGAGCCGATCGTCTACCCCGAGCACCTGACCGAGGAGCTCGACTACGAGCTCGAGCTCGCCGTCGTCCTCAAAAAGTCCGGCAAGTGGTTCTCGCCGGAGGAGGCCGAGGACTACATAGGCGGCTATGTGATCTTCAACGACATCACTGCCCGCGACATCCAGCGCGGCGAGATGCGCTCGGGCGTGTTCAGCTTCTGCAAGGCGATCGACACGTTCTGCCCGCTCGGGCCGTGGATCGTGACGCCGGACGAGATCCCCGACCCGCACGACCTCGCGATGGAGCTCCGGGTCAACGGCGAGCCGCGCCAGGAGTCGCACTCGAGCCGCATGAGCGTGACGATTCCGGAGATCCTCAGCAACTTCTCCGCCCTCGGCTATAGCGCGGGCGACGTTCTCTCGACCGGCACGGTCGCGGGGGTGGCCGGCTTCAAGTCGGAGGAGGAGCGCAAGCGCCTCTACCTCAAGCCGGGCGACGTGATCGAGGCGGAGATCGAGCGGATCGGCGTGCTCCGGAATCCGGTCATCTCCTGGGAGGAGGGCCACGGCGAGCCGGCGCCGCCGCGCATCCGACCGTGGGGCGATTCGTAGTCGAAAAATCCAGCTCGCGGTGGGAGGATTGGACGACTAGCTACCCAGGGGAGGCAACCATGGCAAGCACGATTCTCGACGAGTCCACCATTCCGGTCATCCGCGGCCGCTTCACGGGCGAGCTGCTCGAGCAGGGCGACGACGGCTACGACGAGGCGCGCACGGTCTTCAACGCGATGATCGACCGCAGGCCGCGGTTGATCGTCCGCTGCGCGGGCGCGGCGGACGTCGTCGCCGGCGTCCTGCTCGCGCGCGAGACAGGCCTACCGCTGGCCGTCAGGGGCGGCGGCCACGGCGTCAACGGCCACGCTGTCTGCGACGACGGGATCATGCTCGACCTCTCACCCATGAAGCGGATCGACGTTGATCCGGAGGCGCGCGTCGCGCGTGCGCAGGCGGGCGTGACCTGGGGCGAGTTCGACGCCGCAACGCAGGCGCACGGGCTCGCCACGACGGGCGGTCGCATCACGACCACAGGCATTGCGGGCCTGACGCTCGGGGCAGGCAGCGGCTGGCTCGAGCGAATGTTCGGCTTCACCGCGCACAACTTGCTCGCTGCCGAGATGGTCACCGCCGACGGGCGCGTTGTACACGCGAGCGAGGACGAGAACGCGGACCTGCTGTGGGGCTTGCGGGGCGGCGGCGGGAACTTCGGCGTCGTCACCCAGTTCGAGTACCGCCTCCACGAGGTCGGGCCGATGGTCACGGGCGGGATGCTGCTGTGGCCGATGGAGCAAGCGTCCGAAGTCGTGCGCTTCTACCGCGACTGGATTGAGTCCGCGCCGGATGAGATCAGCGGCGGCGCGGCAGTCGTGATGGCTCCGCCCGAAGAGTTCGTTCCGGTACCGCTGCAGGGGAAGCCCGTGTTCGCGGTCATTCCCATCTGTTTCAGCGATCCCGAGCTCCTTCGTCCCATCCGCGAGTTCGGGACGCCGTTCGCCGACCTCGTGGGCCCGATGCCGTACGTCGAGGTGCAGAAGCTTCTCGATGCCGGCAGTCCGTGGGGATTCCAGAACTACTGGAAGGCCGAGGCTGTGCAGGAGTTCAGCGACGAGCTGATCGACCTCGTCCTCGCGCACGCACAGAAGATCCGCTCGCCGTTCGACGCGTGCTTCTTCCAGCCGCTCGGCGGTGCGCTCGAGCGGATTCCGGCCGACGCCACGGCGATCAGCCCAAGTGCCGGCAAGTGGATCGTCCACGCTTTTGGCATCTGGGAGACGGAGGCGGAGTCGGAAGGCGAGCTCGCCTGGGTCCGGGAGTGGGGGGAGTTCATGGAGCCGTACGCGCGCGCCGGCGTGCCGCTCACCTTCACTGCTGACACCGGCGACGAGCGCGTTCGTGCGACGTTCGGCGAGCAGAAGTACGCGCGTCTCGTCGCTCTGAAGGACAAGTACGACCCCGAGAACCTCTTCCGCCTCAACCAGAACATCAAGCCGAGCTAGGTGAGCTGGTCGCGCGATGACTCGAAGCTGGAGCGCGTCCGCGCGCTCATGGCGGAGGACGGGTTGGACGCGCTCGTCGTCCGCGCGCCCGACAACGTCCTCTACCTCACGAACTTCTGGGGGATGAAGGGCTACGACGCCTGCGTCTTCCCGCGCGAGGGCGAGCCGGTGCTGATCACGATCGAGGCGTCGGAGGAGGATGCCGAACGCGTGTCGTGGACGGAGGACTTGCGGCTGATCCGTGGCTACGACCCCGAGGATCCGCGGCCGCCGATTGCCCGAACGCTCGACGCGGCGGTGGCGGCGGCTCGCGACTACGAGCGCGTCGGCCTCGAGCTGTCGCTCGGCACGCAGGCCTCGGACCGGATGGTCGGCGAGCCCACGACGTTCACGGCGGCGTGGTTCGACTCCTTCCCCGAGGCGGCCGACGCGACGTCCCTCCTCGTCCGCGCGCGTTCGCTCAAGACCGAGCAGGAGATCGAGCGGCTGCGACTCGCCAACGAGATCGCGGCGGCGGCGATGGAGCACGTCCGCGACCGGCTCCGTCCGGGGATGAAGGAGGCCGAGGCCGCGGCGCTGTGGCAGGGCTTCGTCCATGGGGAGGGCACGGGTTGGAAAGGACAGGTGGAGCTTGCGCTTCCCTTCTCGCTCGTGTGGGCGGGGCGTGGAATCAAGACATTCACGGCGACGGGGGACCTGCCGGTCGTCGAGGGTGAGCCGGTCCTGTACGAGATCTGGGTCTGCGCCGACGGCTACTGGGCCGACCACACGAAGAACCTCGTGGTCGGCGAGCTGAAGCCGGAATACGCGGAGCTCGAGGCGGCGCTCGTGGAGGTGTACGAGAGCGC
>Ga0070695_100000475_pt1 | contig 20829 bp, 17 predicted proteins | sample KBSK1252metaG_FD_65471 | JGI IMG/M metagenome (GOLD analysis project Ga0070695, IMG submission 65471) | Corn, switchgrass and miscanthus rhizosphere microbial communities from Kellogg Biological Station, Michigan, USA - KBS K1-25-2 metaG | ecosystem: Host-associated > Plants > Roots >...
GTCGGCACCGACGGGCGGATCTGGTACGACGAGTCGGGCACCGACCAGATCGTGGCGTTCGACCCGGCCACGGAGCGCGCGGAGACGGTCAAGATCCCCACGCCGGGCTCGGTCGTCCGGAACATGGCCGTGGACTCGAGCCGGGCGCGCCTGTGGCTGGCGCTATCGGGCACCCAGCGGCTGGGGAGGATCGATCTGAAATGACCCCACACCTTTGACATAGGGCACAGCGCCGGAACGCCACCCTCGCCGTATGTGTATAGCTCCTACCCGTGCTGCGTCCCCTTTCATCTCTCACCCTGCTGCCCCTGATCCTCGGCGGCGCCGCTCGCGGCGCTGCACAACAACCCATCGCGCCAGCGTCCCGCGACTCTGCCGTGGTGTTGGGAACGGTCTACGACACGTTGTCGGGCGCGCCGCTCCGCCTGGTCATCGTCCGCGTGGTGGAATCTGGACTCTCCGCGCTCACGGACGATGCCGGCCGGTATCGTGTGGCGGCGGCGCCTGGCGCACTGCACCTCATCGTCCGCCACATCGGCTACGAGCCGGAATCGCTCGCGGTCATCGCACCGGCCGGCGTCACGCGGCAGGACGTATACCTCCGCCCCGCGGCCGTGCCCCTGGCGGCGGTCACCGTTACGCCGGAGGAGGGCGCGGCCCAGCGCATCATCCGGGCCGCGATCGCGCGCAAGCACGAGCTGTTTGGACGGATTCACGACTACCGCTACGGAGCGTACGTGAAGTTCGTGGTGCGGGACCTGACGAAACCGCCCGACTCCGCGGCCTCAGTCCTGTTGATCACGGAAACGCGCACGGCGGCGTATTGGGAGCAGCCCAACCACTATCAGGAGACGATCCAGGTCCGCCGCCAGTCCCGCAACCTGCGCGCCGAGGAGAACCTGGTGACGGTGGGCGAAATCGTGAACTTCAACCGCGAGCGCATCGATCTGCGGCGCTATTCGCTCGTCTCGCCCATCGCCGACGACGCGCTCGACGCCTACGCCTACCGGGTGCTCGACACCATCGCCGTGGACGGGCGCCGCGTGTTCCGTCTCGCGCTCACGCCCCGGTCGGACGCGTCTCCCCTGTTCGTGGGCGTGATCGACATCGCCGATTCCGCGTACGACGTGGTGGGCATCGACGTCGGCGTGAATCGCACCGTGCGCTTCAACTTCGTGCGCAACCTGCGCTACCGACAGCGGCTGCGCGACATGGGCGGCGGCCGCTGGATGCCGTATGAGATCCGGCTCACGGGTGAGGTGCACCTGGGGATCCCGCTGCCGCGTTTCCCGAGGGACCTCGCGTTCGAGCACGTCGCGTCGCTCGCCGACTTCCAGTTCGACGAGGGCAGTCGCCCTCCCGACCTGCGCGAGTTCCGGGTCGTGGTGAGTGCAGCGGCCGACCGCCCGGACTCGAGCGCGTGGGCCGGCGCCGGCGCGATGCCGCTCAGCGTGGCCGAGAGCAGCGCGTGGGCCCGGATCGACTCGCTCGCGCGCCAGCCGCCGTCGTTCCTGGACCGCGTGCGCGACGGCATCGGGCTGGCCGCGTTCGCGACGGGCGACACCGACTTCTTCCACTTCAACCGCGTGGACGGGACGTACTTCGGCGCCGGCCACACGTGGCGCCAGTGGCGCGGCCTGACGCTCGACACGAAGCTGGGATACGGGACCGAGAGCGATCGGTGGCAGTACCGCGCCGGGGGCCGGGTGCAGCTTTCCGACGCCGGGCGCCGCTGGATCGGCGCCTGGTATCACGACGAGACGGTCACGCGACCGACGTTCGTGAGCCGCGCCTACAACCCCACCTACCGGGCGCTGCTGTTTCGGCTGGATCCGCGCGATTACTATCGCGAGCGCGGCTTCACGCTGGCCGCGGGCACGAAGCTAATGGACTTTACCCGCCTCGAGCTCCGCTACGACGACCAGCGCCAGACCAGCCTGCCCGTGGTCACCGATTACTCGGTATTCACGCCGCGCCGACCGCAACGCCCCAACCCGGGCATCGTGGAGGGCACGCTGCGCTCCGTCTCGGGAACCTTGACCTACGACTCACGCTCGATGCTGCGGCGCAAGGATGCCGACGTGTACCTCCCGAGCCTCACCTGGACCCGGGTCACTCTGGGCGCGGAGATCGCGGCTCACGATGTGCTGCAGAGCGACTTCGCCTACCGGCGTTACTCGGTGACGGTCGAGCGACGGCAACGCACGGGCAATCTGGGGGTCACGACGCTGTTCGCGGCCGGAGGCCTGTCCACCGGCTGGGTCCCGCCGCAGCGCTACTTCGCCGTGGATTTCGGGATGCGCGTGGCGACGTTCCAGCGGGCCGGGTTCAATACCGTTTCGCGCGATACCAACTATTCGGGCACCCGTGCCGCGATGATCACCCTGCGGCACGACTTCGATCGGCTGCTGTTCGCGAAGAGCGGGTTACCCTTGATCCGCCGCCTTCCGGTCACCCTGAGCGTGCACGGCGGCGTGTTCTGGACGGACTTCGACGGCCATCCGCCCAACCCCGGCGACTCCCTGTTGTTCACGGCGCGCCGCGCCTACACCGAGGCAGGGTTCGGACTCGGCAACCTGACGCCGTTCCTGTCGCCCATCAATCTGGCGATCCATTTCACGTGGCAGCTGTCGTCCTATCCGACGCGGAAATTTCAGTTCGGCCTGGGCCTGACGCGCCCCTAGGTCCCCGCGTCTACCGTCGGATGCCCTGCGCTCCGGGGGCGCCCGGCTTCGCCGTCACGGCGGTGGTCACCACTTCGTCGCCGGGCTTCAGCTCGCCCGTCAGGACTGCCTTCACCTCGGTGTACGCGTGGTCGGTGATGCCGAGGGCGACCTTGACAGGCACGATCGTGTGGTCGGCGACGAGCTTCCAGACCACCGCGGTTTCCTCCTGCGACTTGCCGTCCGCCCCCGCCCCCGCCCCCGCCCCCGCGCTCTCCGGCGACCGCGGCGGTTTGAACCGGAGCGCGGCGTTGGGGAGCTTGATGACGTTCGCGACCACCGCCACGGGCACACTCACGTACGCCGTCATGCCGGGGAAGAGCTTGAGCTCGGGGTTCGCGAAGTCGATGATCGCGTCGTAGGTGACGACGTTCTGCACCGTCGTGGGGTTCATGCGGATCTGGCTCACGACCCCGCGGAACGTGTCCTTGGGGAACGCATCGACCTTGAAGCCGGCCGGCTGGCCCAGCTTGATGCGGCCCACGTCGGACTCGTCCACCTTGGCGTACACCTGCATCTTGGTCAGATCCTGCGCGATCGTGAAGATGGTGGGGGCCTGCAGCGACGCCGCGACCGTCTGCCCCACGTCGACGTTGCGCGCCACGACGATCCCGTCGATCGGCGAGCGGATCACCGTGTGATCGAGGTTGGTACGCGCCACCGCGAGGGCGGCGTCCTTCTGGCGTACTTGAGCGTTGGCCTCCGCGACGTTTGCCGCCGCGGCATCACGCGACGCCTTGGCCGATTCGTAGGTGCTGGTCGCGAGATCGAGCTCCTGCTGGGTGACCGAGCCGTTCTTGCCCATCGCGACGGCACGGTCGTAATCGGCCTTCGCCTGCACCAACGTGGCATTGGCCTTGGCCAAATTCGCCTCGGCCACCGCGACGCCGGCGTTCGCGGTCTCCAGGTCGGCAGTGGCTTGCAGCAGCGCGCCCTGCAACAGCGACGGGTCGATCAGGGCGATCACCTCGCCCCGGTGGACGCGCGAGTTGAAGTCGACGTTGAGCTTCGCGATCGTGCCGGACACCTGCGAGCCGACCTGCACGGTGATCACGGCGTTGACCGTGCCCGTGGCGTCGACGGCGTCGCGGATCTCGCCCTGCTGCACCGCGGCCGTGAGATACTGCACCGGGTCTCCCCGATGGAACGCCCACGCCGCGATCAGCGCGACCAGTCCCGCGAGGCCACCGACGATGAGCCACCGCGTGGCCTGCGTCCCGGGCGGCTTCATTCGTAGCGCAGCGCTTCGACGGGGTTGAGCAACGACGCCTTGCGGGCGGGATAGTAGCCAAAGAACACGCCGACCGCGATCGAGAAGGTGGCGGCGATCAGGACGCCGTCCAGGGACATCTGGATCGGCCATTGCAGCGTCCGGCCCACGAACAGTGATCCCACCACGCCGAGCAGCACGCCGGCCCCACCGCCCACCAGGCTGAGCATCACCGATTCACCGAGGAATTGGAGCTGGATCGCCGTCCGCCGGGCTCCCACGGCGACCCGCAAGCCGATCTCCCGCGTCCGCTCGGTGACGGAGACCAGCATCACGTTCATGATCCCGATGCCTCCCACGACCAGCGAAATCGAGGCGATGGCGACGAGCAGCACGGTCAGGGTGCGACTCGCCTCGAGCTGCGCCTTGATGATGTCCTCGGGGTTCCGGATGTTGAAGTCGTCGTCCTCCTCGGGCCGCAGATGGTGCCGGTCGCGCAGCAGGGCGGCCGCCTGCTGGCCGGCTAGCTTGACGACGTCGGGGGAGACGGCGGAGCACAGGACGTCGTCGAGCCAGGTGATCCCCTTGATCCGCTTCATCGCGGTCGTGTAGGGCAAGAGGATCGTATCGTCCTGGTCCTGCCCGGAGACGGAGAGGCCTTTGGGTTGGAGGGTGGCCACGACCTTGCAGGGAAGATTCCGCACCCGGATGACCTGACCGATGGGATTCTCCGCGCCGAACAGCTGATCCCGCACGGTGCGGCCGATCGCGCACACGCCCGCCGCCCGGTCGACGTCGTCCTGCGAAAAGGCGGCGCCCTGATCCACGACCCAGCGCTTGATGTCGAAGTATTCCGGTGACACACCCCGGTACGACGTGTACCAGTTCTGGTTGGCGTAGATGATCTGGATCGAGCCGTCGACGTTGGGAGACACGCTCTTGATGAGCGGGATCTGGTTCTTGATGGCCTCGGCGTCCGACAGCACCAGGCTCTTGGTGCCGTGCGTGCCGGTGCGCACCCCGTTCACGGCGCGGCCGCCCGCTTCGATCCAGACGAAGTTGTCGCCGAGGTTGTTGAGCTGCCGCTCCACCTGGGCCTGGCCCGCCTTGCCGATGGCCACGACGCAGATGACCGCCGCGATGCCGATCGTGATACCCAGCACCGTGAGCAAGCTGCGCATTTTGTTCGCGAGCAGCGCCCAGAGTGCGGACCCGAGCAGCGTGGTGTAACTCATCGACTCCTCCCCCTTCCTGAAGACTAATCCGGCGTCTGTACCTATGCTTGGATGATGCGTCGGCGCCACACCACCCATCCAGCTAAAAGGGGAGCGGGGAGCCGGGAGCAGGGAGCGGTACTCTCCGCTGCATCGGAGGGTACCGCTCCCCGCTCCCCGCTCCCCGCTCCCGTGCCAGGTGACCTTCACGTTTGTGACCCACGCCCCAGCCGTTCACTCCCGGGGCTGGCAAACTGACCTCGCGCCCCCCGAGCTACCCAATCTGTCACCCCAGCTGCTCTGGAGGGCGACCATGCCGCAGGCTGAACAGTGGGCCCGGACCCGAGTCCGGACGAGCCGTCAGGTCAGACGCGGTGCGTGGTACCGCGTGATCCGCGCGACGGCGCTCGAAGGCACCCTCGAGGTGAACCGGCGACCGGTGGCGGTGCCGCGCACCTTCCTCCAGATCCTGCCGTTTCGTCCCCAGATGTGGTCAGTCGTAACTCGGCTCCCCAACGCCCAGCACCCGCCGGCGAGCTGGGGCGCGACCTACGGCGTCTGCCCAAGCTGCAGTGCACGGGCGCCGCTCGGCCAGAACGCGGCCCGCGTGGTATGTCCCCGCTGCAACGGGCTGTTTGCCGTGGCGTGGGAAGACTCGGGGCTGTGCGTGTTCGAAGCCCGCGAAGCGCGGGACCGCGCTAGTTAGCGAAGGCGTCCTGCAGGGTTGAGCGGCGTTCCTCACCGGAGCGCCGGACGGCGCCAGAGCGTCGCGCCTTGCCGCTGCGGCGCTCGACTTCCGGCGGCTCCTGCTCCCGCCGGCGGTCGCGCACTATACGGCGACCGAGATTCTGCCGTCGATCAGAGCTTCGCCGGCGGATCATGGTATGAAGGTCCCCTCCCACTCATGTGAACGCGTCAAAATCGCTGCATATCCCGTGCTTCGTTCCATTCCGCTTCGCCCTGCCTCCCGACTGGCGCGCACGCGCAACAGTTTGTAACCCTTCAGCCCCGCAATCGGAGCACCCGTGAAACGATTTGCCCTGGTGCTCATCGCGTGCGCGTTGCCGCTGTGTGGGGCGCGCGCCCAGAAGGTGGGTGTCGCCCTCTCCGGCGGCGCGGCGCGGGGGCTCGCCCACATCGGCGTGTTGAAGGTGCTCGAGCAGGCGGGGGTTCCGGTGGACGTGATTGCCGGCACGAGCATGGGCAGCGTGGTCGGCGGCCTGTACGCGGTTGGTTACACGGCCCCTCAGCTCGATACGATCGTCCGGACCGAGGATTGGTACCGGCTGCTCACCGACCCGGTGGACCGGCGCGATCTGGCGGTCGATCGCAAGTTCACTGAGGACCACTACTTGCTCACGCTGCCGATCCAGCGGGGCGGGATCAAGCTCCCGAAGAGCGTCGTCGCGGGACAGCGCGTGTCCCAGCTCCTGACCCGCCTCACCTGGTCGGCGCACGCGATCCGGGATTTCCGCGCGCTGCCGATTCCGTTCGCCGCCGTCGCGACCGACCTGGAGACCAGCAGGGCGGTGGTACTCGATCACGGCTTCCTGCCCGACGCGATCCGCGCCAGCATGGCGCTCCCGAGCGTCTTCTCGCCCGTCGACCTCGGGGATACGGCGGTCATCGACGGTGGTGTGGTGCGGAACCTGCCGGCGCAGGACGCGCGCGCCCTCGGCGCCGACGTCCTGATCTGCAGCGACGTCACCGACCCGCTCGAGCCACGGGACTCGATCGTCTCGCTGGTGGACGTCCTGGTGCAATCGGTCTCGTTCCGCGTGTGGGACTCCGAGGCCGAGCAGCGCAGCAAGTGCGACGTGTTGATTCTCCCGGACGTCCGCGGCTTCTCCACGTTCGGGTTCACGCGGGCGAGCGCAGTGATCGCGCGAGGCGAAGCGGCGGCGCGCGTCGCGCTTCCCCAGATCGAGGCGGCGCTCGCGCAGCGACGCGTATCGCGGCGCGCCAGAACTCCGCGCGCGCCGCTGATCGAGCCCGAGTCGGTGCTGGTGACGGCGGTACGGTTCGACCCCGCCGGTCTCGTGCCGGCAGGGTTTCTCTCGCGCACCCTCGGAGTGCGCCCCGGCAGCTGGGTCTCCCGCGGCACGCTGGATCAACGCATGAGCCGGTTGTATGCCACCGGTCTGTTCGAAGGCGTGGGGTACCGTCTCGACCAGGGCGAGCTCACGGTGTTGCTGCGCGAGCGCTCGGGCGGCCGCTTCGGAGTGGGGCTGCGCTACGACAGCCGCTACAAGGCGTCCGTGCTGGTGTCGACCACGCTGGGCCGGATCGCGGGCGGGTTCAGCGGTCGCGCCGACGCCCGCCTGGGCCAGCAGATCCAGGTCGGCGCCGGCGTGTCGCAGCCGCTCGGCGATGGCAGGAGCGTCACGCTGGGCGCCGAGGCCGATTACGTCCGCAGCCTGTTCGATCTCTACCAGGGCGACCACCGCGTCGCGCAGGCGCGCGTGGACCTGGGTGCCATCACCGGCTCCCTCGCGCGGAGCCTGGGCACCGCGGTGGACGTGTCGATCCGGGTCAAGGCCGAGCACGCGCGTTGGGCGGAAGACGTGTCGGCGGTCGCCTCCCCGCCGATCAGCCGGACGTTCTACACGGTGGCCGGGGTGATCCAGGTCGATACCTACGATCGCGGGTTATTCCCGCGCTCCGGCATCGGGTTCCGGGCGGTGTCTGAGTGGGGCAACCGCGTGGCGGTCGCGGCGGGCGGGGCCGCGTTCTCACATCACGTGGCAGACCTGCGCGGATACCTGCCGCTGATGCGCCGGGTTTCGCTCTGGGCGGGCGCGACCGTGGGGGCATCGGGCGGCGAGCCGCCGCCGTACTATCAATTCTTCCTGGGTGGAGCCAACACCTACTACCTCTTTCCCGACCGCGACTTCTCCTTCGCCGGCCTGCACGCACAGGAGCGGCGCGGCCGGCACGTGCAGAAGGCGGAGCTCGGGGCGCAATGGGAGCTCTGGCCGGACGTCTTCGCGCGCGTCCGCTGGAACGCCGGAACCGTGCTCGACCGCTGGAGCTTCGATCCCGCCAGCTACGTGGACGGCGTGGGGGTCGAGCTGGGCGCGAAGACGTTCGCCGGCCGCTTGAGCCTCAGCGCGTCAGGCAATGCCCACACTTCGTGGCCAATTATCGAAGTAGACCTCGGGTATCCGTTCTAAGACGGGGCGCGGTCTGGACACGACCTGCGTGTCCCGGTCCACCGCCACGTGGATGCTGCCGTTCACGGATACGCGCGCGTTCAGCAGGTCGTAGGTACCCGGGACCGGCACCGCGAGACCCTGCAGCGTGACCTCGGCGGCCAGTGGGCCCTGGTCTCCCGGCTGTACCAGCTCGCGCACGCGAATCGAGCCCATGTTGCAGAACATCAATTGCGCGTCCCCGGTCGCCGCGAGCACGGCGACGCGGACGTTGGGCAGGTCGGCCCGGACCTCCTGGCCGTGTGAGACCTTCGCTTCTTCCAACCGCTCCCGGAGCTTGAACGACTGCGACTGTGCTGTGATGCGGGCTTCCATACGACACCTCCTGTTGAATGTGGTCGTACGCCCGGCGGCCGGAGGAGGTTCCGCCTAGGGGAGCGGGGAGCGGTTGCAACAGCGGGAGCGGGGAGCGGGGAGCGGTACCCTCAGATGGCGGCTCAGACCTTGGTGTGGATGCCCTTCCGCACCAGCCCAAACAGATTGCCGATGATCACATCGATGAGCCGCAGGAGTTCGTCCAGAGGCGCGACGGGCATGTACTCAACCTCACGGACGACCTCGAGGAAACACTCGACCTCCGCGGCGGAGCCGAGGGCGATCCGCAAGTGTCGCCGAAATTGCAGCGGGGTGCTGAGCGCGTATCCTTCTACGATATTGGCCTCGACCGACAGCGCCGCACGCCGGAGCTGATCGAACACCGCACGAGACCGCGGATGGTAGGCGCGATCCGTGGCTCGGAGAACTGCAATCGACAATCGATGAGCACGTTGCCAGACGACGAGCGAACGATACTTGCGCATCGACGCAATCTGTACGCTGCGAGACATTCGCGGTAACCACAATCACGCGTACCGTACCCTTCTATTGCGCCGTCCGGTACCGCTCCCCGCTCCCCGCTCCCATAATTGGGTACCGCTCCCCGCTCCCCGCTCCCGCAGTTTTGAGACCGCTCCCTGCTCCCTGCTCCCCGCTTCCTGCCTTGCACCGATGCAACCGTGTCACGCGACCGGGGTATCCCGTTAGGTTGGACACTGCACGTCCGACGTCTTATGCCGTTTCGACCGCGCCTCACCCGTCCGCCGCGGATCCTCATCGCCAGCGATCAGAACCACGCCCTCTCGGACGTCGTCAGATCGCTCGGGCGACAGGGGTACTCCGTGCTGCGCGTGTTCGCCCAAGCCTCGGTGCTCGAGCGGGCGCGCACGGCGCGCCCCGATGTCGTCGTGCTCGACGCGGCGCTCGGGGTGGAGCACGCCCTCGATCTGAGCCGCACGCTGCGCGCCGACCCGTCGATCGGCTCGGGCACACCGATCCTGCTGCTCGTGCCCACCCGGCCCCGCCGCGAGGACCATCTCACCGCACTGCGCGCGGGTGTGTGGGAGCTGGTGCGGCAGCCGCTGGACGTCGCCGGGCTGCTCGACAAGCTGGACCGCTACGTGCTCGTCAAAGTCGAGCGAGACGGTGTGTCGCGTCGGGACCTGGTGGACGACGTGACCGGTCTGTACTCCACGCACGGTCTGGCGCGCCGCGCCGGCGAGCTGATCCTGCAAGCCGCGCGGCACAATACGTCGGTTGCCTGCGTAGCGGTCGCTCCCGACCGCAACGGCCGGGACGGAGGGGGCGATGGCGTCGAGGCGCTGCGCGGTGTCGCGCGGCTGCTCGAGGCGAGCGGGCGGCGCTCCGATGCGATCGGCCGGATCGGACCCGCCGAGTTCGCGGTGGTGGCGGCGGGCGTGAACCGCGGCGGCGCGCGTCAGCTCGCCAAGCGGCTGCGGGACTCGGTCGGAATCGAGCTGCGCGCCGGGTACGACGCCGTCGGCAGCCGCAGGGCCGGTGCGCTCGAGGCGCGCAGTCTCCTGGCGCGCGCCGCGCGGGCGCTCGAGATGGCGAAGCTCGAGGGGAAGTGGGTGCGCGAGGCTAAAGACGGGTAGACCAACCCCGGTGCCGTGCCCCGGGGTTTACGAAGACTCACCTGTAGTGTTATGCCCGGCCGGCGTTCGTGGCGGTTGGTTGTGGTGAGCCCCGGGCCGCCGGCCCGGGGTCAGCCGAGCCCGAGGAGGCTCCTAGGAGCGGCTAACTCCGGGGCGGTGCCCCGGGGTTTACGTACTCAGCACGCAGTGGGCGGCCCCGCGCTGCGAAGCCGTCCTAGCTTCCCTCATGCTACCACCACGTGAACCGTCTTCGTGGCCGAGCCGCGCGCGCCGTGCGCATCTACCACGGTCACGGTGAGTTGGTAGTCGTGTGCCAAGAGCGTAACGGGATACGAGTGCGAGCCGCCGATCGACCCCTCGCTCGACGACGTGCTCGTGGATGACGTGCCGTCACCCCAGTCGATCGTCACCGTCCACGGTCCATCGTGGTTTGGATCGCTGAATGAGGCTCCGCTCAGCGAGAACAGCGCGCCGACCAACACCGTTTGGTCGCTTCCCGCGGACACGACCGGCGGCTGGTTGGGGGGCGGCGGCGCGACCGTGACCGTGTGCGACACATTACCCGTGGCGCCCTGGTTGTCGGTCACGGTGAGCGTCACCGTGAACGTGCCCCCGGCCGTGTACGTGTGGGACGGGTTTTGGGTCGTCGCCGTCCCGCCGTCCCCGAACGTCCATGCGTAGCTCGCGATCGTGCCATCCGGATCACTGCTCGTGCTCGTGAAGGAGCAGCTGAGCTGGGTGCAGCTCGAGTTGAATGCGGCGACCGGCGGCTGGTTCGGGAGCGCCGTGACGTTGAACGCACTACTCGTCGCGGCCGTGAGTCCCGACGCCGTCGCGCGCAGCGTGTAGCCGTTGCCCGCCTTGTCGACGCTCAGGTTCGGGAACGTGGCGACGCCGTTGACCGCGTTCACCGGCGCGCCGCCCGACAGCGTCCCCCCGGCAGCGTTCGTGCCGAACGCGAGAGTGATCACGCCGGTGAAGGTTTGCACGACGTGCTCGGAGGCATCGAGCGCCGCGACCTGCACCGGCGGCGTGATTGCCGCGCCGGCTTGGGTGGGCTGTGGCTGCTGAGTGAATCCCAGGTGCGTAGGCGGCGGGGGCGGCGGCGGCGGACCCGGCGTGATGTCGAACGCCACGCTCGTGTCCACGGGAGCCGCGCTGCCGAACGCGGCCGTGAGGGTGTAACCGAACCCGACCGAATCGATACGCACATTGGCGAAGGTGGCCACGCCGGCGACGGCCGACGCCACGCCTCCCGCGAGCCCGGCCTTCTTGGAGAAGCTCCCGTCGGTGCCGATCCCTAGCCGGATCGACCCGGCGAAGTTCGTGGCCTTGTTCCCGAGCGAGTCGTATGCGGTGACTTGAAGGGGCGGCTTGATCGCGCTGTCCTGCATCGCGCTGCTCGGCTGCACGGTGAACAGGAGCTGAGTGGCGGGCGCGGGCATGACGCTGAACGCCGCGCTGGTGTCGGGATGCAGGTTCGGGGCGGCTGCGGTGAGCGTGTAGCCGCTGGCGGCTTTATCGAGGCGCAGTTCCGCGAACGTCGCGACACCGTTCACGGACCGGACCTGCTTCGTTCCCCGCAGCGTGTCGCCGCTGGGGTTGGTGCCGAGCGACAGGGTGACCAGGGTGTCGCGCAGCGTGACCCGGCCCGCCGAGTCCTGGACCGTGACCTGCACCGGCGGACTGATCGGTTCGCCGGCCCGTGTGTTGCCGAGCGAGGCGGAGAAGGCCACCCGGGCCGGCGCGGCCTCGGACGGCGGCCCGTTGCCCCCGCCACCGTTCAACAGCTTGTCGATGTGGCAGCTGACGACCAGTGCCGCCAGGGCCACGGGATAGAGGATCCTCATCGCCGCGGCCCGACGCTGCAAGGGCCGCACCGGCTCCCCAGCTTAGAACGGCCCGCTGCTGAGATTACGTGACCTGAAGCGCGATGACACACCTGCCGAGGTGAAGCAACAGGTGTGTTCCCGCTACAACAAACTCCGATAAACGTCGGCGGTTTGTTCTGCGGTTCGTTGCCAGGTGAAGGTCCGCGCTAGCGCGCGGCCATGCTCGACGAGCTCTTCGCGTCGCAGGGGATCATCCGACAGACTCTCGAGGGCCGCCACGTAGGCAGCTGGGTCCCGGCCTTCGACCACGACCACCGCGTCACCGCCCACTTCCTTCAGGCCCCCCGCGCCGGACGTGACCACGGGCAGCCCGGACGCGAATGCCTCGATCACGGGGTAGCCGAAGCCTTCGTACAAGGAAGGGAAGAGCAGCACGTCCGCCGCGCGGTAGGCACGCCGCAACGTGCTCTCGTCCACCAGTGGGACGGTCCGGACGAAGCGGCGCAGGCCCAGCCGCTCGATCAGCTGCTGCTGATCGTTGGAGAACCGTCCGCCCACCTGCAGCAGGTACGCGTCCGCCTCGGCGCGCAACCGCGCCACCGTGTGGATGACCAGCGGTACGTTCTTGCGCTCCACGGTGCTTCCGACGTGCAGTACCACGAACGCGTCGTCGGGGATGCGCCAGTCCGCCCGGCCCCGGGCGCGCGCGTTCGGCGCCTCCGAGAAAAACGCGCGGTCCACCCCGAACGGCACGACGCTGATGCGTCGCTCGTCGCCCAGCCACGTCGCGAGCTCACGCTTCAGCCACTCGGTGCCCACGATGTACGACCGCGCCAGCCGCAGCGCCTTCAGGGTGCCGCGCAGGAATCGATTCCGTACGCCTTCGCGCCAGCCGTCGGTGGGCGAGCGCAGGATGATGACAGGCATCAGGTCGTGCACGGTGACGATCGCCGGGCGGCGCTGCACGCGCGTCACCATGTGCGCATAGCTGTGGTCGAGGATGTGCACCAGCTGCGCGCGCTTCGCCTCCCGGCGCAGCCACCAGGGATACAGCACGTAGCGGGCGACGTAGCGTTGCGGTTCGTGCAACGGACCCGGCAGCACCAGCTTCGTCGGATCCACATCCTGGGCCCACCACCGCGGATAGCCGCCTGAGGTGCGCCCGTTCCCGCGGTCGCGCGTCAGGTCCCCGATCGACGCCGCCAGCCGCACCTCGAACCCCGGATCGGTGCTCTCCAGCCAGTCGTGCAGCCGGTGGGCGTACCGATCCATCGAGGGCCAGCGCTCGAGGGGGAGATCGGGGACGAGGAGGACTCTAGTCATGGAAGGCGTTGCACGTTGCACGTCGCACGTTGCACGAACTCGAGGCACGCCGCGCGCGACGTGGAACGTGGAACGTGAAACGTGCAACGCAGTTCATGCCAGGAGCTCCTTCCAAAACGTCAATGTTCGCTCGGCCACGGCGTCGTCGGAGAAGTATTGCATCGCCCTCGCCCGTCCCGCCTGCGCGAGGGGGCGGCGTTGATCGGCGGCGGCGAGACGGCGCAGCGCCGCCGAGAGCGCCAGCGGGTCGTCCCCCGGCACTACAACCCCCGCATCGCCGATCACCTCCGGAGTCGCGCCGCCGCTCGTGCCCACCACCGTTACCTCGTGCGCCATCGCCTCCGCCACCACGTGCGCCGCCGGTTCGGCCCACGTCGGCAGCCCGCGCGCCGGCAGCACCAGCACGTCCAACTCGGGCCAGAGCTTCGGCACCTCCTCGGGCGGCAGGGCGCCCATCCAGCGGACACGCGCCGCGAGTCGCAGGTCGGAGGCCAACCGTTCGAGCCGTTCCCGGTCGGGGCCGTCGCCCACCACCGTGAGGTGCCAGCGCTGCGCGCGGTTCTCGGCCAGTGCCTGCAACAAAGTATCGATTCCCTTCTCCGGGACCAAACGGCCGACGCACCCGATCGCCAGGCCCTCGTGATGCGCGTGCTCGGGCTCGGTCGGCACGTGGACGCCGAGCTGCGGGATCACGCCGACTCGGAGGCCCGGCACGACCTCGCGCACGAGCGCGGCCGCGCCCTCGCTCCCGGCGATCGCTCCGCGCAGCCGGCGCAACGTGCGGTTGCGGCGCCAGCCGGCGAGCCAGGGCAGGGGGAGCCCCACGTTCTGATGCGTGAACAGCACCGTGGGGAGCGAGAGCTGACGTGCCGCCCGCACCACCTGGCGCGCCGCCGGCGCCGTGGGCTCTTCTTCCACCTGGACCAGGTCGGGCCGTTTGTCGCGCAGCAGCGCGTGCAGCGCCCGGCCGCGGAACGTGAGGGTGGCGGCGTCGCCGTGGTGGCGCGAAGGAAGGGGGAACACCTCGACGCCGTTCTGGCGCTCCCATGCGATTTCGAGCGTGCGACCCAGCACCAGGTCGCGCCACCGCTGCGGCACGCCGACCGTGACCTCGAGGCCGCGGGCGGCGAGCGCGCGGAGCTTCCCCCGGTTGGACGGCGGGATGTACGTGTGGGAAATGATGAGGACGCGGTGCATCGCGCTAGTTCCCCACTATATTTGTTCCCCTTGCGGGCCCTTAGCTCAGGTGGTTAGAGCAGCGGACTCATAATCCGTAGGTCCCAGGTTCAAATCCTGGAGGGCCCATCCCTCGGTCATCGGTGTCGAGTGCATAACCTAGCGAGATTCGGGTATCTGCTCTACCAGCTCACGCTGCGGGACTTGAAGGCCCGCTACAAGCAGACCTTCCTCGGCGTGCTGTGGGTGTTCGGGCGCCCCCTCATCGAGCTCGGCGTCTACGTCCTGGTCTTTGGCGCCTTCCTGCGGGCCCCGACCAACGGCATCCCGTACCCGCTGTTTGCCTTCACCGGCGTGGTGCTGTGGAGCTACGTCGCGGGCGGCCTGTCGCGCGGTACGCGCAGCATCAGCTCCCACGCGGGCCTCGTCGCGCACACGCCGTTTCCCAAGCTCACCCTGCCGCTCGCCACCCAGGGCGGGGCCCTGTTCGATATGCTCCTCGCCGGGGCGCTCTTCGCGGGCTACATCGCGTACCACGAGCGGGCCCTGTCCCTGGCCGTGCTGTGGCTCGTCCCGGTGGGACTCATCCTCGTCGCCATCGTCACCGGCCTGACGCTGATCACCAGTACACTGAACACCTTTTATTACGATTTCGGTTATCTCGTGGACGTCGTGGTGCGGGTCTGGCTCCTGCTCACTCCGGTCGCATACTCCTCCGCCGTCGTCCCGGAGCGCTACCGCACGCTGTACGCCCTGAACCCGCTGGTGGGCTTGTTCGACGCGGCGCGCGGGGCGCTGCTCCAGAGTCGTTCACCCGACCCTGCCACGCTGATCTATCCGCTCGCGGTCGGCCTGGGACTCGTGGCCGTGGGCGGGTTGCTGTTCCGCTACGCCGAGCCGTTCTTCGCTGAGTCGGTATAGGGCATGGCCGGCGCGGTGGCGGTGGAGGGCGTCTGGAAGCGCTTCCGGTTGCGGGTGCGTACGCTGGCGGATCTCGCCGGCGACCTGCTGCCATCGCGCCGGCGGGCGATGCATCCGCTGCGCCAGGCGTTCTGGGCGCTTGCCGACGTCTCGTTTCGGGTCGAGCCCGGGGCGACGCTCGGGGTGATCGGGGCCAACGGGTCAGGGAAGTCGACGATGCTCAAGCTCATCGCCGGCATGATGCAGCCGACCCGCGGTCGCGTCACGGTGCGTGGCCGGCTGGCGTTGCTCGCGTACCTCGGCGCCGGTTTCCACGGCGAGCTCACGGGACGGGAAAACGTGTTCCTCCAGGGGGCCATCCTGGGGCTGTCCGCACGACAGCTCAAGGCGAAGCTGGACGCTATCCTCGCCTTCGCCGAGCTGGAGCAATTCGCTGATGTCCCCGTGAAGGTCTACTCGTCCGGAATGGCCCTGCGGCTCGGATTCGCCGTCGCCGTGCACGCGGAGCCCGACATCCTCCTGATCGACGAAGCGTTTGCGGTGGGGGACCAGCGGTTCCGCGAGCGTTGCCTCGAGCGAATCCGCGGCTTCAAAGCCGCGGGCGTGACCATGGTGCTCGTATCGCACGAGCGCGACCTGGTCGAGCGTCTCTCGGATCACACGGTGCTGCTCGAGCACGGGCGCGTGGCGGCTCGGGGCACGGCCGCAGAGGCGTTCGGCGCCTACGAGCGGCTGGTTCGGGGCGACGGCGCCTGAGCGCGACCCGCCGCCTCGCGTCGGCGCTTCGCCTCAGACGCCCCCACGTCGGGGAACCGTGCGATGACCGTGTAACGGCCGGCGATCGCGGGGTCGGCCTCGAGGTACGGCGCGCCGTCGCGCTCCAGCCACGCGTGCGCGCTGAGTCGCCCCGTCGTATCCACGTCGCGGCGCACGCCGATCACGAGCCCCACAGGGCGACCGGCGCGCCGCAGCAAGCCGTACAGCACCGCCGTGCGGCGGAGACAAGTGTGGCGCCACGGACCGTGCAGCGCGCTCAACAAGCGATCCACCCACCGCCCCAACGCGGCATCGTCCAGCTCGACTGCCGTAGCGGGCATCCCCCCGCCGTTTCCCAGCCAGCGAGCGAGTTGCGCGAACGAACGCACCGCCACCAGCGGCGCGACGACGACCACGGCCACGGCCGCACGGACACGCCAGGCGAGCGGCAGCGTGGACTTCACGCGTGGCCCTCGATCCGGAGCAGCTCTGCGGCGAGACAGCGGTCGATGAATTCGCGCACACTCTCCTGGGCGCCCGCCGCAGTGACGTCGTAGCGCCCGACCAACGCGGCGACCAGGTCGTCGAAGGTCTGCGGTGATGCCAGAGCCTCAAGCAGCGTGAGGCCAGAGTCGTTGACGGTGAAGTAACGGCGCGTGCCGAGATGCAGCACGACACCCTCTTCCTCCACCGGAGCGAGGCGCAGTTCGGGGTGACGCTGGTAGCGTGTGTTCATGCTACCAGTTCTGCGAGTCGACCCGGGTTGGCGAACAGGTCGCGCCCGAGCGTCACCCGGTAGGCCCGCGCCTGGCGCGCCAGCGCACCCAGCAGGTCCAGGTGCGGTTGCGCCAGCTCTGGCTCGAGCACCACCCAGGCCGACCACCGCACCAGCCCGGCCAGGGCCTCCCGTTGCCCCAGTGACGTCGCCGTCGTGTGGCCGTCGCCGATCGACGGAAACAAGATGACATCGGGCTCGATGCGCGGTGCCCAAACGCCGCCCAAGTCCTCGGGCCAGAACGCGAACTTCTCGCGCTCAGCGAGGGGAATGCCGTCGATACGCTGCAGCAGCCGCCGACCGCCATCGCGTAGCGCGATGGGGGCCCGACACGCGGCAGCAGCCACGCGCGTGGCGCCCGATATGAGGAAGGCGAGATCGTCGGTACCCACCGCCCAGCCGCGCGTGGCCAGCAGGGCTGCCGTGGTGGACTTGCCTGCCGCCGCGTTGCCGGCAAGCAGCCAGCCGCGGCCGTCCTCGGGATCGATCGCCGTCGCGGCGTGCACGTGGTGCCACCCGGCGCGCCGTAGCAAGAAGATGAGCACGGTTGTGAGGAACGTGCCGGCGCAGCACGCCAGCTGCTTCGCCGCCGCGCTGGAGAGCGTTACGCGCGCGACCGACGCACCCGGTGCGATTTCGGCCACGGCGGGAGCGACTTCCCACCAGAGCCGCACGCCACCCTCCGGTGGGCCCGCGCGCACCACGACCCCTGGCTGCCGGAACGCTAGCCGCGCGTCACTCGACGCAGACGCAGGATTGCCCACCCGCACGTCGAGCGTGAGGTCGCCGGGCGGCTCGAGTCCCGTGGCGTCGAGCCAGGCCGCGAGCGCCGGGCGAACCTCGGCGTCATCGCAGGCAAGTTTGATCGTGGACGTCATGTGCCGAATGTCGCGCGACAAAACGGAAACGCGCCAACACCGCTCTCACGCGGCCTGGCGCGTCTGCGTCGAGCACGAGCCTTGGGAACTTGGTTCTAACGGCCGCCCTTGCCACCCTTGTGGCCGTCGTCGTGGCCCTTACTGCCTTCGCCACCACCATGACCGTGACCTTGACCGTGGTGGTCGTGGCCGTGGCCGCCGGTGTAACCGTGCCCACCGCCCCCCGAAATGAGCGTGACCGCGACAAGCGACGCTTCCTCGGTGAGCCGGGGGGGCGAGAACGCGTGTCGTTGAGCCGTGAGAGAATGAGCCATGGCAGACCGTTCCTGTCGAGAGTGGACGCGTGGGATCCCGCTGGTCGCACACCGCAAGTTCGGCGCCGGGAGACCGGCTGTTGCGGGGCCGCCATCGTACCAGATCGCAACCGTTTCCGTGTGGCAGCGGAAGCGAGGCAGGCGGCAGTGTGGCCGGATTGCCACAAAATAGTGGCTGCTAAACCCGTTGCGGCCTTCCTCACGGTCGATTACCCTACACGCCCGAGGGTGGCTAGCTCAGCTGGTTAGAGCGCCGGTCTCACATACCGGAGGTCACAGGTTCGAGTCCTGTGCCGCCCATATCTTCCGGGCCCCGGCAGGCCTGCAGGGTCCCCCCCACACCCCCCGGTATAACCTTTGCTCTACGTGTAGGGTTCGCGCCACTAAGGCGATGTCGTGGGCCCTGCTACGACCATTGGACGTGTTCGGAAAGCGCTCACTCCCGGTCGCCGGGGGAGGGGCGTCGTAGCGTGCCTCTCCGTGATGCTGTTGGTCACGTGCCAAGTCGACAAGCTCACCAACACCCCACCGCCGCTTGCCACCCTCTCTCTAACGCCGGACCAGGTCAGGGACTCAGCTGCGGTGGGGAGCGTGGGCGTCAACCACGACAGTCTCGCCGTGGTGAATACCGGACCCGGCACCCTGTCCTGGAGCGCGCGGCTGGCGATGGGCGAGCCATGGCTCGCTTTCGACGGTCCGACAGGTGGCACGGCCCCCGCGAAGCTGCGCCTGGCGTTCAATCCCGCTGGTCTGCCCACCGGGATTTACCGCGACACCGTCGTGGTGGCAGCCGAGAACGCCGCGGGCAGCCCCGGCCGCGTGCCGGTCGAGTTCGTGGTGCATCCCTGCCGGGCCGTACCGATCATACCCAACGCGCAGCTCACCGACTCGATCACCACGTGGGACTGCGCGGCGCCCCATCGGCCCACGGGCTTCGCGCGCGTGTACGCCTTTTCGGCGCAGGCCAACGACTCGATCTCCGTCGTGATGTCGTCGACGCCGTTGAATGCCTACCTCGTCCTCGACAGCTCGGTCACCCCCACCGCGCCGCCGCTGGCGTTCAACGATAGCTGCAGCGGGGGCGGTCGGGACGCCTGCTTGCGGTATCAGCTGCTGCGGACGACGGGCACCTACCTGATCGAGGCGACGTCGGCGGCGAGTGGCGAGACGGGCCGCTTCACGCTCAGCGTGACGCGGCCGCGTGCCCCTACCGGCCCGACGGTGCTCGCGCAGCTGCGCACCGATTCGCTCACCACCGTGCCGCCCGGCGGATCCACCGATCAGGCGACGATCGTGCTCCGCGGCGTCCTGGCCGACCCCGACGCCGGAGACTCGCTACGGCTCGATGTGGAGGTGCGGCCGGTGGGGACGGCGTTCACACAGACGCCCACCCAAACGGGAAGTCCGGTGGCGAACGGTCAGGTGGGGTTCGTCGCCGTCCCTGGGCTCGCCAACAACACCGGGTACCACTGGCAGGCGCGCACGACGGATCAGACCGGTCGCTCGAGCGGCTGGACGACGTTCGGCGGGAACGCGGAGACCGCGCCCGACTTCAGCACCTCGATCGAGGTGCCGCCTGTCGCGCCGACCGCCCTGGGCCAGTACCAGGGCGATAACACCACCCCGATCCCGGCTGGCGGCACGGCGACCGGGCGCTCCGTGATCTTCAAGGCGGGCGTCACGGATCCCAACCCCGGCGACCAGCTGCATCTCGAAGTCGAGGTGCAAACGATCGGCGTCGCGTTCACCGGCACCGCCAACGGTTTCTCCGGGGCGGCGGTGCCCAACGGGGGTGTGGCGACCGCCACGGCCGTCGGACTCTCGGACAGTACGTCCTATCACTGGCAAGCACGGGCCGTGGATCAGACGGGGCGAGGGGGTCCGTGGGTCTCGTTCGGCGACAACACCAGTGCCGACTTCCGTGTCGCGGTCGCCGTGACCCAGCTCGCGTTCACGATCCAGCCGTCCAACACCGGCGCCGGCTCGGTGATCAGCCCGGCGGTGCAGGTCACGGCGCAGGACGCGATCGGCAATACGGTGACGAGCTTCAACGGGGCCGTGACGATCGCCATCGGTGTGAACCCTGTGGGCGGAACCCTCGGCGGCACGAAGAGCATCGTCGCGAGCCACGGCGTTGCGGTGTTCTCCAACCTGACCATCGAGCGGGCCGGCGCGGGCTACACGCTGCAGGCGAGTGCGACCACCGGCACCGGCGGCACCTTGTCCGGTTCCAGCGCCACCTTCGCGATTACGCCTGGGGCGGCCACTCACCTCGTGTTCAGCGTGCAGCCCGTGACGACGGCGGCCGGGGCGGCGATCACGCCCGCCGTCCAGGTGACCGCCCGCGATGCGCTCGAGAACACCGCCACGGGGTTCGCCGGTAACGTGACGGTCACGCTCGCGGCGAATCCGACGGGCGGGACGTTGTCCGGCACCACCGTCGTCGCCGCGTCGGCCGGGATCGCGACGTTCTCCGGGCTGGCCATCAACAAGGCCGGCACGGCCTACACCCTGTCGGCGACCGCGGCAGGCCAGACGGGGGCGACGAGTACCGCGTTCGATAT
>Ga0070695_100000476_pt1 | contig 20826 bp, 11 predicted proteins | sample KBSK1252metaG_FD_65471 | JGI IMG/M metagenome (GOLD analysis project Ga0070695, IMG submission 65471) | Corn, switchgrass and miscanthus rhizosphere microbial communities from Kellogg Biological Station, Michigan, USA - KBS K1-25-2 metaG | ecosystem: Host-associated > Plants > Roots >...
GGATTCGGCGCCCCGACACATAAGCGTGAGGGGAGCCTCGGCCGCCGCTGCCCTTCGAACATCGCATGAATGGTGCCACCGACCATGTCGGCCGTAACTTATGCAACTATGTGGTTTACGTCGCAATTAAGTCCAGGAATGGTGTCCCGATCGGGGCGATCGTCCGGAGCCATGGACGGCGTCACCCAGGGATCCCGCCCCGTTTTGGGGTCGCTTCGGGCGCCCGTTCCAGCACCACTTCTCGCACGTGCGCGCCGGCCCTCTCCATCGTCCAAAGCGAGATCGTGACGTGGATCGGGCCACCGGCCGTTCGGAAAGTCGATCCCGCTTCGCCGGGGTTGAGGGCGTCACCCGTGTCCGTGTTGACGACGCCCGGCGTAACCGCCCCACCCGAACCGTCGATCCGCACGGTCCAGACGCCCGGCGGCACGAGAAGCCCGGATAGGGCCGCGGGCGCTAGGGGAAACACCTCGACCCCCAGCCGATCCTGGGAATCGAGGCGGGCCCTGCTCTCTTCGTTGTCGGAGAAGAGATATCCGGGGATTTGAATTCGGCGCTCCGAACGTTGGACACCGATCCGGCCGCCCTCCGTCCTCATCCAGATGATCGAGACGACGCGTCTCGGCGGTGCGCTCTCGATCGTCACGGGTCGGAACGTGGAGACGAACTCACCGCGCGGATCCGTCGTCATCTCAAGGCCGCTGCGCATGGTCGCCTCCCTTCCGCCGGTGGGAAGATTGAACAAGACGAGATCGGGCTTTCGCGACAGGACGTAGGCGCCGTCGCCCAGCTCGTGGCCGAGAGGGCCCATTCCGAAGTCCTTGGGACGATGGTGCGCCAGGTAGTGATCGTTGATTCCAAGCATGTCGACCGAAGGAAGTTTGGAGAAGTACGGCAGACAACCCGCCGGGTCGACCGCGAGAAGGGGGCGCTTGGAGCCGAACGCCTTCGCGAGGAGCCCGCCGACGACCTCCCCGTCCCACTCCCAACGTTCCTGGCGAGCGCGCACGTTCATGGGATCGACGACTTGCAAGACGAACAGCGCCGATAGGCAAAGAGCCGTCGCCCCTACGGTCGGCTGAAGCGATCTATTCGACGGGATTCGCCTCGCGAGAAAGACGGTCGCCAGGTAGGCGAAAAGGATCACGGCCGGGACGAGATGCCGGCGTCCCGGAAAGATGTCGCCGCCCACCAGGATCAAATAACCCAGCCAGACGGCCAGCACCACGCCGAGAAACCGTGCGCGGCCCCGCAGTGGTTCCGCATCGGCGGCACGGAATGCGAGAACCGCGGGGACGACCAGGCTCGCGAGGTAGATCACCCCCACGACGTATTGGGCGCCCGTCCATGCGCGCACGAACGAAAAGCCGACCTTGGCGAACGCCGAGTTGGGCAGCCACTCGTGGTAGGTCACCTGTCGGAAGGCCAACTGCCCCAGGAAGAACAGGGCCGGGACCGCGACGTAAAGGGCGGCGATCCGCAGGCGCTCGCGATTGAGGCCGCGCGCCGCGAGCAATCCAAGACAAGCGGCGAAGGTGAAGAGGGCGCCGTCGGCCCGCGTCAGGACGATGAGCCCCAGGAACAACCCCGGGAGGAGAATCGTGACGGTTCGTGGTCGGACTTCCTCGAGAAGGGGAAACGAAAGAGCGACGGCCCATGCGAGTAGCCCCGCGAGCAGGGGCTGTTCGAGACCGCCGAAGGTCCATACGACGATGGGGCCAGCCACCGCCACCGCAAGGCCGCCCGCGAATCCCGGGAACGCCTCGCGAAAGGTGCTCGCGCGGTACGTCCAGATGATCGCGGCGATCGCGGCCGTCGTGCCGAGGAGGCCGAGCACGCGTGCTGCCCACACGAGGTCGAGCCCCAACTTCCCGAGCAACGCGCAGCCCAGGATCCAGAGGAGGTTCGTGTAGCCTTCCACGGCTTCGCCGTCATTCCAGGTCAGGCCGTGTCCCTGTAGCAGCCGCTCTGCGTAGCGCAACGAAATGAACGCGTCGTCGGCCATGAACTGTCGGTAGACCCATGTGCCTATGGCCAGGGCGGCCGTCGCGCACGTGAACGCGATCGCCGAGAGCAGCAGAGAGCCTCCCCCCATTCCCGAAAGTTCAAGTTTCGATTCTGCTTGCATGTGCGGGAGTAAACCCGCTCCCGGTGCTCCGTGTCGAGGGAATCCGTCCCGGCTCAGAGGTCCGGCATGACAACGCGCACGGATTGGGTGTCGTGAATATCGAGCTTGCTCCGGGGAATCCTCTTTTCATAGCCCAGGAGGGAAAAGACGAAGGGGTCGGACTGGTCCTGATCGACGATCAGGATGTCCGTGTCCACCATGCAGAATCGGCCGAACTGCGCGGTGCCGCCCTTGAGATAGACGTAGTTCCTGGCGGAGGACTCCGGCGCCGGAATGGGGCTTCCCGCGAACCCGAGGTGAATCCCCTTCTCATCCAGGGTCACGGTGGACATCTTGCCCTCGACCCGAGGAGGCGGGAACAGGCCGAACGGCTTCACCATCATCCGATTTCCGTCCACCATCAGGCTCTCGTTGGGCGGCATGGAGATCAGGTGCTGGAGTTGAAACGGCTCCAATTTGATGAGCTTGGTCACCGGGACGATGCCGAAGACCCGAAGGTGGTCCACATCGATCGTCAGGGTGTTGGTCGTCTGGTCCACGTTCAAGTGCGCGTTCATTCGAAACGGAATCCAAAGGCCCACGTTCACGCTGCCGGACACCCGTAGCACGTACGCCCCATCGTCCTGCTCCAATTTCACCTTGAGGCTGCGCAATTTGGAGTGGGGGTAATTGAAGACGCTCTCGTTGAACATGCCCTCCAGCACATCGGGGCGAATGAAGACGACGGATTGCTGCAACGTCAGGTGGAAGGAATCGAGATCGTCGAAGTCGACGACCCTCCCGCGAACGGGCACCGCGCGCACGGCCATGTTGCCGGTGTCGATGTAGACCTTGTCGGACCACTTGAACTGGACGTTCTGCAGCCGAATGGGCACGCCCGCCGTGCCGGAGACCTGCGTCGTGTCGTCCTCGAGGAACGTGGTCAGCAGTTTGGAGGAATAGGCTTCCGTCGCGCGGATCGCCGTCCGCTGCTCGTAGAGAAGAAAACTCTCGAAGGCGATGACGAGAAACAGAAGGCCGACGAGGACGAGCAACAGACGGTTGCGGTGCCGCGCGAACCATTCCAGACCCAACCTTGACATGCCCCCCCGCTTTGCAGGTTTTGTGCCTTTTACAAAGGATCCCGGCGTTGAGCGGCGGTTCGCCATCTAGGCGGCTTTCGGGACGACGTTCGCCACATCGCCGTCCGTATTGGTACTCACTGATACAGGCAAGTCCCGTTTGGGACGCCGGATAGGCCTGCCCTAGGTTCGGCCGCCGATTCGGATAAAGCTTTGTCGGTGCCCCCGGTATCGGGCAAGCGGAGTGGAACGGGCCAATTTGGCACCGTTCATGCGATGGTGCCCGCGTGGCCCGATCGGACCACGGGCTTCGGGTTCACATACATGCTGTTGCATCCATGAGGAGGTGTCATGAAATCGTTGCTCCGAATTCCGCTCCTTGCGACACTCTTGCTCCTACCCCTTACGGCGGCACACGCGGCGCTTCCCAACGTAGCCCCCATTTCCAACATTTCGATGAACGCGAGCTCGGTCGCGACGGTGAACGTCGTCGCGGTCGACGCCGACGGCGACGCGATCACCCTCACCCCGACGCTCCCCGCGTTCGCGACGCTGAACGCGCCCACGACGGGCAACGGGTCGGTCGTGACGACGATCTCCCTGGCTCCGACCGCTACCGATGTCGGCACCTTCGACGGTAAGGTGAAGGCAACCGCGGGCGGTGAAGCGGACAGCTCGACATTCCAGATCATCGTTGCCGCGGCGGGATCGAATCAGGCGCCGCTGGTGACAGCCCCGGCGGTGCAGTCCACTTCGGAAGGCACGAATCTGACGTTCACCGTCACGGCGGTCGACGCGGACGCGGATGCCATCGCTTCCCTTGACCCAACAGGCGTTCCGGCCGGTGCCACGTTCACGAAGAACGGCACGAACACGTCAGGCACTTTCTCCTGGACGCCGACCTTTACCCAATCCGGCGACTACGACGTCGTCTTCACCGCAATGAGCGGGGTGTTGACGGGTGCGGCCACCACGCACATCCACGTGGAGAACGTCGTGCAGTTGTCGATCGCCAGCATCTCCGATGTGACTCTCGCGGAAGCAACCACCCTCACCGTGAACGTCAATGTGACCGGCCCGACAACCGGGACCATCGCCCTGACCTCCTCGCTGCCCTCGTTCGCAACACTGAACGCGCCGGTATCCAGCTCGGGCACGGGGACCTTGGCGACGACCATCACGATTTCACCGGCAACGGGCCAGACGGGCACCTTCCAGGCGTCCGTTACGGCGACGGCGGGCAGCCAGACCGATACCGAGGAATTCACGATCACGGTCACGCCGGTCGGTGGAGGAGGGATGCAGGCGAAGGCCACCCTCCTGGGCAACTACAACACCCATCGGAAATTCATATGCTTCCGAGTCGAGCCGGTGAACTCGTCCTTCGACATGAGAAACGTCACGCTGTCCAGCGTCACTCTCCACTGGGGCGGCCAGTCGATCACCGCGATCGCGGGGAAGACCCACGTGAGTTGCGAGGACGACGAGGACGACGGGGACTGTGATGAGTGCGACGGCGACGGCGATGACGATGATGGCGAGTGGCACGACGGGGCATGCGACACCCTGGACTGCGACGATGCATCGCTTCACGCCTGCTTCGCGATCGCCGATGTGCAGGGCCTCTTCGGCGACGCCCCGCTCCCGACCAGTTTTGCGGACGCGACCGTGAACGGCAGCCTGTCCACTGGCGAAACGTTTGCGGCGACTGTCGGCGCGAAATTCGCCGGGAATTACGGCGATCACGGTAAGAGCGGGCTCCACTCCAAGGTCCGCCCCAATCCGGTCAATCCGTCTGCCGTGGTCACCTTCAGCCTGTCCCAGCCGGGCAGGGTCCGGATCCTGATCTACGACTTGCAGGGCCGGCTCGTGAAGACGCTCCTCGACGAAAATCGCACCGTCGGTGATCAGGCCGTGATGTGGAACGGTTCGAGCTCCCGCAGCAGCACGGTCCCGTCGGGGGTCTACTTCGTCCACATCCAGGCGCCGCAGGGCAAGGAGGTCCAGCGGGTCACAGTGCTGAAGTAATCAGGGCTTCGTTTCTAGAGCTGAATCCAATATCGTGGACTCTCGGGTTCGCGGTGAGACGACGGGCCCCGGTGGCGCAAGCCGCCGGGGCCGACGTCCGTGCGGCCTCGCGTGTGGTCGATGAAAGGCGGCAGTTCTGATGGGCACCATCTGGGTTTTCGGGAAGTGGCTCGATCCGAGCCTTCGGGCGCCCGACACGGATCCTAGCCCGCTTCGCGCGGAGCTTCTGAGCGTCGAGCATCTGGAAGAACGGGCCCGCGTGCTCGCCGCAAGCTACACCGTCGCGCGTAACCCTCGCCGGCGCCCGCGCCGCTTCCTTCCGCGACTTCATGAAAACGCCAAGGTCCTTCGTGACGCGTACCGCGAGCTGGCGAGCGATGTGCGGAAGGGGGAGCCGGTCGCCCCTGCCGCCGAATGGCTCCTCGACAACTTCCACCTCGTCGAAGTCGAAGCCGCCGAGGCTCGAAAGAACCTACCGCCTCGCTACTATCTCGAGTTGCCGAAACTCGCCTCGCGCGAGCTTGCAGGAACCGCCCGGGTTCACGCCCTCGCGCTCGAGTTCATACGCCATAGCGACGCGCGCTTCGATCTGAAGCGGCTGACCCATTTCATCGGCGCCTTCCAATCGGTGGCTCCGCTCACCCTCGGGGAGCTTTGGGCGTGGCCGAGCATGCTCAAGATCTGCCTGATCGAGAACATCCGAAGGCTCGCCGACGAGATCATGGAGAGCCGCAAGGGCGAAGCGGAGGCCGACGCATACTTCGCCCACTTCGAAACGATCTCTGCCGCGGACTCTCTCCCGCCCTTGCCCGAAACGCTCTCGAACGGGTTCGTGGTCCAGCTCGTCCAGCGCATGCGCGAATTAGGCCCGCACGTTGGCGAGCTTCGTGTGGAGGTCGACCGCCGCCTCGAAAAGGTGGGGCTCAGCGTAGACGAGGCGGTTCGTGCCGAGCACCAGCGGCAGACGATGGGGCAGGCATCGATGGGAAACTCGATCACGGCCCTGCGGCTCGTCGCGACGAGCGATTGGAACCGAACGATCGAGCAGGTGAGCCTCATGGAGCAGATCCTCCGGCGCGACCCGGCCGGGGCGTACGCCCGGATGGACTTCCAGAGCCGGGACCGGTATCGCCAGGCGGTAGAGGAGCTGTCCGAGCCGGCGGGGGAGGCCCAGGTGCGCGTGGCGCTCCGATCGGTGGAGAGCGCGCGCCAGGCCACGGAACGCGGAGAGGGAGAGCCGAGCACCCACATCGGCTACCACCTGATCGGAGGCGGCCGCCGCGACTTCGAGATCGACGTGGCCTACGTTCCCCGGTTCAAGCAGCGAATCCGACGCCTCCTCTTCGCGTACAACACCGCCTTCTATCTCGGATCCATCGCGTTCCTGACCGCGATCGCCGTCGCGGGCGCGGTCGTTTGCTCTCGCTGGTGGGGGGCGGGGAACGCGCTCCTTCCGTGGATCGGGCTCCTCGCCCTCCTGCCCGCGAGTCACGTCGCGGTCCTCCTCGTGCAGCGGCTCACGCATCGATTCGCGCGTCCGCGGCGACTGCCCCAAATCGACCTCCAGAACGGGGTCCCGGAGGAGGCGCGCACCATGGTCGTGGTGCCGTTGCTTCTCGGAAGCGTCGCCGGCGCCCGTGGGTACGTCGAACACCTGGAGGTGCAAGCGCTGGGGAACGAGGAACGCCATCTCCATTTTGCACTGTTGGCCGACTTCAGAGACGCGTCCGAAGCCGAGCGTCCGGAGGACGCTGAGATTCTCGCCGCGGCGGCCGCCGGAATCGAGGCGCTGAACGCACGCTACGCGAGCGAGAAGGGCGACCGCTTCTACCTCTTCCATCGCCCGCGGACCTGGAATGAGCGGGAAGGCGCGTGGATCGGCTGGGAACGGAAGCGGGGGAAGATCGAGGAGTTCAACGCGCTGCTCCGCGGCCGCCCGTCGTCGTTCCGCGTCGTGGTCGGCGATCCCTCGATCCTCGAATCCGTCCGCTACGTGATCACGCTCGACGCGGACACGCGCCTTCCGCGCGAGACGGCGCGCCGGCTGATCGGGATCATCCAGCACCCGCTGAATCGACCGCGCTTCGACCCGGTCCTCCGCCGGGTGACCCGGGGCTACGGAATCCTCCAGCCGCGCGTGAGCGTCACCCTGACCAGCGCCGCGAGCTCGCGATTCGCGCGCGTCTACGCCGGACACACCGGCGTCGACATCTATACGACCGCCGTCTCCGACACCTACCAGGACCTCTTCGGCGAGGGGAGCTTCACGGGAAAGGGACTCTACGACGTCGACGCCTTCATGGCGGCCCTGGAGGGGCGTGTTCCGGAGAACGCGATTCTCTCGCACGATCTCTTCGAGGGGATCCACGCGCGGGCGGGCCTCGTCTCGGACATCGAGGTCGTGGATGACTTTCCCTCGAGCATCCTGGCGCACGCCGGACGGCAGCGCCGATGGGTGCGCGGAGACTGGCAGATTCTCGCCTGGCTCTTTCCCTGGGTGCCGACGCCGCGCGGGCTGGAGCGGAATCGCCTCCCGCTGATCAGCCGCTGGAAGATCCTCGACAACCTGCGGCGGAGCCTCGTCGCGCCCGCCTCGTTGCTCCTCCTGGCCTCTGCCTGGACGTGGCTCCCCGGGCCGCCGTGGGCGTGGACCCTCGCGGTCATTCTCGGCACGTTCTTCCCGCTCTATTCGAAGTTCTCGCGCGCGCTGAAAGGCCCCGCGCCGCAGCAGCCCTTCGTCGTTTTCCTTCGAGACCTGTGGGAGGAGTTCGAGACGGCCGGGGCCCAGGTGTTCCTCGACCTCACGCTCCTTGCGTACCAGGCGTTCGAAATGGCCCACGCGATCGGCCTCACCCTGGTCCGGATCCTTTTCACCAGGCGGAGGTTGCTGGAGTGGGAGACCGCCGCGACGGCGGCCGCGCGCTCCGCGCGGCTCACCGCCGCGGGCCGTCTGCGGGCATTCGCGAAGGCGATGTGGGTTGGCCCCGCCGTCGCGGTTCTGCTGCTCGTGCTCACCCTCGTGATGCGCCCGGCGGCGATCGGTGTCGCCGCGCCGCTCCTCTCTCTCTGGTTCTTCTCGCCGCTCGTCGCCTACTGGCTAAGCCGTCCGACGTCGGCGTACATGGTCACGCTCGACGAGCGCGACCGGACTTATCTGCGCGGCGTAGCTCGGAACACCTGGCGCTACTTCGAGGCTTTTTGCGGAGAAGAGGATCACTGGCTCCCGCCCGACAACGTTCAGGAGAGACAGGGAAGGAAGGTGGCAAGGCGGACGTCTCCGACGAACATCGGCATGGGATTGCTCGCGACGCTCTCCGCGCACCACCTCGGCTTCATCGATCCGGCCGAGGCGCTCGATCGCATCGAGGGGACCTTGAATACCCTCGATGGACTGGAGAGACACGAAGGGCATTTCCTGAATTGGTACGACACGGTCAGCCTGGCGCCCCTCCAGCCTCGGTACGTCTCCACGGTCGACAGTGCCAACCTGGCGGGTTCACTGATGACGCTTGCCGCCGGACTCAGGCGGCCCCGGCCGGTCGCGTCGGGGGACTCGACACAGGAGGGGTGGGGCGAGCGAGGGGCGGCGCTGGCAGACCGCGCGGAGACGTTCGCCGAGGAAATGGACTTTCGGTTTCTCTACGACAAGGACCGCCGCATCTTTTCCATCGGATACCGTCTCGCGGACCTGGAGGGTCCGGGGCGGCTCGATCCCTCCTACTACGACCTTCTGGCATCGGAAGCGCGTCTCGCGAGTTTCGTGGCGATCGCGAAGGGAGACGTTCCCCCGGAGCATTGGTTCCAGCTCGGTCGGGCGCTCGTCAGCGTCTCCGGGGCGCCGACGTTGGTGTCCTGGAGCGGCTCGATGTTCGAGTACCTCATGCCGCTCCTCTTCATGCGGAACTATCCGGACACGATTCTCCAGCGCACGTCGGAGTCCGCCGTGCACGCGCAGATCCATTACGCACGGCTCCGCGGCGTGCCCTGGGGGATCTCCGAATCGGCCTACAACCAGGTGGACCGGAACGGGAACTACCAATACAAGGCATCCGGCGTGCCCGAGCTCGGACTCAAGCGCGGGCTCTCGGAAGAACTGGTCGTCGCGCCATACGCCACGGCTCTGGCCGCCATGGTCGATCCCATGGAGGCCGCCCGCAACTTGAGGCGGCTCGCACGGGAGGGTGCGGAAGGGGATTTCGGTTTCTACGAAGCGATCGACTACACGCCGCGAGACGTCGAGGACGACGAAAAGAGCGAACGTGCCGAAGGCCTGCCGGTGGTCGTGGAGGCGTACTTCGCGCACCACCAAGGAATGTCGCTCATCGCCTTGGCCAATACCTTGCTCGACCGGCCGATGGTGGCTCACTTCCATAGCGAGGCCCGTGTCCAGGCGACCGAGCTCTTGCTCCAGGAGCGTGTTCCGCGATTCGTTTCGGTAACTCGCCCGCGGCCGATCGAAATGACGCGCCTCGCGCCCCCGGTGCTCCCCCTGCCCCCGCGGCGATTCCGAACGCCCCACACGAGGTATCCGCACGCGGCTTTCCTTTCGAACGGCCACTACGTCTCGGTCGTCACCAACGCCGGCGGCGGCGGAAGCTCCTGCAAGGGGCTCACGGTCACGCGGCGGAGGCAGGACCCGACCGCCGATCCCGGCGGCCAGTACCTCTATCTGCGGGATGTCCGAAGCGGCGCTGTCTGGTCGGCCACCTATCAGCCGATCCGGCGCGAACCGGACGAATATCGAAGCACGCTCCTCCCCGACCGGGTCGTGATCGAGCAGCGTCTGGAGGAAATCCAGAGCAAGCTCGAAATCGCGGTCTCGGCCGAGGACGATGTCGAAGTCCGAAGGCTTTCGCTGACCAATCGAAGCGAATACCTCCGGGAGATCGAGATCACGAGCTACGCCGAGGTGGTGCTCACGCCGCCGGCCGAGGATCTCGCCCACCCCGTGTTCGGCAAGCTCTTCCTGGAAACGGAGTGCCGCGCCGAGACCGCCTCTCTTCTGTGCACGCGCCGCGCGCGCTCTCCGGACGACCCGGGCGCGTGCGCGATCCACGTCCTTGGCGTGGAAGGGAGGGCGCAGAGCGCCGTGGAGTGGGAGACCGATCGCGCGCGATTCCTGGGCCGCGGCCGGGGCCCCGACGCACCCGTTGCGCTCGATGGCAGGCCCCTTTCGGGGACCGTCGGCGCCACGCTCGATCCCATCCTGAGCCTTCGCCAGCGCGTCCGCCTCGCACCGGGCGGCTTCGCGCGGCTCGCCTTTGCTACGGGGATGGCCTCCGACCGCGACGCGGCGATCGCCCTGTGCATGAAGTACGCGGACCCCGTCTCGGCATCGCGCACGCTCGCGCTCGCCGCCACGCAACTCTCGATCTCGCTTCGCCATCTGGGCATTCCGATCGAGGAGGCACAACTCTACGAACGACTCGCGTCTCGTGTCTTCCATCACGATCGCTCGCTCGCCTCGGCCCCGGAAATCCTGGAGCGCAACGTGCTCGGCCAATCGGCGTTGTGGGCGCACGGCGTTTCGGGCGATTACCCGATCCTCCTCGTGCGGGTGCTCGAGCCGGACGACCTCGGCCTCGTGCGACAGGTGCTCCGGGCGCAGGACTACTGGCGCCTGAAGGGCCTGATCGCGGAAACCGTCATCTTGAACGAGCACCCGATCGGCTATCGAAACGAGATGCACGAGCAGCTGAACGCGCTGCTGGATGGGGGACCGTGGGGCGCATGGAAGGACAAGCCGGGTGGCGCCTTCCTTCTGACCGGAGACGGAATGGGCGACGCGGAGCGTGTGCTCCTGGCCTCGGTCGCGCGCGCGGTGCTCCGCGGGGACGCCGGAAGCCTCGAGGACCAGCTCAACCTACCCTACGCCGAGGTCGTGTGGCCGCCTTCGATCGTGATTCAAAAGGAGGGCAGCGCCGAGCCGGCGGATGAAGAGATCGAAGAGGTCGAGGTTCCCGAGCTCACGCTCTGGAACGGCCGCGGTGGATTCACGCCCGACGGACGCGAGTATGCAATCGTCCTGAACGGCGCCGACCAGACCCCCCTTCCTTGGGCCAACGTGCTCGCGAATCCGCGGTTCGGCTCCGTCGTGACCGCCGCGGGTCTTTCCTACACGTGGGCGGAGAACAGTCGCGAAAACCGACTCACGCCCTTCGCCAACGATCCCACGACCGAAGAGACGGGCGAGGGGATCTACGTGCGCGACGATGAGAGCGGGGTGGCGTGGGGCGCGACCCCCGGCCCCATGCGCCGGCCGGCAGAGGGCCGACGGTGGATCGTTCGGCACGGGGCGGGCGTCACGCGCTACGCGCACAACGAGCGCGGCATCCGTCACGAGCTGGCGGTCTTCGTGCACCGGTCCGACCCGGTGCGGTTCGCGCTCCTCACCCTGGAGAACAAGACGACCCGACCGCGCCGCGTGAGCGTGTTCGGCTATCAGGAGTGGCGGCTCGGCCCCCCGCGCGAGGGGGAGCAGGTCCATGTCCGAACCGCATTCGACCCCGACACCTCGGTGATCCTCGCCGGGAACCCGTACAACCAGGAGTTCCGAGGTCGCGTGGCCTTTGCGCACGCCGGGCCCTTGCGGTCCTTCACCTGCGACCGGGCCGAGTTCCTCGGCCGGAACGGCTCTCTGGCACGTCCCGCCGCGCTCGCGAGGGCCGAGCTCACGAACCGGTGCGGCGCGGGGCTCGATCCGTGCGCCGCCGTTCAGGTCGCGGTGGAACTCGCCCCGGGCGAGACGCGCCAGGTGGTGCTCCTCCTGGGCCAGGGAGAGGATCGAGACGCCGCGCTCGCCCTGGCGCGACGCCACGGCTCGGCCTCGGCCGCCCTCGACGCGCTTCGGGCGGTGGAGGAGCAGTGGAACGGGATTCTCGACGCCGTGCAGGTTCGCACGCCCGACGATTCCTTCGACCTCATGATGAATCGCTGGCTCCTCTACGAGGCGGTCGCAAGCCGCCTCTGGGCACGGACGGCGTACTACCAACCCGGGGGCGCCTACGGGTTCCGGGATCAGATCCAGGACGTTCTGGCGCTTCCGTTCGCGGCGCCCGATCTCTTCCGCGAGCATCTCGTGCGCGCGGCGGGCCGCCAGTTCGCCGAGGGAGACGTGCAACACTGGTGGCACCCGCACTCGGGCGCCGGCGTGCGCACCCGCTGCTCGGACGACCTCCTTTGGCTGCCCTTCGCCGTGCTGCGGTACCTCCGGACAACGGGGGACGCGAGCGTGCTCGACGAGCGCGCTTCCTTCCTTGAGTCGCCGGTGCTCGCTCCCGAGGAGCGCGAATCCTATGGGCACCCCGCCGTGTCGCACCAGGACGGGACCCTGTACGAGCACTGTGCGCGCGCGATCGACAAGGCCCTGGCTTTCGGTCCGCAGGGCCTTCCCTTGATCGGGGGTGGGGACTGGAACGACGGGATGAACCGCGTCGGACGGCTGGGACAGGGCGAGAGCATGTGGCTCGGATGGTTCCAGAGCCAGATCCTTCGTGAGTTCGCCGAGGTGGCCGAGAACCGTGGGGACGGCGATCGCGCCGCGCGCTACCGAGGGGAAGGAGCCCGGCTCTCGGCCGCGATGGAGCAGGCCTGGGATGGGGAGTGGTATCGGCGCGCGACCTTCGATGACGGCACGCCGCTCGGCTCCGCCCAGAACGACGAGTGCCGGATCGATTCGATCAGTCAGTCGTGGGCCGTCCTCTCGGGCACCGCCCCCGCGGCGCGCGCTGAGCGAGCGATGGACTCGGTACGGAGCCACCTGGTCCGCCGCGATGCCCGCGTCATTCTCCTCCTGAGCCCGCCGTTCGACGCATCGCATCTCGATCCGGGTTACATCAAGGGCTACATCCCCGGCGTGCGCGAGAACGGCGGACAGTACACGCACGCGGCGATCTGGGCAGTGATGGCGGTTGCCGCGCTGGGAAACGGCGACGAGGCGGTCGAGTTGTTCCACCTCTTGAATCCGGTGAACCATACGCGCACGCCGGGCGACGTGAGCCGGTACAAGGTGGAGCCGTACGTAGTCGCAGCCGACGTCTATGCCCACCCGATGCACGTCGGCCGCGGCGGGTGGACCTGGTACACGGGAGCGGCCAGTTGGATGTATCGTGCGGGGCTGGAGTCGATTCTGGGGATCGAGCGCCGGGGAGCGCGATTGTCCATCAACCCGTGCATCCCGGCGGCATGGCCGGGGTTCTCGTTGGTCATTCGGTTCGGCGCTGCCCGGTATGACCTCGAAGTGATGAACCCCGAGCACCGCTGCTCCGGGGTGGCGGAAGTGGAGCTCGACGGCAAGGTCGTCGACCCCCAGGCGGTCCCCTTGATCGACGACGGTCGGACGCATGTCGTGCGCGCCGTGATCGGCGAGCCGGCCGAAGTGCCCAGCGGCAGGGAATAATCACGATCGCCCCCGCGCCCGGCCGCGTGATCCGGATCGGCCTTGAGGTTCAGTTCTAGAAGGGGATCCGTCCCGCCGCTACATCCCTTTTCGGATGGCGAAGCTGTCGGGGGTCGCGGCAAAGGCGGCGCGCGTGGAGTCGGTCGCGAAGTAGTACGGCCGGCCCTTCCACTCGAGATGGGGCGACTTGCGGGAAGGCTGGAACCGCTTCAGCGTGATGGGGTCCGTGAGGCGCCGGCAATAGCGGAGCGGATCCCGCCGGAAAAACTCCCGTTCCTCCGCGCCCGAAAAGTAGAAGACGTCGTGGCCGACGTAGACGCGCATCGTGGAATCCACGGCGGCGGGCCTGCCCTTCCGAACCGGGCATGCCGCGCCTATGTTCAGGGCCCTCAGGAACGGTTCCGGACCTTTCACGAAGATCCTGGGGCAACCCGCTCAGCAGAATCCCATCGGGACGCCGTTGACATACACAGGGCGGACCCGGAGGTTCAGCTTTTGTTGGGTGACCATGCATCGATCGTTGGCAGAGACCAGGGAGTCGGCGTACTTGATGCGGGGATGCAGGCTGTCGGCCATAGCGACGTAGCGCTGCGCGGCGCCGGGCGCCGGAGCCAGGAAGAGCGCCGCCGCGACGAGAAGAAGTGCGGCGGGCGCCTGACGAGGAAGATTCATCATCGCCATCGGAGGGTACCGATTCCCGGAGCGGGTGCGCAACCGCCTTAATCGGCGATGCGGCTCCCCTTCATCGACGTCCGCCGGCCTCGCGGGCGACCTCGTCGAGCGGCAGGCTTTCTCCCACCTCGAGAGGAACGATCTGCGCGCCAAAGCGATCGATCAGCTCGGCTCGCCATCGCGGCCCGAGGCGCTTGCTCTTGCCGTCGTACGCTCCGAGGTGCATCGGCACCACGGTCGGCGCGCCGAGATCCTGGATGGCGAGGAACGCGTCCCAAGAATGGAGGTGGGCGTTCAGGTTCAACAGGGTCACATCCGGCCGGAACTCGGCGGCCACGGCCGCGAAGCCGGAGAAATACTCGGTATCGCCCGTGTAGTAGATCGTGCTGTTGCGCGTTCGAATCACGTATCCGATCGCCCTTCCGTCGGATCGAGCCTTGAGCGACAACCGATGGCCCGGGTGATGCGCCGTGACGGCGACGATCGTCCCGCCGGGGAAGGGGACCTCATCCCCGGGCCACATCGATCGGGCCTTGATGCCTCGCTTCCGAAGATATCGTGCGGCAGGGGCGGGGGCGAGAATCGTCGTCGCGGGTGAAAATCGGGCGAGCGTGGGCGGATCCAGGTGATCCTGGTGGGCGTGGGAAATCAAGATGATCCGCGTCTGATCGTAGGCAGTAACGGGAGGCGAGGAGATGAGCCTCCGACGAATCGTGGCGTACTTTCGCGAGAAGACAGGATCCGTGACGATTCCGAACCCACCGACGTCGATGTAGGCGCAGGCGTGGCCCCAGAACGTGATCGCATCCAGCTTTGGCTCGGAGTACTCGATGGGAATGATCCGCGAACGCCCGAGCACAGCGGGGCTGCAGGCCCCGGTCGCTCCGGTGAGCGCGGTCGCAGCCGCGAGGAACATTCGTGCGATCATTGACCGGGAGAAACCCCGGCCGGGTGGACTTTCTCCCTCCGCCGTCCCCGAAGGGGGAACTGGCAACGGGCAAGAGAGTTATCGCGTGCGGGGACCGGGCGGGCGCATCGCCCGCCCGAGCCCGCCGCTCGCATTGCATGCGGCCTAGCTGCCGTCGCCTTCGTTTCCGCGATCCCGGCCGCGTCCCCGATTCTGGTTGCCTCGGCCCGGGGGCTGCTGGTTCTGCTCTTCGGCTCGCTGCTTGAGCCGCTTCGTGCGCTCTTCGAGCACCTGGCGTTCGCGGGTTTCCCGCTCCCGCTGCGCTTCCATCTCGGCCTGCTGACGGCGGGCCAATTCGTCGCGCGAGACGCCGCGCGGCGGCTGTCGCAGCTCGCGCTGATGCTCGCGATCCAACTCGGCACGCTCGCTCTGCATGCGCTGATCGAACCTCTGGCGCTCCATCTCCTGACGCTGGATCAACTCGCGTGGGGGAGCGGTTCGCTCCGGAGGTTGCGTGCGCACGCGGTCTTTCGCTCGCGAACCCACGCCGTTGGCCGGACGGTAGACCTCGATGTTCTGTCCCTGAACCACGGTCCCACGCTGTCCGCGCGGTGCCTTGGACTCCACGACCCGGTACGGCGTGATCCTCCGCCCGGTATCACGCTCGATCATTTCCGGGCGAAGACCGCGCTCCGCCGGAAGTGAGTTCACCGTCGTGTAGTTGGTCACGTTTTGTGTGACCCTGAGGAACGTCACGTTTCGGCTGGGAGGAGCCACGCGCGTTTGGATGCCCGTGCTCAGGATGTCTCGCGCCGGGACGAAGCACCAGCGATACGAGTCGATCTGCGAATCCAGCGCGTAGGAGTTCACCGAAAGGCCAATGCCGACGCTCCACCCGACGTCCGGCGGAAGCGGGGCCCATCCGACCCATCCGTCTCCGTACCTCCACGACACCCACGCCGGGCCCCACTCGTCTCCCGGAACCCAGACCCAGCCGTAGTACGAATCAAATGTCCAACGTCCGTAGTGATAGGGGATGTACCCCCACGGATCCTCGGCCACCCACATCCAGCCATAATCCGTGTAGGCCCAATGCCCCACGGTGTAGGGCCGCCAGCCCGCCGACACGTCGAGCGGGCACCAGACCTCCCCGTACGTCGAATTCTCGACCCAGGTTCCGTAACGATCGAGAGAACTGTAGTAGTAGTCGTCGTCGTATCGCGAAGAGGCGTATGACGCGGATGCGGACATGTTGTAGTCGTCCGACGTGGAGGCGCACCCGACCGGGAGCGCCCCGAGAATTGCCAGCGACGCGATACGGAGGACGTCGATGAATCGCTTCATCTTCATGGCTTCATCCTCCTCCCTCCGGCATCATGAGTTCACACGAGCGGCCAAGCGAAAGACGGCGCCGTCCTTAGGGACGGCGCCGCATCCGCATCACCGCTCTCTGGTGTGCCTACGGCAGCCAACGCCGCTAGGCACGCTGGTAGACGTTCGTGAATTCAACGTCGTGTCTTGTTCCCGGACCATCCTGACGCGTGGTCACCATGAGCGTACGGCCCCGGTTCGCGAGCGCGAAGGTCTGGATGATTCGGGTGTTGTAATCGCCCGTCCGAACCGTCATCAACTTGTTGTCGCGCCACTGTCCGAAGACGTAGCCGCCGCGATAGGCGCCCCGACGGTCTCCAAGGACGATCTGCTGGAGGACCTGGCCCCGGAAGTTCTCGACGCGGATGACGTTCCGCTGCTGATCGATCACCATACGAGGCGGCAGGCCCGCGTTCATCACGCTGGAGCCATACCGGTTCGCGCTCGGCAGGCCATAGCCGCCGCGCCGGGCGACCCAGCGACCTTCGAGATCGTCGAGGCCGATCGTACCGTTGCCCCAACGCCCCTGGTTGTAGTCGCCTCGGTTGTTGTAGTCACCTCGGCTGTTGTCACCTCGGTTGTAGTCGCGGCCGTAATCCTGCGCCATGCTAGGCGCGACCTGGCCCAGTAGCGCGACTGCCAGTGCGAGACCAACTGCGATGGTTCGTTTCATGACGCACTCCTTCCTGTTTTGCCCGGCGCGAGGCCCCATGCCTGCGCCTACACCTTCTGGTCTGGATACTCCGCAGCCCATGGCAGAAATGTGGCAGCGCTGCGGCAAATCGCGGGGCGGCTCCAAAAGCGGGGGGACCCCGACGGCACTGCTTTTCGCTGCCGCCGGGGCCCCCTTGCGGGTCGTCCCGAAACGGGATCGACCGCTCCGCATACGGTTTGTCGCTCAAACCATGCGTCGCTACTCCTTCTCGCCCCGGAAGGGCTCCTTCACCACGACCTTGACGCCGGAGATGCTCTTCGTCAGGACGTTACGCACCTGATTCACGGCGGTCGTGCTGATGTCGCCGGCCGCCTGGATCGCTCCCGTCGCAGCCGCGGACGCGGCATCCTCGGCGGAGAGCCCGATGTCACGGGCCGTCGCGATCGCGCCTTCCACGGCGCCCTTCGCGGTGTCCGCCACGTCGCCGCCGACCTCCGAGGCTCCTTTCACGAGGGCCGCGGCTGTGAGCGTGACGGTTTCCACGCCGGCCTTTCCGACCGTCTGCGTTCCGTGGAGGGTGCCGATCATGATGGAACGAGCCGCGGATCCCACTTCTCCGCCGACCTCGGCCACACCCTGCACGGTGCCCGTTACGGTCCCCACAACGAGACCCAGCAATTCGGCGCCGACCGCGCGCGTCCCTTGCAACATATGGACGACGGTGTTCGATACCGCGTCGGCGATCGCGCCGGTGATTTCACCCATTCCGTGAATGGCTCCCACGAAGTGATTCCTCGCCTCTGGGACCAGACTTTCCGTATCTCTGCTGGCCATGACACACACTCCTCGGGGGTTCGGGTTTCCCTCCCACGAGCGATTTCCTTACCACCGTCGGGATGGTTTTGCATGGCACGTGCCAGAAGATTCGCGGCGGAACCTGGACCGGGAAACGCCGCTCCCGCAAGGGAGTGCAGGGGTGGGTCGGAGGATTTCGGCGTTTCGGTGGAGCCTGAGGGCACGTCCCTCAGGGTACAGTGAGTCCCACGGGACGCCCCCTCCCGAGGAGGCGATTTATTCGGCGAGACCCATCTTTTTCAGCAGCGCATTCCACCGAGGGTCGCCGTGAAGGGAGCGAAATGTGGGCTCGGATTTTAGATTGCAGAGCCCCGCGTCACGCTCGGCGAACGCCCGTTCGAGCCAATCCAGCGCGACGCTGCCTTCACCCCGCGCCGCATGGACCGCCGCGATCTGGTAAGCCGAATCGACCGAGTGCGTCGCTTCGAGTTGCTTCAGGGCTTCGTCGGATTCGGCGCGCCGCCCGGCCGCGAAATGAACGTAAGCGAGGGAAGTGAGCCGCGCCCAATCCGCCGGCTCGAGGCTGGCCTCCGCCATCGCGTCCGCGTCTCGGCCCTGATCCGCAAGGACGACTCCGAGGATGTGGTGCGTTCCGACTCGCTGCGGCGTGAGCTCGAGGGTCTTTCGATACTGACGTTCCGCGTCGGACAAGCGACCCATCGAACGATAGACGAGCCCGAGCGCGCTGTACCCGACGGCGCTCAATGGGTCCTGCTCGATGCAACGCCGGAGGAGGTTTTCCGCTTCCTCGTAACGACCAAGATTGTGCGCCAGCGCCCCCGCCGAGCTGAGTACCACCGCACTCCCGGGCTCGAGCTCGATGGCGCGTCGGATCGACGCTTCGGCGCCCTTCCAGTCCCAGTCGTGCAGCCTCTGCACCATGGCCAATCGCACGTATCCCTCGGCCAGGTCGGGTGCGAGTTCCAGCGCGCGTTTCGCCGCCTCTCGAGCGTCCCGATACCCTTCGAGCACGGGCGCCCAACCGTATCCCCCTGCAAAGGAGTGGGCCCTCGAGAGTCCAGCCCATGCGGCGGCGTGCGACGGATCGAGCGCCAACGCCTCCTTCAGGTACCGGATTCCCTTCGCCGAATCAGCCGGAGTTCCCCGGTCGATGAAATACTTTCCCTGGAGATACAGCCGGTGCGCCTCCGGGTTCTGCCCGTGTCCCTTCGCGGCGATCGCGACCTCGGCCTTGGCCAGCCGGCTCGCGTCCGAATCCGGCGTCTCGCCGAGAAGCGTCGCGCGCAGTTCCTTTACCACCGATTGGGCGATGTCGTCCTGCACCGCGAAGATGTCGTCGAGGGACCGGTCGTACGTCTCTGACCACAACTGGAGCCGGTCCGACGCCTTCACCAGTTGCACCGAGATCCGAACGCGGTTTCCCGACTTTCGCACGCTCCCGTCGAGGAGCGTCACCACGTTCAACTTCTCGCCGATCACCGCCAGGTCTTCGTTCTTCCCCTTGAATTGGAACGACGACGCGCGCGCGACCACGCGGAGCCCGCGGATCTTGGTCAGCACGTTGAGGAGCTCATCGGCGAGGCCGTCCGAGAAATACTCGTCCTCCTCGCCCCGGCTCCGGTTCACGAACGGGAGCACGGCAATGGAAGGCAACTCCCTCGAAGTTCCGATTCCCGAGTGCGAAGCGAGAGCTCCGGACCCCGACGAGATCGCGGCGGGCGTCGGCGTCGGCGTCGGAGTCGGAGGCGCCGGAGTGTCTCGCATGGCGGATGCCCCGGACGACGGAGCGCCCGGCATCGAGGAGGGAGCCGAGGCGAGGGCCGGCGCGGGCGAGATCCCCTTCGCGGTCTCACGCTTGAGGTAACGGAGCTCGTTGTAGACGTCCCGCGCCGTCTGGATGCGGTCCCGCGGGTTCTTCTCGAGACACCGCGCGACGATCCGATCGAGGTCGCGCGGGAGGTCTCCCCGCAGGCTCAGAATCGGCTCCGGAGCATCCCGCAGAATGGCCGAGCTGACGTCGGCCGCGGTGGCGCCGGTGAACGGCCTCCGCCCCGTGGAAAGTTCGTAGAGAATGATCCCGAGCGCGAAGACATCCGATCGAGCGTCAACCGCCTCGCCGCGAATCTGCTCGGGCGCCATGTACGGCACCGTCCCCAGGACCTGGCCCACGCCCGAGATGGGCGCCTCGGCGGTGGCGCCGATCGTCGCGTTTTCAGCCGCGTGCTCGCCGGCGGCGATCTTGGCCAGCCCGAAGTCGAGCACCTTCACCCAACCGTCGTGCGTCACCATCACGTTCCCCGGCTTCAAGTCCCGATGGATGACCCCGCGCTCGTGCGCCGCCACGAGCGCGTTGGCCATGGGAATCGAGAGGTCGAGGACACGGGAAAGAGGCAGCCCGTTGGGCGTGACCATTCGGTCCAGGCTCTGCCCGTCGACGAGTTCCATGGTCAGGAAGCGCGTGCCGTCCTCGTCCTCGACCGAGAAGAGCGTGACGATATTCGGGTGATTGAGCCCCGCCACCGTCCGCGCCTCGCGTTCGAAGCGAGCGAGCCGGTCGGGAGAAGCCGCGACCGCGTGGGGGAGCACCTTGACCGCGACCTCCCGGCCGAGACGCGTGTCGCGGGCGCGATAGACCTCGCCCATTCCCCCCGCGCCGATGAGGCCGGTGATCTCGTAGGTGCCAAGGCGGGTGCCGGATAAGAGAGGCATAGACGCGGAGTTTACTTGTTCCAGGGTCTGGCCGCCAGCCGCGCGCGGTACAATGGCGGCATGGCACGGATCCTCGTCGTC
>Ga0070695_100000478_pt1 | contig 20811 bp, 21 predicted proteins | sample KBSK1252metaG_FD_65471 | JGI IMG/M metagenome (GOLD analysis project Ga0070695, IMG submission 65471) | Corn, switchgrass and miscanthus rhizosphere microbial communities from Kellogg Biological Station, Michigan, USA - KBS K1-25-2 metaG | ecosystem: Host-associated > Plants > Roots >...
GGTTTCCCGCCACCCTGCTATCCGAACTACGGGGCTCCTGACTGTTGCCCCGGCAGGTCTACCTCCTGCTGAACACGCCAGCCTTCGCTGGACACACAACCGTACGGGCGGTTTTCCCGCATACGGCTCTCCAGTCGGCGGTTTCTTCATCGAGACTGTCTCGCTGTGTGCCAGGCCGTGTGAAGCGCGAACAACCCGGTAGTCGCGAAGAAGGCATTTGGCCAGCGCCGACAGTCGGCAAGACTGTTCCCCAACCCCCGCCGTTTCTCCTGCCTGCGCAGGAGCGCGCGCAGCCGGCGCCGGATGAACCCGTCTAGCGTCTGGAAGATGAAGGGATGAGCGTGCTTGAAGTAGCCGAACCAGCCTCTGAGCGTCCGGTTGAGGTCGGCGATCACGCATTCGAGGCTGTCGCCCCGCCTGCGCCGCGTCTTCTCCCGGATCGTGTCCTTGACTCGGTCGAAGCTCTTCTTGCGCACATCTCGCCGGCCGGCTTCAAAGCGGTAGCCGAGGAACTCGAAGCCCTCCCCCGACCGCCGACAGTCGCCGACCCGCATCTTCTCGGGATGCAGCGTGAGGCCGTTCTCCGCCACCCAGTCCCGCACCAGCGCGAGGGCGGCATCGGCCTCCTCGCGACTGCCGGTCAGGATGACGAAGTCGTCCGCATACCGCACCATGCGGTATCCGCGCTCGGCCATCAGCCGGTCCAGAGGATCGAGGTAGATGTTGGCCAACAGCGGACTCAACACTCCGCCTTGCGGCGTGCCCCCGGTCGGCGACCATCGCTCCAGCCCCTTCAGGATGTCGGCCGTAAGCCACTGGCGGATCAGATCGAGCAGGCGGCCATCGCTGACCTTCTCCTCAACCCGCGCCATCAGACGCTCGTGCGGGATGGTGTCGAAGTACGACTGCAGGTCGGCATCCACCACGTAGGTGTAGCCCTCCTTGATCAGCCGGTCGACCTCCCTGAGCGCGTCATGACACCCGCGTCCCGGACGGAAGCCATAGCTGCCGTCGCAGAACTTGGCCTCGAAGATCGGCTCGATCACGAGCTTCACCGCCTGCTGGTCATGTCGAAGACATGCTTTCAGCATGATGCGATCCTTGACCGTGGGGATGCCCAACGGCCGCGTCCTGCCATCGCCCTTGGGGATGTCCACTCGCTTCACGGCTTGCGGTCGGTAGGTGCCCTCCCGCAGCGCCGCCGCCAGCTCTGACAGATACAGGTCTGCCTTCGCCGCGAACCGTCCGATGCTCAGCCCGTCCACGCCCGCCGCGCCTTTGTTGGCCCGCACTTTCTGCCAGGCCACATCAAGCGTCTTGGGCGCCATCACCTTGTCTATCAAGCTGAACCACTTGCCACCTTTGACGCCGTTGTCCAGCGCCGACAGCATCCGCTCCGTCCAGATCGAAGCTTCGACCCAGGACCGGTCCTGCCGGCTGTGGGCCTCTGCACCTTGTGTAGCCTTGGTGGCACTGCCGGTGCTCTCTTGCCTCTCCCCGTGCGTCACGGTTCCACCTTCCTACCCGCCTTCCCTAAGCCCGGTTTTGCTGCCCGTGCCTCCCGCGGCCCCGCGCACCGGCGCCGCAGCGGTACAATGCGGGCTCTGACTCCTGGCTGGCTCGCACACGCCCGCCAGGTCTCACCGCTTAGTCGTCTTGCCGTCCGAGCATCCCACCCCCAAACACGTGGTGTGCCCCGGCATCCCTTTGGCAGTCACTTCAAGGTGCCGGGTGGACCTTGCGGCCCAGGCTTCGCCATGATTGCGCAAGCTCGCCGCTGCACGCCGCCGAAACGGGTTCGTCATCCTGCGGGCTGCCCGTTCGCCTCCGGTTGCTCCCCACCCCGCCTCGCGGCGACGCAGTTACCTTCGGCTACATGTGTCGTGACATTCACATGGGTTGGACTTGCACCTCCCTGACAGAAGCGACATCACAATCGCACGCGATCGCGCTGACGCACGATTGCACCCTACGGACCGATCACCGCCGCGGCGGGCGCAGCTCCCAGCCGAGCGCCGCCACCGCCAGCACCGCCTCGGTGCGGTTGGTCACCTCCAGGGCCTTGAGGATGGCCGAGACATGGTTCTTCACGGTCGGCTCGGCCAGGTCGAGCTCGCGGCAGATGTGCTTGTTGCTCTTGCCCTGCATCATCAGGCCCAGCACCTCGACCTGCCGCTCCGTCAGCCCCAGCTCGGCCGGCGACAGCCGCTTCTGCGGTGGCGGCCTGCCCGGCTCCAGAGTCGGCACCGCCGCAGCCGGCCCGCGGCCGAGGACGCCGGGGGGGATGTACGTCCCTCCCGCCAGGATCAGCCGCAGCGCGCCGAGCAGCACCTCGCGCGAGTCCGTCTTCGGGATGAACCCCAGCGCCCCGTTGTCGAGCGCCTTGACCACCGTGTCCCGGTCGCTGAAGGCCGACAGCATGACGACGGAGACCGCCGGATGGCTTTCGCGCAGCTCCCGCAGCAGCTCCACGCCGTCCCTGTCGGGCAGCTGCAGGTCGAGCAGGATGAGCGCGAGGTCGGGGTGCTGTGCGATCGCCTCGGCGGCCTGGCCGGCGCTGGCGACCTCCAGGACGACGGCTTCGGCGCACAGCTCCCTGAGCACGCCGCGCATCGCCTCGCGGATGAGGGAATGGTCGTCAACCACCAGGAATTTCATGTCCGCACCAGCGGCGTCGCCCAGACCTCTCCCGCCGCAGGAGGACCTTAATGAGGCTCTGCGGCAAGCACAAGCAATGACGGGTCAGCGATGACGGACGTTCCGTCAAGCGCGCACGATCAGGCAATCGGCGCGATCATGGGCTGCACCAGCAGCCGCACGGGCAAGCGCGTCGGCCCAGTGCCCGCCAGCGACCGGCCCTTGGCCAGCAGCTCCGCCGCCACCCGCTCCGCCTCCGCCTCGGAGCGGACATCGAGACGAACCAGCCCGTGCTCTGGCCCCTGACGACGATCAGCGGCACGCCCGCGATCTCCACGGTGAAGTAGTCGCCGGCATTCGGCACCTGGCTGACGTGGCCGACATAGCTCCACGCCTTGCGGAAGATCCGCTCCACCTCCCGCTCGTACCAGACGGGCGACGTGTAGGCCCAATGCGGGAGAGGCTGGGCCTCCTGCGGCGGCAGCCGCACCCTGGCGAAGCTGACCGCCGCGAACAGATCGCTTGCTTCAGTCATGGTGCGCCTCCCGTAGCGTCGTAGGGTGGGTCAGCGCCGAAGGCGCGTAACCCACCGTGGATCGGCCGCCGACGGTGCGTTACGCGCTTCGCGCTAACGCACCCTACGGCGCTACTTCTCGGCCTTTGCCGCCTCGGCGACGGCCTTGGCATCGAACCGGTTGATGGCGTCGACCAGCTCGTTGGTGTAGCGGCGGTCACGTCGAAGTCCTCCGGCAGCATCTTCTCCGCCTGCATCAGCCGCGCCACGCCTCGCTACTGCGACTCAAGGTTCTCGCCCCACTTCACGCCCTCCGGCAGCTGGTAGCCGCCGACACGCGACTCGAACACGATGCGCGCCTTCTTCAGCGCCGCCGCCTCGTCGCCCTCGGGCTTGGTGGAGGGGTAGAGCTGGTGCGTTGGCGCGGTTGTGCGCCGTTAATCTCGTCCCCCGGTAACGCCGAGACGACGGCGCTCTTCTGGGGCACGATGCAAGAGAAGCCCCCGACCGGAGCGGTGCCTCGCGTGCTGGGATGCAACTCGTGCCAATAAGGCGTCCGACCGCCGGACACCGCTGCCGCGGGGGCCCACAGGAAGGAGGTTTCGACCTATGAGATACTTTCTGCTTGCAGCAGCCGGCCTTGGGTTGGGCGCGGCACTGCTCGCCGCCGCTCCCGTCGCGACCCATGCCCAGGCCGCCAACTGCAAGGCGACCGCGGCAGAGAAGAAACTCGCCGGCGCCGCGCTATCGAGCTTCATCAAGAAGTGTCAGTCGGACGCGAGGAGCTCGTGCGAGGAGTCCGCCGCCGAGAAGAAGCTCTCCGGCGCGGCCAAGTCGAGCTTCACCGGCAAGTGCGTCCGCGACAAGGTCGGCGGATAGCGGTGTCGGCGGATAGCCGGGCTGACCGCCCCTGCCTGCCGCTCAGTTGGACCGGCAGGGACGCGCCTCCACGTCGCAGCTCCAGTTCTCGGAGTGCGAGCACGTCATCTTCTTGCTGCCCGCGATCGCGTAGCGGCCCCACGAGCCGCCGTACTCCCAGGCGGTGAAATCCACCCACGACTGGACCGCCGCACGCTCGGCCTGCGCGCGCGTCGCGCCCTTGCCGCTGCCGTTGTGGAAATGCTCGGCCATACAGGTTTTGCGCCCCGTCTTCACCCACGAGTGGATGTCGGCCAAGCCCGTCTCTTCGGCCTGCGCAATGCCGGTCGCTGCAATGAGAACGCCCGACGCCAACACAAGCCCACTCACCCCCAGCTTCTTCATGTGCCCCATAACCTTCTCTGCCAAAAGGCAATCCCGCCCGCGTGGGCGTTTGCGACTCCCATGCCCCAAGAGCACGCCAATTCCTACCGCTCGCCCGGCTGACCGACCGTCGCACGCGCAACTTTCGCGCACGGCCGCAGCATTTGCGACACAGCGGCTGCGATCTTGGAGAAAGTCGCCCCTGACAGTCCAGTATTCAGCACGGAGCCGGCAAACGAGCCGTTAATTTGGCCTCTCGCTCTGCATGGCTGACATGAGCCGGCGCGCGAGCAACGGCACGGTGCGACCTGGAACCGGGGTCAGCCCCTTGGCAAAGGGAGTCGTTGTAATACCGCGCGGCCAGGGGTCTGACCCCGTTGCGCTAGAAGCAGAGGCTGGCCAGGCCCCAGAGGGCGGCGAGCAGGGCCTCGCCACGGGCGACGATGAGATAGAGCGCCCCGGCGAGCAGCAGGGCGATACCGGCCAGCAGCGCAAGGCGGACGCCGGCCGGCATCCGGCCGCCGCCTGTGTCGCTCGCTCGCCCTTGCCGTGCCATCGGCCTCACGCTGCACCAGCCGCTACCAGCCGCGGCACCGGCCGCTCCCTGATGGGCAGATGCACGAGGGCGGCCATCAACCCGACGCCGATCGAGATCCACCACATCGTATCGTATGACTTGGTGGCATCGTAGAGCGTCCCGGCCAGCATGAGCCCGGTGAACGACCCGATCTGGTGCGACAGGAACACCGTCCCGAACAGCATCGACATCCAGCGCGTGCCGAAGAAGGTCGAGACCAGACCCGAGGTGAGCGGCACCGTCGACAGCCAGAGCACCCCGAGGACGATGCTGAGGACGATCACCGTCACGCCGGTGATGGGCAGGAACAGGAGCCCCAGGAACACGAAGCAGCGCCCGAAGTAGATCAGGCTCAACCCCAGGCGCTTCTCGATGAAGCGGGGCGACTGCCCGGCGATGTAGGTGCCGACCAGGTTCGCCAGCCCGACGCACGTCAGCGCCCATACCCCGACGCTGGGGTCGAGGCCATGGTCGGCCACGAAGCGCGGCAGGTGCACGCCGTAGAAGGCCACGTGGAAGCCGCACACGAAGAAGCCCATGTTGAGCAGCAGATAGCTCCGGTGCGTGAAGGCCTCCTTGAAGGCCTGCGCCAGCGTCTGGTCATCGGCCGGCCCCGATGCCGTCGGATTGCCGCTCAGCGGCCAGGCGAGCGGCAGCACGATGAGCATCGTTGCCGTCAGGACCAGCAGGCTGGCCTGCCAGCCCGCCAGGTCCATGAGCAGGTGCGTGTAGGGGAAGGCGACGAAGCCGCCGATGCCCCCCGCCATGCCGAGCGCGGCGATGGCCGCGGTGCGCTGCTCGGGCGGCGCGGCGCGCCCGGCGGCGCCGACCAGCGCGGTGAGGCCCGTGCCGCTGACGCCGATCCCCAGCAGCACGCCGCTCAGCATCAGGTCGAAGGGTGAGCGGGCGGCGTACATGACGTAGAGTCCGGCGGCCGTGGCGAGCGTGCCACCCACGACCACGCGACCGGCGCCATAGCGATCGGCGACCATGCCGGCGAATACCGCACCGATCCCCCAGATCAGGTTGGCGACGGCCATGGCGGTGGAGAACGGCTCGACGCCGATGCCGAGCGCCGCGGTCATCGGCGGCAGATAGAGGCCCATCACCTGGCGCAGGCCCATGGCGACGCCCACGATCAGGCCGGCGGAGAGGATAACGACCCAGAGCGGCTGCGGGGCGCGGGTCGCCACATGCTTCTGCATTGCGGAATCGCTTTCATGCTGGGGGAAGGCGCCGGTGTCGGCAGTCATTGTCGGCAGTCATTTAACCGCTTGGCCCACGCTTTCCCAGTTCTCATCGGCGCCGTTGGCGCGAGATTTTTTCAGACCGTCCATGAGACTACCTCATGGGTGGTGGATGGCCGCCAGTCCAGGATCTGGACTGCCCGCGCGGGCCTTCCGCACCCTGCCCTGGGACACGACGCCACGAACGGCGGCTGGGCCCGGCCGCCCTGGGCCGATTCCACAAAACCCCCGGCCACAAACCCGGTCCACAAACAATATCCGTGGGTTAACGGAACCGCACGGCCCCGACGTCGTTGGAAGCGCAAGCGCTGAGCGGCGGCGTCATCGACGAGGGCGTCGAGGGACGAGGGAGATGCGGGGCCGCAAGGGGGACGATCAACACGCCGCGACGGGGATCACCGGTGACCAACGACGACGCCTCCGACCAAGACAGCCTTGAGGAGGGCGCACGCAAGGCGAACTCCAACCTGCAGCGCCTCATCGAGGCGATCGGCGGGGTGCTCGCAGCCTCGGGGGACCTGCTGATGCGCGTACAAGGCATCCTGGGTGGCGGCCAGCCTGTCGCCGGCGGCACCAACGGGCAGGACGAGTGCAGGACCTCGCCGCCAGCGGACGGCGAGGGGTGATGGCGGCGGACATTGCGTTGTCGGTGCTCCCATGCCGCACCGCGAGGCTTGGCCCGTCCGCCGGCGCGGATCCGCGGGCTCCGAAGGATCAAAGGCCTGACCTTGTGCGTTTCCCAGAGGTACGAGCAGGACATCATTCGCGGCGAGGCGCGCAAGGGAGACCGCGCCCGATGCGCCGTTGCAGGAGGTAATCATGCCCCAGAAGCGAACCATCGCGAAGGCGCGCCAGGCCAAGCGCGCCGGCAAGGCGCCCACGACGCAGGCCGGCGAGTTCGTGCGCGAGGAGGTCCGCAAGATCCGGCGCGGCAAGCACGGCGCGCGCTCGTCGAGGCAGGTCGTCGCTATCGGCCTGTCCAAGGCCAGGCGCGCCGGCGTCAACCTGCCGCCACCCGGACGCGGCAAGGCCAAGCCGGCCACGCGCAAGAGCGCGGCGTACGCCTACGCCGCCGGCCAGGGCAAGCGCACGACGCGGCGCCGGCCGCGCGTGTCGCGCGCCGTATCGCAGGTGCTCAAGAAGGAGCCCCGGAGGGCGGCCTCGCGTACCGCCCTGTCGCGGCAGGCATCGAGCGCGGCTTCGCGGCGCAGCCCACGCGACCGCTCCGCCGCAGCACGCAAAGCCGCCCGCACGAAGGGCTTCGCAGGACGGTCCGCAGCCGCACGCAAGGCGGCCCGCACGCGCGCCCGTAACAGGCGGCAGTCGGCCCGCTAGCCTGCGCCGCGTCAGTCGCGGTTGAGGATCGTGACGAGGCCCGCGTCCGGCTCGATCCGCACCTCGTCGCCGGTGCGGATCAGCGTGGTGGGGTCGCCGGCCTCGAAGCGGTCCACGATGGCCACCTCGGCGAACGCGGCACCCTGCGCCAGGATAGTGTTGGTGCGGTCGAAGACGATGGCCTTCGGCGCCAGCCCGCGCGCCGCCATCTCCCGCAGCATCCAGGCCGAGGCGACGCCGCCCTTGGCCGTCTGCAGCACCAGGATGCGGCCGACGTAGCTCTGGCCGCAGAGCTTGTGAGCGGGGCGCGAGAACGTCCCCTTGAGCCGGTCGAGATCGTAGCGGGCGGAGAAGTTGTCCTGGGCCACCAGCGCGGTGCCGGTGACCGCGGGCCCGAGGCCCCGATGGCACTTGAGCACGATCGGCATCACACGATCTTTCCGGCCACCGCACTGTCGATGCAGCGCTCCATGCTCGCCAGGGTCGGCTTGTAGCCGTAGCCCGCGATGATGTTGACGAGCTTGGCCGAGTTGGTCAGCAGGCGCTGCCAGCCGTTGGCCTCAGCCATCTCGCGCGCATAGCTCTGGTAGAAGCACACGCCCGCGGCGACGATGCCGCCCGCCGTCTCGATGCGCGCCGTGAGCCCCATGCGGTCGGCCGCGAACTTGATCTCCGGCGAGGTTGTGACGACGAGCGAGGTCTCGGGATGGATGTGCCGGCCGTCGATGAGCCCGGCAAGCTGCTGCATCTCGATCAGCGACAGCTGCGGGGCGGCGAACACCACCACGTCCACCTTGTCTCCCGCCGCCGCATAGCCCGCATAGAAGGCCTCGAAGTCGCCCGCGCCGATGGAGACCGCCTGCGGCGCCGGCCGGCCGGCAAACGCATCGGCCGGCGTCGGCGCCTCCGGCGTCACGCCCGGCATGTGGAACATGGCGACCGAGCCGAAGCTCGCCAGCGCCGCGCCGAAGTGCTTGAGCTCGTCAGAGTTGGGCGGCCCTTCGACCCAGCTCTCGACGCCGCCCACAACGGGCACCTCCCAGTAGCTGTTGGTGGCCTTGCCGACGATGCCGCCAAGCGCGCCCCAGTCGGCCAGGTCGCGCGGGCGTTGCCGCACCTGGAAGTGCCGGGTGCCGACGCGGTGTCCATCCAGGTGATAGCCGTAGCGCGGCGTGCGCCCCGTCAGCCCCGCGGCCAGCGCCGAGGGGCCACCCTCGAAGTTGCTGCGCGCGCCCTGCACGCTGTTTGAGTAGATGACGACGCCCGTATCGCCCATCGCCAGGTGCTCGCCACGCACCGGCGGCAGCACGGTCTGATAGTTGATGCAGGTGTTGGTCATCAGCACGCCAAGCGCCTCGAAGGCGGCGATGGCGCGCGCCTCGATGGCAGCCATGGCGTCGGTTTGCCTCAGCCGCTTGTAGGAGCCGGGATCGAGCCCGCGCGGATCGGTGATGGTGGGCACGCGCACGCGCCGCTCCGGCGCGCGCAGCGCCGCCAGCTCCTCCAGCCAGGCGACGCCGGCCTCGCCCAGGCTCTCGGTGTCGGCCATGATGTGAGCCTGGCCGACAGGCACGAAGTCGGGCGCATCGAAGAACTGCCCGACCGCCATCTGGTGGCGGATGGCCCACTGGCGGGCGGGGCCGGCCTCCCCCGCCAGGATCGCCTTCTCGTCGTCCGTCAGTCGCAAGCCCGGTCCCCCGCGATGGGATGGAAAGACCGGGCTACTTTGTCGCCGCCGGTGCCGCAGACGCAAGAGCCTCCTTCAGCACGGGCGTGATGCGGGCCACCTCGCTCTCCACCAGCTTCTGCAGGCCGGCCGGGCCGCGATCCTCGGGCTTCGGCGCCGTGCTGCCGAGCTCGGCGTAGCGCTTCTTCACGGCCGGGTCGTCGAGAGCCTTGTCGAGCGCTGCCACCAGCTTGTCGACGATGGGGGCCGGCGTGCCTTTTGGAGCGACCATGGCGTTCCAGGCGCTGAAGATGAAGTCGACGCCGGCTTCCCTGGTGGTCGGCACGTCGGGCAGGCTCTCCAGCCGCTCAGGCGCGGCCACCGCATATGCCTTGATGGTGCCGGCCTGGATCTGGGGGATCACATTCAGCGACTGGTCGACCATGTAGTCGATCTGGCCGGCCACCAGATCCGTGAGGGCGGGCGCAGTGCCACGATAGGCCACCAGGCCGGGCTTGAAGCCGAATTTGGCGTTGAACACCGTCCCGGATACGTAGGAGATCGAGCCGACGCCCGCGTGGCCGTAGCTCAGCTTCGCGTGGTTGGCCTTGAGGTAGTCGAGGAAGCTCTTCAGATCCTTGGCCGCCGTGTCCTTCTTGGCCACGATCGCCTGGGGTGTGTAATTGACGATGCCGACCTGGGCGAAGCTGGTTGCCGGGTCATACTTCAGATTGGCATAGAGGGCGGGCGCGGCGGATTGGGTGCCCATGTTGCCAACCGCAATGGTGTAGCCGTCGGGCTCCGCCTGGGCGGCGCGCGTCATGCCCGTGCTGCCGCCGGCGCCGCCGACATTCTCCACTACGAGCTGCTGGCCGAGGGTGCGCGACATATGCTCGCCGACAAGGCGGGTCACCACGTCCGTGGGACCTCCGGCGGCGAACGGCACGATCACGGTGATCGGCCTGTTGGGGTAGGCATCCTCCGCTGCGGCACCGACACCGGAGAGCAGCAATGCGACCGCCGCCACCCAAACTCTCTTTCCCATCGATCAGCCTCCAACAGTGGTGCGGCCCGGCTCTCGACCGAGAACGCAAACTTCGTGGATCTCCCCGATCCTCCAGCCGTCCGATGGCATGCGACATCGGCCTTGGCGCAAAGCTTGAGCCGGGCCGGTTGCGATGCCTTGCATCGTGGCCATACTCAAACTGCTCTGCACGGGAGAACAGGCGAGGCAGTAGTCTCAGGTGAGCAATCGGCTACGCGCCGCCGCAGCATCCGCGGCGACTCGGACCATGCGCATTGCTACCTTCCCTAACAGGTACTTAACGGCCAAACCACGTCCCCGGCAAGGTCTCCGTACCGCCACGTTCGCTCCACCCGCCCGATGTGTGGTGCGCCCGGTCCAACTTCCGCCGTCGGCGGCATGCAACAATGCGAGGCAAAAGACAAATGCCACACACACCGACGCGGCCGCTGGAGAACTGGCTCCCGCCGGCGTTCATCGATCCGCGGCTCGCCGGCTCCGTCTCGATCGATCCGCCCGGCCCGTTCGTTGCGGGCAGCTACGCGCGTTTGACCCTGACCTACACGGCCGGCCGCTTCGGCATCGACGACACCGGGGCCATCCGCGTGTGCTTCCGCTTCGCCACCGACGGCGGGCCGCCGCAATTCGACAAGCCCGCGGCGCCGAACTTCGTCTCCGTCGAGGCCAGCAACGGCGCGAAACTCGACCTGCGCTACGACTACAAATTGAACACCCGGCCCTGGGACCGAACCATCGTTGTGCGCGTGGCGCGCGGCTACATGCGCGAGGGCGACACCATCACCCTGCGCTTCGGCGATCCCCGCGGCGGCTCGCCGGGGTTCCGGCTGCAGACCTTCGTGGACCCGTTCCACCAGTTTCTCGTTCTTGCCGATCCCATCGCCACCGGCGCCTTCGTTCCCGTTGCCGACCAGCCGACGTTCGCCATCGTGGCCGGGCCGCCGGAGGCGTGGCATGCCGTTCTGCCCACGCTCCGCCGGGTCGGCGAGGCGTTCGACCTCGGCCTGCGGGCCGACGACCGCTGGGGCAATCCGAGCACGCCAGGGGAGCGTCTCCTGCGCCTGCAGGCCGAGGGGCCGATCTCGGGCCTGCCGGAGACGGTTGCTTTCGCGGCGGGCGAGACGTCGCTGCGCGTGGGTGGCCTGGCACTCAGCGCTCCGGGCGAAGCCTTGGTGGTGGTGCGCGATGCGGCGGGTGAAGCGATCGTGCGCTCGAACCCGGTGATGGCGGCGCCGGCGGGCGGCCCGATCTCCTGCTGGGGGGACCTGCATGCCCAGAGCGCGGAGACCATCGGCTCCGGCTCGATTGCCGACTACTGCGCCTTTGCGCGCGACCAGGCGTTCCTGGACGCCATCGGCCACCAAGGCAACGACTTCCAGATCACACAGGCGTTCTGGGAGGAGCTGGACGCCGTGCTGAGGTCGTTCTACCAGCCCGGCCGCTTCATCACCGTTCCAGGCTACGAGTGGTCCGGCAATACCGCGCTGGGCGGTGACCGCAACGTCTTCTACCGCGAGGCGGGCCGCCCCATCCGGCGGTCCTCGCACGCCCTCACGCCGGACCTCTCCGATGCGGCCTCCGATTGCCATGACGCTCGTGCCCTGTTCGCGGCGCTGGCGGCCGACAGGGAGGACGCGGTGTGCTGGGCGCATTGCGGCGGGCGCTACGCCGACATCGGCTACGCCCACGACGTGGCGCTGGAGCGCTCCGTCGAGGTGCATTCGAGCTGGGGCACGTTCGAGTGGCTGCTCAACGACGCGTTTGCCCTGGGCTACCGCGTGGGGGTGGTCGCCAACAGCGACGGCCACAAGGGCCGCCCCGGAGCGGAGATGCCGGGCGCCTCGCAGTTCGGCGCCATCGGCGGGCTCACGTGCTTCCTGGTCCCGGAGATGACGCGCGACTCGCTGTTCGACGCCATGCGCGCCCGGCACCACTACGGCACCACGGGGTGCCGCCTCCATCTCGCCGTGCAGGCGGCGCTCCCGCCGGGCGCGCGCGTCTGGAAGGACGATCCCAGCCTGCCGGGCAGCCAGGGCCGGCCGTCGCGCATCGCCACCATGGGCGACATCGTCACCGGGGCGCATGGCGAGGTCACGCTGTCGCTGGAGATCGCCGCTGCGAGCCCCATCCAGGCCATCGAGATCCGCCGCGGCGCCGAGCTAATCGAGACGATCCGGCCGGCACACGGGCTGCCCACCGGACGGCGGTTTCTCGTCGTCTGGCAGGGGGCCGAGTACCGCGGCCGGTTCCGGCAGACGCCCTGGGACGGCTCTTTGCGCGTCGAGGGCAATGCCATCGAGGCCGTCACCCCGGTCAACTTCTTCAATCCCGACGAGCAGCCTCGCCTCGTGGACCCGAGCACGGTCGCCTGGTGCTCCATCACAACGGGCAATTTCGTAGGCATCGTGTTCACGCTGGCCGAGCGGAACGCCGGACGCGCCTGCATCGAGACCGCCAACGGGACGCTCGACTGCGTGCTCGCCGAACTCGGCGCCGAGCCCACGGTGCTCGACTGCGGCAAGCTCGACCGCAGGCTCTCCATCGCGCGCCTGCCCGACACCAACCCGCACCGCTCCGTCGTGCTGACCCGCCCGATCCCGCTCCGACCCGGCGACAACCCGATCTACGTGGCCGTGACCCTGGAGGACGGCCACCGCGCCTGGTCGAGCCCGATCTATCTGATCGCGCAGCCATGAAGATCCCTCTCCCCGTCGCGCCACTTCGGCGCGAACGGAGAGAGGGAGACCTCAGAACCCCACCTTGTCGCCGCCCTTGAGCGCCAGGATCTCGCGTGCCTCGTCCGGCGTCGCCAGCTCCAGCCCCAGGCCCTCGACGATCTGGCGCACCTTCCTCACCTGCTCGGCGTTGGACCTGGCGAGCTGGCCGGGGCCGATCCACAGCGAGTCCTCCATGCCGACGCGCACGTTGCCGCCCATGGCCGCGGCCTGGGCCGCGATCGCCATCTGGTTCCGCCCCGCGCCCAGCACGCTCCAGTGATACTGGTCGCCGAACAGCCGGTCGGCCGTGCGCTTCATGTGCAGCACGTCCTCCGGATGCGGGCCGATGCCGCCCAGGATGCCGAACACCGACTGGACGAAGAACGGCGGCTTCACCACGCCCCGGTCGGCGAAGTGGCGCAGCGTGTAGAGGTGGCCGATGTCGTAGCACTCGATCTCGAAGCGGGTGCCGTTGTTGGCGCAGGTGGTGAGGATGTACTCGATGTCGGCGAACGTGTTCTTGAACATGCGCTCGCGCGAGCCTTCGAGGTAGGGCCGCTCCCAGTCGTGCTTGAACGCCTTCTGGCGCTCCAGCATGGGGTAGAGCCCGAAGTTCATGGTGCCCATGTTGAGGCTGGCGACCTCGGGCTTGAAGGTGGCGGCCGGCTTCACCCGCTCCTCCACCGTCATGGTGGGCGCGCCACCGGTGGTGATGTTCACCACGCAGTCGGAGCGCTGCTTGATCACCTTGAGGAACGGCGCGAATGCCTCGGGCGACTGGTCCGGCCGACCGTCTCTGGGGTCACGCGCGTGCAGATGCACCACGGCCGCGCCGGCCTCCGCTGCACCGATGGCGGCATCGGCGATCTCCTCGGCCGTGATCGGCAGGTGTGGCGACATCGACGGTGTGTGAATCGAGCCGGTGACCGCGCAGGTGACGATGACTTTGCGGGCTCTAGCCACGGAGCGTCTCCCTCTGACTTTCGTACGGCGAAACTCTCTTGGGGCCAGGAGAGTGTCCTGCCGAGCCTAGCACGCGCCGCCAGGGATGGTAGACTGCGGTACGTGCCGAATCTGGCCTGGGCGGCGGGCAGATTCGCGACCTGGGCCCGGAGTGCGGAGTGCCCGTGGTCGCATGCACGGGGGAATTGGTGTCCGGGCAATGGAGGGGAGATGGCACCGGCGGCTTCCGCCAAGCACGAGGACGTCAGTAGATTCCTGAGCCGCGTCCTGCGGCACGATCCCGACAGCATCGGCCTCGCGCTCGATGCCCAGGGGTGGGTGCGCATCGACGAGCTGGTCGAACGCGCCGGTGCGCACGGGATGGCGCTCACGCGCGACCTCGTTCTGCACGTCGCGGGGACGAACGACAGGCAGCTGTTCGCCTGCGACGGCGCCGGCCGCATCAGGGCCAGCCACGGCCACACTGTTCCCGTCGATCTCGGGATTGAGCCGAGCCAGCCGCCGTTGATCCTGTTCCACGGCACTGCGGTCACGTCGGTTGCATCCATCCGCGCCGAGGGTCTTGTCCCCGGCGTGCGCCAGTACGTGCACCTCTCGGCAGACGCCGCAACGGCCACTTCTGTGGGCCGGCGCCATGGCCGTCCCGTGCTGCTGCGAATAGCGGCGGGGTGCATGTGGTCGGCCGGCTTCAAGTTCGTGCGCTCGGCCAGCGCGGTGTGGCTCACCACCGCGGTGCCGACCGAGTTCATCCAGTTCCCGTAGCGGCAGGTGTCAGACCCCTCCGGCTCGAGATACCCAGTGGATCTCACACCATTGCACAGCACCGCACACATATGGTATGCCCTCGTCATGACCGCCGTTCCAAAGCACAAGATGACTGCCGACGAGTTCCTGGCCTGGGTGGAGACGCTGCCCAGCGAGGCGGGGAAATTCGAGCTGTGGGATGGCGAGGTGGTCGTCAGGCATGGCCCCGGAGGCTTCGAGGAGGGCGAGCTCGCACAGCACTGGGACGCCAAGGGCGCCATGTTTGTCGCACTGCGGGAGGCCATTGCACGCGCACGCCTGCCGTGTTTCGCGGCTGTCGATGGCCCCATGGTCCGGCTCTCTCCCAGCAGGATGGCCCGGCCGGACTTGCTGGTCTATTGCGGCCCCAAGGTGTCGCGCATGACGCGGGAGATGCTCAACCCGGTCATCCTCGTGGAGGTGCTCTCGCCGAGCACCGAGAAGAGGGACCACGGCGTCAAGCGGGAGGGCTATTTCACCCTGTCCGGCCTCGCCCACTACATCATCATCGACCCCGACCGCCCGCTGGTGATCCACCACAAGCGCGGCGCGGCCAATGCTGTTGGGACGGAGATCTTGACCGGTGCGCGCCTCCGGCTCGAACCGCCGGGCCTCGATGTCGACCTGACAGAGGTGCTCGCAAGCTGACACCGCGGCCACCTCCCCGCAGCGAGCCAGCTGCAGCGCCCGCCGAGGCGTGACGGAGATCGCGCCAGGCCCTGTCCGAGGCCGCACTCAGAGCGGCCAGGCGCCGGCGAGCTGCAGCAGGAACCCCGCCACCACGAGCGCTGTCGCCAGCAGGAACACTCCGCGGCGGGCGGACATCGCGGCGTGGTGCTCGGCGCGGGCGTTGCGGACAGTGCTGTCGTCCTGCATGCGGTCAAGCTGCTCGAACGGATTGCGCCCGCTGCCCATCGACCGGTTGCGCAGGTCGCGCATGGCTCGCGCCCGGTCGAGCTGCTCAGCGAACTGCATCTGCCGCCCCTCGTTGAAGAACGCGAGCCACCATTCGCGCAGGAGCAGCATGAAGCCCGCGAAGTCGAGCACGATGCCGGCGACCGTCAACCATTGCTGGATCATTTGGGTGAGATGGTGAGTGGTGAGTTGGTGAGTTTGGGTCTGAGCTGCGGTTCAGGTACGGGCTTCCAACGAGCGAATCAGAGACCGAAGCATTCTGCTGATGCTCTCGCATTCGTCCAAGAGGCCCGAGAGCGGGGTGCTGCGCAGCAGCGCGATTCTGAGGAACTGGCTGAACCTACCGGTTTGATCGCGGCCATAGCCGTCGGCAATGTTCGCAGGGATTGAAGCTGAGGCCCTCCGGATCTGGGCCGTCATCCCATAGATCTCCTCGCGCGGGAAACCCTTTGTGACTCGGTAGCAATTCTCGGCGAGGGACATGGCCATCATCCACACGTTCAAGTCCTTTTAGGACTTAATGGCATCGCCTTTGGGCACTGTCTTACCTCCTCGTATTGGCGCCCACCGACACTCACCACCTCACCACTCACCATCTCACCCGTTCATTCCGCCCGCATCACCAGGCAGGCGATCTCCAGCCGCTTGAGCTCGCTGCAGGCGTTGTCGGCGGCGGAGCGGCCGTCGAAGCCGACATAGCGGGCGCGGAAGTAGACCTTGTCGCCACGCTTGACCTGGCTCATGTGCGGAGTGTGGCGGCCCAGCAGCGACCCGGCGCGCTCCCGGACCAAGGCAAGCTGGCGCTCGGCCTCGCCCGGCGTCTGGTAGGCGCCGACCTGGACCTGGAACGGGCCTGCGGGCGCGGCCGGCTCCGGCACGACCGCAGCTTTTGGGGCCGGCGCGGATGCGGCCTCCCGCGGAGCAGCGTCCTGCGCCGGCGCGGAGGGGCGGGGCTCGGGCTGCTTCAGGAGGTCATCGATGTTGGCGGGGCGGCCCGATCCTTCCGACACAACTGTTGTGCCTTCGGCCAGGACCGGGCGGACACGCACGACTTCCACTCCGGGGACGGCGGCGAGGGGCGAGCGCGACGCCGCCTGCGGGTTTGGGACGGCAGCAACAGGCACCGGGGGCGCCTCGGGATCAGGCGGCGTAACGTTGGCCTCAGGCGGCGCAGCGCGGGCCAACTCGGTGCCGGGCGGGGCGGGAGCCGGTCTGGGCTGGGCGGATGCGGGCTGAGCGCTGGTCGCTGGGGCCGGCGCTGGAGCCGGAGCCCTGGCCAGCGCCACCGGCAGCGGGCCGGGGTGGCGGGTCTTCTTCTCCGAGGCCTTGGCGAAGGCCGCGTCGAGATGCGTGCGCACGGCGGCGTTGCGCAGGGCAGCGGTCTGGCCGCCGAAGTAGGCCGCCATCACGTGCTTCCTGCCGCGCCGCGCCGAGGCCACCAGGTTGAACCCGGAGGCGCGGATGTAGCCCGTCTTCATGCCCTCCAGCCCCTCGTAGCGGAACAGCAGCGTGTTGTGGTTGCGGAAGGTCTCGCTGCCCCAGGTGAAGGTGCGGGTGGCGAACAGCGGGTAGTATTTCGGGAATTGATCGTGCAACCGGAGCGCCAGGGTGACCATGTCCCGCGCGGTCGTCACCTGCTCGGGGTCGGGCAGGCCCGAGGCGTTGTGGAACTCGGTGCCCGTCATGCCCAGCTCGCGCGCCTTGCGGTTCATGAGCTCGGCAAACTTCTCCTGGCTGCCGGCGATGCGCTCGGCCACCGCCACGGCCACGTCGTTGGCGGACTTCACGATCAGCGCCTTGATGGCGTCGCCGACAGCGATCTCGGCCCCCTCGTCCACCTCGAGATTGGAGGCGGGCTGGGCCGCGGCATTGGCGGAGAAGCGGATACTGCTGGTGAGGCTGAGCCGGCCCTGCTCGATCTGCTCGAACAGGAGATAGAGCGTCATCAGCTTGGCCAGGGAGGCCGGGAAGCGCGGCTGATCGGCGGACCTCTGATAGATGACGCGGCCGGTATTGGCGTCGATCACCAGGACGGCGCGCCGGCCGTCTTCCGAGGCATAGGCGCAGGTCAAGGGGCTGAGCGCGACCGCCGCCGCCAACGATACAGCGATGAGCCGGCGCCATAGCCGGTATCGCCACGAATGAACGGCCATCCCCTCTTCCCAGCTGCCTGTGCGGCGGAGCAGCCTCGCTCTCAGGACTGTGAGAGCGCCCCTGCCTCCGCTTCTTTGGGGTCTTTGGGGCGACTTTGAGGCGCCCTCTTCTTGTGACCGCCAGAGCTTAGGTCGTGGGGCGTAAGCGGCGGGTTAAGCCGGGTTGGCGCATGGTAAGCGGTCCGAGACTGCGTAAGGTTGATATTGCGTCGCAGCAAAATTGCTTGACTTCCATTGTGCAGCGCATATATCCGGGGCGTCGCGCAGCTCCCTGCTGTGCGTCTCCCCCACGTTCCGCACTCAGGACCGATGCCAATGATCAAGAATTTCGATGACTTCCAGAAGCTCGGGCAGCAAAACGTCGACACCGCCATGAAGATGCTTGGCGAGTGGAGCAAGGGCTGGCAGGCGATCGCCGCCGAGATGACCGACTACACCAAGCGGTCGTTCGAGGAGGGCACGGCCACCGTCGAGAAGCTGCTGTCGGCGAAGTCCGTCGAGCAGGCGGTCGAGATCCAGACCGGCTACGCCAAGCGGGCCTACGACGACTACATGCACCAGGTTTCCAAGCTTGGCGGCCTCTACGCCGAGCTCGCCAAGGAGGCCTACAAGCCGGTCGAGAAGGCGCTGCAGAGCGGGCGCTGATTACCCCCGAGCCGCGTCGGGAGCAGCCCGTAGAAGCGGCTCAGGCTCTCCCTGGACACATCGCAAGATCGGGTCTGGCGCCCACCCGGCGCACGGCCCGATTTTTTTTGTCGCATTCGGCCGTCCCGTTCACCATATAGCGGCCGAACGGCAAGCGGGGTCGGGCACGGTCGCTCCCCACGCGGCCAGGCTGCTGCGGTCGCGCCACGGTTTCCCCACGGTCGCCCCAAGGTTGCCCCAAGGTTGCCTATGGGAGACGGTCCGGCGTTTGTATGATTTCGACCAGGGTTTGCGAAACCGGCGCGGCTGTCGGTAAGATGGTGGCGATTTGGCAGCTTTCGTCGGGGAGCGGGTTCGAGAGATGTCGGGCAAGAACGGCTCAAACGGCTCACGGGGCGAGGATGAGGGCAAGACCGGCCTCATCACCAAGACGCGCCCCAAGACCAAGAAGCCGAGCCTCTACAAAGTGCTGCTCTTGAACGACGACTACACGCCCATGGAGTTCGTCGTGCATGTCCTGGAGCGCTTCTTCAACATGGGCCGCGAGGAGGCCCACCGCATCATGCTTCATGTGCACCACAAGGGCGTCGGCATCTGTGGGGTCTACACCTACGAGGTGGCCGAGACCAAGGTTGCACAGGTGATGGACTTCTCGCGCCAGCATCAGCATCCGCTGCAGTGTACGATGGAAAAGGAGTAGCTCACCGCCGTGCCCGCCTTCTCCCAAAGCCTGGAAGCCTCGCTGCACCGCGCCCTGGAGTACGCCAACGAGCGTCACCACGAGTACGCTACGCTGGAGCACCTGCTGCTGGCGCTCCTGGACGACCGCGATGCCGCGGCCGTCATGAAGGCCTGCCTCGTGGACTTCGACGCGCTGCGCAAGCGCATCACGGAGTACCTAGACAACGAGCTGACGAGCCTGCGGATCAAGGGCTCCACCGAGGCCCAGCCGACCACCGGTTTCCAGCGGGTGGTGCACCGCGCCGTGGTCCACGTCCAGTCCTCCGGCCGCGAGGAGGTGACGGGCGCCAACGTGCTGGTCGCCATCTTCGCCGAGCGCGAGAGCCACGCCGCCTTTTTCCTGCAGGAGCAGGAGATGACCCGCTTCGAGGCGGTGCAGTACATCTCGCACGGCATCGCCAAGCGGCCCGGCATGTCCGAGCCCAAGCACGTGCGGGGGGTCGACGAGGACCAGAGCGACGGCCGCGAGGACGGCAAGAAGCAGCCGCAGGATGCGCTCAACACCTACTGCGTCAACCTCAACAAGAAGGCCAAGGTCGGCCGCATCGACCCCCTGATCGGGCGTGAGCCCGAGGTGATGCGCACCATCCAGATCTTGTGCCGGCGCCAGAAGAACAACCCGCTGTTCGTGGGCGATCCGGGCGTCGGCAAGACGGCCATCGCCGAGGGGCTGGCGCGCAAGATCGTCAACGGCGACGTGCCGGAGGTGCTGCGCACCGCCACTATCTTCTCGCTCGACATGGGCGCGCTGCTGGCCGGCACCCGCTACCGCGGCGACTTCGAGGAGCGTCTCAAGGCGGTGATGAAGGAGGTCGAGAACTATCCGGGCGCGATTCTCTTCATCGACGAGATCCACACCGTGATCGGTGCCGGCGCTACCTCGGGCGGCGCCATGGACGCCTCGAACCTGCTAAAACCCGCCCTGCAATCGGGCACGCTGCGCTGCATCGGCTCCACCACCTACAAGGAGTACCGCCAGCACTTCGAGAAGGACCGCGCGCTGGTGCGCCGGTTCCAGAAGATCGATATCAAGGAGCCGTCGGTCGAGGACTCCATCGAGATCCTCAAGGGCCTCAAGCCCTACTTCGAGGAATACCACAAGCTCAAGTACACCAACGATGCCGTGAAGGCGGCGGTGGAGCTGTCGGCCAAGTACATCAACGACCGCAAGCTGCCGGACAAGGCCATCGACGTGATCGACGAGACCGGCGCCTCGCAGATGCTGGTGCCGGAGGCCAAGCGCAAGAAAAAAATCACGGTGAAGGAGGTGGAGGCCACGGTCGCCACCATGGCCCGGATTCCGCCCAAGACGATCTCGAAATCCGATGCCGAGGTGCTCGTCAACATCGAGAAGGACCTAAAGCGCCTGGTGTTCGGCCAGGACAAGGCGATCGAGGCGCTGGCCAGCTCCATCAAGCTCTCCCGCGCCGGCCTGCGCGAGCCGGAGAAGCCCATCGGCTGCTACCTGTTCTCAGGTCCCACCGGCGTCGGCAAGACCGAGGTGGCGCGCCAGCTCGCCAACCTGATGGGCGTGGAGCTCTTGCGCTTCGACATGTCGGAGTACATGGAAAAGCACACGGTCTCGCGGCTGATCGGCGCGCCGCCCGGCTACGTCGGCTTCGATCAGGGCGGCC
>Ga0070695_100000481_pt1 | contig 20745 bp, 19 predicted proteins | sample KBSK1252metaG_FD_65471 | JGI IMG/M metagenome (GOLD analysis project Ga0070695, IMG submission 65471) | Corn, switchgrass and miscanthus rhizosphere microbial communities from Kellogg Biological Station, Michigan, USA - KBS K1-25-2 metaG | ecosystem: Host-associated > Plants > Roots >...
TATCGTTACGCGGCGACGTCGACCTTGATCGACCGCGGTTTCGCGTCCTCACGCAGCGGGAGCCGCACGGTGAGGACGCCGTTCTTGTACTCCGCCGAGACCCGGTTGGGATCGACCGTCTGCGGCAGCGAGAAGGAGCGGCTGAACGTGCCGTAGCGCCGCTCCACGTGGTGATACTGCTCGTCCTTCACGTCGGTCGCGACCTTCTTCTCGCCCTTGATGGTGAGCACGAAGTTCTCGATGTTGATGTCGATGTCCTCGCGCGCCGTGTCGGGCAGCTCGGCCTTCAGGACCAATTCGTGCTCGCCGGTCTGATAGATGTCCACGGCCGGCATCCAGGTGTTGTTCGGCGTCGTGAAGCCGAAGTCGCGAAATGGATCCCAACGAACGATTGTCATGTTTCCTCCTTGATGTCGCTGAAAGCGGAAAGCCCGTCGCTGGCCGCTTCGAATCAACTGGCTTCGGCATACTCGCCGTCGACGACTTCCGCGTCTTTGACGTTCGAATTCGACGAACCCGCCGTCTGCGGCGCCCCTTGCGCCGCCTGCGTCTTGTACAGCTGTTCGGCGATTGCGTGCGACGCGCGCTGCAGATCGTCGACGGCGCGCGTGATGGCGGCCGGGTCGTCGCCCTGCGCGGCCCGCCGCGTGTCGGCGATCGCCGCTTCGATTCGCGACACGTCGCTCGCCGGCAGCTTGTCGCGACTCTCAGCGATCGTCTTCTCGACCGAGTACGCGAGCGAGTCCGCCTGGTTGCGCGCGTCGATGACCTCGCGGCGCTTCTGATCGTCCGCCGCGTGGCTCTGCGCGTCCTTCACCATCCGATCGACGTCGTCCTTCGAGAGGCCGCTCGATCCGCTGATGGTGATTTTCTGTTCCTTGCCGGTTGCCATGTCCTTCGCCGAAACGTTGACGATCCCGTTGGCGTCGATGTCGAACCCGACTTCGATCTGCGGGACGCCGCGCGGCGCCGCCGGCAGCCCCACGAGATGGAAGCGGCCGAGCGTGCGGTTGTCGCGCGCGAACGGACGCTCGCCCTGGAGCACGTGCACCTCGACGCTCGTCTGGTTGTCGGTGGCCGTCGAGAAGAGCTCGCTCTTCCGCGTCGGGATCGTGGTGTTGCGCGCGATGAGCGTCGTCATCACGCCGCCGAGCGTCTCGATGCCGAGCGACAGCGGCGCCACGTCGAGCAGCAGGACGTCCTTGACCTCGCCCGCGAGCACGCCGCCCTGGACGGCCGCGCCGACCGCGACGACCTCGTCGGGATTCACGCCCTTGTGCGGCTCCTTGCCGAAGAAGTCACGTACCAGCTGCTGCACCTTGGGCATCCGCGTCGAGCCGCCGACCAGCACCACTTCGTCGATGTTCTTCGCATCGATGCCGGCGTCGGCCAGCGCCTGCTTCACCGGAGCCATCGTCCGCTGCAGCAGGTCGTCGACGAGCTGTTCGAGCTTGGCGCGCGACAGCTTCATCTGCAGATGCTTCGGCCCGGTCTGATCGGCCGTGACGAACGGCAGGTTGATGTCGGTTTCCATCGCCGTCGACAGCTCGATCTTGGCCTTCTCCGCGCCTTCCTTCAGACGCTGGAGCGCCATGCGATCCTTCGACAGGTCGATGCCTTCGGCCTTCTTGAACTCGCTGACGAGCCACTCGATGACGCGATCGTCGAGATCGTCGCCGCCGAGATGCGTGTCGCCGTTGGTCGCCTTCACCTCCACGACGCCCTCGCCCACCTCGAGCACCGAGATGTCGAACGTGCCGCCGCCGAAGTCATACACGGCGATCGTTTCGTCCTTCTTCTTGTCGAGCCCGTACGCGAGCGCCGCGGCGGTCGGCTCGTTGATGATCCGCTTGACGGTCAGTCCGGCGATTTTGCCGGCGTCCTTCGTCGCCTGGCGCTGCGCGTCGTTGAAATAGGCCGGCACGGTGATGACCGCGTCGGTCACTTTTTCACCGAGGTAGTCTTCCGCCGCCTGCTTCAGCTTCTGAAGGACTATCGCGGAAATCTCGGGCGGTGAGTACTTCTTCCCACGCGCTTCGACCCACGCGTCGCCGTTGTCGGCGCGCATGACTTTGTAGGGGACGCGAGTCGATTCACTCGTCACCTCGTCGAACGTGCGGCCCATGAAGCGCTTGATCGAAAAAATCGTGTTTTCGGGATTTGTGACCGCCTGCCGCTTGGCGACCTGACCGACGAGCCGTTCGCCGTCCTTGGTCAAGCCCACCACCGACGCAGTCAATCGGGCGCCTTCCTGGTTCACGATGACCGCAGGCTGCCCGCCTTCCATCACGGCGACAACGGAGTTCGTCGTGCCGAGGTCGATTCCAATCGTCTTGTTTGACATGCCGGAAAGTATGAGCGAAGCATGAGTGTATGTCAAGCATGTTTTATGAGTGTTATCTAGTCATCGTTTGGCCGGCAGCCAAGTCGCACCTCATCTGGCGCTCATGAACCGCGGTTACCAGTTCAAGTCGGCGCTGTGCGATTATTCGAGGCATGCGCAGCCGCTTTCAGGCGATCGCGATTCCTTCGGAAATCGGCGAGTTTACCGATGAGGTCCGGCGGGTATTTCTGGAGCTTGGCCGTGTGTTCGGGGCGGAATCGCTGGCGGGCGAGTGCGCGCCGCCGATCGATGTCTACGAAACCGATGACGCGCTCGAAATCTCCGTCGATCTCCCGGGTGTGGCGCCTGACGCGGTGCGACTGCTCGCCAAGGGCGACACGATCCTGATTGCCGGCGAGAAAGCGCCGCGCCGCGCGGGAGGCGACGCCAGCTTCCATCTCGTGGAACGCGGCTACGGACGGTTCGCGCGCGTCGTGCGCTTGACGCGCCCCTGCGATACGTCGAAGGCGCGTGCGACGATTGTCGAGGGCGAGCTCCACGTGACGGTGCCGAAGCTGGCGGACCGTCGAGGCACGACGATCAAGATCGCGGTCGACGCCGGGAGCAGGGATTCGCAATCCGGGATTCGCTGACGAATCCCGGCTCCGTAGCCGCTACACTGCAAGAAGTCGAAATGCGCATCCTTTTCATCGGGGACATCGTCGGCCGGCCCGGCCGCGATCTCGTGCGGCAGGGCGTTGCGGGACTCGTCGACACGCACCACATCGATCTCGTGATCGCCAACGCCGAGAACGCGGCGGCCGGCTTCGGCATCACGCGCGAGATCGGCGATCAGCTCCTCGATCTCGGCGTCGACGTCATGACGTCCGGCAATCACATCTGGGACAAGAAGGAAGCGCTCGACTACATCGGCGCGGAGCCGCGCCTGCTGCGTCCGCTCAACTACCCCGCGGGCGTCCCGGGCAACGGCAGCTACGTGGCGCGCACGAGGGACGGCGTCACGGTCGGCGTCATCAACGCGATGGGCCGCGTGTTCATGTTGAACATCGACGACCCGTTCGCGCGGGTGCTCGAGGAGATCGATGCGCTGCGCCAGAAGACGCGGATCATCTTCGTCGACTTCCACGCGGAGGCGACCTCCGAAAAAATCGCCATGGGCTGGCACCTCGACGGCAAAGTGACCGCGGTCATCGGCACACACACGCACGTGCAGACGGCGGACGAACGGATTCTGCCGAAGGGCACGGCGTATCTGACCGACGTCGGCATGACGGGGCCGCACGACTCGATCATCGGCGTGGAGATCGAGGCGGCGCTCGGACGCTTCCTCAACGCGCTGCCGGCGCGATTCGAGACGGCGACCGCCAACCCGCGGCTGAACGCCGTCGTGGTCGAAGCCGACGAGCGCACCGGCCATGCGACAGACATCGAGCGTCTCAGCTACAGTCTTGACGAGCTGAAAGATATTTCCAGTGTCGGATCTGTTCGATCGTCTGTTTGAAGACGACGAGGACGACGACGTCGACAGTCCCCAACCGACTGTCGAGAGCGAGCCGCCGACCGTCGAGCGCCGTGTCCTCAGCGTCACGGAACTGACGATCACGGTTCGCGATCTGCTCGAAGGCCAGCTCTTCGAGGTCTGGGTCGAGGGCGAGCTCTCCAACTGCCGCGTCTGGAACACCGGTCATCTGTACTTCACGCTGAAAGACGCGTCGTCGCAATTGCGCGGCTTCATGTTTCGATCGGCGCTGCGCTATCTGAAATTCAAGCCGACCGACGGGACGCGCGTGGTCGCGCGCGGGAAGATCTCCGTCTACGAGCCCAAGGGGGAATACCAGCTCGTTTGCGAGCATCTCGAACCGCAGGGGCTCGGCGCGCTGCAGCTCGCCTTCGACCAACTGAAGAAGCGGCTGCAGGCGGAAGGCCTCTTCGACGCGGCGCGCAAGCGGGCGCTGCCCGCCCTCCCGCGGAAAATCGGCATCGTCACGTCGCTCGAGGGCGCGGCCATTCGCGACATCATCAAAGTCTTGCGGCGGCGGTACGCCAACGCGCATCTGGTCATCCGTCCCGCGAGAGTGCAGGGTGACGGCGCGGCGATCGAGATTGCCCAGGCGATGCGGCAGATCGGGCGCGTGCCGGCGGTGGATGTCGTGATCGTGGGACGCGGCGGAGGCTCGATCGAGGACCTCTGGGCCTTCAACGAGGAAATCGTGGCGCGCGCGATTGCGCGGTGTCCGGTGCCGGTGATTGCCGCCGTCGGCCACGAAACGGACGTCACGATCGCCGATTTCGTGGCCGACGTCCGCGCGCCGACGCCGTCGGCGGCCGCCGAGCTGGTCGTGTCGCGCAAGGACGCGTTCGGCGGCCAAATCGATCGGCTGCAGGAGCGGCTGCGCGCCGCGGCGCGTGGCCGCATCCAGCGATTGAGCCGCCGCGTGCACATCGCCGACGGCCGGCCGGCATTCGCCGGCGTGCCCGGGCGGGTCGCGATGCGCGGACGTCACGCGGCGGAGCTGACGCATGGGCTCGCCCGCCTCATGCGCGCCCGCGTCGCGGCGCGCGAGCGGCGGCTGCAGCAGCTCGAACGCCAGCTCGCCACGTTCGACGCGGGGCGCCGGCTGGCGGACATCCGGACGCGGCTCGTGACCGTCGACGAGCGGATGCGCAGCGCCGCCGGAAGACGGCACGATCGGGCGCGCGCGCAATTCCAGCACGCCACCGGCCGGCTCGAGACGCTCAGTCCGCTCGCGGTGCTCGGCCGCGGATACGCCGTCGCCTGGAATGCCGACAAGACGCGCGTGCTCCACGACGCGTCGGCGGTCGCGCCCGGCGACACGGTGCGCGTCACCTTGAGCCGCGGCGAAATAGAAGCTAAGGTGTCGAAGACGGAATGACCGACACGTCGATTAAAGACTTCGAAGCCGCCATCGCCGAGCTCGAGACGATCGTCAAGAAGCTCGAAGAAGGCGATCTGCCGCTCGAGCAGTCGCTGGCGCTCTACGAGCGCGGCGTCCAGCTCTCGCGCTTCTGCCACGCGCGGCTCGAAGAGGCCGAGCGTCGCATCGAGATCCTCAACGAGCGCGGCGAGCTCAAGCCGGCGCCCGCATCATTCGTGGATCAAACCGATCGCTGATGCTGTGACCGCCGCCTCGCTCGCTGATTTTCTGACCAGCGCCCGCACACAGGTGGACGAGGCGCTGGATCGGTATCTGCCGCGGCCGCCGGTGTGCCCGGCGATCGTCAGCGACGCGATGCGCTACAGCGTGTTCGCGGGCGGCAAGCGTCTGCGGCCAATCCTGACGCTCGCCGCCGCGGATGCGGTGGATCGCGGCCCGACGTCGGATGTGGCGCAGGGCTTCAGCCCGGCGATGCAGCTCGCCCTCCCGGCCGCGTGCGCCATCGAGCTGATTCACACCTACTCGCTGATTCACGACGACCTGCCTGCGATGGACGACGACACGCTGCGCCGCGGCCGTCCGACGCTCCACGTCGTGTACGGCGACGGCATTGCGATCCTCGCGGGCGATGGTCTCCACGCCGAAGCGTTCACGCTGCTTGCCCGCGAGCCGGCAGGAGACGATCCGTCAATCGTGGCGCGCAAGCTGCGCGTGCTGCGTGTGATTGGCGACGCCGCGGGACCGGCGGGCATGGTCGGCGGACAGGCGATCGACCTGCAGGCGGCCGGGCAGGCGCCGGGCGGCGCCGTCGCGCTCGACGCCGACGGGCTGCGCGCGATGCACGCGCGAAAAACCGGTGCGCTCATCCGGGCGGCCGCCGTCAGCGGTGCAATCATGGCGGGCGCCTCCGGCGAGCTCGTCCTCGCGCTCGACGCGTACGCGACAGACGTCGGGCTCGCATTTCAAATCGTCGACGACATTCTCGACGTCGAAGGCGCGGCCGACGAGCTCGGCAAGACCGCGGGGAAGGACGCAGCCGATTCGAAGCCGACGTATCCGTCGCTGTTCGGCCTCGACGCGTCGCGGAGGTTGGCGGCTGAGTGTGTCGCGCGGGCGCATCAGACGCTCGCCGACGCGAAGCTGACAGCGGGGTGGCTCGACGCGATCGCGGAGTGGGTGGTATCGCGCCGGAGCTGATTCGCGGCGCTGACCCGACACAGGTTTTATCCTTTGTGTCTTTGGTGTCCTCTGCGTTCACTCAGCGTGAGTAAAACCAAAACGCGTCTCGACGTGCTCCTCCTCGATCGCGGCCTCGCGCCCTCCCGCGAGCGGGCGCGCGCGCTGATCCTCGCCGGTCAGGTCAGCGTCGACGGCCAGGTCGTTTCGAAGGCTGGCGCCCCGGTCGCCGCCGACGCGCGCGTCGACCTGTCGTCGCCGGATCATCCGTATGTCGGCCGCGGCGGCATCAAGCTGGCGGGCGCGCTCGATGCGTTCGAGATCAACCCGAGCGGCCGCCGTGCGCTCGACATCGGCGCCTCGACCGGCGGATTCACCGACGTGCTTCTGCAACGCGGCGCCGAACGCGTCATCGCCCTCGACGTCGGCCGCGGACAGCTCGACTGGCGTCTGCGAAACGATCCGCGCGTCCTCGTCCGCGAAGGCGTCAACGCGCGGGCGCTGACGCGAGACGACGTGCCGCACGATGTCAGCCTGGTCACGATTGACGTGGCCTTCATTTCACTGCGTCATATCCTTCCGGCTCTGCCGCCGTTTCTCGATCGTCCAGCGGACGTCGTCGCGCTCGTGAAGCCGCAGTTCGAAGCGGGCCGCGACGAGGTCGGCAAACATGGTCTGGTGACCGATCCTGCCGTCCACGAGGCGGTGATCGCGCGAGTGACCGACGCGGCGCTCGCGTGCGGCTTCGCGCGGGCCGGCATGACGCCCTCACCGATCGCCGGCGCGACGGGCAACCAGGAGTTTTTCCTGCATCTGACGAAGTGATGCATGGCGCCGTTTGAGCACATCGTGGTGTTCGGCGCCGGCGCGATCGGCAGCGTCTACGCCGCGAAGCTGGCGGCCTCCGCCGCGGACCAGGGAATCAGCGTGGCGCTGATCGGCCGACGCGAGCACGTCGACGCGATCAACCGCGGCGGTCTCCGGCTCACGGGCCGCGAAGCGCTGACGTGCCGCCTGCGCGCGGCCACTCGCATCGACGCGATCGCGCCGAGGACGGTCGTCCTGCTGACGACGAAGGTCAGCGACAACCGTGAGGCGGCGGCGGCGCTCGCGTACCACGTGCGCGACGACACGGTGATTCTCTGCGTTCAAAACGGACTCGGCAGCGAGGACGTCGTCAAGGACGTGCTCGGGCCGCGCGCGATCGTGCTCCGCGCGATCACGCAGTTCGGCGCCATCTTCCGCGAGCCCGGCGTCATCGACTACAAGGTGGCCGGCTACACGCTGATCGAACAGAGCCCTCACAGCGCGGCGATTGCGAGTCTCCTCACGGCCAGCGGCCTCGACGGCCGTGTGTCCGATGACATCAAGGCCGAGATCTGGCGCAAGCTGGTCTTCAACTGCGTGATCAATCCCATCACGTCGCTGATGGGCACCGACGTGGGGAGCATCGCCGATTCGCGCCTCGATCCGTTGAAGCGTCTGGTGATCGATGAATGTCTCGCGGTCGCCGGCGCGGACGGTGTGACATTCAGCGAAGATTTTCTCCAGAGAATCACCGACGTGTTCGGCTCGTCGCGCAACATCGCGTCGATGCGCCAGGATCTCGTGCGCGGCAAGCTGACGGAAATCGACTTCATGAATGGCGCCGTCGTCGCGCTCGGCCAGCGGCTGGGGATCGAGTGTCCGGTCAACGCGGCGCTGACCGCCATCATCCGGGCAATGGAAGCGCGGCGCCTGTCCTGAGCGACCAGCTCGCGCTTCCGGCGTGAGCGAGGAGTCGAAGGATGGCACAATGATCGTTCCATGAAGGTCGGGATCGTCGCGAAAGCGCGGCTGACGAACGCCACGCAGCATCTCGTCGACATCGGCGTGTGGCTCGAGAAGCGCGGCATCGAGCCGGTCTACGAGACGGCGACGGCCGCCCTGCTGCCGACGGCGTCGGCCGCGCCGGCCGGCGCCCCGCGCCGTGTCGCCGACAAGCAGGCGCTCGTCGCCGAGGTCGACATGGTCGTCGTCCTCGGCGGCGACGGCACGCTGCTGTCGATGGCGGATTGCATCGGCGCGGCGGGATCCGACATCCCGATGCTCGGCGTCAACTTCGGCAGCCTCGGATTTCTCACGGAAGTGACGCTGCCCGAGTTGTATCCGTCGCTCGACGCTGCGCTCAGCGGCCGTGCGCCGATCGAAGAACGGATGATGCTGCGATCGACGACCCTTCGCCAGGGCACGACATTGGCGGATCACATCGCGTTGAACGACGTCGTCGTGACCAAGGGCGCGCGCTCGCGCATGATCGATTTGTCGGTTTCAGTCGGGGAGGAGTTCCTCACGCGCGTGAAGGCCGACGGCCTCATCGTCGCGACGCCGACCGGGTCGACGGCGTACAACCTCGCGGCGGGCGGACCCATCGTGCAGCCGACGCTCGACGCGCTGATCCTCACGCCGATCGCGCCGCATACGCTCACCAACCGCCCGATCGTCATCCCCGTGTCGGCGCCAGTGCGCGTCCAGCCGATGATCGAGGACGCGCGCGAAGAGTTGTACGTGACGTTCGACGGTCAGGCGGGCTTCCATCTTCAAGCCGGCGATGAGATCCGCATCTGCCGCGCCGATCGGACGCTCCGGCTGATCCGCCCGTCGACGCGGAGCTACTTCGCGGTGCTGCGGGAAAAGCTCAAGTGGGGCGAGCGCTGAGAGGTTGGACCGCCACGTCCTGGCAATCGACGCAGTCCCCGTTCGACTTGAGGTACTGCGAATGACAGCGTGGGCAGAACGAGCGCATCTCCACGGTTTCTGGCCGGGGCGGCTGAAGCACATCGTCGAGGCGCCCGATCGAGCGGAGGAATATCTCGATGTCGCCGCGCTCGTCCTTTCGGTCCGCGTCAAAATAGAATCGCCGCGCCACCACCAGGAACGTCTCGTCGCTGCACATCGCCGAGGCGACGGCCACCGGGTGGTCCAGCGCCATGAGGCCGCGTGACAGCGCGACACAGGCACGAATGGCAGAAAACGGCGACAAGACGATCGACGCGAGGCCGGCGAACCGATCGCCGCCCGGATACAGCGCGCGGGACGCCGACGCGAATTCTGCTGCGATGATGACGATGAAGCCGAGCCGAGCCGAGCCGAGCCGAGCCATCCCAGCACGAGGACCGGCCACGTGGGGGCCAGCCCTCGCCAGGCGATCGCGATCGGAACGGCCGCGAGCACGTAGACCCACGCGGCTCCACACAAATACGAGAGCAGCCGGACGTCGCGTCGAAACGCGGACCAACGGCTTCGGATCGCCTCGACGTCGAAACGCCGCGCGGTCGGCTCGCATACGAGCACGAGTGCGAGCGGATGCCACGGCGCCGCGACCAGGACGCCCGCGCCGCTGGCGAACGGCATGTGCGGTCCGAGATAGAGAAGAAACCGTTCCTTCCGCGCGCCGACGAATGCCACCTGATGGCTTCTCAGCCACAGGCAGCATTCGATCGCATGCAGCGCGAAGAGAGCCGCGACGATTTCCATGGATCGTCAGGCGCCGGCGGTCGCGGTGTCGGACTTCCCGGACATCTTCGAGAAGAAGCGTCGAACGGCCCCGACGGCGGCGATGAAGCCGAGCACGATGGCCTTCCACATCTTCGCGAGCAGACCCGATTTCATCGCGGCTGCGCCGACGCCGCCGGCCACCAGCGCCGTCAATCCGTAGGCGGCCACTTTATCTCCTGCACGAAACTCGGCGTATCGCTGCCCGGGCTTGAAGGAGAAGCCGGTGAGCAACGCCTGCAGCTGCGGCATGGCCGCGACGAGATCGCCGGGCGACAGAACCAGTTCCGCCTGCATCACGCCGCCGCGACCGAGCAGCCGCACGGAATGATTGACGACTTCCTCGTTGTCACCCTTCCCGCGAATGCCCCAGGTCAGATTTTTCGTCGTGTCGTCGAAGTGCGGCTGCGACTGCCAACCGACAATGGTCATCGTCGGCCAGCCGCGCCGTTTGCGCTCTTCGTTGCTGCGCTCGGTCCCTTTGCGGATCGTGGCAAGGAGCGCATCGGCATCGATGCTGTTCCGACGACCGTGCGGATCTCCAGTTTGTAAAAAGGGGGTAAGCGAATTATCGGCAGGCTATCGACAGGCGTTGGCGCGGTTCACAGAATCGCTCGCGGCGGCAATCAGGGCATCGTCAAGAGCGCCGCCATCGACTCGATCCCTTCCCACAGATTCTGAATCCGCAGGTTCTCGTTCGGTCCGTGCTGGTTGTTGTCGAAGTTGACGATCGACAGCCCGAAGGTCGGCACCTTCAGCACGTCGGTGAAGACGTAGAACGGCGCGCTGCCGCCGATGGTCGGCAGCCGCACGATGGGGCCGCCGGCCGCATCGGCCAGCGCTTTTGAAATCGCCGCCGCGATCGGCACGGTCATCGGCGTGCGACCCGCCGGGTAGCCGCCGGTTCGCGTCACGCGCGCGATCCACGGATGCGCCGCGCGCGCCGCCGCGTCCGGTTCCTTGTCGACGATGAAGAACCCCTGCTTGCGAACGTGTGCGACGAGGCGATCGAACTGTCTGGCCGGGTCGACGGCCTTCACGAGCCTGAGGTCCAGTCGCGCGCTCGCGGACGCGGGGATGATCGTGCGGCCCTGGCCGCCCACGCCGCCGCCCGCCTCGAACGCGTTGATGTTCAGCGTCGGCAGGTTGTGGCGCAGCTCGAGACGCTCCGCGGTTGTTTCTGGCTGCGAGAAGCCGAACGTCTTCATGAGCATCGGCGTCTCGTCCGGAATCGCGTCGATCGCCTGCCGCTCCTCCGCCGTCAGCGGCGTGACGTCGTCGTAGAACCCGTCGACCGTGACGCGGCCGCGATCATCCTTCATCGAGGCGAGCAGCTTCGCCAGCGCGAGCGCCGGGTTCGGCGCCCAGTTCCCGTAGTTGCCGCTGTGCACGTCGCGGGATGGTCCGTACACCGTGATCAGCGCGCTCATGATGCCGCGCGTGCCGAAGAACATCGTCGGACGTCCGCTCGCGTGCCGCGGGCCGTCGACCATGATGAGCGCGTCGCCGCGGATGCGATCGCCGTGCTCGCGCACGACCTGCTCGAGCGACGGCGAGCCGGCTTCCTCGTCACCCTCCATGATCACGCGGATGTTCGACGTCAGCGGGATGTTCGCGTCTTCGAGCGCATCGACCGCCGCGAGCAGCGCGATAATCGGCGATTTGTCGTCAGACGAAGAGCGGCCGTAGATGCGCCACCCGGGATCGATGGGGCCCTGCCACGTCTTGAGCGTGAGCGTCCGCCCGGCGGGCTCGTGCTCGACGACGATGACCGGCGAGAAGGGCGGCTCGTAGATCCACTCGGTAGGATCGACCGGCTGGCCGTCGTAGTGGAAGTAGAACGTGATCGTGCGGCGCAGGTTGGGCGCGCGCCGTTCCGCGAGCACCACCGGCGAGCCCGACGTCGCGATCCGCTCGGGAAGAAAGCGTCGGTGCTCGAACATGCGCGTCAGCGCCTGCGCGTTGCGCTCGATGTCGCCTTTGTTCGCGGCGACGTTGGGAATCGACAGGAAGTCGAACAGCTCCAGCAGAATCTGCTTCTCGTGATCGAGCCGCCAGGCGCGAACGAGCGCCGACGTCGTGTCGGCCGCTCCGATGGACGCAAGAGCGAGGAAGACAAATACGAGCCGCTTCATGGCCGAGATTATCTGCCAAGTGGGTCTGGTGGGTCTGGGTGGGTCAGGTAGGTCTGGTGCGTCTGGTGGGTCGCGTAGGTCTGGCAGGTCGGGGTAGGTCTGTGGGTCGGGCAGGTCGAAGCGCGTTCTTACCTACCGGACGCACCAGACCTACCAGACCCAGTCGGCCCGTTCGCCTTCAGATCGCGAAAGTACTGGACCTGATACTTCTGCACGTTGCGATTGTGCTCGTCGAGCGTGCGCGCGAAGACGTGTGACCCGTCATTGCGGCTGACGAAGTACAGGAAGTCGGCGTCGGCCGGGTGCACGGCGGCTTCGATGGAGCCGCGGCCGGGCGATGCAATCGGTCCCGGCGGCAGACCGGGATAGCGGTAGGTGTTGTATGGCGAGTCGAACTGCAAATCTTCTTTTCGCAGATTGCCCGTGTACTTGCCGGCACGCTGCAGCGCGTAGATGACGGTCGGGTCGCACTGCAGCGGCATCCCGATTTTCGAGCGGTTCTCGTAGACGGCCGCCACGATGGGCCGCTCGTCCGCGCGTGCGGTTTCCTTCTCGACGATCGACGCGAGCGTCATCACCTGACGCACGGTCATGTGCCGCGCCTCCGCGCTCTGACGCAGCTCCGGCGTGAACACGTGCTCGAACCGCGCGACCATCAGCCGAATCAGCTTCGCCGCGTCGCTCTTGCGCGGCAGCGCGTAGGTTTCAGGAAAGAGATAGCCCTCGAGGTCACGGGCCGCCGGATCGAGCGCGCGCACGAGCTCGGCATTCCCCGCCGCCTGGATGAACGCGGACGGCGGCCCCAGGCCGTGCGACTCGAAGATTTTTGCCATCTCGGCGATCGTCAATCCCTCGGGGAACGTGACGTTGATGACGTACACGTCGCCGCGGGCGAGCTTGTCGATGACCTCCGCCGGCGTCATCGCATGGTCGAATCGGTACTCGCCCGCTTTGAGCAGCCGCCCCTTGCCGCTCATCCACACCGCAATGCGATAGGTCGCGACGTCGCGGATCACGCCGCCGGCGACCAGGCGCTCACCAATCGAACGACTGCCGGCGCCTTGCGGGATGTCGACGAATTGTTCGGCGCCCGTGTATCCGAGGTACGGCGCGTGGACGCGTGTGTACATCACGGCAACGCCGGCGCCCGCCGCGACGAGGAGCAGCAACACCACGACGAGCAGAAGTTTTTTCACGCGGATCGATCCAGATAGTCCTGCAGGATGATCGCGGCCGCGGCGGCGTCGAGCTTTTTCTTGCGCTTCCGCCAGTCGCGCTCCTGCACCGCGAGCCGGCTCTCGGCTTCGCGGCTCGTCAGCCGTTCGTCTTCGGTCAGGATCGCCACCGGCACACGCGCGCGCAGCGCTTCGACGAACGCGACGGTACGCGCCGTCGCGTGACTCTCGGATCCGTCGAGCTGCACCGGCAGGCCCACCACGACCATATCGAGCCCGTCGTCCTCGTCGCGCAGCCGCGCGATCATGTCCGCGACGCGATCGACCGCATCGGCCGCCCGCGCGACGGTCAGCGTCGTGAGCGGCCGCGCGAGCGTGCGCGATCGATCGCTGATGGCCACGCCGACGCGGCGTTCACCCACGTCGACGCCCAGAACACGCATCCTCAGATGTTATAATTCCTTCCTCCTCAAACGCTTGTGAAACGATTCCTGTTCGGCTGGCTCGTCGTTGGTGTCGCTGCGGCGGCGTGCGGCACGGGCCGTCCACCGGAAAAATTTCGTCAGAAGCTCGTCATTCTCGGGTTCGACGGCATGGACCCGCGACTCGTCCAGCGATGGATGGACGAAGGCAAGCTGCCGAATTTCAAGAAGCTCGCCGCGCGCGGCGGCGGCGTGCATCCGCTCGAGACGACGCACTCGCCGGAATCGCCGACCGCGTGGGCGTCGTTCGCGACCGGCGTGAACGCGGGCAAGCACAACATCTACGATTTCCTCGTGCGCGACACCAACACGTACCTGCCGGACCTCGGCATGGTGACGCGCGAACCGCCTCGCTTCATCCTCAACTACATCCCGATCTCGCGGCCAAAGATCACGTCCATCCGCGGCGGAACGTCGTTCTGGGTGACGGCGGGGCGCGGGGGCGTGCGATCGAGCATCTTGACGGTGCCGGTGACGTATCCGCCGGAGGATGTGCCGAACGGCGAGCTGTTGTCGGGACTTCCCTTGCCCGACATTCGCGGCACGATGGGGACCTTCTATTACTTCGGCACCGATCTCAGCCGGTACGAGGAAGGCAACACGGAGTTCGGCGGCATCTTGAAACGCCTCGTCTTCGAAGGCGATGTCGCGCACACCGAGCTCGTCGGGCCGCCCAATCCCATCGTGCGCAAGCAGCTGCGCGACGCGCGCGCGAAGACGCCGCCGAGCGAGCTCGACAAGATGAAGATCGCCGAACTCGAAGCGCGCGAGGACATCCGGCTGCCGCTCACGATCCACTGGAACCGCGCCGGCAAGTCCGCGACGATCGACATCGGCGACACCACCATCCGCCTGGCGGAGCGCGACTGGAGCAAGTGGATCAATCTCGATTTCAGCATCAACCTGCTCGTGCGCGTCCACGGCATGGTCCAGATGTATCTGATCGGCGCAGGGCCGGAGCTGCAGCTCTATGTCTCACCGGTGAACTGGAAGCCGGACAACCCGCCCGCGCCGATGTCGGCGCCGCCGTCGTTTGCCGGCGATCTCTACGAGCGCCTCGGTCCCTACCGCACGCTCGGCTGGGCGGAGGCGACGTGGCCGCTCAACGAGGATCGGATCGACGAGAAGACGTTCATGGACGACCTGTCCCGCGCGTTCGACGATCGCGCGCAGGTCATCCTGCAGCGGCTGGATGCGCGGCAGTGGGATCTCGTCGTCGGCGTCATCGAATCGACCGATCGCGTGCAGCACATGATGTGGCGGCTGATGGATCCGTCGCATCCGATGTACGACAAGGCGCTCGTCCCGCGGTTCCAGGATGCGATCGAGCGCGTGTACCGCAAGTGCGACGACTTCGTCGGCGAGGTGGTCGCGCGCATCGACCCGAGCACGCCGATTCTCATCGTGTCGGACCACGGATTCCATTCGTTCCGCTATTCCGTGAACCTGAACACCTGGCTCGTCCAGGAAGGCTTCATGGCGATCCACGGCCAGCAGCCCGGAGAAAAGAAGCTGGACGATCTGTTCGGCGGCGGCACCTTCTGGGAGAACGTCGACTGGACGCGCACGAAGGCGTACGCGATGGGCCTCGGCCAGATCTACATCAATCTCAAGGGGCGCGAAGGCCGCGGCACCGTCTCGCCGGGCGCCGAATCGACGCAGGTGCAGGACGACCTTGCCGCGCGGCTGCTGACGATGACGGATCCGAACAACGGCGCGCGGATCGTCGACGCGGTCTACAAGGCGGACGACATCTACTCCGGAGACTTCGTGAAGAACGCGGCGGAGCTCCAGGTCGGAATGGCCGACGGCTACCGTGTGTCGTGGCAGTCGACGCTCGGCGGCTCGCCGCCCGGCCTGGTCTATCCGAATATGAAGAAGTGGTCAGGCGACCACGGGTCGTTCGATTACAAGTCGACGCCGGGCACGCTGATTTCAAGTGTTCCCCTTGCGGCGGGCAGCGCCACGAGCATCATCGACATCGCGCCGACGGTCTTGAAGTACTTCGGCTTGTCGATTCCCAGTGACATCGATGGCAAACCACTGTTTTGAATTCGACACACGTAGGGGCGGACCCATGTATCCGCCCCGGGCCGACACGCGGGTCGGCCCCCACATCTCGTCGAGAACATGTCTCCTGGCGGGTTCAACGGTTTCTGCGTTGATCGTCGTGGGCGCGGCTGTACTCGCAGGCCAGCAGCCCGATCGCGCGCGGACCGAGGCGCTCGCGCGGCGCGCGGGCGAGCGGCTGCAGGCGCTCCAGCGCGAAGCGGAGCGTCTCGCGTCGGAGGAGCGGACGCTGCTGAACGACCTGCGGAAGTTCGAGATCGAGCGCCAGTTGAAAGACGAAGAGCTGAAGCAGCTCGACGCCGACGCCGCGAAAGTGACCGCCGAACTGACGGCGACGACCGAGCGCATGGAGGCGCTCCGCGCGTCCGAAGCCGCCGAGCGTCCGGAGCTCAGTTCCCGCCTCGTGGAAATCTACAAGCTTGGCCGCGCGCGCTATCTGCGTCTGCTGCTCTCGACACCCGACATCAAGCGCATCGGCCAGGCGTCGCGCACCGTCGCCGCGATGGCCAAGCTCGATCGCGATCGCGTCGCGTCGCACCAGCGCACGCTGGACGCGCTGAAAGCGACGCGCGCCACGCTCGAAGAACGCCAGAAGGCGCTGACGGGCGTTCGCGCGGCGGCCGAAAAAGCGCGCGTCGCCGCGCAGCGTGCCGCGCAGGCCCGCAGCGATCTCGTTCGCGACATCGATCGCCGCCGCGATCTCAACGCGCAGCTCGCCGGCGAGCTGCAGACCGCGCAACAGAAGCTGCAGGTCGCGCTGCGCGACATCGCGAGCGGGGTGCCGCCCGCGGAAATCGCGGCGCTGCCGCTGAAGCCGTTCCGCGGCGTCGTCGAGTGGCCCGTCCGCGGCGAGGTCCGCCAGCGCTTCGGCTGGGGCAATTCGAAAGGGATCGAGATCGCGGCAACCGAGGGCGCCGACGCCACGGCCGTGCACGACGGCGTCGTGGCGTTCGCGGGCACTTTTTCCGGATTCGGCAACCTCGTGATCCTGGATCACGGATCGCAAACCTTCAGCTTGTATGGCGATTTGCTCGAAATCGCCGTGAAGAAAGGTGCACACGTCGATCGCGGGCAACCAGTCGGTTCGGTCGGGCCGACCCGTTCCGGCGCCGCTGGGCTGTATTTCGAGCTTCGCATCGACGGTCAGCCGGTCGACCCGTTACAATGGCTCAAGAGACGATGAGATTGCTGATTGCAGATTGCAGATTGATTGTTGATTGTTGATTGTTGATTGTTGATTGTTGATTAGGGTGCTTATGTCGTCCAGAACCCGCGTGATCGTCATGACCATCTCGGCGCCCGTGATCGCGTTTGCGGTCGTCGGCGGCTTCCTCGGCAAGGCGATGGCCCGCGAGGACACCTATCAGCATCTCAAGATCTTCGATGACGTGGTGAGCTTGATCATGAGCAACTACGTCGAGCAGGCGAACGTCGAGAAGGTGATGCGCGGGGCGATGCACGGGCTGGCGGACGGTCTCGATCCCGACAGTGCGTACCTCCCGGCAGACGCGGTGAACCAGATCGAGACGGGTGCGCCGCTGGCGCCCGGCGACGTCGGTATCGATCTCACGCGTCAGTACTATTTGCGCGTCATCGCGACGCGCGACGATTCGCCCGCCGCGAAAGCGGGCATCCGCACGGGCGACTACATCCGCGCGATCAACGAGACGCCGACGCGCGAGATGTCGGTGTGGGAAGGCATGCGTGCGCTGCGCGGCGCGACGGGCTCGAAGGTCACGGTCACCGTCATTCGCGGCAACGCGGCCGACCCGCACGTCATCGACCTGGTGCGCGTGCCCATCCCCGCCGGGGACGTCACCGGCCGCATCGCCGCGCCGGGTGTCGGCTACGTGCGCATCGCCGCGATCGCGAACGGCACGGCGGGACGGCTGCGCACGCAGATTCAGGAGCTGACGAAGAACGGCGCGGCCAAAGTGATCATCGACATCCGCCGCACGTCCGGCGGACAGCTCGAAACCGGCCTCGAGCTCGCGCGCCTGTTCGTCGCGAACGGCACGCTCGCGATGCGCGAGACGCGCGGCGGCGCGCGCGAAACGATCGCCGCGGCCGCGGGCGACGGGACGATCGCGCAGCCGGTCGTGTTGCTGGTCGATGCCGGAACCTCCGCCGCGGCGGAGCTCTTCGCGTCGGCGCTCGTCGGCAACAAGCGCGCGGAGCTCATCGGCGAACACACGATCGGACGCGCCGCGACGCAAAAGCTCGTGAAGCTGCCCGACGGCGCCGGACTCTGGTTGTCCACCTCCCGCTACCTCACGCCTTCGGGCGCGCCGCTCCACGAGAAGGGGCTCGAACCGACCGTCGCCGTCGACGAGCCGGATGTCGAGTTCGGCCAGACCGCGCCGCCCGGCGATCCGGTCCTCGAGAAGGCGCTCGAGCGGCTAACCGAGAAGAAAGCCGCGTAACTCCCGCGTGCTATACTGAGCGTTCGTTTAACGCCTGTTTTTCATGACGTAGGCGCGTAGCTCAGAGGTTAGAGCGCCTGCTTGACACGCAGGAGGTCGGTGGTTCGAGTCCACCCGTGCCTACCACTTCAAGCTGCTTGCTGTTAGCCTCGCCTGTCCTTCGCAATGAACCAGATTTCCGTCACACTTCCGGATGGCTCCAGTCGCACGGTGCCGCCGGGCACGCCAGTCCGCGACATCGCCGAGGCCATCTCGCCGAATCTCGCGCGCGCGGCGCTCGCCGGCATCGTCGACGGCAAGCTCGTCGACCTGACGTATCCGCTCGAACGTGACGCGTCGGTGCGGATCGTGACCGACAGGAGTCCCGAGGCGCTCGGGCTCTACCGTCACAGCACGGCCCATCTGCTGGCGGCCGCCGTCACGAATCTGTTTCCCGGCACGCAGTGCGGCATCGGCCCCGCCACCGACGAAGGCTTCTTCTACGACTTCATCGTCGAGCGTCCGTTCGTCCCCGAGGATCTCGAGGCGATCGAGAACAAGATGAAGGAGCTCGCGCAGCAGGACCTCGTCTACGAGCGGCAGATGTGGCCGCGCGAGGAGGCGAAAGCCTTTTTCGCGACGCGCGGCGAGCCGCTCAAGGTGCAACTCATCGACGAGAAGACCGAAGGCCAGACGGAAGTCTCCTGCTACACGATCAAGGACAAGGAGACGTTCATCGACTTCTGCGTCGGGCCGCACGTGCCGTCGACGGGCAAGCTGAAAGCGTTCAAGCTGTTGAGCACGTCGAACGCGTACTGGAAGGGCGACGCGCGAAATGCGCCGATGCAGCGCGTCTACGGTACGGCGTTCTTCTCGGAAAAGGATCTCAAGGCGCACCTCACACAGATCGAGGAGGCGAAGAAGCGCGACCACCGGAAGCTCGGACGCGAGCTGGGGCTGTTCACGTTCCACCCGTGGGCGCCAGGCGCCGCGTTCTGGCTCGCAAAAGGGACAACGCTGTACAACACGCTCGCGAACTACATGCGCGACGTGCTCTTCCCCGCCGGCTACGTCGAAGTGAAAACGCCGATCGTCGCGAACAAGATCCTGTGGGAAACGTCGCGGCACTGGTTCCACTATCGTCAGAACATGTTCATCATCGAGTCGGAAGGCGAGACGATGAGCATGAAGCCGATGAACTGCCCGGGGCACTTCCTGCTGTATGCCAGCGAAGTCCGGAGCTACCGCGACCTGCCGCTGCGCTTTCACGAGCAGACGCCGCTCCACCGCAACGAGGCGTCGGGCGTCCTGTCGGGGCTGACACGCGTCCGTCAATTCTCGCAGGATGACGCGCACTGCTTCGTGACGGAAGAACAGATCGGGGAAGAGGTCGAGCGGCTCATCCGGCTGGTGCAGCGCGTGTACGGCGATTTCGCCTTGCCGTTCACGGCGAAGCTGTCGACGATGCCGGACGACCACCTGGGCGAAGAAGCGACATGGCGCCACGCCGAGGCGCAGCTGAAGGCCGCACTTCAGCGCGCAGGGCTGGACTACGCCATCAACGAAGGCGATGGCGCGTTCTACGGCCCGAAGATCGATTTCGACGTCACCGACGCGATCGGCCGGAAATGGCAGTGCGCGACGATCCAGCTCGATTACGAGCAGCCCCAGAACTTCGGTTTGAAGTACATCGGCGCCGACAACGCGGAGCATCGACCCGTGGTAATTCACCGCGCGATCGTGGGCAGCTTCGAGCGCTTCATCGCGATTCTGATCGAGCACTACGCGGGCGCGTTTCCGCTGTGGCTCGCGCCGGTGCAGGCGATCGTCCTGCCGATTTCGGATCGCCACCTCGCGTACGGCGCCTCGGTGCGCGACCGGCTGGCCGCGGCCGGACTTCGCGTCGAGCTCGACGAACGGCAGGAAAAGGTGAACTTCAAGATTCGTGAAGCTCAGCTTCAGAAGGTCCCGTATATGCTAGTCGTCGGCGACCGCGAAGCGGCGGACGGGACCGTCTCGGTGCGCACGCGCACCGGCGGCGATCAGGGCGCGAGCTCGATCGACGCGTTCGTCGCCTCGGCGCGCGAGGAAATCGCCCAGAAGGGCACGGCAACCGTCTCAGCGTAGGAGGATTTATCGCCTTTACCAGTGGCCCGCGGCGCGACGATCGTGTCCGCGTCAACGAACGTATCCGGGTCCGCGAAATCCGCGTGATCGACGACGCCGGCCAGCAGCTCGGCATCATGCCGCCGCCGCAGGCGCTCGCCATCGCCAAGCAGAAGGGGCTCGACCTGGTCGAGATCTCGCCGACGGCGAACCCGCCGGTCTGCCGGATCATGGATTTCGGGAAGTACCAATACCAGGAACAGAAGCGCGCGCGCGAAGCGCGGCGGCACCAGAAGGTCATCGAGGTCAAGGAGATCAAGTTCCGGCCGAAGGTCGACGAGCATGACTACCAGTTCAAGAAGAAGCACATCGAGCGCTTCCTCGAGGACGGCGACAAGGTGAAGGCGACGATCTTCTTCCGCGG
>Ga0070695_100000482_pt1 | contig 20716 bp, 22 predicted proteins | sample KBSK1252metaG_FD_65471 | JGI IMG/M metagenome (GOLD analysis project Ga0070695, IMG submission 65471) | Corn, switchgrass and miscanthus rhizosphere microbial communities from Kellogg Biological Station, Michigan, USA - KBS K1-25-2 metaG | ecosystem: Host-associated > Plants > Roots >...
AGATGCGCGAGATCCGCGTCTCCCCCTCGGCCACGAGGGCCGCCAGCACCAGGGCGGCGCTGGCGCGGATGTCGGTGGCCATCACTTGGGCCCCCTGCAGACCATGCACGCCGTGGATGGTCGCGACGTTGTGGTCCATGCGGATGTCGGCCCCGAGCCGCGCCAGCTCGGGCACGTGGGTGAACCGGTCGAGGTAGATGGTGTCGGTGATCACGCTCACGCCGTCGGCCACCGAACACAACGCCATCATCTGCGCCTGCATGTCGGTCGGAAACCCGGGATAGGGCTCGGTGGTGACCTTGATGGCAGCCGGACGCACTGGCCCCGAGATCGTCACCTCGCGGTCGCCGGCGTGGATGTCGCATCCCGCCTCGGTGAGCATGGCGATCGAGGCGGTGAGGTGCCCGGGGTCGCACGCCTCGAGCGTCACGCTGCCGCCGGTGATCGCCACCGCGGCCATGAAGGTGGCGGCCTCGATGCGGTCGGGGATGATCGTGGTGTCGATCGGGCGCAGGGTCTTGACCCCGCGCACCGTGATCGTGCGCGATCCAAGGCCTTCGATATCGGCCCCACAGCGCACCAGCACGTCGCCGAGCACGGTGATGTCGGGCTCGGTCGCGGCGCCGTCGATGACGGTCGTGCCGTTCGCGAGCGTCGCCGCCATCATGAGCTGCGCCGTGGCGCCCACCGACACCGTCTCGTGTTCGATGCGGGCACCTCGCAGCGTCACGTCCCTGCCCACGATGTAGCCGTGATCGATCTCGAGGCTCGCGTTCATGGCATCGAGCCCCTCGAGATGGAGGTTCACGGGCCGCGGTCCCCACGCGCATCCGCCCGGCAGCGACACGCGTGCCGCGCCGAAGCGGGCGAGCAGCGGCCCCAGCACGTAGATGCTGGCGCGCATGGTGCGCACCAGGTCATAGGGCGCCTCGTACGAGGTGATGCGGGTCGTGTCGATCCGGCACGTGTGGTCGCGGAACTCGACGCGGGCGCCGAGCTGCTCGAGCACGCGCGCCATCGTGCGCGTGTCGGCCAGCGAGGGGACGTTGCGCAGCACGTGCTCGCCGGGCGCCAGCAGGGTGGCGGCCATGACGGGCAGTGCTGCGTTCTTGGCCCCGCTGATCGTCACGCGGCCGGTGAGCCTGCGACCACCTTGAATGATCAGGGCGTCCATCGGCTGGGTCGTGGTGAGTTCCGCGGGAGGTGCTGCGGCGTCGGGTGCGAAATGGGCGTGCGAGCGTGCGCCCACGTCCATGTGCGCTTCCTTCCCTGTGCCCGCCGAGTCGGTCGCGGGGGGCGTGTGGTCGTGCGTGGAGGATCGACTTGCGGCTTCGGGATTATCGGCAGGTCGGTCCGCGAAATCAACCGTTCGGCGCACGATTTCGCGGGACGAGGCCGACGTCCTAGAATCCGGCTCCACCCGACGCGCATCAGGAGGATCGCATGCTCGCATTCGCCCTCGCCCTCGCGCTGGCCGCATCCGCGGCGCCCGCCCGGCCGCCTGGTCCGGTGCACCTCGCCCGCCCCGAGGCGGACTCGCTCACCCGAGGCATCGAGAAGGATCGCGAGGACACGCGCCAGTGGCTCAAGAGCGGCGCGACCTCGTACCTCGCCACCATCCGGCGCGTCGACTTCGGGGAACGCGACCAGCTCGCCGTGGGGCGCGCGCCGGGCAACGACGTGATGCTCGACGACCCCGCGATCCAGCCGCACCACCTGCGCGTCATGGTGGTGGGCGACTCGTTCCACGTCGCGGCGGTCGACGATTCCGCGCGCTTCCGCGTGGGCGACGCCGAGCGGCGCGAGGCCATGGTGGCGCCGAGCGGGATCCGCGTCGGCCGCTACACGCTCCGCCTCTCGCACCAGCGCTATCCCGCCATCATCGTGTTCGACCCGCAGAGTCCGCGTCTCCAGACCTATCGGGGCATCGACTACTACCCGGTCGACCTGGCGTGGCGCTTCGTCCTGCCGCTGACTCCGAATCCGGCGGCTGACACGACCGTGATCGTCTCGACGCGTGGCTCGCAGCGGCGTGCGATCCGGATCGGCTGGTTCGACTTCACCGCCGCGGGCACGCGCTGCCGGCTCGAGGCGGTGCGGCTGCTCGAGCCCGGCGTGGGCGAGCACGACCTCGGCGTGTTCTTCCGCGACCGGACCTCGGGGGCCGCGACCTACATGGTCGGCCGCTACCTCGACCCGGTGGCGCTCGGCGACGGCCGCTACGTGCTCGACTTCAATCAGGCGTACAACCCGGCGTGCGCCTACTCCGAGCACTACAACTGCCCCATCCCTCCGCGCGGGAATCGGCTCGCCATCGCGGTCAAGGCGGGCGAGAAGGACCTGCATTACCTCGGGCACTGAGGGTGGCGCTCCACGCCGCCCCGGGCGGCGCGCAACTTGACCGCGCGGGCAGCGCCGGTTAGCGTGCGCGCCGACCTGCTCTCCCCCACCACGGCCCACCCGCGCATGGCGCGCGGCGCCGACAGGAACCTCGCATGATGCGAGCGACACGACCAGCCGGCCACGCCGCGTCCGTCCGCGCCGCGATCTCCCGCCTCCCGGGAATCGCGCTGCTCGCGATCCTGGCGCTCGGCGTGGGCTCCTGCTCCATCAAGACGATGGCGGTCAACAGCGTCGCCAACTCGCTGACGAGCGGGCCCGACGTCTTCGGCACCGACGACGACCCGCAGCTGATCCGCGACGCGATTCCGTTCGGGCTCAAGACCATGGAGTCGCTGCTCCAGTCGGTGCCGCGTCATCGCGGGCTGCTGCTCAGCCTCTGCCGCGGGTTCACCCAGTACGGCGCCGCGTTCGTCGAGTCGGACGCCGACGACATCGAGTCGAGCGACTACGCCAAGGCGACCGAGATGCGTGAGCGCGCGCTGCGGATGTTCCTGCGCGCGCGCAACTACGGCCTGCGCGGGCTCGAGCTGGATCACAAGGGCATCACCCAGCGCCTCAAGCTCATGCCCGACTCGGCGGTGCGCGAGATCCAGGTGAAGGACCTGCCGATGCTCTACTGGACGGCGGCCGCCTGGGGATCGGCGATCAACCTGGGCAAAGACCGCGCCGAGCTGCTGGCCGACCTCGGGGCCGTACGCGCGCTGATGGTGCGCGGCCTGAGCCTGGACGAGCGCTACGACGCGGGCGCGTTCCACGAGGCGATGATCATCCTCGAGTCGCTGCCCGAGGCGATGGGCGGCTCGCCCAAACGCGCGCGCGAACATTTCGAACGGGCCGTCACGCTGTCGAAGGGGGAGCGCGCCTCGCCCTACGTGACGCTCGCCCAGAGCGTGTCGGTGATGACCCAGAACCGCGCCGAGTTCCGCGAGCTGCTCGAGAAGGCGCTCGCGGTGGACCCGGACAAGGATCCCAACCAGCGTCTCGCCACGTTGATCCTGCAGCAGCGCGCGCGCAAGCTGCTCGCGCGCGAGGACGCGCTGTTCATCGAATCGGACGCTCCCCAACCCCAGACGCCCCCCGCTCCCAAACACAAACGCAAGGAATCCCGATGATCCTCCGCAGGACATTGAAGTGGACCGTTCTCGCGGCGCTGGCGCTGGCGCCGGCGCTCGCTCCTTCGCCGGCCGAGCCGCTGGCCCCCACCGTGATCAAGCTGGCGACGCTGGTCCCGGACGGTTCGGTCTGGGACCGCGCCATGAAGGACATGGGCGCCGAGTGGACGCAGCAGACCGCCGGGCGCGTGCAGCTGCGCGTCTACCCGGGCGGCGTCGCGGGCGACGAGCCCGACATCGTGCGCAAGCTGCGGATCGGCCAGCTCCAGGCGGCTGCCGTGACCACGTCGGGGCTCTCCGACCTCGACCCGGCGTTCCAGGTCTTCGGCATTCCCATGTTCTTCGATTCCTATCCCGAGCTGTACGCGGTGCTCGAGAAGATGGAGCCGGTGCTCAAGCGACGGCTGGAGGCCAAGGGCTACGTGCTCCTCAACTGGGGGCACGGCGGATGGGTCTACTTCTTCACCCGCCACCCGGCCCCCACGGTGGCCGATCTCAAGAAGGCCAAGATGTTCGCGTGGGCCGGCGACGAACGGTGGGTGCAGCTCTGGAGGGCCAACGGCTACACGCCGGTGCCGCTCGCCGCCACCGACATCCTCACCGGGCTGCAGACCGGAATGATCGACGCCTATCCCACCACGCCGCTGCTGGCGCTCACCCTGCAGTGGTACCGCCACACGCCGAACATGGTGGGCCTGGGAATGGCTCCGCTGGTCGGGGGACTGGTCGTGAGCAGGAAGGCGTGGCTCAGCATCTCGGAGGCGGACCGGGTGAAGCTCCAGGCCTCGGCCCGCAAGCTCGAGATGAAGCTCCAGACCGGCGTGCCGCACCAGGACACGACCGCGGTGGAGGAGATGAAGAAACGCGGGCTCACGGTGACGACGGTATCCCCCGCCGCCGTGATCGAATGGCGTGCCGCGGCCGAGAAGTTCGCCAGCGCGATGCGCGGCTCGATGATCCCGGCCGACATCCTCGAGATGGCGACGCGCGAGCGCGACGCGTTCCGGAAGCGCACGGCGGCAGCGCACTGAGGTCGCACACGGTCGCCTCGAGAGCGGCATTGGCGGCCATTCGCTTGCAGCCGGCGCCGCCAGTGCCATAGTTTCTCGCTGGTACCGGGGATTCGCACGATGCTCCACGCGCTCCTTGTCGATGACGATGACGACTTTCTCGGCGGCCTGGCCGAGATCACGAAGCAGGAAGGCTTCGAGGTCACGCTCGCGCACTCCCTGAAGGAGGCGCGGGAACGCATCGCCGGTGCCCCGGTCGACCTCGTGGTCATCGATCTGATCCTGCCTGACGGGGAGGGGATCGGGCTGCTCAAGGAGCTGAAGGATCCCACCGGCGATCCCAAGGGGTCCGACGTCATCATCATCTCCGGCGTGGCCACCGTGAATTCCGCGATCGACGCGTTGCGCCTGGGGGCGCTCGACTACCTCACCAAGCCCCTGGACCTCCACCGCATGAAGGCGGTGCTCGCCAACGTGGTTCGGGTGCGCTCCCTCAAGGACGAGGTGGGCACGCTGCGCGGCGAGCTTCGCAAGCTGGGTCGCTTCGGGCGGCTCATCGGCGTTTCCTCCGGCATGCAGACCGTCTACGACTTGATCGCCAGGGCCGCCCCGACCGACGCGACGGTCCTCATCACCGGACAGAGCGGCACCGGCAAGGAGCTCGTCGCGCAGACGGTGTTCGAGCTGAGCGCTCGTCGCCACCGGCCATTCTTCCCGCTCGACTGCGGGGCGATCTCCCCGACCCTCATCGAGAGCGAGCTGTTCGGGCACGAGCGGGGCAGCTTCACCGGGGCGACCCAGCTCCGCCGTGGCTGCTTCGAGCGCGCCTCGGGCGGGACGCTGTTCCTCGACGAGATCACCGAGATGCCGATCGAGCTCCAGGTCAAGCTTCTGCGCGTGCTCGAGTCCGGAAAGCTGACGCGTGTCGGGGGCGACGAGCCCATCTCGGTCGACGTGCGCCTCATCGCCGCCTCCAACCGCGTGCCCAAGGAGGCCGTGAAGGCCGGGAAACTGCGGGAGGATCTCTTCTACCGGCTGAACGTGTTCCCCATCGTCCTGCCACCCCTGCGCGACCGTAAGGACGATGTGCTCCTGCTGGCCGATCGCTTCCTCGAGTCGCTCAACGCCACCGGAGGGACCACCAAGCGGCTGAGCAACGAAACGCGCGAGCGCATCCGCACCCATCACTGGCCCGGCAACGTGCGCGAGCTCAAGAACCAGCTGAACCGCGCGTTCATCATGTCCGATGACGAGATCGAGATCGGGGACCTCGAGGTCGAAGTCGCTCCCGGGGCGACCCTCCCGCCCGGCGCAAAGCAGGCTCCCGACATGGGTGCTTCGCTGGACGACGCCGAGCGCCAGCACATCCTCGCCACGCTCGAACACTGTCGGGGCGACAAGAAGAAGACGGCCGAGCTCCTCGGCATCAGCCTCAAGACCCTCTACAACCGACTCAACCAGTACGCCAAGAGCTGAACCGGCCGCGTTCCCCACGCGGCCCGGCAGGGTTTGAACATCCTTCCTGGGTTTGAAGGATCTTCCTCCTCGTCACCACGTGGCGGATCGCTGGCGTCGCCCTCCCGGCCGCGACCCGCACCCCTAGGTTGCTCGCGAGCCGCGCAATAAGAGGGAACCCGACTCGCACCCCGGCGTGGCACGAAACTGGCGCTGAGTGACTCCTCGACCAGGTACCCGCCCATCGCGGGGAGACCGCGGTTGCCGCGGAATCGTTTCCCCAGAGGAGTCACCCCATGCGTCATGTGCACTGGATCTCAAGTATCGCGCTGGTCTCAGTCGTCGCTCTATCGGGATGTCGTGACGATGGGCAGGTGGTCCAGGCCGTCGGGAGCAACCCCGCGGCCTCCCGCCCGGCCACTCAGACGGTGCCCTCCGGCACGTCGATCGACGTGACGCTCGACACCGGCCTCTCCTCGAAGAGCGCCAACGTCGGCGACGCGTGGTCCGGATCGGTCACCCACGGTGGCGAGGCACTCCCCACCGGCAGCGTGGTGTCCGGCACGGTCACGGGCGTCAAGGCGGCTCGCAAGGGCGACCGCGCCATGCTCGACCTCGGTCTCGCCTCGATCACGGTCGGAGAACGCAAGTATGCGGTGCACGGGGGCACGGAAGCCGTCATTGCAGGCTCGCCGCGGGCCCGCAACCTGGGCGCCATCGCCGGTTCGGTGGGGGCGGGCGCTCTCATCGGCAAGGCTGTGAGCGGCTCGGGTAAGGGCGCGCTGATCGGCGGCATCATCGGTGGTGGGGTGGCGACCGGGGTTGTGGCCGCCTCCGACGGCTACCAGGTGGTGCTCAAGCCAGGAACCATCCTCACCTTCACCACCACCCAGATCGTTGCGGTGAGGTACTAGCGGGCGCGTGGGCGCGGGGCGGGCGAGCCGCTGAGCACGCGCTTCCGAGAGTCTGCATCGGCCTGATCAGCCCGGCGGACTCGCCCGCCCCCACCGCTCACGCCCCGCCCGAGAAAGGCAACTTCCATGCTTTGGACTGTCGCAGTGGTGCTTCTGATTCTGTGGCTGCTCGGGTTCTTCGCGCTGCACGTGGGCGGGGGCTTGATCCACCTGCTGCTCGTCATCGCCGTCATCGTCGTGCTGGTCCGGATCATCCAGGGCCGCAAGGTCCTCTAGGCCGCACGACGGTCGGAAGGGAGACGCGACATGAAGCCTTTTGGAATCGCACTGGTCGTCCTGGGCATCGTGGCCCTGGTTGCGGGCGGCCTGGGTTACGACCGCCAGCGAACCGTCCTCGAGGTTGGCGGGCTCAAGGCGACGGCCACCGAACACAACACGATCCCGTACGCGCCCATCCTCGGCGCGATCGCACTCATCGGCGGCATCGCGCTGCTTGTCGGCGCGAAGCGTACCGGCCTGGCGAGCCGCTGAACACGCGGCACCTCGGCCCGATTGGAGAGACAGAATGAAGATCATCGGTTTCATGCTCGTGGTCCTCGGAATCCTCGCGCTCGTGTACGGCGGGGTCAGCTACAACCGGCAGAGGACCGTTGTCGACGTGGGTCCGTTCAAGGCGACTGCGACGGAGCAGAAGAACGTTCCGCTGTCGCCCATCGTCGGCGGGATTGCCGTGCTCGGCGGCGTCCTGCTCATGGCGATGCCACGGAAGCGTCTCACCGTGCCGGCACCATCCGGCAGCGGGTAAGCACCAGGGTCCCATGACGACGCGCGCGGCACTCCGATGGCCCGAGAGGATCTTCTTCATCTTCGGGCTGCTGCTCCTCGGGCTGTGGTTCAAGAACAACAGCGAGGCTCGCACCTTCCATTCCGCCGAAACGAAGAAGCTCGAGGCGGCGCGGCTTGTGGAGGGGCCATGGTGCCCCGCGCAGCTCGAGAGCGGCGTGTTCGGCCGCATCGAGATCCCGCGGCTCGGGATCTCGGCGCTGATCGCCGAGGGCACCGGGCCCGCGCAGCTCGATCGCGCGGTGGGACACATCTCGTCCACCGTGTTCCCGGGGCAACTCGGGAACTGTGCGCTCGCCGGGCATCGCGACAGCTTCCTGCGCGGCCTCGGAGATGTTCGCGAGAACGACGTGATCCGCATCGACACGCTGCAGGACACCTACACCTACGCGGTGGAGTGGGGCACCGTCGTCGAGCCCTGTCGGGTCGACGTGCTCGACGACACGGCATCACCGTCCCTGACCGTGGTGACCTGTTTTCCATTCCACGACGTGGGCCCGGCCCCTCGGCGCTTCGTGGTCAGGGCACGGCTGATCGAGGCCGGTACCAACGCGACGTCGATCTCGCATCGAACCGCTCCCCCATCGCAAGGCCGGACAGCCGAAGGAAGGTGACGGATGCTCCCTCTGGTCCAAGTTTGCATTGTCATCGCGACCCTGGGCGTGGTCGCGATCGCCGCGGCCGCCCTGCGCGTCATGTACCGCATCGACAAGGCGTCACGGCGTGTCACGAGGCTGTCCCGGGAGATCCAGGCGTGGGTCGCCCAGGCCAACGAACTCACGCACGAAGCTCGCGAGGCCGTGGTGTCGGTCCGCGAGGTGATCGATCCGGTCCGGCGTGTCGCGGAGCGGTTCGAAACGCTCGGTGAGAGGACCGCTGATCTCTCGGCCACGGTGCTCGCGGAGGTGGAGTCGCCGCTGCGCACGGCCATCGCCGTGGCGCGCGGCGTGAAATCGGGCACGGCCTACTTGATGGAACGATTGTCCCAACGATTCACACAGGGTCGCGCTGCGACCAATGGAGGGTCTGAAAGTGAATGAGAATCCGCAGGTCAACGGTACCCCGGGCGGTTCCGGTTCATCGATCGCGATGGGGTTCGTGCTCGGCGCCGTCATGGGAGCCGGGATCGCGCTGCTGCTCGCTCCCGCGTCCGGACGTGAGACGCGCGGGCGGCTCGCCAATGCCGGGCGACGCCTGGGCGGCGCGGCACTCGACAAGCTCGACCAGGCGCGCACCACCGTCACCGATCTCAAACAGGACGCGAAGTCGGCGCTGGAAGCGGGCCGCGAGGCATTCGAGCAGGGTCAGAAGTCTCATGGGCAGCGACCGGCTCCCCGCACCGACCTTCAGGGCCAGCCACTCTAGAGCCGATCACGCCGCCCTTGGCGGCGTCAGATCACAGGAAGGCAGCGACATCATGCGAACGAATCTGCATCGTGCAGTCCTCCCGACGTTCCTGGCGGTGGTGATCGTCGGCGCGTCGGGCTGTGCGTCCATGAACAAGACCAGCAAGGGCGCGATCATCGGCGCCACCGCCGGCGGCGTGGCCGGCGGGGTGATCGGCAACCAGACAGGCTCGACGACGCGAGGCGCCATCATCGGGGCCGTGGTGGGCGGTGCGGCTGGGGCCATCATCGGTCGCAAGATGGACCAGAGGGCCAGCGAGATCGAGCAGAACGTCCCGGGCGCCATCGTCACCCGGGTCGGGGAGGGCATTCAGGTCACATTCGCCTCGGGGCTCTTGTTCGACTTCGACTCCGATGTCGTCCGGGCCTCCGCCGCCACCAACCTGAATAGTCTGGCGAGCAAACCTGATGATCGCCGGGCATACGGACGCCGTCGGAAGCTCCGACTACAACCAGGGTCTCTCCGACCGACGCGCTCACTCCGCGGCCCGTTACCTGACCGCGCAGGGGGTCACCCGTTACATCGCGACGGCAGGACTCGGAGAGCGCGAGCCGGTAGCATCGAACGAGACGGAAGCCGGCCGCCAGGAGAACCGGCGCATCGAGATCGCGATCTACGCGAGCGCGGCCTTGCAGGAAGACGCGAGACGCCAGGCTGCCGGTCGCTGACACGGATGCACCATTCCGGCCCCAGGACGGCGTCCTCCGGCGTCGATCATTCGGCCGCTGTGAACGGAGGCTGATATGCCGCTCATCAACGTCGTCGTGACGCTGATCGTCGTCGGGGTGCTGCTCTGGCTGATCAACCGGTACATCCCGATGGATGGGAAGATCAAGAGCCTGCTCAACATCGTCGTCGTCATCGCCGTCGTGCTCTGGCTGCTCAACGCGTTCGGAGTGATGGGGAATCTCGGCAACGTCCGGATCGGACGAGGATGACAGTCCCGGCTTGACGGCCCCAAGTCCCGCGCGCGACCGTGATGGCCGCCACCCCCTTGGCGGCCCACGATCGAAGGGCTACCAGGTTCTCGAGGAGGTCCATTGAAGAAGCCCGACGAGGCCCCGCTCGCCACGACTCGACCGCCCCTCGCCTACCACGACCTGGAGTTCCTCGACAGCGACGAGGCGCGGCCGCTGCGGATCCTGGCCGAGTACCTCCAGCCCCTGAAGTCGTTCCGGGAGCACCGCGTCCACGACACGATCGTGTTCTTCGGTTCCGCGAGACTCCGCGAGGACGGGCCCATGGGCTCGTGGTACGCCCAGGCGCGGGAGCTCGCCCGCCTCATCACCGAGTGGTCGAAGGGACTGTCGGGAAAGGCCGATCGCTTTCTCGTCTGCTCGGGCGGAGGCGGTGGCATCATGGAGGCCGCGAATCGGGGCGCGACCGATGCGGGCGGGCGCTCGATCGGGCTCAACATCGGCCTGCCCCACGAGCAACGCCCCAACCCCTACATCACGGAAGGGCTTTGCTTCGAGTTCCACTACTTCTTCATGCGCAAACTCTGGTTCGCCCACCTCGCGCGGGCCATCGTCGCGTTCCCGGGTGGGTTCGGCACGTTGGATGAGATCTTCGAGATCCTGACCCTCTCGCAGACGCGCAAGCTCGACCGCCCGGTGATGGTGATCCTCTATGGATCGAGCTATTGGAACGAGATCGTCGACTTCCAGGCGTTGGTGCGGCACGGCATGATCAGTGACGAGGATCTCGCCCTGTTCCGCATCGTCGATAGCCCTGCCGAGGCACTCGACGTTCTCAAGCAGGGGCTCACCACCGGGATGGAGCCGGTGACCCCGGCGATCGCCAGGTCGGTCACGCCCAGGAATACGGTATGAGCGTGGCGGACAGCGGGCAGCGTGCGTTGCTGCTGCGCGTGGCGCGGCAGGCCATGATCGAGCGCGGGCTCCAGCCCGACTTCGCGCCCGAAGCGCTGGCGGAAGCCCGGCAACTCGCGGGCCCGGCCTCCCCATTCGGCGCCGAGGTGCGTGACCTGAGGAGCCTCCCCTGGTGCTCGATCGACAACGATGATTCTCGAGACCTCGACCAGCTCACGGTGGCGGAGGAGCCTGCCGGCGACCGGACCCGCGTCCTGATCGCGGTGGCCGACGTCGACAGCTCGGTGCCGCCGGGTTCGGCAGTCGATGACCACGCGGCCGCCAACACGACCTCGATCTACACGCCGCCGCAGAACTTCCCCATGCTGCCCGAGCGCCTGAGCACCGACCTCACGTCCCTCGGCGAGGGCGAGGACCGGCTGGCCATCGTGATCGACCTCGTGGTCAACGGTACGGGAGCGGCCGGCGCGTCGGAGGTGTACCGGGCCGTGGTGCGCAACGCGGCCAAGCTCGCGTACTCGAGCGTGGGCCCATGGCTCGAGGGCGGGAGCGCAATGCCAGCCGCGATCGGCGCCGTGTCCGGGCTCGCCGCGAACCTCAAGCTTCAGGACGGGGTGGCCCAGCGCCTGCGCGCCAGTCGTCATGAGCGTGGCGCCCTCGATCTCGAGACGCTCGAAGCGCACGCCCAGATGGAGGGCGACACGGTGATCGCGCTCTCGCGGGAGGAGCCCAACCGGGCGAAGCAGATCATCGAAGACTTCATGATCGCCGCGAACGGCGTCATCGCCCGGTTCCTCAAGGGACACGAGTTCCCGATCATGCGTCGTGTCGTGCGCTCGCCAGACCGCTGGCAGCGGATCGTCGACATCGCAGAGGCCCTGGGAGAACGACTGCCCTCCGCGCCCGACGCGAAGGCGCTCCAGGGGTTTCTGGTACGGCGTCGCGCGGCGGATGCCCTGCGCTTTCCCGACCTCTCGCTCTCGGTGATCAAGTTGCTCGGCCGAGGTGAGTATGTGGCCAGCTTCCCCGGCTTGGAGGTGTCCGGCCACTTCGGCCTTGCCGTGAGCGACTACACCCATTCGACCGCGCCGAACCGGCGCTATCCGGATCTGATCACGCAGCGGTTGATCAAGGCCGCGATCGCGGGGCGCGGGACCCCCTACGCCCGCCCGGAGCTCGAGGCCCTCGCCGCCCACTGCACACAGAAGGAGGATGACGCCCAGAAGATCGAACGACTGTTGCGCAAGGCGGCCGCCGCCTGCCTGCTGAGCGAACGGATCGGCAGCGAGTTCGACGGCATCGTCACCGGCGCTTCGGCCAAGGGCACCTGGGTGCGCATCTTCGATCCGCCCGTCGATGGCCGTCTCGAGAGTGGCAAGGAAGGGCTGGACGTGGGCGACCGGGTGCGGGTCCGGCTCACGCACACCGATCCCGAGCGCGGGTTCATCGATTTCGCCCGCGTCACCCAGGTCGCGGTCGGCCCGCGAGGCCGCCGGGATTGAAGCCGTCCGGCCGCAAGTGGTCTACCATTCGTTCTCGTGATGCATCGCCACGCTCCCCTCGCAGCGCGCGGCATGTGTCTCGATTGGAGGTTTGCCTGAAAAGGATCGCTCCCGCGCTCGCGTCCATGACGACGGTGCTCCTGCTCCTCTGTTCCGCGCCGCCCGCGCGCGCCCAGTTCGGGTCGATCCCGTCCCCGTTCGGCAAGCTGACGGGCGGGTATCTGTGGGGATCGCTCGGCTACCGCGATGTCCACCGCCCCGAGCGGCTCTCATTCGGCGACCGTCATCCGTTCGCGCGGGGCGGATTCGCAGCCCTGTTCGGCCCGTTCGGCGGCCAGCCCGATACGACCGTTTCGCTCGACTCAGTGCGGACCGCGGTCGAGTGGGTCAAGGGCACGGCGAGATCGCCGGGAGCCACGCGGGTGGACACGGTGCGCACGGTTCACGCGATGCACAGTCATCACACGCTTCCGGGGCGCGACGGCTGGGTGTCACTGGCCGTGGGCTACCAGTATTCCGGCGCGTACCGTGTGGACGTTCAAGGCAGCGGGAACACGCTCACCTCCACGTTCCCCGTGGGCGGCGTCTACGTCAGCGCCATGTTCGGCCCGTTCTCGGTATGGCATGGGACGCGGTCCACTTTCTGGTACGCCACCCTGGGGGCGAGTCTGCCGCAACTCCGGCAGGCGAACGGCAGCTCCGACAGCACGCTGGTGCGGTTCGACACGGAGCGGACCCTGGCGCCCGAGGCGTCGTTGCTGCTGGGCTGGCGGGTGCATCGCGGCGTGCGCGTGATCGCCGGGATGAGCGCGCAGCACATCCGCTGGTCATCGATCCGCTACCGCGCGCCATCCGAATTGCCCCTGTCCGACGCGGTGCTGCGACAGCTGCCCGATGGACTGAGGCTCACCTCGGTGCATCTCAACCTGGGCGTGAGCTTCGACGCCAGCGACCTGTTCGGACGATAGCTCGGCTCAGTGGAATAGGGCGTGCCCCGCCAGCGCCGCAACGAAACCCAGCGCTGCGGTGACCGGGATGGTGAGCAGCCACGCGCCGACCATCGTGCGCACGACGTCCCAGCGCACGGCGTTCATGCGCCGGGCGGCGCCGACGCCAAGAATGCTCGAGCTGATGACGTGCGTGGTGCTGAGCGGAAAGCCGAGCCGCGATGCGGCCTGGATGACGAGCGCCGCGGACGTCTCCGCCGCGAAGCCGTGGATCGGCTGGAGGCTCGCGAACCGGGTGCCCATGGTGTGAATGATTCGCCGGCCGCCCGCAAAGGTGCCGGCGGCCATCGCGACGGCACTGACGGCGATCACCCACGTCGGCACGTGGAATGTCGGGATCACCCTGGCGCTCACCAGGCCGAGGGTGATGACCCCCATGGTCTTCTGTGCGTCGTTGCTTCCGTGGCTGAACGCCATGAAGGCCGCGGAGACGATCTGGGTCCGCCGAAAGATCGGGCCCACCCGCGCCGGGGGCATCGTGGCGAAGATGCGAATCAACAGCCGCATGAGCCCGATCGCGATGATGAACCCGGCCGCGGGCGACAGCACGAGCGGCAGGACGACCTTGTCCTCGAGAACCTTCCAGTGCACGGTGCCGATGCCGATGCTCGCGATTCCGGCCCCGAGCAGGCTCCCGATCAGCGCGTGGCTCGAGCTGCTCGGGATGCCGTAGTACCAGGTGAAGAGATTCCAGGCGATCGCACCTACGAGAGCCGCCGTGATGGCCTGGAGCGGAACCGACGCGCCGATGATGCCGCTGCCGACCGTCTTCGCGACTTCGGTCCCGCTCAACGCGCCGGCGAAGTTCAGAGCGCCCGCCATCAGAATGGCCGTCCATGGTCTCATCACGCGCGTGGAGATCACCGTCGCGACCGCGTTCGCGGTGTCGTGGAACCCGTTGATGAAGTCGAAGACGATCGCAAACGAGATCAGGGCCACCAGCATCGGCGTGACGCCCGGACTAGGCATGTTTGATCACGAGCCCACGCAGCACGTCGGCGATGTCTTCGCACTTGTCGGTCACCTGTTCCATCGTCTCGTAGATCCGGCTCCAGGCGATGACCTGGATGGGATCGTGGGGGTGGTGAAACAGATCCATCACTCCCTCGCGGAGCAGCGCGTCCGCCTGGTTTTCGAGTCGGTGCAGCTCGACCACGCCCTCGTTGATGCTGCGCATGGTGCGTCGCTGACGCAGCTTCGGGAGCTCCGTGGCCACGGCCTCCGTGCAGGCGACGATGACGGACGCGAGCGACGACGCGACGGCGGTCGGCTCCCTGACGTTGTAGACGCACATCGCATCGGCGGCTTCATGAATGTGGTCCATGACATCGTCGAGCGCGCTCGTGATGGCGATGATGTCCTCACGGTCGAGCGGCGGCATGAATACCTTGTTCAGGGTCTCGTAGATGGCGTGCGTGATCTGGTCACCCTTGTGCTCGAGATCGTGCAGCTGTTTCGCCGTCATCTCGGCGTTCGCGAAATCGTGGCAGAGCTGGTCGAGCAGCTTGGCCGCCTCGACGTTGTTTCGCGCGGCCTCCTCGAAACGGCCGAAGAACGCGTCGTTCGACTTCCGCGGCTTCAGTGTGTCCACGAATCCCTCCTCGGGCCTTGGCTTGGGCGGCGGTCCTGTGTCACCGTCTCGTCGTACGTCAGTTGGATTTCACCGGCTCGCCCGGCACGATCGGTTCTGATGGACCGTTCCCGCCGGACGGGGCCGGGGGCTCCGGGGTGAGGGCGGGGGGCTCGCCTTCGGGGACCGGCTGTCCGACCGCTGCCGCGGCGAGTGCCGCGCCCGGCGTCGCTGCCGGCGCGGCCTCGAGCGCGGCCGTGATCGTGTCCTCCACCACCAGCGCCTCGGGCTTCTCGATGCCTTCGCCCTCGACGCGCGCCTCCTCGGGCCGCTCGGCCACGAGGGTACGCAGGCGCTTTGCGAGCGCGCGCACGACCTCCTGGAGCAGCGTCAGGTCACCGGCGGCGACGTCGTAGAACTCATCGCGGTGCAGGGCCAGCGTCAGTCCGTCCTCGATGCATTCGGCGCGATGGCCGCGCGCGGAATCGTCCACCAGCGACCAGGTCCCGAAGGCCTCGCCCGGGCCCACTTCGGACATCGTTCGCTCGCCGGTCGAGAGACGCACACGACCCTCGACCACCATGTAAAGCGCGTCTGCCGGGTCATCATCCTGGTAGATCGAGTCGCCCTTGAAGATCTCGACCTCGCGCGCCACGCCGGCGAGCCCGAGGAGACGGCGTGGCCCGACATCGCTCAACAGGTCGGCGCCCTTGAGGATCAGCACCCGCTCCACGGCGGTCAGCATGGCCTTCCCTCCGGCAATGCCAGGCCCGCCGCGCGGCCCGGCGAGTTGGCACTGCGCGGACCGGCAGCGGACAGCGCCGCGAGCTCCGCGCTCACCATCGGATCGTTGTCACCCCCGGTGGCGAACAGTTGCGGATCGAGGGAGGGGGCGTGGCGCGAGGCGCGCACGGCACAGGCGCGCTGCCATGCATCCCCCGACCGCCACGCCGAACGGATGGCTTCGGCGACCGGGTCGCGATCCGCGGTGGCTGCATCCGGGTCTTCGTCCACCGGCCCTGCTTCGAAGATCCTCGTGACCGGGCGGAAGACTGCGCGCGGCAGGATGTGCCCGAGGTATTCCATGGCCGGGGCGGCGGCCTGAGGCTCGCGCGATCGGAGATGTCCGAACGCGCCGGCGAGCGGCTTGGGCTCGTACCAGCACCCGAGCGCGCTGATGCCGCGTTCGAGGGCCATATCCGCAGCCTCGCGGAAGCTCGCAGCCAGCAGCCGCACTTCCGGCGCGGCGCTCCCCTCGAGCTGCAAGCCCGGCTCGATATTCGCGCGGTAGTCGGCCAGCTCGCGCAGGAACAGCTTGTGCACGGTCGCGCGGGGCAGGACGGGCACGCCGTGGTCGACGCGCAGGCGGTTCATGCTCTGGAGACCTAGGTAGCGCAGCCTCGCATCGCCGCTGCGCACCAGCTTCATGAGTGCTCCCGACGCGCGCGGCGTCGCGATGCGCCCGAGCGTGCGCGCGGCGAGCAATTGCCCATGAGGGCCCCGCTCCCCATCGAGAAGGTGCTCGAGTCCAGGCACGGCCGCGTCGCCGACCGCGGCGACCGCCTGCCGTGCTTCGAGGCTCAACTCGGGCACGAGCAGCAGCGGGAGCAGCACCTCGAGGAGCTCCCGATTCGGCCGGCGCCTGGCCGAGACGAGGGCCACACGCTGGACTTCGGTATCGGGCTGGGTGAGCAGCGTCCGCAGCAACTGCACCGATCCCCTGCCCGTCATCGTGCCCGCCGCGCGAGCGGCGAGGAGCAGATCCTCCCGCGAGCCGGCCTTCAGGCGAGCGTCGATCCATTGCGGTGTGATGGCGTCCGGCGCGTCCTCGGGCCGATCGAAAAGGGCATCGAGAACGCACAGCCGGAGTGCCGGGTCGGTGCCCTCGAGGAGCCGGCGGGCGATGGTGGTCTGATCGCCACGTCGTGCCAGCAGGTAGCCCACCGCCGCGCGACGAATGGTTTCGGACGGCTCGTTCAGAAACCCCGAGATCACGTCCTCCGGGTCCGACAGGCGCATCGCCTGCATCGCCTCCACCGCCGCCGTGCGCACCGCGGGTGAGGCGTGCCGCAGGCAGCCGCGCACCGCCCCGGCGACGCCCGTATCCCGTGCGCCCTGACTCAGCTTGAGGGCGAGCACGATGCGGCGCTCGTCGTCGGCGCGCAGCCCCAGCAGCAGCGCCTTCCGCGCCGATGGGGTGCGGATCGCTTCCGGGGTCACCTCGGGCTCGATCCACCGGCTGCTCAGTGCGAGCTCGAAGGCGCGGCCGTACTGCCGATTCAGGATGACGAGCGCGACCAGCCAGGTCACGGTCAGGACCGCGGTCACGAGCGCCACGACCGCGGTGCGAACCCCCACCGTATGCAGCACGACGATCAGGAGCACGCCCACCGCGGCGTCCGACCAGCGCTCGACGAGCGTGTCGACAGCCGGCTTGATGCGGCGGCGCTCCCGCGGATGGATCGCCGTGTAGTAGATCTCCGCCGACGATTTGCCGAGCGTCTGGAAGACGACACCCTGGATCCACCGCATCGCGACGATCACCCACCAGATGGGACTGACGACGATCCACGATGTGAACAGCATCGCCGTGATCGGCTGCAAGGCGGTCGCCGGCCCGAGGCCGAAGCGCCTCAACACCCACCCCGCCACGCTGAACTGGAACAGCAACGAGAGCGCGTTCAGCCCCACGTAGAACTTACCGAAGAACTGCGTGAGCGCGTGCGGGTCCGGGTAGGCACGCTGGATGAAGAGTTTGAACTGAAAGTCGACGAGCGTGGACACGCACACCGATAGCGCGAGCGCCACGGCGAGCACCTTGATGTACGGGGACCTCCGAATGATCTCCCAGCTTGGGGTCGACGAGGCCGCCTCACGCGGCCTGGGGCGACGAGCACGATGCTTCTCGACGAGGAGCGTCAGCGCGTACGCCATGGCGAGGAGGCCCGACAGTGTCCACATCAAGCCCGTGTGCTTCAGGATCGGGGTCGACCACGCGGCGAAGCTGCCGCCGGCCAGTCCACCGATCAGACCGCAACCGCCCAACAGAGGGAAGATGCTGCGCGCGCGCCGCGAGTCCCATACGTCGAGAGCAAGCGCCCAGAAGTGCGGCAGGAGCATCATGGCCTGGCTGCCTGTCCAGATGAAGAAGCCGACGGTGGTCCAGCGTCGTGCGTGCGGGAGCAGCATCGCGGCCATGGCGCTGAATCCGATCGCGGCGTACTGATTGAATCGGGTCGCCCCGACGCTCGTGAACCGTCGAGCGATGAGGCTCTCGAGCCAGACGAATCCCGCCGCGGCCACCGCGACGCCGATGTACGCATAGGGAAGCGCCAGCGCACCGAACTCCGAGAGGAACAACGCGTCCCGCAGCACCTTTGCGATGGTGTAGGCGCATATCAGGATCGCGACCAGCGCACCCATCAGCAGGAGCAGACGCTGTTCGTGGGGCTCGATTCCGAGCCGGCGGGTGAAACCCTTGAGAAGGAGCGCTGGAGCGGTGATCACGGCTGGGGCCGCCAGAGTTCTCGGTGCGCTGCGATGCCGTCCACCTGTGGACGGTGGGTGACGCGCTGGCCTACTTCCTGCCGCGATTGCCGCTCTTCTTCATGTGGCCCGGAGGAACACCGCCGGTCTTCTTCATGAGTCCCGGAGGGCCGCTGGGATGATGCTTCCAGCGCGTCGGGGGGAGCTGGTAGAACACCGCCGGGACGTAGCGCGGCTGCACCACGACGAACCGACTGCGCCAGCTGGCGGATCGATACCAGTATCCCTCCCGAAACAGCCAGTAGTAGCCACCGTAACGGAAGCAGTCGTTGTCCCCGACGCTGGGGTCATCGACCACGTAGATGTGCTCTCCGGGATAGAGTTGTTCGTGGGGCCGCTCGCGAAAGATGAATTGTGGAGCGGGAGGAGCGTTACCGATGTCGACGCGCACGCTGATGTCGGCACGCGCGGGGACGCTCGCAAACAGAACACCGGCACAGATCGCCGCAACGAACGCGCTACCGATGGCAGTTGCGTGCCGCTCGAAGCACCTGCGTTTCATGACACTCTCCTTTCGTGATTCCACCGCCCCGCCGGCGAAAAGCGGGCCCCTGGAGGCTGGGCCCGCTTTCTGTGCAACCGAGTCGGCGATGAAGCGGACAGCATGTTGCGATGTGGCCGTTACCGACGCTGGCCGTTCGGGCCATTGCGAGGACTCGGATTCCGGTCCTGCCATGCGGTCGGATAGGAGTGCCAGTTCTCACGCGGAACTCTGTACAACTCGCGCGGCACGAAGCGATCGTCGATCCACATGAAACGACCGTTCGAACGACGAGACATGTACCAGTTGTCGTTGTTGTAGACGTAGTACCTGTTCCCATAGCGGAACATGTCGTAGCCCGGGCGCTGCCCTCTGCGAATCATCGTGACTCGCGTGCCGCGCACGTTCGTCCAGCGCGGCTGGTTGCCAAAGCTGACCTCGAAGCTCCCGGACGGGCCGTTCTGGCCCTGGTCATAGCGACCTTGGTCGTAGCGACCCTGGTCATTGCGACCCTGGTCATTGCGGCCCTGCCATCCCGTCGGATAGTTGCGCCAGTGCTCGCGCGGAACCATGGACAGTTCGGTCGGAACCGAACCATCATCGATGTAGATGAAGTCCCCGGTCTCATTGCGGGACGTGTACCAGCGATTGTTGTTGTAGGCGTAGTAGCTGCCGCCGTAGCGGAACATGTCGTAGTCCGGGCGCTCGGCTTGCTGGATCTCCTCGACCCGCGTGCCGTTAATGCCCGTCCAGTGCGGTGCACTGCCGAAATTGACCCGCAGGCTGGCGGACGTCACGTTCTGGCCCTGGTCGTTACGACCCTGCCATCCCACCGGATAATTGCGCCAGTGCTCGCGCGGAACCATGGTCAACTCGGTCGGAACCGAACCATCGTCGATGTAGGTGAAGTCCCCGGTCTCGTTGCGGGACGTGTACCAGCGATTGTTGTTGTAGGCGTAGTAGCTGCCTCCGCAGCGGAACATGTCGTAGCCCGGCCGCTCGCCCTGCCGGATCTCCTCGACGCGCGTGCCGCTGATGCTGGTCCAATGCGGCGCGGTGCCAAAGGTGACCCGCAGGGACACGGACGTGCCGCTCGAGCCCTGGTTATAGCCCTGCGCACGAACCGACGCGGCCGTCGCGACGGTCATACCCAGGGCCAGCAGTGGGAACAACAGGTGTGTCTTTGCACGAATGGTCATCGAATCTCCTCCTTGTGAGCAGCGCTCCGTCGATTGCAGTGGTCGGGCGTAGGGAGCTGACATGCGCCCCCGTGTAAGGGGCGTCATGAGGTCTCGGAGCGAAGACACGCCATCCATCTCGGGATGGGAACGCCAGAACCATGCCACCGTTTGGCTTAAGGGCGAGTTGTGCTGCAAGGCGGGGCTGATCAACACCGTGAGGAGTTGCAGCCGGCGCGGCGCTCGAGCGCAGGACTGATCCACGTCGTTCCCACGCGCTCCCGTTTGAAAATACTTCTGCTCCTTGAAGGAGTTTTTTCGCCCGCCCTCGATCGGGTGACCGACCAGGTCTTCGACCACATGCACGGACGACAGCTAGCGCGTTCCTTGGCAACGCGCTCCGGGATGTGCCGCGCGACGCGCGCGATCTGGCACCAATCTGGCGTAAGCAGGCTG
>Ga0070695_100000485_pt1 | contig 20704 bp, 21 predicted proteins | sample KBSK1252metaG_FD_65471 | JGI IMG/M metagenome (GOLD analysis project Ga0070695, IMG submission 65471) | Corn, switchgrass and miscanthus rhizosphere microbial communities from Kellogg Biological Station, Michigan, USA - KBS K1-25-2 metaG | ecosystem: Host-associated > Plants > Roots >...
GCACTCGTGCAGGAGGCGGGCGCCGAGCCTGTGCTCGTGCGCGGCAACGTCGCGGATGAGCGCGTCGTCGCCGAGCTAGGGGCCGCGGGGCCGTACCGGGTCGTCGTCCACAACGCGGCGACCGGCGTGATCCGGGCCGCGCTCGAAACGGAGGACAAGCACTGGGACTGGACACTGAACGCAAACGCGCGCGCCCTCCTCTCCCTCGCCCGCGTAACCGCGCCGGAGATGGAGGAAGGCGGTTCCATCGTCGCGATCTCGAGCCTGGGCTCGCAGCGCGTCCTCCCGAACTACGTCCTCATCGGCACCTCGAAGGCGGCGCTCGAGGCGGTCGTTCGCTATCTCGGCTTCGACCTCGCGCCGCGCGGGATCCGCGTCAACTGCGTCTCGGCGGGCGTCGTGGACACCGAGGCGCTCGACTGGTTCCCGAACAAGGAGCAGATGCTCGCCACTGTGAAGCGGACGCCGGCTGGGCGGCTCGTCGCGCCGGAGGACGTCGCCGCCGCCGTGTCCTTCCTCTGCTCGCCCGATGCGGCGATGGTCTGCGGCCAGACGCTCGTCGTCGACGGCGGCTACTCGCTCGGGGCGTAGGGCGCGCGATGGAGCCGACCGACGAGAACATTCGGGCCTGGGACGACGCGCACCGTGCCCGCGCCGAGGCGGTCGAGCTGCCGGCATTCGTGCAGCGCACGCTCGGCGACCTGAAGGGCAAGCGCGTCCTGCATTTGCTGTGCGGAAGGGGGGAGGCCACGGCGGCGCTTGCCGAGCTCGGGGCGGTTGCGACGGGGGTCGACCCGCAGCCGGCCGCGCTCGAGGCTGCACGCGAACGGTGGCCGAAGATCCTCTGGGTGGACGGCAATCCGCAGTCGCTGCCGCGCCAGCTGCGCCGAGGCCGCTTTGATCTCGTCTACTCCGGCGAAGGCGTCCTCGGAGGGCTCAATGACCTCGACGGCTGGGCGGCGGGTATCGCGGCGGCGCTGCGCGCGGCCGGCGAGCTCCTCGTCTTCGACGACCATCCCGTCGCAGATTGTGTGGACGGGCTTCTCCGTTGGCGTAGCGACTACTTCCGCGACCCGGCCGATCCAGACCGGCTGTGGAGGATCGGCCAGGTCGTGAGCGCGCTCGCACGCGCCGGCCTGCATGTCAAGGCGCTCGAGGAGTACCCGGGCGGAACGTCGCGCCTCCGCCACGACCGCCGAATCCCGGCGACCTTCCTCCTCTACGCCCGGCGGGCGGGCTAGCCGAGCTTCTCGAGCGCTTCCTCGAGCTCGGCGTCGGTGATCGTCAGCGGCGGTGTCGCCTGGATCAGGGAGCCGTCGAGGCCCGCAGGCACGACAAGGACGCCCCGCTCGAGTGCGTCTTCTGCGTCGCCTTCCCGCGCCCGCAGTAGCCCCCTCCCCCGCCAACCAGCCTGCTCGAAGCGCTCACCCGCAGAGCGCACATGCTCTATGAGCTCCGGCACCTCCTCGATCACGACGAGGGCCGCGGCACACGCGAGCGGGTTGCCGGAGTGCGTATGTGTGTACACATCCTCGCGCCCGATGTGCCACACCTCTTCGAGGCCGTCCCGGTAGAAGAGCGCCGCTGAGAGTGGCAGCCCTCCGCCGAGCGCCTTGCCCACGCAGAGCACGTCCGCGACGTCCTCGCCCGGCCACATCTCGCCTATACGGCCGAGCCCGGCGTAGATCGAGTCCACGAGGAGCAGCGCGCCCGCCTCGTCGCAGCGGCGCCGCAGCGTCTCGAGGAAGCCGTCCGGCGGCACCCGCGAGCCGGCCCTTCCCTGCACCGGCTCGACGATCACGCAGCCGACGTCCTCCGGCAGCGGTCCGGGGTCCTCGCCGTATGGCCGGCGGTGCACCGGCCCCGGAAGCCACGCCGAGAACGGCTCACGGAACCGTTCGAAGCCGGTCGCAGCGAGTGCGAGTATCCCGGTGCCGTGGTACGCGCCGTCGAACGCGACGATGCCCGGACGCCCGGTGGCGAGCAGAGCCGTCCTCAGCGCGATCTCGACCGCGTCCTCGCCCGTCACGCCGAGCTTGGCCGGCCGCGGCAGCACCTCGCGAAGGCGCACCGTCGTCTCTGCGTCGGCGAGATCGCCAAGCGCATGCACGACCTCCTGCGCAATCCACGCCTCGAGAATGCGCGGGTTGCGGTGACCGAGCGCCGCAACGCCGAAGCCGCCCGTCAGGTCGAGGAGCTCGCGCCCGTCGGCGAGCGTGACGCGGCAGCCCTCGGCCCGAGCCCAGATCACCGCGAGCCGAGGCCGAGCATGCGTCCCGCCGTCGCTCGCGCGATCGTCCCCGCCATGGCCGGATTCTCCTGCAGCCGCCGCAGCGAGTAGCGGTACCAGTGCTCGCCGAATGGCACATAGACGCGCAGCCGATGCCCTTCCGCGACGAGCTCGTCGCGCCGCTCCTCGCGCACCCCGAGGAGCATCTGCAGCTCATACTCGAGTGGCTCGAGCTCACGCCGCGAGATCCGTGCGAGCGACTCCTCGACCAGCCACTCGTCGTGCGTCGCGACCCCGACGTAGCAACCGGCCTCGAACAGCGCATCGAGGCAGAGGAGGAAGTTCGCGCGCACCGCCTCGTAGTCGGTGAACGCGATCGCGGCAGGCTCGAGATAGATGCCCTTGCAGAGGCGGACGCTCGGCCGCAGGTCGGCGAGCGCCTGGACATCGTCGAGTGTCCGCCGCAGGCGCGCCTGGAGAACAACGCCGAGGTTGTCGTGCCCGTCTTCACGAAGCTCGCGGTAGAGCCGCAGCGTGACGTCCGTCGTGGACGAGTCCTCCATGTCGATCCTGACGAAGTTGCCGTAGCCTGCCGCCGTCCGGACCACGTCGAGGAGATTCTCGCGGCAGAGGTCGTACGAGAGGTCGAGCCCGAGCGCGGTGAGCTTGACGCTGACGTTGGAGTCGAGCCCGGCGTCGTGGATCGCGGCGAAGACGTCCCGGTACGCCTGTGCGATCGCGCGGGTCTCCTCCTCGCGCGTGATCTCCTCACCCAGGACGTCGACCGTCGCCATCTTCCCGCCCGCGTTGAGTCCGCGCACGCACTCGACGGCTTCGCCGAGCGTTGCGCCGGCGATGTACCGCGAGGAGAACATCTGCACCACCGGCTTCGGCACCGCCGGCAGAAGGCGAACGAGCGCTGAGTCGAGCAGCGACACGGGCGCGGCGATTCTATGCAGGGACGGGTCGAGCGCCCTGCGCTAGGGAGTCTCGCGCATGAACCCCTGACGAGCAGCGCTCACAAGCGCCACCGCCTCGGGGAAAAGAACGCGCATCGCGTCACGGAGGGCGATTGCCTGCTCGTCGACGCCGCCCTGCGGCTGCACCTGCTGCAGGGCCGCCGCAGTCAGTTCGACAGCGGTGTTGAGCGTGAGCGTCGCGAACTGCTCGCGCTGCGCCTCCTGCACCGACTCGGCCTGCTGCTCGGCGAACTCGCGCAGTCCACGCATCAAGTCCTCGGGGTCGCCCCCGAACGGGAATCCGAAGCCTCCGCCTTCCATGCGGCAAGGGTAGCCGCGGCCCCTAGGTCAGCGGCACCTTGTGGTTGCGCTCCACGTCAGCGGTGAGCTCCTCGACCGCGCCGACCGCGGCCTGCATCGCCGTAGCGAAGGGAGAAACGCCGCTTTCGCCGAGTGCCAGCTCGAGGCGTCTCGAAGCCGAGCCGATCGCATCGAGGTACGCGCTGCTCGCAACGCGCGGCTCTGGCTGGAACGTTGCGGCGAGCGACTCTGCGGCCGCGTCCGCCTCCTCGATTCCGATCGGGTTGTCCCTCGCCCGCAGCTCGGACAGCCGAGCCCGGAGCTCAGGCAGGTGACCGCCGCCCGCCCACTCCTCGGCCACCTCACAGAGCGCCGCGAGTGAAGCTGCCTCTCGCACGAGCTGCGCATCGGTCAAGGGCTGCCGGTCGTGGCCCAAGGCGAGCCAGGCGCGACCCTCCGCCGAAGAGAACGCGCACAGGTACACCCGCCGGCCGAGCGTCTCCGCGACGAGCACACCGGCGAGCTCCTCTCCCGGCGCAGCGAAGCCGGCGGCGACATCCGCGATGCGCGCAACGTCCTCGGCGACCGTCATGCGGCCAGAATAGGGCTGTGGAAGCCACCGCTCGCACGCGCCAGGCTCGTGAGCTGTTCGCGCCGCTCGGCCAGACCTACGACCGCTATGCACGCCTGCTCTCCTTCGGTCAGGACCCGCGCTGGCGATCGTTCCTCGTCTCGCGCATTCCGCCCGACGCGCTCCGTGTGCTCGACGTCGCCACGGGAACCGCGGCCGTAGCGATCGAGCTCGCCCGCGCCCAGTCCAAACGGTCGGTGACCGGCGTCGACCAGAGCCCCGAAATGCTCGAGGCGGGACGCGACCGGATCGCGCAGGCAGCCTTGAGCGAGCGGATCGAGCTCCGCGAGGGGCGTGCCGAGGCGTTGCCGCTCGCCGACGGAGAGGTCGACGCGCTCACGTTCACGTATCTCCTCCGCTATGTCGACGACGTGCCGGCAACCTTGCGCGAGCTCACGCGGGTCGTCCGGCCCGGAGGAACGGTCGCGATGCTCGAGTTCGGCCTGCCGCGAGCTGCGTGGCGGCCGCTCTGGGAGCTCTACGTGCGAGTGGGACTCCCCGCGGCGGGAGCCGTCGTCTCACCGGGCTGGCGGGACGTCGGGAGCTTCCTCGGCCCCAGCATCCGCGACTTCTGGCGGCAGTGGCCGGAGCAGCGCCTGCTCGACGCGTGGCGCGAGGCGGGCCTCGCGGACGTCGCCGCCCGCCGCATGAGCCTCGGGGGCGGGCTCGTCGTCTGGGGGCGGCGCGCGTGACGGCGACTCGTCCGCGGCCCGCGTTCTACGCGCTACGTTCGGGAGGCTGGCGCGACTACGTCACGCTGCTCCACCCGCCCTACACGCTCTGGCATCTCTCGTACGTCGCGATCGGCGCGGCGCTCGCGCCGCGGATGGACTGGGCACTGCTCGGCTGGACGACGCTCGCGTTCGCGCTCGCGATGGGGGTGGGGGCACACGCGCTCGATGAGATGAAGGGGCGACCGCTGCAGACGCGCATCCCAAAGCCGGTGCTCGCGACACTCGCGGCGGTCTCGATCTCGACCGCTTCGGCGATCGGCATCGCCGTCGCGGTCTCGCACACGCTCTGGCTGCTCGTCTTCGTGGCCGTGGGCGCGTTCTTCGTCGTCGCCTACAACCTCGAGCTGTTCGGCGGCAGGCTCCACGGCGGGCTCTGGTTCCCGGCCGCCTGGGGAGCTTTCCCCGCCCTCACGGCGTACTTCGCGTCGGCGCGGACGCTGCACAGCGCGGCGTTCGCGGCCGCCGGGTACGCGTTCGCCTCGAGCTGGGCGCAGCGCCGCCTTTCGACACCGGTGCGGCTCGTTCGCCGCCGCGTCATCGCGGTCGAGGGGAGGATGGAGCTCGACGACGGAACGACGCTCCCGCTCGACGCGGACGCGCTCGCGTCGGTCCCCGAGGCGGCGCTGAAGGCCCTTGCTGCGGCCACCGTCCTCGTCGCGATCGCCCTGCTCCTGTTCCGCGCGAGCTAGCTCTACACTCAAGACAGTGGCGCTGACGACCATCGCCGATCTCATCTTCGCCGGCGGCGTCGTGCTCGCCGGGCTCGCGCTCGCAGGCGCGGCGCTCCAGCGAGCGCCGATCTCGCTGCTCGCTTCTGTCGCCTCTCTCGAGGCATTTGGAACGATCGGGATCTGGGTGGCGTTCGCGCTACGGCACGACCGGCCGCTGGCGGTGGCGGCGGGCGGCCTCACCGCTTGCGCGCTCGTTGCCGGCGGCGCGGTACTCCTACGCCGCGCGCTGCGACGCGTCCGAGCGATGGACGACCGTCTCGCCGAGGCCAAAGCGGATCTCCTCGCCGCGGTCGAACGCGAGAAGAGCACGCTCGCGGCCGAGCTCGAGCTCACGCTTGCGCGCGCACGCGCCGACTCGCGCTCTCTGCTCGAAGAACAGGAGCGCGAGATTGCCGAGGAGCGCCGGACGCTCGTCGCCGAACGGGAGCACGACGCGACGACCGCCCTCGGCGAGAGGCTCAACAAAGTTCAGGCGCAGATCGAACACCGGCTCGCCGAGTGGTCGCAGGATCTCGATCGCACCGCCGAGGCGACGAAGATGCGGATCGCCGAGCTCGAGCAGCGACAGCACCAAATGCTGCGGGAGATCGAGCTCCGGCTCACCGCCGACGCGGAGCGGCTGTCGGCCGAGAGCGAGGAACAGCGAACCGGCGTGGCGCGGCTCCGCTCCGAGCTCACCCAAACGCTCGACGACGCCCTCGGGGCCGTCCGCAGCGAGCTCGAAGCGCACGCCGCCGACCGGCGCCGCGCACTCCACGACCTCGAGACGCGCCTCGTTCGCCGCGAACGAGAGCTGGCAGAACAGGCGCAGCGAGACGAGGCCGACGCAGCGCAACGCGTTCGCGCCGGCTTCGAAGACATCTCGCGTCGCCAGATCGAGCAGCTCGAGCGCGCCGTCGACCGTGCAGTCGCGTCACACGCGGACGAAGCCGCGCAGCGATTCGCCCAGCTCGTCAAGACCTCACGAGAGGACGCGGCGAAGCGCCTCGCCCGCGAGCTGGACCGCGCGGTGAGCACTTTCGCTCGAGAAGCCGAGACGGTGCTCGCGGAGCGGCTGGCGCACGTCGGAGATGCCGGCGCCCAGCGGATCGAGTCTCGTGTCTCGAACGTCGCCGGTGAGCTCGAGCGCCGGCACGACGAGCTGGTCGCGGCGCACGACCTCCGGCTAGGCGAGGTCGAGCACGAGATGCGGCGGCGAATCGACGAGCTGCGCGCCGATCTCGACGCCGAACGCGGGGTGCTCGAGGCGCGTATGCAGGAGCTCGTGCGCCGGTTCGCCGCGACCGCCGGCGCCCGCAGCTCGTAGAAAAGCCTTAAGAAGCCTTAACAGCGCGAGCTCTAACAATGGCCGAGGAGGGTTCGTCGATAGCAGCACGAACCTGTTGCGATTATGAGCGAGACGACCACCGAAATCCTCGAACCACTCTTCGACGAGCGCTCGAAAGTGGAGAGCTGGCGCCTCCACATCCTGATCGAGGCCGGCTATCCACTGTCGCTCGCCGAACGGCTCGCGGTGAGTGAAGCGGACCTCCACGTCGCCTGCGAGATGCTCGGACAGGGCTGCACGGCCGAGACGGCAGCCGAGATTCTTCTGTAGCAGTCCCACCAGTACGCTGCGACCGTGGCCAAGGTCGAGGCGCTGCCGTACGACGACCGAACCGTCTACTCCGTCGCCGCGTTCAACCGCGGGGTCGGCCAGTGGCTCGGACGCCTACCCACCGTCTGGGTCGAAGGCGAGGTGACCGAGCTCCGCCGGCACGAGCGCTGGGCGACGGTCTTCTTCACGCTCAAGGACCCGACCGACGGATCGTGTGTCGGCGTCACGATCGGGCGCGGGAAGTTCGACGCGCTCAGGCTCGACCTCGCAGACGGCGAGCGCGTGCATGTGTTCGGCCGGCCGGAGCTCTACGAGCAGCGCGCGGACTTCAAGCTCCGCGCGCTCACGATCGAGCGGTTCGGCGTCGGCGCACACCTGGCTGCCCTCGAGCGCCTGAAGGCGAATCTCGCCGCGGAAGGCGTCTTCGCAGAGGATCGCAAGCGGCCGCTGCCGTTTCTGCCCCGCCGCATCGGCATCGTGACCGGAAACGACGCAGCCGCGAAGCGCGACGTCGTCACCACGATTCGCTCCCGCTTCCCGGCCGCGTCGGTCGTCGTCGCGGAGACCTACGTGCAGGGACCGCGCGCGGCAGCTGAGATCGTCGCGGCCATGAGCGCCCTCTGCGAGCAGCCCGACGTTGACGTCCTGATCCTGACCCGCGGCGGCGGGAGCTTCGAGGACCTCCTCCCCTTCAGCGACGAGCGCGTCGTCCGTGCCGTGGCCGGCTGTCCGGTCCCGGTCGTCTCTGCCGTGGGGCATGAGCAGGACACACCGCTCTGCGATCTCGCCGCCGACGTCCGCGCTTCGACCCCCACCACGGCCGGAAAGCTCGTCGTGCCGGAGTTGACTGAGTTGTGCGGCAAGCTCGACCGCGCCCGCGAGGCGCTCGCACGCAACGTCCATCGCTCGCTCGAGCGCGACCGGCAGAGACTGGCCCGATCCGCGGAGCGGCTCAGGGTCGGCCCGCGCGCTGCCGTCCAGCGAGAGAACCTCCGACTCGAGCGCGCTCGCGAACGACTGCGAGTGGCGCCTGCTCTCGCCGTCGAGCGGAAACGGGCGGTGCTCGAGAAGAGCGGCGCAAGGCTCGGTGCGTTGTCACCTGTGCAAACACTTCGGCGAGGGTACGCAATCGTCCGGACAGAGTCCGGCGGCCTCGTCGCATCGAGCGGCGACGTCTCGACTGGCGCCCGCGTGGACGTCACAGTCGCGGACGGCGGGTTCGGCGCGCGCGTGGAGGACGTGCGAGCGTGACAGAGCAGGAGGAAGCGACGTTCGAGCAAGCGCAGGCCGAGCTCGAGCAGATCGTCGAGCGCCTCGAGCTGGGGCAGGCACCGCTCGATGAGGCGCTCAAGCTGTGGGAGCGGGGCGAGGAGCTCTACGCGTTCTGCCGGACGAAGCTCGACGCCGCGGAAGGGCGGGTCGAGGAGCTCGGCCGCCGCGCCGAGCAATCGCGGCCCGTCAGCGGCTAGCGCGCGGCCGCGCCCTCGGCCTGGCGCCGCCCGTCCTCCCCGACCCGCTCGGCCGGAATCTCGGCCTGGCTCGCAGACGGCATCACGCGCAACATCGCGAACGACAACCCCTCGCGCGCCAGGAAGAGGAGCCCGACACCAATGCCGACCGACGCTTCGATGGCCTGGAGCCCGAACCCGTAGGCGACGCCGACGCTGTAGGCCACGCCGTACCCGGCGAGCGCAGACGCGATCGCAACCTGCAGGAGACCGACGTTGCCGGGCCAGAACGGGAAGATCGTCACGACGTTCATCACCAGCAGAACGACGCCGGCCGCGGGCAGCGGTGAGTGGATGTCGAAGGCACGCATCGCCGTGTAGACGGCGAAGATCTGGCACGTCCAGCCGCAGATCTGGAAGAAGACAGCGGCGGCAGTACCGATGGGCGAGCGCATCACCCCGAGGCCCGCTCGACCCATCGCCAGCAGCCGGCGAACCGGGCCGAGGCCTTCGAGCGAGATCAGCGTGTGCCGCCGGGCTGTCAGGAAGGCGAAGACGAACAATCCGACCCCCACTCCGATCAGGGCGAGCAGGCTGGCCCTGGCGAATGAGTTGGGGATGCTCGCCGTGAGGACGACGTAGAGGATCAGTAGAAGCACGGGGACGATGTCGAAGACGCGGTGCGCGAACACCGTCCCGACAAGCGTGGCCCACGTCCCCTTTCGCCTGGGGAGCTTCCGCGTCAGCACCGCGACCCGCGCAAGCTCGCCGATCCTGCCCGGCAGGACGGCGTTCGCGAACAGGCCGACGGAGAACGCCGAGAAGACGAGAGGGGCGCCCGGATGCGGCTCCTCCATGGCCGAGTGGATGACGGTCTGCCAGGCGAGCGCCCGGGCGACGACGGAAAGGAGATTGAGCGCGATCGCCACTACGACCCACTCCCAGCGCACCGCGCGGAATGCGTCGCCGATCGCCGCGAGGCTGTCGCGCCGCCACCACAGAACGCCACCGACTGCTGCGAGAAAGAGGAGTCCGAGCGCGACGCGCGCTACGCGGTTGAGTGGTAGGCGCAGCATCCGGTTAGGCTCGTGCGGCGGTTCGTTCGTGGACGACATCGGGCCATTATCGTCGGCGGCCCCGTGCGTCTTCGCTCCCCTCACGATCGCGAGATCGTCCGTCTCGCGCTGCCGGCCCTCGGCGCGCTTGCGGCCGAGCCGCTGTACGTCCTCGCCGACACGGCGATCGTCGGCCACCTCGGCCGGCCCCAGATCGCCGCGCTCGGCCTCGCCGGAACCGTGCTCGCCGGCTCGTTCACGATCTTCAACTTCCTCACCTATGGCACGACCGCCGTTGTGGCGCGGGCCTCTGGTGCGGGACGACAAGACGAAGCAGCTCGACTGGCGGCGCAGGCGCTCTGGGCGTCGCTCGGGATCGGCGTCGCGCTGCTGATCGGGTGCGAGATCGTCGCCGCACCGCTCCTCAGGGGCCTGGGCGGACACGGCCGCTCCGGCCATTACGCGCTCAGGTACTTCCGAATCGCGGCGGCCGGACTGCCGGCGGCTCTCGTCGCGCTTGCGGGCCAGGGCTACCTCCGCGGCGTGTCGAACCTCCGCCGACCGCTCGAGATAGTCGTCGTGGCGAACGTCGTCAACCTCGTGCTCGAGGTGCTCTTCGTCTACGGGTTCGGCTGGGGCATCGCCGGTTCGGCGGCCGGCACCGCAATCGCACAGGCCGGAATGGGTGCGGCCTTCATTGTCGAGCTACTCCGGCCCCACGCCCCGTCGCGGCGACCGAGCCTCCGGGAGATGAGGCCCCTGTTCCGGATCGGGAGACAGATCTTCGTGCGCACGACCGCGCTCTACGCCTCGTTTCTCGTCGCGGCCGCCGTACTCACGCGCATGGGAGACGCGGAGATCGGCGCTCACCAGATCGCGTACCAGCTCTTCACCTTTCTCGCGCTCCTGCTCGACGCGATTGCGATCGCCGGCCAGGTCATCGTCGGCCGGATGCTGGGAGCCGCCGATGCCGACGGCGCACACGCGGCGGCCGTGCGCATGATCGCGTGGTCGGTCGTGGTCGGCCTCGTCTTCGCCGCCGTGCTTGCGCCGCTCTCGTACGCGCTCCCGCGGGCGTTCACCGATGACCCGCGCGTGCTTCACCAGGCGGCGCTCCTCTGGCCATTTCTCGCGGCGATGCAGCCGCTCGGCGCCGCGGTCTTCGCGCTCGACGGGATCCTCATCGGGGCAGGAGACACGCGCTATCTCATGTGGTCGATGCTCGCGGCAAGCGGTCTCTTCATCACCCTCGCGGCATTCGCGCTCTCCTTCGACTGGGGAGTCGTCGGGGTGTGGGCCGCGCTCGACGTTCTCATCGCCGCTCGGCTCGCGCTGCTCGGCCCGCGCTTCGCGCGCCGGCGCTGGGCGGTCGTGGGCTGGGAGTAAGATCAGTCGATGGAAGGCCTCGCCGAGCTGCACACCCACCTCGGCGGCTCGGTTTCCTCCGACATCCTCTGGTCGCTCGCCCACCGACAGGGCATCGCGCTACCGGTCAAGGACTTCTGGGACTTCGACCGGCTCGTGACCGTGTCCGACCCCCGCGGTGTGCCCGATCTCGACGCACTCGACGCGATCTACCACTGGACGGAGCTGATCCAGTCGAGCCCGGCCGCCGTCGAGGTCTCGGTGCACGGCGCGATCGGCGGCGCATACCGCTCCCAGGGGATCACGACTCTCGAGCTCCGCTTCAACCCGATGAAGAGGAACCGCGGCGGCGAGCGCGACCTCGACCACATCATCCTCGCCGCCATCCGAGGGCTCGACGTGGCGAGCCTCGAGTACCCACACGTGCGCGCAGGCCTGATCCTGATGATGGACCGGACGTTCTCGCCGCACCAGAACGAGATCATCGTGGAGAAGGCGATTCGGTGGGCACCGCGGGGTGTGGTGGGAGTCGACATCGCGGGACCGCGACCCGGCCAGGCGCGCTACGACTACTCCCAGGTGCAGCCGATGGTCGAGGAGGCGCGCGCCGCCGGACTCGGCGTGACGATCCACGTCGGCGAAGAGGGGGGCGAAATGGGTCGCGCCGAGATCGGCGAGGTGCTCGAGCTCCTACGGCCGGACCGGATCGGGCACGGGATCCTGGCAGTCGGCGACGCCGAGCTGATGCGGGAGCTCCGGGACCGCGAAGTCGTCCTCGAGATCTGCCCCACGTCGAACCTCCTCACGAAGTCCCTACCCGACGAGAGCGCGGTACGCGACGTCTTCCGCACGTTCGTCGAGAACGGCGTCCAGTTCACGATCGCGACCGACGGGCCGGAAATGATGCGGACGCATCTCCGCGACGAGTTCGACCTGCTCCTGCGGATCGGCGCGTTGACGCAGGACGAGCTCACCGAGGCGAACGCGCGCGGGCACGAGGCGAGCTTCGTCGGCGGATCTCACGCCACCTGGACGAATACCCCCGTCGGCCGATAGCTGGGACTCCGGCCCGGCCATAGCGTGCCGGGCCATGAGAGGAAACGACGAGGCAAAGCCCGACCTCACCGAGCGCCAGCTCCAGATCGTTGCGTTGATCGCGCGCGGGTGCTCGAACGACGAGGTCGGAGAGCGTCTCGGCATCTCGCCGAGAACGGCGAAGGCGCACTGCGACGTCCTGCGCCAGAAGCTCGGCGTGCCGAGGCGGCGGCAGATCCCTGCCGCGTTCAAGGCGCTCACCGGCGAGGACCCACTCGCAGGCGAGCTTGCGCCGGCTATGGCCGGCGCCGGGGGCTGACGGCGACCCGCGCTCGGGCCCTACCCCGAGCGCGGGCCCCCCGCTTGCGGCAGTAGTGACGAGCGGCTGAGAGAGGAGTAGGGTTCTCGGATCCCGGGCCGATCGGCCCGGCAGGGGAATGGTGGAGACGATCACAGCTGCGGCCTCGCCCGCGCTCGACCACATCATCGAGCGTCCGCGGTTGATCACGCGGCTCGCAGAAGGAGGCGGGTCGCGGGTCTCGGTTCTCGCGGCTCCCGCCGGCTACGGGAAGACGACGCTTGCGCGCCAGTGGTCGAAACGGCAGACGGGCCCGGTCGCGTGGTACCGCACGACGCGGGCCTCGGGAGACATCGCGCTGCTCGCTGTGCAACTCGATGAACTGCTCGCGTCAATCGCACCGGATCTGCCACGCGAGCCCGGGAAGGTCGCCACGATCGCGTCGGTCAACGCGAGCCCAAAGCCTCTTGCCGGGGCGATCTTGCGAACGTTCGACAGCTTGTCCCAGGACGTCCTACTGGTCGTGGACGAGTGGGAGACCGCCGGAACCGATGAGGCCGAAGAACTGCTGTCGATGCTCGTCGAAGGTCTCGACATCCGGTTTCTGATCACGACGAGAACGCGACCCGACTGGTTCAGCCCACGTCTGGAGGTCTATGGCGAGGGCCTCGAGATCGGCGTCGACGAACTCGCAATGACTGAGGCTGAGGCGACGCGAGTCCTTGCCGCCGTCGGAGCCGTCGCCGGCCGAGCACGGCTGATGAGAACCGCCGACGGTTGGCCCGCAGTCCTCGGGCTCGCAGCGATGAGCGGCGACGTCGACTTCACCGCGAGCCGACTTCTCTCGCACACGCTTTACGACTTCCTAGCGAGCGAACTGCTCTCGGCTGCGGCGCCAGAGACGCAAACGGCCCTGATGCTCCTGGCTGTTGCTTCAGTGGCCGAGGTCGAGGTGGCGCGCACGGTGCTCGGCAATCATGCGGACAAGCTGATGAAGGGCGCGGTAGCGCGCGGCTTGCTCGCCGTGACTGATCGCAAGGCACTGTCAATTCATCCACTTCTTCGGGAGCTGCTGATTCAGCGCTTCGGAGAGGCTGACGCGGAAGTCCGTGAGGGATTGCTTTTCAGTTGTCGCAGGCTTTTCGAGGCACGACGGTGGGACGAGGCGCTGAGCGTCGCAGAAATCTCACGCGACGCTGTCTTCGCGGCCGAGGCGCTTGGAACCGCGCTCGACGACCTGCTCGCTGCCGGTCGAACAAGTAGCTTGCAGCGCTGGGTAGCGGCTGCCCGAGGTGCGGGCGCCGAAGGAGGCCTGATCGATTACGCCGAAAGCGAAGCGCTGTTTCGTAGCGGCGAACTCGACCGAGCCATGGCCCTTGCAACCCAGGCCGCGGCCTCGCTCGAAGGAGATCTCATTGCACGCGCGCACCTCGTCGCCGGTCGGTCGGCACATCTCCTGGACCGCCAAGACCGCACAGGGCAACACGCGGAACTGGCAGCAGCGTCCGCCGAGACCACTGAAACGCGCGAGGGCGCACTGTGGCTCCGCCAGCTCCAAGCGATTGAGCAGGAGGCACCTGATCTCACCAGGCGCGTGGAGGAGTTTCGGACGGCGGCACAGAGCGGCCTCAAACAGTCGCTTATGGTCGCAGCGGCAGCACTTGGCGGTGCACTGATCGAGGGTGGACTCGCGCAAGCGCTTGAGAACGCCCGCGACGTACTCGCACTCGGCCCGAGAGAGGCGGACCCGATCGCACATACAAGCCTCTTGAGCGTGTATGGCGGAGTGCTTCTCATTAACGCGCAGTACGAACAAGCACTGGAACACATGGATGCGTTAACAACCCTGGCCGAGGACAACGCAATCGCGTTCGCGATGCCATATGCCTTGATTCAGCGCGCGAAGGCGCTCATCGGACTGCGGAAATTCGCGCCGGCTACGCGAGCGCTCTCGATGCTTGAGCGCCAGATTCAAGACAAGCCGAGCGACTACTTCCACTGCCGAGTCCAGACCGAGCGCGCTCGGCTGTACGCAAGCCTGGGCGATCTTGAACGGGCATTGGGCGCCTTGTCTCTTGGCCCGCCTGCGCGAACACCGAAAACAGATGCGAGTGTGTTCCTCGGCTGGCGCGCCTTACTAACCGCCGCCGCAGGACATTCAGACCGCGCGAACGCTCATGCCGCCGAGGCGCGTCACGCCGGCCGTAGCTGGGAAGCTGAGAGTCTTGCGCTTCTAGCAGAAGCCGTGATTGCTTTAGGGAACGGGAACTGCTACGGAACTCAAGTTCGACTTAGGAGCGTGATCGAAGGCGGAGTCTACGATCCGGTGGTAATTGCGGTACGTGCCGCCCCGCACTTCGGGGCGTTCATCGCCGCTCAGCCGCCGTGGCGTCCCTGGTTCCAGCGGCTCCTTACGGCCTCGCGGGACGTGTCGCTGGCGGCTTCGCTCGGTCTGCGGGTTCCGCGAGAAGCCAAGACGAAGACGGGCCTTAGCCCACGCGAAACGGAGGTGCACGAGCTCCTCGCCCAGGGACTAACGAACGAAGAGATCGCGAAGCTTCTCTACATCAGCCTCTCGACGACCAAGGTGCACGTCAAGCACATTTACGAAAAGCTCGGTGTTCGATCGCGGCTCGAGGCGGCGCGAGCCCTACGTGGCGACGTCTAGCGCCACCGCGACGTCTGCCGCGTCCTGCTCGAACTGCAACCGCTCGCGCATGAATACGGAGGCTCGGCCCGAGCGGTAGCTGTCGTCGGCCGTAGCAAGGATTGCCTCGAACGCGGCGACGACCGCGGTATCGAACTGCGTCCCTACGGCCTGCGCAAGGCGCATACGGGCAACGCGGCTCGGCAGGGCTTCACGGTATGGCCGGTCCGAGGTCATCGCGTCATACGCATCCGCGACGCCGATGATCCGCGCCAGGAGCGGAATCTCCTCGCCGTGAATCCCGTCCGGATAGCCCATGCCGTCGATCCGCTCGTGATGGGAGCGCACGATGTCGGCGATCTCCGAATAGTCGTCGACGTTGCGGAGAATACGTTCGCCGATCTCGGAGTGCTGCTCCATCTGCCGACGCTCCTCGAGCGTTAGCGGGCCCGGCTTCTCGAGCAGGCCGGCCGGAAGCCCAATCTTGCCGATGTCGTGAACGAGACCGCAAAGGTGGACGAGCTCCTGTTGGTCGTCCGGAAGCCCCATGCGCTCCGCGACGTCTCTTGCGTAAATCGCGACTGCCGCAGAGTGACCCGCGGTGTACTGATCGCGGGCATCGAGGGTCGCGACGAGCGCGGTCGCGAACGAGAGGCTTGCCCGTCGCAACCTTTCGTTGGCGGCGACCAGGTCCTGGCTCACGATCTTCTCTTGCTGGTACAGCTGCAGCAGCCGCTGCGCCGCCAGCGCCGGCAGGAAGAAGATGAGGACGAGCCGTAGCGAGTACAGGTGGTAGCCATAAACGAACAGCGCTACAACGGGAACGTAGAGGGGGACGGTAACGAGGGTGACAGCGCCGATTTCGCGCACAGCTTCGGCGACCCTGTACTTCCTCACCCAGGCCGTAATACAAAAGAAGACCGCCTCGACAGCAAGAAAGGCCACCGATCCAACGAGGCTCGCGAGAAGGTATCCGCCAAAGTTCGTCGGACCAGGCACGAGCTTCCATGCAGCAAGACCGGCAATCGCCGTCGTGAGTGCCCGGATCGGTGTGTAGACGCTCCACCGGAAAGGCTTCTCGCGCAGATCCAGAACAGTTGAAAAGGCCCCGACCGCGAACCCACCGACAGGGCCAAACACAACCGCCGAGAAAATGAGGGGAAGGAGCGACACCGAGTGATCCATCGACTCGGAGACGGCGACGCTCTGGCGTTCCGCGACCGCTGCGACGGCGGCAAGGAGGAGTCCCGCCCAAATGGGTGGTAGGCGATATCCGTGCAACCAGAGGACGCTCAGCGACGCCGCGAACGCCATCCACAGCACGAAGGCCCAAGCGAGACTTCGGCGATCGACGCTACCCAAACCTTTGACTAGCTGGACCAGCCTTGCGTATCCCCCAAAAGGGGTATAGGCTGCCGTTGCCGTCAGTCCCCGATCGATCGGAGTACTCAATGCGTTCCTTTTCTCGGATCTGGGCCCGTACCGGGACCTCCAGGATCTGGTAGAGCCGTCGCATAGTCCGTTATCCACAGCCTCTGAGCTTCCCCCGAGCGGGGGATCCGCTTAAGAGCTAGGAGACGGGTAGATGGATTCACGGGCGCCGGGTGATCTTCACCCGGCGCTTCGTTTTTCCTTGTCCACAGCGCCAGCTTAGAAGCTGTGGACGAAGCTAGCCGATGATGCCGCGGCGGAAGCCAACCGCCACCGCATGCGCACGCGAGCGCGCCTGAAGCTTTGCCAGGAGGTGCCGTACGTGCGATTTCACGGTTTCCTCCGACAGGAACAGCCGCTCGCCGATCTCGCGATTCACGAGACCGTCGGAGATGAGTTGCAGCACTTCGACCTCCCGGCCCGTCGGCTCCTGCTCCAGCTCGCGAAGCGGGCTCTGGAGCGGGATCACATCCGCACCGCCGGTACCACGACGCCGCGCCGCGACTTCCTCGAAGCGGCGCGAGTGCGTCAGGTAACGGCTGAGGATCTCCTTGCGCTCAGCTGCGTCCACGGCCCGAGTATCGGCCGCATGAACAAGCCGCTTTAGCGCGAGGGTCTACCTCGAATGGGTGTCACGCGCCGGCGTGACAGCCGGATTCGAGCGACCCGACGTGTCTAGCGGCAGCGCGGAGTCGTCCGCTTCGGCCGGCGAGTGCCGTTCAGACACCTCGACCTGTTCCAACGTCGTCTGGTCGACATTGAGCGGATGGTGACAAGCGGCGAGATGTCCGTTGCCGTAATCAACGAGTGGCGGCTCGATCTGCTTGCACACGTCGGTCGCATACCGGCAGCGCGGATGGAAGCGGCAACCGCTCGGCGGATTGATCGGGCTCGGCACGTCGCCCTCGAGCACGATCCGCTCCCGCTTCTCCGCGAGATCCGGATCCGGGATCGGAACCGCCGAGAGCAGCGCCTCGGTGTACGGCATGATCGGCCTCGTGTAGAGCTCCTCCGCCGGCGAGAGCTCGACGATCTTGCCGAGGTACATCACTGCGATCCGGTCGCTCACGTGCCGGACGACGCCGAGGTCGTGCGCGATGAAGATGTACGTCAGCTGGAACTCGTTCTGCAGGTCCTCGAGCAGGTTCAGCATCTGCGACTGGATCGAGACGTCGAGGGCCGACACGGGCTCGTCCGCAATGATCAGTTTGGGCCGCAGCGCGAGCGCGCGCGCAATCCCGATCCGCTGGCGCTGGCCGCCGGAGAACTCATGGGGAAAACGGTTGTAGTGCTCGGGCGAGAGCCCGACCGTCTCGAGGATCTCCCCGACCCGGCGCTTCTGTTCGTCCCGACTCCCCAGGTTGTGAATCCGCATCGGGTCGGAGACGATCGTCCCGACACGCTTGCGCGGGTTGAGGGACGCGTACGGATCCTGGAACACCATCTGCATCTCCCGCCGGAGCGGCCGCAGGCTGTGTGTACCGAGGCTCTGGATCGGCTTTCCCTGGAAGATGATCTCGCCGTCCGTCGGCTCGAGCAGCCGCACGAGTGTCCGACCCAGCGTGGACTTGCCGCAGCCCGACTCACCCACGAGCCCTAGCGTCTCGCCTTCGCGCACCGCGAAGCTGACGTCGTCGACCGCATGCACCCGACCCACCTCGCGCTGGAGGACGCCCTTCCGGATCGGGAAGTACTTCTTGACGTGCCGCGCCTCGAGGAGCGGAGTCTCGCCCGACTCGTGAGCTTGATCGAGAACCGTCACGCAGCCTCCACCGAATCGCCCGAGATCGTCTCGTCGCGGTGCTCACGCTTGTAGTCGACGTCGAGCCAGCAGCGGTCGAGATGGCCGGGCGTCTCGACTCTGTTCTCGAGGCCTGGCTCCTGCATGCATTTGTCGAACGCGTGCGGGCAGCGAGGTCGGAACTTGCAACCCTCGGGCGCGTTGATCAGGGAGGGCGGCGACCCCTTGATCGTATGGAGACGCTCGGGACGCGGCCGGTCGAGACGCGGGATCGAACCGAGCAGGCCCCAGGTATACGGCATCTGCGGGTCGTAGAAGATGTCGCGCTTCGAGCCCCGCTCGACGACGCGGCCGGCGTACATGACGATGATCTCGTCGGCGATGTCGGCGATCACGCCGAGGTCGTGCGTGATGAAGATGACCGCCGAGTTGAAGTCGTCCTTGAGGCGGCTGACCAGCTCGACGATCTGCGCCTGAATCGTCACGTCGAGCGCCGTCGTCGGCTCGTCGGCGATGAGAACCGACGGGTTGCACGACAGCGCCATCGCGATCATCGCGCGCTGCCGCATCCCACCGGAGAACTGATGCGGGAAGTCGTCGACTCGAGATTCGGGGTTGGGAATCCCGACCTGGTGGAGAAGCTCGATCGTCCGCGCCCTCGCCCCGCGCCTGTCGACCTTCTTGTGCGCCTGGATCGCCTCTGCGATCTGCGCGCCGATCCGATAGACGGGATTCAGCGAGGTCATCGGATCCTGGAAGATCATCCCGAGCTCGTTGCCGCGGTAGTTCTGCATATCGCGATCGGAGACCTCGAGCAGATCGGTTCCCTTGTAGAGAACCTCGCCGCCGAAGCGGGCGTTGATGCCGCGCGTCAGACCCATCAGCGTCATCGCAGTCACACTCTTGCCCGAGCCCGACTCGCCCACGATCCCGAGCACCCTGCCCCGCTCCAGCTCGAACGAGAGCCCGTCGACCGCTTGAACGATTCCGTCCTCGGTCGCGAACTTGACGTTGAGGTCTTTGACCTCGAGCAGCCGTTCGCCCATCAGCTCAACCGAATCCGCGGGTCGAGGTACGCGTAGGCGATGTCAACGAGCAGAGAGAAGACGACGATGAACATCGCACCGAAGAGCGTGACGCCCATCAGCGGCGGCAGATCCTCCGACTGAATCGACTGCGCCGCGTACCAACCGACGCCGTGGAGGTTGTAGACCGTCTCCGTGATGATCGCGCCACCGCCCAGCACGGATGCGAAGTCGAGGCCGAACAGCGTCACGATCGGGATCAGCGAGGCTCGCAGCACATGCTTGACGAGGATCCGGCGCGTTGAGAGTCCTTTTGCCTTCGCCGTGCGCACGAAGTCCTCGTTGATCGTGTCGAGGATGTTCGAGCGCAATACGCGCCCGTAAAAGCCGATGAAGAGAACAGCAAGCGTGAACCAGGGCAAGATCAGGTGGTAGAACCACTGAGCCGGGTTCGAGGTCAACGGGACGTAGCTGCCGTCCGGGAACCAGGAGACACCACTCCCACCGTCGCCGGCGAGGAAGAACCGAAGGATCAGCCCGAGCCACGCGACCGGCATCGAGATGCCGATCAGCGCGAGCGCGGTGATGGCGCGGTCCGAAATCCGGCCCGCGGTGACGGCCGAGATCGTGCCGACGAGAACACCGAACCCGAACCAGATGATCCCGGCGCCGATCGCAAGCGAGAACGTGGCCGGCAAGCCCTGCTTGATCTGGCCCACGACGTTCGTTTGGTTGGAGTACGAGACGAGCTTCGCCGTGAACAGCGCCTTCACCAGGTCGTACCACTGGACGATGAACGACCTGTCGAGTCCGAGCTTCTGCCTGATCGCAAGGATGTTGGCTTGGGTCGCGACCTTGCCGGCGATGCGCTGCGCCGGGTCGCCACCCGGGATGACGATGAAGATGAAGTAGACGATGAAGCTGACGGCGAGGAGAACGAGCAGCATCCCGAAGATCCGCCGGATGATGTAAGCGACCACTTAGCTCACGCTCCTCATCCGTGCTCGATCCTGATCTTGGCCCGCGGGTCGAGCGCATCGCGCAATCCGTCGCCGAAGACGTTGAGGGACAGGACGGTGAGCGCGATCGCGATGCCCGGGAAGAGGCTGATCTGAGGGGCGGTGGAGAGTAACCGCGAGCCCTCCTGGATCATCGTCCCCCACGACGGGTTCGGGAGTTGCACGCCGGCGCCGAGAAACGAAAGGCCGACCTCTGTGAGGATCGAGTTCGCGACGATCAACGTGAACAAGACGAGCACCGAAGATGCGACGTTCGGCAGCAGCTCCGAGAACATGATCCGCACGGGGCCTGCGCCCTGTGCAGTGGCGGCCTCGATGAACTCTCGGTTGCGCAGCGCAAGCACCTGACCCCGGAGCGGCCTCCCGATGTACGGGATGAAGACGAACGAGATCACGCCGATCGGGATCCAGAGGCTGCCACTGGAGATGTTGATGGGGCCGTGATGGAAGCCGTTGAC
>Ga0070695_100000486_pt1 | contig 20702 bp, 19 predicted proteins | sample KBSK1252metaG_FD_65471 | JGI IMG/M metagenome (GOLD analysis project Ga0070695, IMG submission 65471) | Corn, switchgrass and miscanthus rhizosphere microbial communities from Kellogg Biological Station, Michigan, USA - KBS K1-25-2 metaG | ecosystem: Host-associated > Plants > Roots >...
CGCTCGTCATCGCCAAGCACGCCTTCAAGAACGCCCTGATCCCGGTGCTCACGCTGGCGGGTATCAACCTCGTCATCATGATCAACGTCGCCGTGGTGGTGGAAACGGTATTCGCCTGGCCCGGCATCGGCCGGCTGCTTTACGAAGGCGTCACCTTTCGCGACTTTCCCGTGGTGCAGGCCGTGGTGCTGCTGGGTGGCACCATGATTGTGGTGGTGAACCTGCTGATCGACATCCTTTATGCCCTGATCGATCCACGCATCAGATTGGAGCAATGACGCCATGGCGATTGAGACCCCCGCGATCGGCCTATCCCCGCGCTTTGCCTTTCGCCTCGAGGGCTTTCCGCTGCTGCCGACCCTGATTTTGGCCGGCATCGCGCTCACTGCCCTGTTTGCCGGCTCGTTGGCGCCGCACGATCCTGAGATCGGCGCGCTTACGGCCCGCTTCCGCCCGCCCGCCTGGCAGGCCGGCGGCAGCGCCGAGCATCTGCTCGGCACCGATCATCTGGGTCGCGACGTCCTCTCCCGCCTCATCTTCGGCGCCAGGGTTTCCGTGGTCGTTGGCTTCACCGCCGTGATCGTGGCCGGCGTCATCGGCACCCTGCTCGGCATCGTCTCGGGCTATCTCGGCGGTTGGGTCGATCAGGTGATCATGCGCATCACCGATACCTGGTTGGCCCTGCCGGCGCTGACGTTTGCCATCTTTCTTACCGCCGTCGTCGGCCCCAGCATGTGGAACATCGTCTTCATCCTGGCGCTCGTCTACTGGACGCGCTACGCGCGCGTCATCCGCGGCGAGGTGCTGTCGCTGAAAGAGCGAGATTTCGTGCGGCTCGCGGTGGTAGCGGGCTGCTCGAAATGGACCATCATGCGACGGCACATCCTGCCCAATGTCCTCAACTCGGCCATTGTGCTGGGCACCCTGATGCTCGGCGTGGTCATCGTCACCGAGGCCGCGCTGTCGTTTCTCGGCGTCGGGGTCCCGCCGCCCAAGCCGGCCTGGGGCTTAATGCTGGCGGACGGCAAGAAGGGCATGATGGTGGGCTACTGGTGGCTGACCGTGCTGCCCGGCGCATGCATCATGCTGATGGTGCTTTCCGCCAACCTTTTGGGTGACTGGCTTCGGGTCAAGCTCGATCCCCAGCTTCGCCAGCTCTAAAGCCAGCTCTAAAGCCAGCTCTAAAGGACGCGTTCGCCTGCTACGCTGAGGTCGACCTGATGGGTGCGCCGCTGCTCGAAATCGAAAACCTTTCCACCCACTATGTCTCGGCCCACGGCACGCGCGTAATCCGCGCGGTGGAGGGGGTCAGCCTCAGCCTCGGCGCCCGCGAGACCTTAGGCATTGTCGGAGAGTCAGGCTCCGGCAAGAGCACGCTGGCGCTGAGCCTGGTGCGGCTGCTGCCGCCGTCGGCGCGCATCGCCAGTGGCAGGCTGTTGTTTGAAGGCGAGGACCTGCTGCGAAAATCCGAGCCGGAAATGCGCCGCCTGCGCGGCAAGCGTATTGCCATGATCCTGCAGGATCCAATGGCGTCCCTCAATCCGCTCTTTACCGTCGGCGACCAGGTGGCGGAGCCGATTCGGGTGCACGAGCGCGCCAAGCGCGGCGCCGCCTGGCGACGGGCCCTCGAGTTGTTGAAGGCGGTGCGCATCGCCTCGCCGCGCACGCGGCTCGGACAATATCCGCACGAAATGTCCGGCGGCATGCGCCAACGCATCGTCGGGGCCATCGGCATCTCCTGCGAACCGCGGCTTTTGATCGCCGACGAGCCAACGACCAGCCTCGACCTGACGATCCAAGCGCAATATTTGAACCTGCTGCGCGATTTGCAGCAGGCCCACGGCCTGGCGCTGATCTTCATCACGCACAACCTCGGGATCGTCGCCAAAATGTGCGACCAGCTGGCCGTCATGTACGCGGGACGGGTGGTGGAGGCCGGACCCGTCCGGCAAATCTTCAATGCCCCGGCCCACCCCTATACCCAAGCGCTACTCAATTCGATCCCACGTCTGAGCGATAGCCGGCGCCGGCTCACGGCCATCGACGGGCAACCGCCCGACCTCGGAATGCTGGCGCCGGGATGCGCCTTTGCGCCGCGCTGCACCCGCGTCATGGAGCGCTGCCGCAGCCTGGAACCACCGCAGGCCACGCTCAGCGATGGGCGCAAGGTACGCTGCTGGCTTTCCGTTGCCAGCGCCGTTGACGGTGCCGACAAAGTTGAGACCGGAGCGGCCTGATGTCCATCCTCGAGGCCGAGTGTCTGAGCAAACACTTTGCCGGCCGCCGTGGTCTCATCGGCGGCCACCGCGGCGTCGTGCGCGCCGTCGACGGCGTTTCCTTTGCCATCGAAAGTGGTCAGACCCTCGGCGTCGTTGGCGAATCGGGCTGCGGCAAGACCACAACGGCGAAACTCGTTTTGGGGCTGGAGCAGCCGACGGCGGGCGGCATTCGCTTCGAGGGAAAGGACTTGAGCACACTCGACGCCGCCGGTCGCCGGCACTATCGCCGCTCCGTCCAAGCCGTCTTTCAAGATCCTTATGCCTCGCTCAACCCGCGCATGCGCGTGGGCGCCATCATCGCCGAGCCGCTCGTTACCAACGAACGCCTACCGGCAAGCCAGGTGCGCGCGCGTGTGCTCGAGCTGTTAAACCTGGTCGGACTTCCGGGCCGCTCGGCCGATCTCTTTCCGCACGAGTTCTCCGGCGGCCAGCGCCAGCGCATCGCCATTGCCCGCGCGCTCTCACTGTCGCCCAAGCTGATCGTGCTGGATGAACCGGTCTCGGCGCTCGACGTGTCGATCCGTGCCCAGATCTTGAACCTGCTGAGCGATCTGCAGGCGCAGCTCGGCCTCGCCTATCTCTTCATTGCCCACGACCTTGCCGCCGTCGCCCATATGAGCCACGCCGTCCTCGTCATGTATCTTGGTCGCATCGTCGAGTACGGCGAGACGCGGATGTTGGTGCGGGCGCCGAAGCATCCCTACACCAAGGCCTTGTTTTCGGCGGCGCTCCCCTCGCGGCCCGACGAGCGGCGCGAGGACGTGGTGCTGGCGGGCGAGGTGCCGAGCCCGCTCAACCCGCCGCCGGGATGCCATTTCCATCCCCGCTGCCAACTGGTGATGCCGCACTGTAAAGAGCAAGACCCCCTCCTAACGGAGACGGAGGGACGGCAGGTGGCTTGCCACCTCTATGCCGCGCCGCCCCGTGCGGGATTGGCGGCTCCCCAAGCGGCCGTTGACTTCGGGCCCGATCGCCCTTAGGACGACGCTCGCCATGCAATTCGTTTCGATCCGACGACGCCGCTCGATCCGCCCGCCCGCCCAGGCGCGCAAGCGATGACGCTCTAAAGCAGCGTCCGTCCGCAAGCCGCGCCGGTTGCGCGGCTTTTTTGTTTTGGCGATCGAAACCCGAGGCGCAGCGCACATGCCCCCGTCAAGCCCCGAACCCAGCATCACCTACACAAGCGAGCTTGCCTTAATCGACCTCGACCGCGTGCACCATTGGATCGCGCGCAAAAGTTATTGGGCCGGCCAAATGCCCCGCCAGGTCTTTGACCGGGCCGTCCGCGGCTCCTTGTGCTTTGCCGCCTTGAGGGGCGGGGTCACCGTTGCCTTCTGTCGAGTGATCACGGATCGGGCGACCTTCGCCTACGTCGCCGACGTGTTCGTTGGCCCCAACCATCGCGGCCAAGGCCTCGGCAAGGGGTTGATGCGAGCGGTGATGGCGCATCCCGACCTGCAAGATCTGCGGCGGTGGCTGCTGGTCACGGCCGACGCGCACGGGCTTTACGCGCAGCACGGCTTTGCGGCCCTGGCGACGCCCGAGCGCGTCATGGAGCGGTGCGATCCCGACGTCTATGCGCGCCTGGCGCTGCAGGCGGCCGGGGCTTGAGGACGCGCCAGGTCGTGGCCCCGCCTGCGCCTCGGCGCCAACGGGTCACTCGCCCGAACTACTGGCGCGAACTACTGGCCCGAACCACTGGCCCGAACCACTGGCCCGAACCACTGGCCCTAACGCGAACACGCTTTTTCACCGCCCAGAAAAGCCCACAGGACAGCCCAGGAGAGCCCCGCGCCTTGGCCGCCGGGCGCGGCCTCGACAGCGCCGGGGAAGCCCCGGGTCAGCCGCCGGCAGCCTTAGCGCCAGCAAGGCTCCGCGCGGTTCGACCTCATCCCGGGCTAGCCCGGCTTTTAGGTGCTCTTTTGCTTCATGGATTTGAGGCACTTGGCGCGAAATGACTTGCGCGCCTTGCCATGCAAGTTCTTGTCATCGGCCTGCTTGGAGCACTCGAGCGATGCGGCACTGCGCGCGGGCTTGTCCTTGGTTTGCGCCAACACGGCGGAGCCGGGCGCGATGAGGCCGATGACAAGGAGGGCAAGGAGGGTGTTGCGCATAACCATTTCCTTTCAAGGACGAAACCCGCAGCCAACGGGAAACGCCCGGCAACGCTTTGGGTTCACCCCGCTCCAATAAAAGCTGCAGGCGGCGACGCCGGCCGCCTGTCGCCGCCGCTGCCCTAAAGAAAATCGCGCCTCGATCGGCACGGGAGGTCGCAGCCGGTGACGCAGCGGCCACAGACAGCGGCAAATCTCGCCGCCAAGGTTTGGTCGAACCATCGGCCGCGACGATCGGGGCGTAGCCTAGCAAGCGGACCGAATCGGCATGGCTTTGACCTTAAAAGTGCTGGCGGCACGGCATCTTCCTCTGGCCCGGGTGCTCGCGGTCGGCTGCGCCTTGGCGTTGGGCCTCAGTTGTAGCGACACGCGCGGGGTCGCGGCGCCAGCGGTGCGCGGCGCGCTCCTCAATCTGGGCTCGTCCGAGACCCCGCTGCGGCTTTGGGTCGAGGAGGCCGGGAGCGGCGATCCCATCCTTTTCATTCACGGCCTCGGGGCCAATACCTACAGTTGGCGGCACCTGGCGCCACGATTGGCCCGCACCCACCACGTGCTCAGCGTCGATCTCAAGGGCTTCGGCCGCTCCGATAAACCCGTCGATGACGCCTATGGCGTGCTCGACCAGGCGCTCCTCATTGCCACCCTCATCAAGCGCAAGGGGCTGCGGCATCTCACCATCATCGGCCATTCCCTTGGCGGTGGCGTTGCTCTGGCGCTCACCGGCCATCTCAATCTGACCCAACCTGGCATGGTTGCGCGCCTGGTGCTGCTGGACAGCATCGCCTATCGGCAGCCCGTGCCGCTGTTCATCGAGCTTTTGCGCACACCGGTGCTGGCCGACGTCGGCCTGTTGGCCACTCCGCCGGAGCTTGAAGTCTACAAAGGCCTGCTGGCGGCCTACGCCGACCCGGGCAAGATCACGTTCGAGGCGGTGAGCGCCTATGCCCGCCCGCTCTACGAACCCGGCGGCCGCCACGCCCTCATTAAGACCGCACAGGGGATCATTCCGGCAAACCTGTCGACCCTGACGGCTCGGTATCGGACCATTGAACAGCCGACCCTGTTGATCTGGTGCGCCCAAGATCGCGTCGTCCCGCTGTGGGTGGGGCGCAGATTGGCCCGCGCGCTGCCCAAGGCGCAGCTTGCCGTGCTCAGGGGTTGCGGCCATGTCCCCCAGGAGGAAGCGCCGGCCGCAACGCTTGGGCTGATCAAGGCCTTCCTGGCGGCCCGCTCCGAGGCGAGCCGCCCTTAAAGGGGCGGGCGCCATCGGCGCTTGCCTTTGCAGGCCCGACGATTTTAGCATGCCCGCCACCGCAACAAGGTAAGCGTCGATGCAGCTCAATGCCGACTTTACCCGGCGGGTTGCCGTGCACGCGGCCGATCTGGCCTGGACGCCATCGCCGATCGCCGGCGTGGAGCGGCGCATGCTCGATCGTGTCGGCGACGAAATCGCGCGTGCCACCAGCATCGTGCGCTACGCAGCCAACAGCCGCTTTTCCCCTCACACCCACGATGGCGGTGAAGAATTTCTCGTGCTGGAGGGCATCTTTTCGGATGAGCACGGGGACTTCCCGGCCGGCACCTACATCCGCAACCCGCCCACCTCGCGCCACACCCCGCGATCGCGCCTGGGTTGCACCATCTTCGTCAAGCTGTGGCAGTTCCACTTGGACGACCGCACGCAAGTCCGTATCGACACGGCGTCGAGGCCATTTTGCCCCGACCCGGAGCAGTCCGGACTGGAGTGCATGCCCTTGTTTTGTGACACCCGCGAAGAGGTGCGCCTGGAACTGTGGGCGCCGTCGAGCGTCATTGAGCGCAGGGCACCCGGCGGCCTCGAACTGTTGGTGCTCTCGGGTGAGTTTAGCGAGGGCGGCGAGACCTTCAAACCGCAGTCGTGGCTGCGGTTGCCGCCCGGTGCGCGGCTGAGCGCCACGGCCGGCGCCGGCGGCTGTCGGCTATGGGCGAAACTTGGCCATTTGGCCGAGGCGCAAACGGCCCCGCCGCTGGGCGGCTAGCCTCTCAGGATCGGCAGCACCATGGGTGCCAGCTGCTCGGCGCTGCGCCCGGCCCAATCGAGCTTCGGCACCTCGCGCATGGAGCGCTTTTGCGCTTCTTCCAAAGCCTCGAGCGCCGCCCGCTGGTCGATGGTGACCACACGTTGATCGGCGACGACGCGCTGGCCATCGACATAGACGTCGCGCACCGCCCGGTCGGCCGCCACGTAGAGCAGGCTTCTGAGCGGCTCGCGCAGCGGCATCATCGCCGGGTCCTTGATGTCGACGAGGACGATGTCGGCCTTGGCGCCGACCTCAAGGCGGCCGATGTCATCACGCAGCAGGGCTCGGGCGCCGCCCAGGGTGCCGGCATTGAAGACGTCGAGCGTGCTCACATCGTCGACGCTGCCGGCCACCGCGCGCGAGATCGTGAAGGCACTGCGCATTTCTTCGAGGAAGTTGTGCGGGTAGGTGTCGGTGCCGATGCCGAGATGGATGCCCTCGCGCGCGTAGGCGCCAAAGGTGTTCATGGCGATGCCGCGTCGCATGAACACGGTCGGACAGTGCGCCACCGTGGCGCCCGCATCGCGCAAAAGGCCAAGGTCGCCGCGCGTCGGCCAGTGCAGCCAAGGATGATGGTCGAGGAAGATGCCGTGACCGATGATGGTCTGGCGACCCAGTGCCCCGATGGCATTGAGCCAGGCGATCGGCGTCTTGCCGTAGCGCCGGAACATCTCGTGGAACTCGTTGACGCTTTGCGAGGCGTGAATCTGCAAGGGGAGGCGGCGTTCCAGCGCATAGTCGTAGGCATCGCGAATCAGCTCGGGCGAGCAGGTATCGATCTGGGCCGGGCACAGCATGCCGCTCAGGCGCTGGGACGGATGCTGATGGGCAAGATCGATGAGCCGGCGGGCGTGCTCGAAGGCTTCTCGGCCGGCCTTCTTGTCCCAGGCGTAGTCGAGCTGATGCCCGTTCTTGGTAAACCAGCGCGCCTCGCGAAACATCGGCGCGGCCACGGCGCGAATGCCCGATTCGGCCAGCGTGTCGAGCCAGCCCTCGAAGGGAACCGACAGATCGACGACGGTGGTGACGCCGCTGAGCAGGAGCTCGGCCAGGGCCACACGCATGGCGGCAACGGCACCTTCGACATCGTTGTTAAAGACGGTGAGGAACTCATAAAGCGAACTATGCCAGAAGCCGGGACTGCGGCTCTCATCCGTGATGCCCTTGCGCAAGGGTTCGCTGGTGGGATGCGAATGGATGTTGACGAGGCCCGGCAGCAGCAACCGCCGCGAACAATCGACCTCGGTGTCCGCCGCTTCGGCATAGCGCTTGCCAATGAAGACAATTTCGCTGCCGCGGATCGCCACATCGACGTCGCGCCGGTAGACGTGGCCCGCGCGTTCCCCATCCCAGGCAATGAGCCAGGCCGCATTGCGAAAGACGGTGGTGTTCGACATCGCTGGATCGCTCTTGCTGCAACCGTGCCGTCGGCGGGCAGCGCCCGCGGCAGCGCCTATTGTCGCCTGCGTCAGGCGCGATGGGAAGCGCCTCGCGCCGACCGCCGCGGCAATGGGGCGTTACCACCCCTAAAGCCGCCGCCGTCGCCAGGACCACAGGCCTTGTCTCTCGCCGGCCCGGACACGGCGTCGACCTGATCGGCACCATCACGGCTGGCGCAGTCGAGAAAGGCGATCAGCGCGCTCGAAGCCAAGGCGTCGCGACGGCGCACGAACAGCGTCTCGGCCCGCGCCACCCCCCGCGGCAGTGCGTGCACGCTGAGCCGATCCTCCCGGCCGAGGCGCGCAACGAGGCTGCGCGGCAACAGCGTGATGCCGAGACCGGCACCGACGCACTTGAAGATCGCCTCGATGGTGCCGAACTCGAGCAGGCGCGGTGATTGGATGCCGCGTTTGGCCAGGAAACTCTCGAGCCGCTGCCGATAGGAACAGCCGGCCTTGAGGACGACGATGCGCGGATCGCTGGCGATGGCGGCCTCGAGCGATTTTGCGCCGGGGGCGGCGAGCAGCACGAGTTCCTCCGTGAACATGCTGGAAATGTCGAGCTCACCGTCATCGACCGGACCGCAGACGAACGCCCCTTCCAAGCGGCGCGCGCGCACGGCCTCGATCAGCTCGGCGGTGGTCCCCGTGCGCAAGACGAGATCGACCTTCGGGAATGCCGCCACGAAGCGGGACAGCACCGGCGCCAGGCGCAGGGCGGCCGTCGATTCGAGCGAACCGAGCGTCAGTTGACCCGCCGGCTCGCCGTCATCTTTGGCGGCGTGCTGCGCCTCAGCAAGCAAGTTGAGAATTTGCTCAGCGTAGGGCAGCAGCCGCCGACCCGCAGCCGTGAGCGCAACGCCGCGGCTGTGTCGATCGAACAGGGCACGACCGATCTTGCGCTCGAGCGCGCGCACCCGTGCCGTGACGTTCGACTGTACCGTGTTGAGCGCCTCCGCCGCGCGGTTCATGCCCTGCAGGCGGGCAACCGTGGCAAAGATCTTCAGGTCGGCCGTGTCCATGTCCGTGGTCGTCCCAATGGTCGCGATAGTAATATCTTATATTATGATAGCAAAGATCAAAAGAAATCGCTCGATTGAATAACGCCAAGCGGCCTATGGTGGCGGCAGCGGGTTGGCTGGAGAGCAACAATGTGGCCTGATCGTCGTTACCTCGACCTCGTCGGCATCACTGAGCCGATCATCCAGGCGCCGATGGCGGGGGCGAATTCGGCCGCGATGGCAATCGCCGTGTCGCGGGCGGGCGGGCTCGGCTCGCTGCCCTGCGGCATGCTCAGCGTTGCTGCGGCCCGCCAAGCGCTCGAGCGCGTCCGCCAGCAGACGCGCTCACCCGTCAACGCCAACTTCTTTTGCCATACCATCCCGCAACCCGACGCCGCCCGCGACAGCCGCTGGCAGCAGCGACTTTCTCCCTATTACGCCGAGCTTGGTCTTGCGCCCGGCGCCGCCGTCGGCGCCAGCCGGGCCCCGTTCGATGCGGCCATGTGCGCGCTGATGGTCGAGCTGCGGCCCGGCGTCGTGAGCTTCCACTACGGTTTACCCGAGGCCCAGCTGCTGGCTCGACTCAAGGCTGCCGGCGCCATCATTCAAGCCTCGGCGACCACGGTGGAGGAGGCCCGTTGGCTGGAAGCGCACGGCGCCGACGCCATCATTGCCCAGGGTTTGGAAGCCGGCGGCCACCGCGGCATGTTCCTTGCGCGCGATCTTAGCACCCAAGTCGGGACCCTGGCGCTGGTGCCGCAGGTGGTGGATGCCGTGCGCGTGCCCGTCATTGCCGCCGGCGCCATTGCCGATGCGCGCGGGATTGTTGCCGCGCTCGCCTTGGGTGCGAGCGCCGTCCAGATCGGCACCGCCTATCTGCTGTGCCACGAAGCCGAGATCTCGCAACCCTTTCGCGCGGCGCTGCGCTCGGCCGGGGATCAGAGCACCGTGCTGACCAACGTCTTCAGTGGCCGCCCGGCCCGTGCGATCCGCAACCGCCTGATCCGGGAGCTCGGCCCCTTAAGTTCCGAGGCGCCGCCATTCCCGCTGGCGGCGGCCGGCACGCAGCCATTGCGCCTTGGCGCCGAGGCGCAGGGCTCGGCGGATTTCTCGCCCCTGCTCGCCGGGCAGGCCGCGGCCCTGGCGCGCGAAATGAGTGCGACGGCCCTGACCCAGGCGCTGGCAGATGAGGCCCGCGCCCTGTTGGCAAGGCTGGCAGGGACCGGCGCGAGCCCGGCCCAGGCGCAGCGCGCGCACGCCCAGGTTGGCTGACGCCGAGCGCGCCCACCCAGCAAGCGTCTCGTCTCGAACCCCCTGGGCTTGTGCAGCGCAACCTCTGGCCGCGCGTACGCCGAGCGCGGCGGCGTCGCCGCGCGGCGGCAGAATTGATTTGTAGCAAGAGCATTTCTGCGCCTAGCATGATCGGCGCCGTGCATCGGCGCTCGGTTGGGCGCTCTTTATTTGTACAGAGGTGGTCGGTTGATTTCATAACAAGCTTGCCAAGAAACCGGGCCTGAACCGACCCCATCTGCGCTCATTTTTTGGGGAGGGAAATGCTATGACGGTCGCCATTTCTGATCGACCTTTTGCCTGGTGGAAGGAACCGACTAAGGACCAGTGGTTGGCCTGGTCGGCCGGTTTTCTCGGCTGGATGCTCGACGCCTTCGACTTCACCATCTTTTTTCTGATCATGGTGCCGATCAGTCAGGAGTTCGGCGTTCCCCTGACCTTGGTCGCCGGCACCGTCACCTTCACGCTTTGGCTGCGCCTGTTGGGAGCGTTCGGCTCCGGCTGGCTCTGCGACCGCATCGGGCGCAAGACGCCATTGATGCTGTCAATCCTCTGGTACTCGATTTGCAATTTCGCCGCCGGCTTTGCACCCAGCTTTGCATTCTTGGCCTTTTTCCGCATTCTGCTCGGCGTCGGCATGGGCGCGGAGTGGCCCGCCGGGGCGGCACTCGCCATGGAAGCCTGGCCGGCCCGCTCCCGCGGCATCATGAGCGGCCTCCTGCAAGGCGCCTGGGGTCTGGGGTTCCTGCTGGCCAGCCTCGTCTACGGCCTGCTCTTCACCAGCATCGGCTGGCGCGGCATGCTGTGGGTCGGCATCCTGCCCGCGCTTTTGTGCGTGTTCATTCGCTACTTCGTGAAAGAATCGGAGGTCTGGCAGGAAAACAAGCGCAAGCGGCTCGAGCAACAACGCCTCGCCCCCGCCGCGCCAGCAATCGGCGGCGCTACCGCCTCGCTGCTCTTCACCGTGGCCGCTTGGCTGCTCGGCGCCGTGGCGGTCGCCGCCGTCCTTTTCTATGCCCTCAAAATTGCGGCACCGATCGTCCTCGCCGGGACGCTGGAACCCAAGCTGCTCGCCCTGTTTTTGGATGACAAGCTGTTGGGCGTGGTCGCCGCCGGCTTCACACCCTTCGTGCTGCCCAATCTGATGGCCCTCATCGGTGTTCAAATCCCAACCCAGCTCGCAATCTTCAGGCCGCCGTTCCTGTGGAATACCTTCACGGCGTCGATGTGGATGACCGGCCAGTTCCTGGTCTATTACTCCATGATCGCCATGTTCGCGTCCTGGCTGCAGAAGGACCTAAAGCTCCCTCCCGGCGACGTGGCCCTGCCCAACATCCTGCACAACGCCATCGTCTTCTTTGCCATGGGGTTTTGGGGCTTCGTTGGCGACCAAATCGGGCGGCGCCTGGCGATTATCATTCCCGCCGTCATCGGCTGTTTTATCGCCCCGCTTTATCTCAACACTACCGATCTCACTTGGATCACCATTGGCTTTGCCCTGCAGGGGGCCTTTGCCGGGGCGATCTATGGCCTGCAGCCCGCCTATTTGACCGAGCGCTTCCCAACCGAGGTGCGCGGGACCGCAAGCGCTTTCTGCTACCACTTCGGCACCATTCTGGGGGGCCTGGTACCCCCGGCCGTCACCTACCTTGCCGTCGACAAGGGCCTGGGGTTCCCGCAACCGATGCTCTACGGCACCATCCTCGGCGCCGTGGTGGCAGTCATCGCCCTGGTGCTGAGCCCGGAAACGAAGGGCATGAAGTTTACCTCCGAGCCGCAGATCAAATAGGGCTCGGATATCCGTGCCGACCGCGCGAGCCGCCGGCCAGCCATGGCTGCGGCCCGCGCCCGCACAATTCACCGTGACGTCGGTCGCGCTTTTTTGCGCGCGGCCGCGCGCTCAGCCCTTTTTTGACTGCCACAGGCCAAGCATCGCGCCCGTGGGGTCGCCGATGATGCTGAAGGCGCCGGCGCTGGGAATTTCCGCCACATCCTTCAGCACGTTTGCGCCCAGCGATTTGGCCTTGGCCGTTGCCGCCTCGACGTCGGCGACCTCGACATAGGCCACCCACAGCGACGTGGCGTTCGGCATCGGATTTTTCATCAGCCCACCACCGGTGCCCTCGCCGACCCGGATCATCGTGTAGGTCATGTCTCCCATGTCCATGTCTTCAAGCTTCCAATCGAACATTCGACCGTAAAAGGCTTTGGCTTTGCCAACGTCGGTCGTCATCAATTCCATGTGCACGAAGGGGTTGCCCATGCTGGAGACCTCTCGCCAAAACAATCCTTCCCGTCCAAGGGCTAAACCGCGCGCGGGCGAGCGCCGTTCCCGCCGAAAACCGGTGCGGCTTTACCGGCATCGGCTGCCAGCGCGGTGCTCAGCTGGCCCGCAGGAGGCCGAGCGCGCCTGCCAGGCTATCCCAGCCTGAGCTGTGACCCACCCGCGCCAACCCCGCACAAGCCGCCGCCATGCGGTCGCTGGCTCCGCTCAGGATGGCGGCCAGCGCCGCGTGCAGGGCGGCACTGCCGAGACCCTCCGCCGCGGCGGCGAGGTGGACCCGGCTGATGGCCGTCGTACGCTCGATCGTCAGCGGCTGCACCGCCTGCCAAAGACGGTCGCGCAGGCCGCAGCGTCCGACCAGGGACAGGGCAACCATCAGACCGCCCAGATAGTCGTCGCCCGAGGGCGTCAAGCCCGGGCCGAGGCCGATCAGGGGGGCAAGCCTGGCAGCGTCGATCGGCTGGCCCGCCGGCTCCCCACCGAGCAGTTGAGCCAAATGGGCGAGCGGCGCTTGCGCCGCCGCCAACAAGGCCCGCCGCTGGCAGCTATCGGCAGGCCCCAGCAGCGCCAGGCCGTCGCGCGGCGCCAGTCGGGTCAGGGCGGTGTCAGCGGCCGCAAGGCCACGGGCGAGGCTTGCCTGGTCCCAGGCGCCGACGCGTTCTGCCACCCAGGGCTCAGCCGCAGCGAGGGCGATCGCTGCGGGACCGGCGGTCAGGGTGGTACCGTCGATGCGGGCGACCTCCCCGCTTCTTGGCAACGCCGGCAGCGACGGGGCGGCGGACCAGCCCCAGTTGAACCAGCCCCAGTTGAGGTTGAGCGGCCCAGCCCCCATGCCCGCGCCGCCGACACAGACCCAGCCGCTGTCGAGCTCGACGTAAAAGCACCGCTCGAACACGGCGCGCACGCGGCCCCGCGCGCCCGGGCGCAGGGCGCGGGCGGCGATCGGACCAACCATGTTGGCCGCGGCGCACCAGCCCGAACGCGCGCGCGTTTGCGAAAGGAGCGGCATGGGGTGCGCCTCCTTAACCCTGGCCTTAGCCTCCGGCGAGTGCCACCGCCAAGGCGGCCGCGCCGGCATTGGATGGCGCCAGCAGCACGCCAGCGGCGTTGAGCGTGGCCACCTGACGCGAGCGCACCTGGGGATCGGCCTCCGTGCCGGTGACGGACGCCACCACCGGCGGCCGCGCCGCGGACGCGCCGGCAAGGACGGCGGCAACCTCTCGAGCCGGATCGGGGTGGGCGCCGAGGCCCAGCACGAGATCGAGAAGGATGACGGCGGTGTTGGGATCGGCCAGCGCACGCCGCAGCCTGTCGCTGCGCACGCCGGGATCGAGCATCGGGTGCGGCCGGCCGCGCGTGAACTCATCGGCGCCGAGGTCGATGATGCGGTCGGCCCCGGCCGCGGCGCTCTCGAGCGCTCGCGCCCCAGGCACGGCGGCATTCGAGGCCACCGTGCGACCGGCGGCGAGGAGCACGAGTTGCGCTTCGGCGGCGAGACTGCCGCCGGCATAAAGGCCGAGGATGCCCCCCTGCCGTGGCGCCGGCCTCGGCAAGGTCGTCGGGGCCGCGGCGAGGCTCGCGCCCAGCGCATGTTCGGCGGCGGCGCTGAGGGTCGCCGCCGCGGTCGCATTGCTCGGCAGCTTTATGGCCTCGGCCCCCAAAAAGCACAGGGTGAAGCGTTTGCGGCTCTCCCCGACGCGGGCGAGCACGCTTGGCACCACCTCGGGATGCGGCGGCTTGGAGATCAGCACAATTTGCGCCGTTGCCGGGTCGGCGTCGAGGAGCTCGATGGCCGCCAAGGTCGAGAGCGCACCGACCTCGTGGCAAAGATCGCGGCTGCCGACGCCGATCGCATGCGAAATCCCCCGTCCGGCCGCCGCGATCAGACAACTGACCTCCTGTAGACCGGTGCCGGAGGCGCCGATCAGGCCGATATCACCGCGCGGAACGCGATTGGCGAACGCCAGCGGGATGCCGCCGATGATGGCGGTGCCGCAATCCGGGCCCAGCACCAGGCGGCCCAGCGCCTTGCCTTCCCGTTTCAGCGCCACCTCCTCGGCGAGCGGCACGTTGTCGCTGAAAATCATCACGTCGAGACCCAAGCTTAGCGCCTTGCGCGCCTCGCCGGCGGCGTAGTCACCGGGCACCGAGATCAGCGCCAGGTTGGCGCCGGGCTGCGCCCCAAGTGCGGTGCGCACGCTGCGCGGTTGCTTGGCGAGAGCCACGTTGCCGGCGGTGCTTCCCTGCCGCTCCAGCAAGCGCGCGGCGGCGGCAAGCGCCGCGTCTGCCGCTGCGGCCCCCCGCGCGCGCACGGCCACGATGAGATCGTTGGCGCCGGCCGAATGACCGTCGGGATCGATCAGGCCGGCCTCGGCGAGGATGGCCTTGTTGGCCGGCGTTGCCATCATCAGGGCGGCATCCTCGACGCCGCCTTGCGTTGCCACCTCGCGCGACAATCGCATCAAGGCCACCGAATCCAGATAACAGCCGCGCCGCACGGCGTTGCGCACGATGCGGCTCATGACGCCTCCGCTTCGGCGCCGAGCGCCACCACCGCCGCGCGGAAGCAGGCCAACGGCGCACGCACCACGCCGGCACCGACTTGGCCCACGCCCGGCTTCTTGTGCGCGATGCCCGTATTGATGATTGGCGCGATGCCGGTCTCGACGACCAGCCGCACGTCGATGCCGGTGGCAACGCCGGCGAAGTTGAGGGCGGGGATCGTCCAGCGTGGATTTTCGCTGATGGTGATTTCGCGCATCATTTGGGTGAAGTGTTGGGCCTCCGCCGCCGAACCGGCGCCGACGAAGCCCACCACCGCCGGCGCCGCCGCCATGGCAAAGCCGCCAAGGCCGATGCTCTCCACAATCGCCGAATCCCCCATGTCGGGATTGGCGTCGTCGGCCGAGAAGCCGGGGAAATAGAGCCCGACCGGCATTTCCACCGGCGCCGTGAACCAGCGATCGCCGGTGCCGCTGACGCGAATGCCGAAGTCGGTGCCGTTGCGACACATGGCCGTGACGATCGAGGCGCGCTTAATGTTGCGCGCCGGATCGGTCATGGCCTTGCCGATCGCCATGGCGATGTTGAGGAAGAACTGGTCGTTGGCGGCAATGAACGCCAAAACCTCGGCAAGCCCGTCGGCCGCGGTCGACGTGCGCGCCAGCCACGGGGCAATTTCGCGCAAAAAAAGGCTGGTGCAGGCGGCGTTGCGTTGATGCATTTCGTCGCCCATGCTGAGGCCGCGGGCAATCATGGAGGCAAGCGCGATGCCATTGGCGGCGCGCACCGCCTTGGCCAAGGCCGGAGCCAGCACGTCGCGCAGCCACGCCAAACGCTTCAGCACGTCGGCATCGTTGCCGCCAAAGCGCATCACCTTGCCCAGGCCCTCGTTGAGCGTCGTGTAGGCGCGATTGGCAAAGGCACGGTTCTCCACCACCAGCACCGGCATGGAGCGCGTCGTGATGCCGGTCATGGGCCCGACCGCGCCAAAGTGGTGATTGGGATGGAACCGGACGCCGCCCGCCGCCGCCAGTTCCGCTGCCGCCACGAGATCGCCGGCCCAGCCTTCAAAGACAATGGCGCCGGCAATGGCGCCCTGCAGCGGACCGCACATGCGCTCCCAGGCGATCGGCGGGCCGGCGTGCAAAATGGTTTTACCGTCGGCAAGCGCCGGAATGGCCTCCGCCGCCGGCACGACGTCGATTAGCACCGGCTCGGCGGCCAGCATACGCGCCACCGCCTCTTGGTTTGCCGCCGCGATTGCCGCTTGGCCCATCAGTCGGGCGAGCACGCTTGCGAGCTCGCCATCCCCAGCCGCCGGCGGCCGCCAGTCGACGTGGCACACCGGCACGTCCGCGGCGGCGAGGTCGGCGGCGAACTGGGGCAGGCCGATGTTGACGACGCTGAGCGGCTGGCTCAGCAGGCGTGACGGTGTTGGCTGAGCCATGGGCAGGGCGAAATCCTCTCATCGACAAGCCCTCCATCCCTATAATATCAGGAGGGGTCTGCGAAGCTTTAGATCGGGGTCAAAGGGTCTGCGCCTGATCGGCGGCCTCGCGGCAAGGCCACCGCCGGCGGCCGCGTCAACGGCAGCGAGGCCAACGGCAGCGAGGCCAACGCAGGCAAGCTAATGGCGGGCGCGTTGACGGCGCCACGATGCGATTGGGCAGGCTCATGCAAGAGTGCCGGCCGGCATGACAAGGGCACCCGCCAGGAATGGCGCCGATCGCGCCGGTGCCGTCTATCAGGCGCTGCGGCGCGCCATCATCGAGCAGGCCCTTGAACCCGGTGCCAAACTGCCCGAGGACGCCATTGGCGAGCGCTTCGGCGTCAGCCGCACGCTGGTGCGCAACGCGCTGGGGCGGTTGGCCGGCGAGGGGCTGGTGGAACTGCGCCGCCATCACGGGGCCGCCGTGGCCAAGCCCAACTGGGACGAGGCGCGCGACATCTTCGCCGTGCGCCTTGGGCTCGAACGCCTGGTGGTGTCGACGCTGGCCGGCCAGCTCGGCGCGGAACAAGCCTCCCTGCTTCGTCACCACGTCGCCGAAGAGGAAGCCGCGCGCGGCGGCAATGAGGCGCTGTCGATTAGGCTGGCCGGTGAATTCCACACCCTGTTGGCGGACCTGACCGGCAACGCCCTGCTGGCGCGCTATGTTGCCGAAGTGGTCTCGCGCTCCGGCTTGATTTTGGCCCTCTACGGGCGGCCGCATTCGGCCGAGTGCGCCGTGAGCGAGCACCGCGCCATCATCGAAGCCCTCGAGAGCGGCGATGCGGCGCGCGCCAATTGCCTGATGCAGGAGCACCTCGACGCCGTGGCAGGGCGGGCGCTGATCAAGATGCGCCCCGACAAACGGCGCGATCTCGGCGAGATTCTGGCGGCCTATGCCGAGGGCAATGCCGGTGCGACGGCGAGCCCTGGCCGGCGTCGGCGCGAGCCGCGCTAGCCGGCGATACCGTTGAGCGTGAGCAGGCGCTCGGCACTGTCGTTCCAGACGTCCATTTGCACAATTTTGCCATCGCGCACCACGAAGCGATCGACATAGCGGTTGCCCTCGAAAGGGGTACCGTCGGGCCATTCCCCGTAAAGGGTGCCAAGATTATAGACGATGGTCTCGCCCTGACCCGGGACGACGTCGCTCCGCTCCATCTTCTTTTTCACCCATTTGTAGCGACCGGCATTGAAGGCGGCGGTCTCGCTCGGGTGACGGTAACGCCGCCCGCCGGTGAAGGTGATCTTGAGATCGGGCGCGATGTAGCGTGCCGCCGCGACCGGGTCGGGCACCATCGAGGCAATCAGGAAGAGCTCGACGATTTTGGCGGCGGTGGCCGTTTCATCCTCGTGCCGTGGCTCGCCGGCGGTCGCGGACATAAGCATTTCCCCCGAAACTTGCACGCGCGCGAGCCTAGCACGATGGCGCCCGACAAGCGCACACAATCGACGTCAATATTGTATGCAGTTATGACGAAAAATGTAGCCGCTTGTCCGCGCCGATGCACGTAACTTGGGCAGATTTGCACCATTAAATCGTATCCAAGGGCCGGCGCGTGTGGCATATCCTTGGCTCTCGATCAGGGGTCTCCATTTTCCCGTGTTGCGAAAGGGGCTTTGCCATGCTTGCCGACGTTGCGCCTCCTCGAATTGCCCGGCGTCTTCTGCTTGCGGGCGCGCTCGCCTGTGTCGCCTCGCTTCCCGCCGGGGCGCAAGAGGTCGTGAAGTTGGGCTTGGTCGCGGCCATGTCGGGCCAATCGGCAAAATCCGGCGAGGCGATCGTGCGCGGGCTGTCGCTTGCCATCGACGAGATCAACGCCGGCGGCGGACTTTTGGGTAAGAAGGTCGAACTCGTCGTTCGCGACGACGAAAGCAATCCCGCCAAGGGAGCGATTGCGGCGCGCGAGCTGGTGCAGCGCGAGAAGGTCGCGGCCCTGTTCGGCGGCCTCGACACGCCGGTGTCGCTGGCGATCGTGCCGTTCGCCAACCAGAACAAGGTGCCCTTCATGGGCGTGTGGGCGGCGGGCACGCCGATCACGCGCAACGGCGCCACCGAGAACTACGTCTTTCGCGTCTCCGCCGTAGACGAACTGGTGGACAAGGCGCTGGTCGACTACTCGATCGCCAAACACCAGACCAAAAAGCCCGGCATGATCCTGATCAACAACCCCTGGGGCGAATCGAACGAGAAGGGCCTCAAGGCCGCGCTCGCCGCCAAGAACATTGCCTATGCCGGCATCGAAAAATTCGAGACCAACGACGTCGACGTGGTGCCGCAGCTGAGCCGCCTCAAGGAGGCCGGCGCCGACGTGCTTTATCTGGTCGCCAATGTGGCGCCGTCTTCGCAAGTCGTAAAGTCGCTCGACCGCATGGGCTGGAACGTGCCGATCGTGTCGCACTGGGGGCCGGCCGGCGGGCGCTTCAGCGAGCTGGCTGGCGCCAGCGCCGCCAAGGTGCACTTTATCCAAACCTATAGTTTCTCGGGCAAGCTCTCAGCCAAGGGTGAGGCGGTGTTGGCGGCCCTGAAAAAGAAGTATCCGGAAATCAAGACGCTGGCCGATGTGACGCCCGCGGTCGGCATCGCCAACGCCTATGACGCCATGCACCTGACCGCGCTGGCGATCGGCAAGGCGCAGTCGCTGGAGGGGCCCAAGGTGCGCGAGGCCTTCTATAGCATCGACAGCTACGCCGGCCTGATTAAGACCTACCAAAAGCCGTTCAGCCCCGAAAACCAAGATGCGCTGTCGGAAAAGGACTACCTCTTTACGCACTTCGTGGAGGGTGAGATCCTGCCGCTGACGCAATAACGATTGTCGGCCGTCTTTGTCCTCGAGCTGTAGGCGTTCAGCAGCGTCGCGGCCACGACGCTGGCGATCCCGTGCCATCGACCGGAGGGGCAACCATCCTCGTAACCTCCGCCATCATGAGCGGGCTGGCGCTGGGCTCCATGTACGGCCTGATCGCGCTCGGATTTCACATCACCTATGTGGTTTCGAACACGGTCAACTTTTCGCAAGGCAGCTCCGTCATGCTGGGCGCGGTGCTGGGCTACACCTTCGCGGTGCGGCTCGGCTGGCCCTTGCCGTTGGCGCTCGTGACCGCGCTCGTTGCCTGCGCCGGCTTTGGCCTGCTGGTGGAGCGCACCCTGGTGCGCCCGTTCGCGGAACGCGGATCCAATGCCTGGCTGATGGCGACGGTGGCCGGCGGCATCGTCTTGGACAATGCGGTCCTGTTCACCTTCGGCAAGGAGCCGCGCAGTTTTCCCTCGCTGCTGGCCATGAAGCCGGTCGAGGTCTTCGGCGCCGGCGTCTTTCCCTTGCAGTTGCTGATCCCTGCCATCGGCATCGCCATCGCCGGCGGCCTGACCGGGCTATTGCGCCACACCCGGCGCGGCAAGGCGCTCTTGGCGGTGGTGCAGAATGCCGATGCGGCTCGCTTGATGGGCATCGACGTCAAGCGCACCGTCGCCTTATCATATGCGCTTTCCACGGCGCTGGCCGGCCTTGCCGGCCTGCTCATCGCACCGCTTTTCAGCGTGCACTCCGACATGGGCACGCTGTTCGGCATCAAGGCCTTCGCCGTCGCCATCCTGGGCGGCATCACCTCCGCCAGCGGCGTCATGCTTGCCGGCATCCTCTATGGCATCGCCGAAGCCCTGGTGACGGCGCTGTTCGGTTCCACCTACACGCAAATCGTTATGTTCACGGTGGTCATCGCCGCGCTCGCGCTGATGCCCAACGGCCTGTTCGGCCGGGCGCCGGTGAAGAAGGTATGATGGGGGCGCCATGAGCCGGGCCCTCAACCTTGCGGCCATTGTGCTCCTGGCGGCGGCGGGCCTCAGCGTGGCCGTCCTCGGCGAGGGCTATACCCCGTTCGTGCTGGCGCTGGTCGCGCTCACCACCATCGTCGGCGTCGGCCTCAACATTCTGGTCGGCCTCACCGGCCAGATCTCCATCGGCCACATCGGCTTTTACGCCATCGGTGCCTATGCCGTGGCGGTGCTCACGCTCAAGGGCATCAATTTTTGGGTGGCACTCGCCTGTGCCGGCGCGCTCGCCGCGGCAACCGGCGCCCTACTCGCCTTGCCCGCGATCCGCGTTTCCGGCCCCTATCTCGCCATGATGACGATCGCCTTTGCCTTCATCGTGCAGCACACGGCCATCGAGTGGCGCGAGGTGACCGGCGGCCAAAACGGCCTGATGAACCTGCCGCAGCCCGCCCTCGGCGGCCTGCTGGGCGAGCGC